>Ga0207703_10000227_pt1 | contig 64721 bp, 83 predicted proteins | sample KBSSwiS12_FD_184304 | JGI IMG/M metagenome (GOLD analysis project Ga0207703, IMG submission 184304) | Switchgrass rhizosphere microbial communities from Kellogg Biological Station, Michigan, USA - KBS Switchgrass S1-2 (SPAdes) (version 2) | ecosystem: Host-associated > Plants > Roots >... | reverse complement strand
GCGGTAAAGTCGGTCCCGATCCCGGCATAGGAATCAGCAGCGGCCTGCTTTGTCTCCTCGAATTTCTTCTTGAGTAAGGCAATCCCCGCCGCCAGCTCATCCGCCGGGAGCTTGGCTTCTTTGGCTCGCTTGGTGAAGTCGGCGATGGATTGGTCGAGGCTGAATTTCTGACTTGCCAAATCGCCAAGTTGCGCCGCCCGCATCCCGCCGATCTCAGAGCGGAGGCTGGCTTGCTGATCAGAACGAGATGTCCCACCGCCGCCCGGCTTCTGCCTCGCCTGGATTACTGCCGCACCTTCCGCCGCAGTGAGTGCGTCTTGCCACATCCCGGCGAATTCTTCCCACTTGTTCAACACCACGAGCTGGAGTCGGATCGCCTCAAACTCGATGTCCACCTTCATCTTGGCATAGGCGGCAGCCTGGGCGGCATATTTACCCGAACCTTGCAGATATTTATAGAGCGAATCAAACACCGCCATGTTGACTTGGCTGTCTGACAGCGCTTCAGGTATCTTTTTCAGCAAATCGGTATATTTTGCGACCTCCGCCTCCAACGCCGCCCGCTGAGTATTCCAATCCTCTTTGACCTTGTCCGATTCGTCGCTCGTCAACCCGGGCTTGGTCTTCGGCCCCGCGCCCATCGCTGACAGTGCCATGTTTGCCTTGTCCAGATCCGCCTGCAATTGCGACGCGATCTGATCGGTTGCTTTGGACATCCGATCTTGCAGCCCGACCAATCCAGCGAGAAAGTCGGCCGTGCTAGTGTCGATTCCGAGAGCGGAGTTTTTGATTCCTTGGACGGTATCGCTGAATTTCTGCGCGATGCTTATCGTGGCATCATTCAGCGCGGTCAAATCGTCAGCGAATTGAGCTTGAGCCTGGTGCAAGTCGGAGAAGTACTGCTGACTCGCCGCAGATAGTTGGCCGGAAATACCGGGCAGATTCTGCGTTGCGATACGCTGAGCAAAGTCGACTTGCGCTTTAAACTCATCGATCGACTTGCCGGCATAGTCTTTGATCGCCGCGATGACAAGCGGGTCCAATCCTTGCGAGCTGGAATGCTTGACCGCCTGAATCAGCGCATACCCGAGCGCCGCATTCATATCCTTACCGAAAGAAGTCACTACACCATCAGCGTAGACTTTCCACTCGGTATTATTTCCTCGCCCTCTGCGCTTGATCCCGATCGACTCATCCAACGATGCGAATATCCCATCGTACGCAGTGAAGAATTGTTTGATCTGATATGCGAGCTGCTTACCCTGTCCGATCAGATTAGAGATGTGCGCCCCGCCACCCGCCGCCGACATCGACACATCCAATGTCTTGTTGAGATCAATGGCGTCTTGTTCGGTCGACTTCATGTGGTCGTTGAGCTTGTTGACCGCATACCCGAATGCGGCCAATGCAACAACCCAAGCTCCGACCATGCCGACCGCGCCATATGATCCGGTGCCAGAGAACAGGGCGCCCATTCCCCCGCTACTGCCTCCCGCCGCGCTTGTCGATCCGCTCCCGGCCCACGCCGACCATGCTGCCGAGCTCGCGGTAGACGTCACCGCTCCCGTGTAATCGGCACCTTCTGCGTTTGCTCCTCCTCCACCGCCGAGTACCGCCGACCCCGCCTTTGCCGCCGCTTGAGTCGCAAGCCAACGACTCAGCCATGCGGCCATTGCTTCAAACTGCTGGGTGAGCCAATCTTGAAGCACCTTTTGCGTCGTGGAAGCGAATGCGTCACGGAATGCGCCGAGGAAATCAGATACCTTGACCTCGCCGCCCTTCAATATGTTGCCGATCACATTGGACAGGTTCGACGCCAGCGAGTCAGCCAAGTCCTTATAGTTCTTCTCCGCGATGACGATCTCGGCTTGCATCTGGTGCAAACCATTGACGATCTTTTGCTGCGCTTCCAATGTGTCACGGAGACGGGCGACCTCTTCCGGCGCATCTCCTCGTTCGATCGCGGCCAAGACCTTCTCGTCGATTACACGTTGTTGAGTCGCCGCAGAGAGTAACCCGTATTGCTTCAATATCCCTGCAACGACCGGACCGTATTCGAGCGCCGCCTGTCTCTCCGATTGCCAGTCCGTAACACTCGCTCGGATTGATTGGGTTGCCAGCTCGGCAGCGTTGATTTGTAACTGGACTGCCGTCTGCTGCTTTAGATTATTGGTCAAGTCGAACGATGCCGCCGCCTGATCCTTGGCCGATTGAATCTTCGCCTTGTCTGTCGTGAGTGACGACGCCGCCGCTTCCGCTTGCCTGATAACCCAATCCCGCTCAACTTGCAGACTGGCAACATGATTATGATTGATCGCATCGGCAAGTGCGGCCTTGGCCACAGCGGCAGAATGGTCATATGCGATCGATTGCTGAGTGACGGCGAGCGCATCCTTGTTGATTGATTTGGCGTCAAATGTTGCTGCTGCCTGATTAGCGATCGCATACGTCGTCGCCTCGTATGACGCTTCGAGTGCGTCCAGCTCTTTCTTCTTCTCCGCTTCATCGTTGGTCTTGCCGGCGTCGTGGAGTTTCTTGATGACATCGATCAGCTTATCTACTTCAGCCGCGTGTACCTTTGCCGCTTCGGCCAATGCCTTAGTGACCGCGGCCGATCGCTGTTGGACTTGCTGCTCTTGGTTGTACGCGACCATCCCGCGGCCGAGCGCAACCGTCAATATGTTTATCGAATCCTCTTCGTCGCCCAATACTCGGAGCTGATTAGCGAGATCTTCGTTTAATTTGCGGACGGTCTTATCCCATTCGGCTTGTGCGTCGGCGGCTGACTTTGACTTCTTGGCGATGTCGTCGGCGCCACCGGGTTTGGCGGGAGGTTTGGCATCGCTTCCAGACAATGCTTTCGGACCATAGACGAGATCATTCTGCGCTGATAATATGAGTGCTCCGGCCCGCTCCATCCGCGACTTGAGATCAGCGATCGTCTTATCCGCTTCAGCGTTCATCTCAGCGCGCCACTTTTCCATCCCGGCGACCGCTTGAGACCCAGCATCATTCTTGACCCCCGGCACCCACCCCCCACCAAGGAATACCGGTATTCTCGCCCAGACCTTTACCGCTGCCTCAGCCAAGTCATACCAAGTATTTTTCATCTTCTTGGCATTCTCGACCGACTCCATCGCGGCGTACGTCTGTTCCATCGTATGTTCGTTGTACGAGATGATCAGACCGTCGATCACAGTGCGGATAACCCGTCCAACCTCTTCGCCCTTCTCCTTGATCAGGGAAAGGAAATTCTCCCACCCTCCTGCTTGTTTGATCAGCTCATTGGCAAGGTTTTCGAGCGCCGGAATAACCTCTGACGCAATCTCTTCCTTGAACGCGGCATATACAACCTTGGCCCGGTTGACATTGATGAGCAATGATCCGCCAGTCAGATCGCCAAGCTTGCCCCACTTCTCGGTCAATATGCCAATGACCTCGGCCTGATATTCTCCGAGCTTCCCGCCATCAATAAGTGATTGGAGGAATTTCTTCTGCTCAGGCTGGAGAACGACGCCAGCTTCCTTCAATTGCATCAGCGCCCGGACATCACCATCCATCACACGGGATAGAGTTGAGAACGCCTGCTCGATCGATTCTCCGGGCAGCGCCTTGACCATCGCCAACGCGGCCTCGGCAACTTGAGGGAATACGTTATGGCCGATGTGAGTGAAGCGGGTCTCGATCGCGAGCCCGGCGATGATCGATTCTTTCGACTTGCCGGTGAGGAGAGCGAGAGACTCGGCATAATCGACTAGTTCATGCGCGCTGAATCCGGCCGCCGCGCCATTAGCAAGGATTGATCGGTTAAGCTGGCCGATTACGACTTGGGTCTGCAATCCTTCCGCTACCACGTCTTTGAGGAATTCAAACGCTTTCCATGCCACGCCAACCGTTGCTGCCGCTGCCGCAACCGCGAGGATCAGAGGGAGAAATTCGCCCACCGACGCTGCCATCCCTCCGATCACATTGATGAATCCGCCACCCTCCTCTGCCGACTTGGCCAGCGTTTCGCCCATGTGGGTCAGACGCTCAGTCATCTCAGTGATGATTAGACCGCCCTCACCCGTGACGCCACCGAGTTTGCCCAAGATTGCGGAAAGGATCGACGTGTTGCCGCCGACTTCGGACATGGCTGACTTTTCGTGTTGCAACTCCTGGGTCAGCTTCTGCCGCTGGGTAATGAGGGCGGCGATCTGCTTACCAGCATCAGATTCAGCCGACACCCCCGCTCTGACTTGAGCAGTGAGGATTTGCTGAGCACTGGCTGCGTCACGGAGACTCTGCTGATACTTCGCCCACGCGGCCGGCCCGCCTTTGAGCGCTTCAAGCTCTTTGTCCAGGGTTGAATTTAGCGCGGTCAGATCAGAAACCAGGGCTTTGGATTTCCCCGTATCCGCCATCTGATCGGATAGTTTTTTCGCTGCCTCTTGGGTGCGGCGAAGGGCGGTCTCGGCTTTGAGCGCGGATGCTTCGACCTTGGAATTAGCAGATTGGGCGGATGTGCCGACTGAAGCGAATGATGCGTTAGCTTCTGGCACACCCGCGGCATTGACCAGGATTTCGACCAGAAATTTCGCCACGCTCGGCCACCTCTCAAGGGAAGAGTACCTATGCTATACTCGCCGCCATCCTCCCCCTGAGAGGTCTCCGCACACGTCTTAATGCCTCGCTCGACACGGGGCACTTTTTATTTCTAGCCTACTTGTCTCTATCCTCGGACATGATAGCCGATCTGATCTCTGCCATCGTACCCTCTAACGTAGCGATGAGAAAGTGACCGGCCTCGATCTCGCCCGGGTCATGATTCCACGAGCACGACGCCCGCAACCATGATTCCCGCTCAGAGTGGAGAGTCGTCCCGTTCATGTCTCGGCCGAGTCCTGCCCACCCATAATATAAGTCTGATAATGGCCCGGGCCAAGGATAGACCGGATTTGGTCCTCCCTGACTGGTCCATAGTCGATCACGGAGAAGGTGGAGCGGTATGTCGTCCCAGCCAGAATTTGGCGGTGGTGGCGAGTCTAGCTGTCGGTCGACGATGTCGGCGAGGAGATCGGATGATCCGCGTTGCTTTCGCCGCCCTCTGACGTATTGATTGAACCAGAGGACGGCTGAGAGTTTTTTGCGGCAGCCTCCATGACCTGGTCACGAAAGAGAGAACGGTCGGCGGAGGTGGCGATGATCCAGAGTTGGTAGGCGCGGCCGAGAGTGAGATTGGCGATGGGGAGATTTTCCATCCAGACGTAGACTCGATGATCATCAGCAGCCAACGCGAATGGATTCTCGGCGACAGCCGTGAGCGGGTATGCTTCGTTTTTTCCGACCGCCTTGTCTTTGGGCGCCGGCTGATCGTAGATCTGATAGCCGGCCGGGATCTTGTCCGCCAACCCGAATTGCATCTGCTCGCTCATCCAACACGGGTTTGACTTGAGCAGAGCAGACACACCATCAATCGTACTATCGAGCGGGGTGTCATTGGTCAGCAAGGCGAGTGCCGAATCCCGGACGAATGGGATAGACACCTCTTCCACCTGTCCGTCGCGCTCATCGAGTCCTGGCATATCCGCCCACGACCGCAACAGGAATGCCGACTCCGCGAGCTGGTCATCCTCCTGCTTCCGGAACACATCCGATGTCCTGATCTTGCCCGATGCCAGGAGCGCCGACACCACACTCTGCTGCGTGTTGGATTCAACCGATGCCAAGCTGAGCCGGTCGATGATCGGGATGAGGTATTTGGCGGTGTCATCCTTGTCTTGATTGGCACGGTATCGGTCGACCGTCTCCGTCTCATCTTTGGTCAACGGTGCGGCGGCCGACCCGTTACCTGCCATCATGGCCGAGGCAGCGGCAATGGCCATGGGATCGTTGTCGGCACGCTCACGGGACCAATCGCGATGAGCATTACACCCCGCCCGCATGATGGTGAATGACGCTCCGGCGCCGAAGGGGTCAGGGATGGTGACGGTATCCCGAAACGCTCCGAATCGACTTGCGATGACGAAACGGGGCGGGGCCGGCGGGACAGACGACGGGGATGATTGAGAGGATGCGAGTTTCATGCTGCCGGTTTTCATGTGAGAGATCTCCGATAAGAATGGAATGGATCAAATTACGACGTGGCGAACACCGGGAGCGCCGGGCCGGCGTTGATGAAGGTGACGTCCTTCTCCAGGTGGGCGCCGACCTGTCCGCCGGACTTGAGGGTGCCGAATGTCCCCGTCATGGTCAGCACCTCGTTTGTCGTCGCCGGGGTAGACCCATTGATTGCGGCCTTGACTTCGAACGTCGTGCCGAATAGACCTTTGAGTGTCTGGTGTGGAGCGGACGCGGCGAAGTCATCCGAGAACTTGACCACGACGCTGACCTTCTGAATCCCGACGAGATTGCGCTCGAATCCGACCGTAGCACCTGGGACGCTGGTCGAGAACGCTTGCATCGTGGCGTCCCGCTGAATTTCCAAGCTTTCGACCCAGAGGGAGAGATCGGTCGTACCGCCGACCTTGAGGTAATATCCGAATCCGACCTGCTCTGCCATGACAAGGGCTCCTTTTTACTTGAGCGATTATGCTCGATTGTGTGCCTATCTGACGCCCTCGCACATGCGGACCAGAAACGAGGGACTACCGGTACCGCCGATCGTCCAGCTAAATCGGCCATTCAAATCAGAGACGAGGCCAGTCTTCACGGCTCGCTCTTTAAGATAGGTGGTGTTGAACTGAGTGAAGGTGTGGCGAGTGACAGCGTCGGAATAGTCGCCAATCGCTGAGGTTTCATAGATCACGGTCAGGGTCGGCGTCGTTCCGGACAGTGCGACGATATGGACGTGGAGATATCGGGCCTTCCCGCTCGTCACCGCCAGAGTCGATCGGGACGTGCCGGCCAGAGTGGATGTCTTGGCGCCGAATTCGTACAGCTTGCCCGGGGTTACTACACCATCGCTGACGATGTTCGCTGTGCACGGGATGACCTTGCCAACCGGAACCCCGCCATACTTGAACATGCCGGACTTGCCGACGAACATGGTCACGTCAGAGCCGAGCGCCCGGCCTTCACCTTTCGTCACAATGGGGGATGGTCCGCCGAATGCCGCAGTCAACCCGACAAAGTTGGTGAGCATGTCGAGGAGGCCAGCGTAGGCGATCTTGGCCGACTCAAGTCCGACCAGATTCCGCTCAAATGGCAGAGACCCGGACGTGTCGGTCGGGAGAGGGAAGGTGGTGATGGGTTCGAGGGCGACGTCTCGTTCAAACCCGAAATTGGTAGCCGAGCCTGAGATGTCATATCCGTCGATGGCCAGGAATTCGTCATATGCGATCTGCTCAGCCACGAGACACCGCCTTGCTGCTACGGACGCCACCGGTGCCGATTTTCACGTCGACTCCCGGGCCATTGGTTTCGAGGTCGGTCACGATCGGAGGCGTCGGAAGCTCAGATCGGATGGGCATCTTCGGCAGCTCGGTATGTGTCGGGCGGGTAGCCGGCTCCGCTACCGGCCGGATGTGGCCAGATTTCCGCATGTGCTCAGCTCTCTCCGGATCGACACGGACAGTATCGCCAGCCTCGTGTCCGCACCACTCCTTTGCAAGAGTATATGATTCGAACCCGTCATCCGGAGCCGGCGGCATCTCGGCATAGGCCACAGGTGGGTGATCCGGCGCCGACCCTGTCTCTTCTATTACGTCTTCCATCTGATCACCTCGCAGTGTAGTCGATCATCCAAAGTATATACCGAGCCGGCGGGTCAGGGTCGGTCGTCGGGGCTGGACGTTCGAATCGCCGATTCTGCCACGATTCAAAGATCAGCTCACCCGGGAAAGCCGTCTCGACGAATGACCGTATGTCCGCTGCCAGCGTGTGCCATTCGCCGCTCGCTTGGGTCCGGTTGAATTCAATCCACACTGCTTGCCCAAACCATGCTTTATTCGTCTCGCCCGGGTCGCAGAGGTCGGGTTCCGGTGCTCCATACCAGACCTTGCCGGCGGATGTGCGGGTGAGCGTGTCGCACTGGGCGTCAAGTATGTCCAGATAGCCACGAGTAGTGCCATTTGTACTGTCCCCGTCACCGTAGATGAGGAGGGTGCCGGCGTCGATCTGGACCCAGAATTCCAGGTAGATGTGCGCGTGGACGATGCGGGTGCGTCCGACCGATTTGACCTCGACGCTCACGGCTATTCTTCTTTAGCTTGGGCGAGCGCGTGAATGATTGTCGATTTATCGATCAGCAGGCAGCACTTGCCATCACCGGCAGACTGCAAAATCTCTTCGGCCTCTTCAATCTCCAAGTAGATAACGACACGCCGTGGGCCGTTTCGGCCATACTTGTTCTCACCTTCGACATACATCTCAGAATTCCTTTCCCGCGTTCGACACCGTTTCATCCCACACCCCTCTAAGCCCTTCAATCGCTGGTCGCGTAAACCCCTCCGGTCTATCCGGCGACCCGAGCATACGAGAGAATGGCTTACTCTTCGCGCCGGACTTGGTAATCCTTGTCATCGTCTTGGACATGATGCGGCCAGGGTCGATGCCGATCGCTCTCTGTGCTGTCCAAGCAAATCGTATCCCACCGTTGACCGTCTGCCGAGTACGGGATGAGCGGAGAGTACCAGTCGATGTCGGCTCTTGGATCAATGAATCGAGCTTGTCCGCCGCAGAAGTGACGACATCAGCAGCGAGCTTCTCGACCTTCTCTTTCATCTCGGCAGGAAAGCGGTCGGCAAACTCGCTGAAACGGAGCGCGGTCATGTCGTCACCTTGCTCATGCCGTCGCCGCCTTTGCCCCGTCAATATGACAACGGTAATATGCGTCGGTGTCGTCGCCAGAAATAGGCTGAACTCGGATGATTGGCACGCCATCAAGCGTATCATTCAAACGTGGAGCAGGCTTGGTCGGATCGAACGGTAATAATCGGACCAACTGCCCACCATCAACCGCCTTCTGATCAACGTCCGACACTTGGCGAGTGAGTATTGGATATGGCGTGTCGGTGTATGAACGGGTAAATGTTACCGCCGCTCCCGTCGCCGCACCAAGTGCCAGCGCGGGAACAAACGTAATAGGCAGCGTGCCGGATACCTGTGCTTCGATGGAATCCGACGCCAGCATATACATTCCAGGTATCCCGGCGATCGTAAACACTGAGCCTTTAATTGCATGTCCAGTCAAACGAGGACCGCTAGCCGACTTGATTGATAATGTCGTCGCACTCGATAGCACATTCGAGGACAGTACTAGATTTTGTGTGCTGATGTTGTTGGCTCGGCGTAAGACTGTAACTTTCCCACCTGCCCGCTTTCGGATCACTCCTGCCGCCCATCTGCCCCGGCGACCAGAAAACAGAGAACCAGAAACGTCCGGAATGGTGCTCAATGTAACTGGCAATCCCGCCGTCCACGATCGCATCGACACCACACCCAGATACTCCCACACCAGCACCCACACCGCGCCATCTGATTCAATCGGCCAGCCGGAAATACGGTAATCTCCCGGACCATATGTCGAACCGATCTCGACACATGCAAGGGTGATATCCGAACGCTCAATAGATGATTTATAGATTCGCAAAGATAGACTAGATGTCGTCAGGCCGCTTATTCGTATCGGGATGATGACGAATGCCGGAGTGCCTGAATACCCGTATTCGAACGCTGCCGATTGTCCGTCGATCTCACGCGTGATGCCACAATATGACGACAATGGTGACGGGAGAGATAGTGCGTCCGGGCTCGGTCCGGCGATGATGTAATCGTCCGCCACTTCAGTCAGTGTGACGCTTGATACCTCTCCCGCCGACACCCCGCTGGCACGGTAGAACCTCGGGCTTATATCCCCGATAGTAAGGCCGGACCGCGGCAAGGTGTCGACAAAGGAAGGCATATTCGGTCGACTTACTCGACGACGATCAGTCCGTCTTCATCTGCCAGGAAGATGGCACGCGCCGCCTCATCCAGTCCATGGCGGACGATCTTCAGCTTACCGCCGGATGCCGGGTCGGCGACGATGGAGGCGAAGTTGATACGAAGGCCGGTGTCGGTGGTGTCGACGAGAGCGCAGTCGCCGGACGACGGCTCGGCACCAATTCCCGGCGAAAGGGCGATGGATGGAATAGAGACGAGGACTTCGGACATTGGGATGATTTCTCCTCTTAGTATTAATCACATACCCCGGTTAGCGGAGCGGGTGTCCAACTTGATCCATTGCACGAGCAGAATGATCCGTCTGTCGCACAGTATGTAGTACCTTTGGCTGCGGAATTGCAAGTCAGACCCAGCGAACCGCAGAGGTATTGGAATTTGGTCGCACGGATTGCTCCTGCGCCATTGCCATATGTCCCGGTGTCGACAGACAGGACGCCGAGAGTACCGGGCTGAGTCAAGCCGAGAGTGTGGGCGGCTTCGGCATTATCGGGTGCGTTTGACCAAGCGACTGTGCTATCCGAGCTGAGCTGAATACCGTTAATGTCAAGCGCCATTTGTTCGGTCGAAGTGTCCGGCCCGCCCTGGTAGACATAGATTCCGCGGAGTCTGATCTGCCGGAATATTGAGCGGTCCGGTGCTTGGAAATTAATCAGCGGTCCGGCAGTCCTGACCATCGCAATGTCAGACCAGCCATAACTATTCGTCCCAGAGAGGATGACACTTCCACTTGAGTCGATCTGTGCGCCACTATCCCGCAGGGTGGAGCCGTCTGTTCCATTGAACGTGGGGATGTCGCGATCGGTCGATGTGCCGGGCCCGGACACGCCGCCACCACTTGACCCGGGGATGGTGCAATCGATACGGGATGCGCCGGAATTGTCAGCGCACGTGACACCAGCACCAATCATGTTCAAGGTGGAGCGGTCGGCAAGGGTGGAGCCTTCATCCGCAATATGGCGAGGGAGACCGTCGATACCGGGAGTGCCTTGGACACCTTGAACGCCTTGGATACCTTGGATACCTTGGGAGCCCTGCGGACCGGTCGAACCAGTCGCACCGGTCAACCCTTGAATCCCCTGTGGTCCAGTCGGTCCGGCTGGTCCTTGTGGTCCTTGTGGCCCAGTCGGCCCTTGCGCCCCCGCACTAATCAAATCGACCCACGCGCTCCCCGTCCACAGTGCAATCGTCTGCACACCAGAACCATACACGCTCCTGATCTCTCCGACATATAGTCCGGCCGGGAGCGCACCAATACTCGTCGCCGTCTCTCGCCAACCTTTCCAACCAAACGCGCCAGGACGGATCGTCTGAGATGACGGTTGAGCAGAGACAGAGCGCGGAGACAATACGACAACAGACACAAGCAAAAGACCGAATGTGATGGATTTAATTCTCATGCCACCCCCACCAATCCGAGCTCACGTTTCCACGCAATCAATCCGGACATGGTCTTAGGTGCTAAGGTGCCATCGTCCTGCTTACGGGCGAAACGAGACTCTGACACCCCTTCGACCGTGCGGGATATAAGCCCCGGCTCCCAGCCAAGATCAGATAATAATGAGAGCACTTCGATATAGCACCATTGCGACACGACAGAGGGTAATTCGATCGCAGCCCGGGCAGTCCATATAATCGACCCGTCAGAGATCGTGGCGCCGATGGTTGATGGCCATGCCGGCTCAGATAGGGCAGACGTGCCGGCGGATGTGCACTCGAAGCAGAGAAGGGACGGGTATGTCGGACGTGCCCAGGAGCCGAGAGTGCGTGCTGACGATATTGTCCATGTGGAAATCTGATCAGGCAGGAGAAACCCGGCATAGTAAGTGTCGATCAGATTCCGGCCAAACAGTGGCACGTTGGATCGCCATCCGATCTGGCGCGACACGCTGCCGATGGAAGGATCGTCCAAGGTGTATTGCGTCATGTCATATGTGGATGGATCGTCATTGTATTCGACAAGAGCGATTCCGTCCAATGTGATAGACAGTGTGCCCGGCTCGACAGGCAGACGAGAGAGATATCGCAACGATGATCCTGTGCCGCTGCTCTTCTCCTCGTATTTCTGCCGCGCAATTTCTACCCCGATAAACCTGACCATCGCGGACGACGCATCGACAATGAGCGGAGAGAGGACGGAATCGGGGACGGTCGGATCTTGCAGATAGGTTTTGACTTGCGCCAATGAGATTAGATTCGTGGCGCCGGGCGGAATGATCGTGCGGACAGAGGAGGACATATATTTGATTTGTTTTCAGATCAAGCCGCCCGTAGAGCCTCCCCGGCGTTCCCCTTCGCGGGTTCCTTCCGAGTCGACACGGGCGGCCTGTCTATGGTATCAGGTTTTAGCCGTAGCTCCCGGTCACGAGTTGGGCCGACACCACGATCGCCCGCCCGCCGAGACTCACCGCAGCATAAAAACCTGTCTTCGCGGTGTCAGTGATCGCGACAACGGCCACGCCCGTCGCTAGAGTTTGAATCCGCAGCGCCTTCTTCGCCGTATATGTCTGGAGCACGATGCCACTCGTGGTAGTCACCGTGCCACTTGCGGTCGTGCCTGTCAACCCTGCCCCGGCTGGATCATCGGTCAAGGTGAAGTCGAGATGGTGGACCGCTGCCACCGTCGCCCCTTCCCCATCCTTGACCGTGATAGTGATATTTGAGACATTGGCCGATCCTGCCGCCGCACTAATCGTCACAGTCTGCGCCTGACCCGGAGTCGAGAGTGTCCCGACGACTTTGAATTTGGAATCGGCCTCCACTTCGACCGTAGTCCCGTTGTTGATGTATCGAAGACCGCTCATCCTGTTTCCTCCTCTTTGGGTGATCGATACGGTTTACGGCGCCGGGACCGTCACAACCTCGTCGACGGTGGTGATATTCGTACCCGGGCCATAGTGTGCGCCGAGCCCCTGCACGATCGCGCATACAAGACTCGCCGCCGTCGCCGGAGTGATCGTCAGTCGGAAATAAGCGAATGCGTTGTCGAGATCGAGATGGGCCGGGCGAAGATTGATCACCACTTGCTTGTTCCCGTCGACGTCGGTGAGCTGGGTTGCCAGCGAGAGCGGGATGTTCTTGACCCCAGTGCCGGAAGAGTCGGTCGCCTGCTCAAGCTTGATGTCGTCGGTGCCAGTCGAAGTGATGGCGCCGACGAGGACGGTGGCGAAGTAGCTGACATGGGTGTTGGCGGGGAGCCATCCGGTCGACTTCGCGGTTGTGGCAGATTGCGGATTGATCACGGCGAGGAGAGTGACGATGTCGGATGCGATCGGGTTAAGGCTGCTCATATCGGATTTCCTTTTTGTCCTTTCTGGCTTGGTCTGTCTGGCTTGCCTTATGCCCGAGTGTCGAGGAGGACGAAATGACTCTTGGTGTTCGACCCGTGCGCCGGAGTGATCGGCTTCGACATGAACGGCTGACCGCCCATGCGGAATGTCCACCGGAACGCCTGCTCGCCGGTATCGAACCAGAAATGGATAGACGTTGCGAAGATCACTCCGTCTGTCCGCTTGATTCCGTAATACCCGGACAGATCGACGAGCTGGATATCGCCCTTGGTGCCGAGGGTTTGAGCGTGCTCGGTGAACTTGGTGGCGACGCCGAGGATCGATCCGTCTGGCGCCTCATGAATCCCTGCGTTGGACGGAATCCACACCGGCACCGTACCCAGCGTCAGCTCGATCAGGGACGGGAGGATGTCACTGTTGCAGATGAAGAGAGGACGCGCACCCGACCCACGATAGAGCCGAGAATACATCTTGGCGAGGTTCTTGAGGTAGATCGTCCCCGCAGCCTGGCTCGTCTCTTTCGCTACCGATACGACAGCCGGCGAGTTGACCCATCCCCGCGGCTTGCCCACCCCATCCCCCCACATGATCGCGTCGGACGAAACCCACTCGATCGCACGGGCAGACCCGACAGTCAGACGGCTATTGAGACGTGGATAGTCTTGAAGCAGCTCATCCGTCGCCGAGACGAAGGCATAGAGCTCGTTCAGCTCCATGACTTCGGGCTTGGTTTCGAGCTTGGACTCGCGCATCTTCTTCGATTCGGTGCGCCAATACGCCTGGACTCCGGTGCCGCCCCACGGCGTCGACTCATCCCGATACATCCACACCGCATTCGAGATCGTCGGCTCCATGGTCAGGAGAGAGAGGAGGTCATTCCCGTCGAGCACGAGTGTCCAGATGTCGGTGCGGAACTCGGGCGGAATCGGCCAACCTTCAGACGAGTTGGTCTCGCGGTGGGGATCGGCAGCGGCAGCGGTGAACACGCCGCCAGGGCCTTGCACGAGACCGCCTGCCGCACGGTTGCCATAGAGAGCGGACAGGCGTTCGGACGGCTGCGCCTCGTGCCGGCAGACGGTGCGGATTTCGAGCGCGAGATCGGCGAGGTTTCGATACCCGCCTTTGGGATCGCGCTCGACTTGCGGATTGGCGCTGAGCGGGCCGGTCGAATTGGTCTGGATGACGGCGGCAGCGGGAGCGGCGAGCTGCTCATTGACCAAAGCCTGAGCAGCGGCAACATCCCGGCGAGCAGACTGTACGGCTAGGGTGTGTGCCTCGATCTGCTCAGTCGTCGCGGTCGAGTCGGCCGCGAGCATGGTGGCGGTTTGTGCTTCCAATTCGGCAAGTCGTGCCTGCCGCGTGGTGAGGAGTGAAGCCATAGAGTAGGTCCCTCATAGTGGGTGCGTGAGAGGGACCAGATATACGCCTAGCCGATCTCGCACGCGGGTTTGCGTGTGTGGTCCGGACGTGCCGACCGGAGAGACTGGCTAGCTGTGGGACAAGGCGCACGGCAAAGTGCGGCTCATCCGTCAGGTAGATTGAGAGGATATTAAGCGGTGAATGGGTGACGTGTCAAGGATCGATCGTTGATCACCATGCCGGCGGCTGGCCGGAGTTCTTCGCATAGTCCGGGATTCGGTAATACACGACCACCCGGCATGACCCGGCGATTCGATTGAGCCAGATCCCGCCCGGGCATGGTATCCCATTCTCGCCAAACATGACCGTAGCAGCGCCGGACGCTGGGAGAGAATACGCCGCCATCTCTTTGGTCAGATCGGTTGCGGCTGATTCCTGGAGAGAAATAGAACATGCGGCCGGTGATCCTGCTGACTCGGCGACAGAGAACCCGATCAGGCGGAGATTGACAGTCGGCGCCACGATGGCAAGGGATGACGTGCCGGATGCGACGGTGACGCGGGCGGTATCGGCCATGACGTTTTCCTTTCCAAATTTCAAGCTAAGCGGAGACGGTGAAGCGCACGAGCACGCGCACGAAGATCAGCGACGTCATCAGCGATCACGGTAGAACTGCCCGACTTGCTTGATCTCGACTTCTTACTTTTTTTGCCGGTGCCGCCACACTCAGAACACGGCGGGTCTTGCGCTTGGCCTTTGCACACAGGGCAATCATCATCATCGTCATCGTCGTCATCATCAAGATCATCGTCCAGCTCGTCCTCTATCTCGTCCTCCGGATCTGCCTTCTTTTCCGCTGCCACGCCCGCAACATTGACTATCTCATTGTTCATCCCGCCCCCCGACTTCCCGCCCAGCTTCTTCGCCATCCGGTCGATCTCTTGCTGTAAGGTGGCGACACGGGTGATCATGCCGAGGGATTTGGCAATTTTCGCTGAGACCATCCGCCCTCTACCCCAATTCAAATCGATAATCATTGCGGCCGACTTGTTGCCTTGCGCCGAGACTCCACACCCGCGGACCAGGGCGGAAAGGAACATCTGATAGTACTCGTCAGATTGAGCCATGAGATAGGCAATCGTATCGTCAGAGAGCGGGGTGAACGGGTTGCCCTCCGCCTTGTTCCCATTCTCCGGAGAGGTTATGTACGTTACCTTGACCCCGGCATCCTCCGCCATCTTGCTCATATCGTCATGCCGCATCAATACGCCGATCGACCCGATCTGACTTGAGGGCGATCCGACCAGCTCATTGAACTGTGACCCAATCCAGAACCCCGCCGATGCGCAGTTCCCCATCACTACGCCGACATTCGGCTTCAATAACCTGAGTGAATAGATCATGTCGGCGCACTCGGGGACTTGGAATACATTGCCGCCTGGGGTGTCGATACGGACGATAACCCCGGCGATATTGGAATCCGTCATCGCGGTTTGGTATGCCTTGCAGAATCGATCAATCGAGCAACACGCCTGGCTCATGTCATCCATCCCACCACCCCGAGGAGAGATGGCGCCAAACATGTCCATGATGCAGATTGTGGCAGGGGCTTGATACCCCTGTGCTGGACGTGCGGCCTCATTGACTGCGCGGGCCTCAGAAATGGCGATGTCTTTCTCTGCTCGGGAAATCTGAGGGAGAACGCCGGACCAGCGAGCGATAATTGCTCGGGCCGACTCGTACGCCGCTGGGTGCATCGCCATGTGTTGGGCATCAAACCAAGCTAAGACGGAAGTGGACTCTTCGCCGGATGAAAGTCGGACAGTCATGATCTATTCCTCACTTCCCAGATCCATCATCTCGGATATCCCTATCCCGTTCTCTTCCCACGAATCGATAACCCCAATCCCACCCGATAGTATAAGATCCCGATGCCGATCCGCATATACCGTCGTCTGCGCCACCGTCAATGCCAACCTCTGCGCCATCAACACCGCATGCTGCTGATAGTGCTTGGTCAAGTATCGAGACCAGTCGTCGGGCTTAGATGCATATTGTGGTGCATGCCGGCGGATCGGCTCAGTTTCTCGGGCAAGGAGAAATACAGCATGCTCTCTTGCCAAGATTGCGCTCTTCTTCTTCTCGGCTGCGAGTTGTGACATTACGTGATGGATCAGATCAGCGCCAGCCGGCTCATGGTGCGGATAGACAGCCCGGATCGGCGCCATCGCTTCGGCCATCGGATCAGACATCATCCGATCAGCTCCCGGGTGTTGCTGATCGCCCGGATTATCTGGCGTCGGCTGCCTCGGATCGCCACCCGTATCATTGCCCTGTTTGCCTTGATTGACACTTCTCTGCGGCGGGCCAGAACCATATGGATTCCATCCGCGCTCAATTCTAATCTCATCTTCTGATCTGATCCCGCTATTGACATAGATGGCGTCGACTTGGGCCTGAGCGAGAGAATCGCCTTGCGTCAGATATCCAACATCAATCAGACATCCGACATCCTTCTCTGAGATGAGATCACGCTTGAAACTCGCCTCAGTCGACGTGGTGCATGCGCGAACATGGAGGTTGAGCCACTCTCTTGCTGCGGATTCGCGTGATGCATACGGCAACCCGACGTCTACCCCGAGCATGTACGGATGAACGAGCATCCATCGTGCGACCTCTTCTGCCTGTTTATCCCAAATCTCAGGGAGCTGGGCATTGCGGGCATGATCGCCGAATTCCTTTGTCGTGATGCCCTCTTCGACGACCAATGCTGTATGTGAGTTTGCCGACCCGCCAACCCGATTCAATACTTGGGATTTGAACCGTTTCAATGCCGGGTCTGACATTGTCCCTGGGTGCTGGAATATGATCGACGGGCTCGCCCCACGCTTAAAGTATGAATTCCGGTGCCGCTCTTGAGCAAGCCACCCAGCAACCGACTCCCGGCAGCGGCGCAATAGACTTTCCGGAATAAGCTTGTGCGTGCTGAATCCCTTAAGATATAATACTTGATCCTGCATTACTTGTCGCGATTGCTTGCCAGGCTCGGTCACAGTGAACCGCTGATGCCCCGAATCGATCTGCTCTATCTGGCTGATCCACTCCGCTTCGATCGGCCAAAGCTCTAGACCGTTCGCTCCGAATTTGATATCCGATATGCACAGGCCCCAAAGCCGTCTCTGACACTCTGCCCACATGCGCCACTCAACCGCAGTCTGCCAAGGGTTGGCAACACCGTCGACATCGAGCGTGCGGGCGAGAGAGTAATCGTAGAGAGGTTTGGTGCCCTCGTCTTCGGGGAGTTTGCGGTAGAACTTGACTGGCGATGTGCCAACGACGCCGGCCCAAATAGACAGTGCCATGAATACGCACGACACGCCAATGACATCATCGGGGCGGACATATGACCCGGTCGCCGCCGCACCCGAGAACCCGCCCCAGACATCGCGATAGCCGTACGGAAACCATCCCTGCGACATCGGGTCGTTCGGATCGCCGGCGGATGGCATGTCCGACCGAAACCCGAGGAGAAAGTCAAGGGCGCTCACCCGTTTGTCTTATCCCTGGTCATCGTGCTTTCCTTTTCGCCCGCTCTGCCGCCACCGAAACGCTAGACTGATCAGCCCGAATACACCTATCCCGACTCCGACTCCTAGTCGGAAATGTAGCACTGTCGGGAGGCATGACGCAACCATGCCCATTCCAATCGAAAAGAGGAGGGAGGGGACGAACTGCGGGTCTCGTTCGTTGGCGAGGATGATGAGGAGGCGGTTGAGAGGGCGGTAGGCAGAAATGCGGCTGCGGAGAGAGCGGAAGTAAAGGCGAGTGCGGCGGATGGGATGAATCACAAAGACACCACCGGCAGCTCGCCAAGATCCACGTAATAGTCTGGCCGGCCGAATTCCTGTTCCGGATTATCGGTCAGCCACCAGTCACCATCGAACCATACGAGAATTTTGTTCGCGAACACAGTCCCGGACTCGAAGTTGTAAGGCGCAGGGACCAACCTCACAGGTCTTATCTCTCGGTTCTCTCCGTCTATTTCCTCGCCGACCTCAAGCCCGCCAGTGATTTTGTTTGTCTTGTGCTCGATGATTCGATATACCGTTTTGTCTGCGTTCATCGCGCCTATCCTTTATCCCCAATCCAACACAATTACATCTCTCTCCTCGTAATGCTTACTCCCTCCGCCTTCCGCCCCCTTATTGATCGTCATGCATATTCCAACCGCATTAGCCAACGCGACCGGCCCGTCCACCTTCTCCACTGACCGCTGCTTATCAATCATACCATTCAGATTTACATCCGTCCTCAACATCACATTCCGCATCATCCATCGCATTGCCTTGTGCGCCCGATGTCGGAACAATTTTGCGGTGACTCTCCGTGCTATCTCAGCGACCGGCGCACCCATCCGATAATGCGTCTGCGCGAAGTCTATCATGGTAAACCCGTCGTTGGTCAGACTGGTCACGAGCTGGTGGACAAACGTGCGGTCATACCCGATCGCCTGAATAAGATAGCGATGTGCCAAAGTATTAAGCAGAAAGTCTCGTATTGGTGTCGGATCGAATACCTCTCCCTCGGTCACAAATATGTCGCCCTCATCCCGCCATTGTTCGATAATCTGGCTCTTGTCTCTCCGCTTCTTATATGTCCCTTCGTCAATCCAGAAGTATTCCAAAATTGAATAGACTTGATTGTTCGGGTCGCCGCCCGCCTCATCGTCAGGAAATAGCAAGATCAGAGCTGACCAGTCATTTGTCCGGGCCAGGTCAATCCCGCCATAGCACCTTTTCCCGAGCAGTTGCGCCTCAAGATTGGATATCATCCCATATTTTTGGTGCTCTATCTTAGTCGCTAATATTGGCTTAGAGCATGCCATCCATTGCTCATCCGGAATCCACACCGACACCGCATCAGTCCACAGGCAGAAATGCAGCCGTAATGTCAGATTCTTCTTACTCGGAGTGGCCAGTGCTCGGCGTAGATGTTGCTCGACATATTCGTACGCTGGCAACCCTTCATTTATTCCTGGGTTCGCCTTAACCCACAGCTCCCGATGATCAAGCAGATATTGGATCGAATTGACGCCTTCCGGGATATCGCCAGGAGTCTTGTCTTCGCCTTCACCATCCGGGGTATCTAGGCCAAGAATAAATGCGAACAGGTGATCGTCCGGCATCGTACCCTCTAGCATCTGCTCCGCTTCCCGTCGATGCAGATAGCAGACCGACTCGGTGCCGACACCGGAATTCGTAATCTCATAACACAACGGCTGAGTCCGGTTTTTGCCTATCGCCTCCCGCATCATATCGACTACGGTTTCCCGCTTGATCTCGTGGAGCTCATCAAACGCAACACCGTGAGGACGAGGGCCAGATTGGGTTTGATCTGACGCGATAGGGCAGAAATACGATCCGAGTAAGTGATATTCTTTGTCACTCTGTGCATTGGCGAAAGTGAGCTGAGAGACATTCGGCATCTTCCCGGTACAGATCAGCCGGCACTCCAGCTCGGGCGAGTTGTCCCGCATCTTGACCGCTTCCCGGAACAGGACCATTGCCTGATCCTTGTCACCGGCCGCGGCATAACACTCGGCATCAGGCTCTCCGTCTGCCGTGGTCAAGTAGAGCATGGTGCCGGCGACTAGAGGGGTTTTGCCGCATCCTTTAGCCCCTTCGACATAGACAATCTGGAATCGGCGATACCCGAGTGATCCGTCCGGGTTGACTCTGCGCCATCCAAATATCGATCCCTGGACAAACTTCTGCCACAGGTGAAGGTCGAATGGGCGAAGGTGTGGCGTCTCTTTGAATCGGAGGCGGAGGATTTGCGGGAAGTACTCTAAATGACGATGGCACGCATCAAGATCGAAATAGATATCGGTGCGGGATAGATCAGATATGTGACGTTTACACGCGAGCTTGACCCACCGATTTGCAAGGATGCGACCGGCGAGTACTAGGCGGGCGTAATATGTGACAGGGTCGTGATCAGGGTCACCAAAGTCATCGACAGGGATAGACGGCGGGTGGACCTGCGTTCTCTTCGGCAATGCTGTGCTTGTCGGTTTTACCGCCGGTCGTACACCGGCAGACTTAAACCCCACGATCTGCCCCTCTCGTCAATCGTGCCAGATCGATCAGTTTATCTGCAAACTCGGCCGGCATCTCTGCCCTCTGCCGCTTCGACATCCGCTGACATATCCCCGTCTTGATCAATCTGGCGCGCTCTATCCTCATGTGTCGGTATTCTATCCTGCGTGCCCGAAGAAATCTAACACTTTCTCTCTTGGGTGCAGGCGCTTACCTGGTGCGGCTAGCTTACTCGTTCCTGTCGGTGCTGCTCCTGCCTGTGCTGCCGCCGCTTGTGCCTGTGTCGGCTTCTTCTTGACCACACTGACCCGCGCTCGATCGGCCGGACTCAACCCGAATTTCCCCAAATACACCCCAAGTGCCTGCGTTGCCCACTCGTGCCGCGCCACTTCCGGCCGAGTCTTGAGCACCGTTTCACCCTTGATGTTGATGTGCTCCATGGTCAGCCCGCCAGACCGGATCATATTTCCGAGCTTGACCCACTCGGCATATATCTCACACAAGATCCCGAGCGCGGTTAGATCGACATCGGTCAGCACGCCCATGCCGTGGACACTGGTGCCGATCTCGCCGAACCAATGCACCCGGCCCGCTTCCGATAGCGTTGACGGCGGATCAGGCATCGGATCGTCTAGAGCAAGGACAGGTACTTGCGGCTCATCTGGCGGAAGAGGACGCCGACCGCGGTTGCCTTCCCTGGCACGGAGAGCGGTGGGCTTGCGCGGCCGGCCGGCGGGCATTAGCGGGACACTCCGGCGCTGACACCCGCAGCGAGCCCACCCTTGCACCCATCAAGCGCCGCCTTGACCGCGAGATACGCATCCGACCCCTTCGCCGGGGCGACATTCAACCCACCCGCCTGACCTTGAAAATACGTATCCAGCAAGTCCAATGCCGGCGATACGATGACCACCTCTTCAGGGCTAAGGTTGGCGTTCTTGAGCACCAGTGCCCGGATGACATCGTACGTCTTCCCCTCGACCAGGGCAGTACTTGCGACAGCGAGATCAGCCGAATATGCATCGAGTCGATCGTGGTGCTTCTCCGCCACCTTGAGGCATGCCAAACCCGACGCTGACTTGATCCCGGCTTGGGCGAGCTGGGCCTGAGTCGGACCGCTGGACGTGCCGCCGGATGACGCACACCCAGACAGAACAACAGCGGCCATGACAACGGCGAGCAGAACAAACGGGCAGATAAATGACTTACTGTTTTCTCGCATAGGTTGATCTCTCCTTACGCTCGATTTTACCCTAATCTCCGCCCCACGTCTCCAATCTCATCCGAGCAATGGCCGCTTTCTTTCCTCGCCCATGGTTCGGATACTTATGCTTATGCGCCCGGCTGACACAATCCCGGCAGTCGACATTCATCCCATCGGCATTCCCCGACACCACCGAGAATGCGAGAACATGCTTTGCCTCCCCGCACGATTTGCACGTCTTCATTCCGACTGTCAGAGGCTCGTGATGCATACAATTCACCTATCGACTATTTATGAGTGAACTGTTGACATGCCGATTGTTCACATGTGAACGTGTGTTGTGACAATAATTCACTGGTGAATGGTTCATGGGTGAAATGTTACGCCTGAATACCGCGCCGCGGTAAATTTCACCACGGAGCGGTCTGCCGAACAGACTGGTTGGCATCATTCCGCCTGCCCCTCTCTCCTCTGCGGAATGGCCTGACGCTCAGTATCGATGATCAAATCTAGCTCAACTGCGCTCACGTGCTTGTCGCACAGAGGTCCGCTGTGGTGCTTCTTCCCTTTCGCCGTTAACCACACGCTGGCGATCGAGGTGCACCTGGCCCCATCCTCACCGTAGTAGCAACAACGGAATATTCGATGCTTTCTGTTCTCTTCCCGCAGCGCGATAACACCATCTAGACCGTCGTCACCGCTATTGCTCCTGATAGCTCTCGCTTGCTGATATATGGACGACGCTTCGGCAACGGTCTCGAACGAGCCAAGAGATATATTTTTCCCTCCGATCCGGATAGTTGCGTTGAATGATCTCGTGCCGTCCTCATAATCGTTCGGCCTTACTCCGCGCGGAAGGCCGGTCTTGCTCCGCGCGCCTCTGTCTTTCTCTGCCATGTCGCGCGCGTTATCCAACTTTGAACCCGCAAACAGATGATTCACCTCGACGCATGCTCGGTTATCGCAACGATGACAGATGAGAGGTTTCTCAAGATCGAATGCTCTGCCCGATAACACCCACGCAAGTCTGTGGGCTTTAGTTTGTTTTTTACCTGGCAGGATTTGACTATTGTGCAATCGCAACTGCCCGTACCCACTTTTGTCCAACCGTCCAACCCACACGAGACAGCCTGTCTTCTCGTCACGCACAGTCCAATGAGCCAGCCGCTTGCGCAATCTGTCCTCTTCGCTATCTCCAGGCAGAACTTCCGTTTGAAATCTACGGATCTCAATACCGTGCTTCTTCCTGGCTTGTCTTATCTCGTACGTCGTTCGCCCGAGCCTCTTGGCGATCACGTGATCGTAGTCAGTGCCCAAGATTGCCGGATCTAGCGGCTCTGACTCCTCGCGCCGCTTGAATCTCTGCGGCTGAAACGCACTAATGCCGCGGTGGCGCCGTGCTCGATGCACTGCCGCAAGAGAACATCCGATTCGCTTAGCCAGAGACGCATCCGGCATCTTGCCTAGAGGCTGATCTTCCCAATTGATACTCAGCGGCTTCGCGTCTTGATTCATTCGGTTGCCCTCTTCCGGCCGAACCCGCCGTCAACCCGGACTGTCTCCCGACTGTGGCAAGGTGTGCATGTCGCCTGGAAATTAGTCGGATCGAGTTTTAGCTCCGGATACTCCTCAATCGACTTGACGTGATGGACCTCGCGTGACGGTTTGCGATGGCAGATCTCGCAGATGGGGTGGGCGATGATGTATTCGGATCGAGCCAAGCGCCAGGCTGATGAGTTGTAGAAGGGCTTGTGGGTATGGTTGCGGGTGAACTTGGACGGCAAGACAGACGACGTATCGGGGCCTACCGTGTTGTCTGGAGTCGGTGTGGGTGTGCTGAGTTTGACTGTGCGAGCTCCGCGACGGGTGACGCATGACGGGCAATACCCCGAGTGCACGATGGACGGGCACCCGGGGGTAGAGCAGAGGCGGAGAGGGCGAGGAGGCACGGACAGCTCGGCTCGATCAGTCGGTATACACGTGCAGCGCGTCGCCGCCATTCGTCCGATGGTTGTGACGGTTGCCCATGTCCATACGTGGGCCGTGTGTGGTGGCGAAGATGCGGCCTGGACCTTGCGGCACATACGGACGGGTGCTCTTGTTGCCCTTGAGATCACGGCGAATCGACTTGAACACCTTGGACTCGATACGGGTGTCGGACAGACTGACAGAGAGTCCGATCAGCCCTGGCACACGGGAAGCAGGCGAACGGTCGGCCACCAGCTCTGTCTTGCCGTTGGCGCGCACACTCGCACACGGACAGCAGATCGACACTTCTCCTTTCTTTGCTTTTGCGCCGCTCGCGCACTTGGAGCACACGAGTTTGTTGCATATCGCGCACCGTGACCGCTTACCGTTGTCGACTTTGCACACATCGCATTTCATATCAAGAGATCTCCGTTGCTCTGTTCGTTCGTTTGGTTCTGCGTTTATCCTACGTATCCTACGTCTTCCGCTTCATCCCGAGTGGCACGATCCGCTCACGTCTTGCCTTGATCTTGGCGAGCTTGGCATCCTGGAATGGGCGCACGGCATGGAGTGGACACGCTACCGATTGACAGTCACGTATGGCATCGATTGCACCGGCTTCATACCCCATGCACTCCAAGCACATGGCCTTCACTGCGCATACCCGGGATGGAGATTTGACGATGGCGTCGCCGGATTCCGATTCGTACGGCAACCCCCACGCCCGCTTGAGCAAACGTGCGACACGGGGAGTGACAGTCGATAAATGCGACTCCTTGGAACGGGCAAGATAAGCATATTGGGTGTCGATGCTCATGCCGGCACCGGTTCCCCATTCTCGTCCAACACGTATTCTCCCTCACCATCGTCATCGATATCCGACCCACTCTCATCTTCATCCTCATCCGGCCACTTCGACTTGCTCATTTCATCCCACTGATAGATCACATCGGCCACAGTGTTGACATGGCCAGACGACCCAGGCTCGCGAGTCAAAGCGCAATAGAGATAATAGGCGAGCGGCACCGAGTCATGCTCCTCGCCAGTTTCAGGGTGCTTGTGCGGGGACATCAAGAGCTGGCAGAGATCGAGCAGCTCCTTCATCTTGACGGGCGGGACTGCCAACCCCTTGCCGGCACCCTTGGCAGCAGCAGCAGCAGTGATCTTGGCAGCGAGCTTGCGAACAGAGGCAGGAGCATTACCCTTGCCGGGCTTCTTCGTTGTCTTAGGCGCGGGCTTGGGTTTCAGATTGTCAGACTTCGGCCGGCCACGGGGACGTTTGGGCGCGTCGGCAGGAGCAGAGTCGCCACCTGGAGCGTGATCGGCGCCATCACCACGGCTGATATCGTCGCCCTCCTCTACATCCGCTGATTTATTCATCGAATCGTCGACGGGCAATTCCGCCGTCGCCTCTGCCAGCATCCGGGCGACCTCTGCTGTCTCCTCCTCGGCATGCTCGCGGAACAGGGTCTCGATCTCCTCGTCGGTCAGAGTGAGACTGGCTTGGGCGGCTTTCATAGTCATGCGTCCGTCATGCAACCGGTCCAGGATCGCTGGGGATGCAGACAAGAGCTTGGACAGGGTGTGCGTAATCCATCCCTCTGAGACGCGAAGGAGCTTGGCAATCTCGGCGTCGGACATGTCGGATTTACGAGCCTGGCGGACGACTTCGACCTGGTCAGCGTAGGAGAGGGGGTTATGGGCGTTGTCCTGCACCATGACCTTGAGCCATTCGGACTGCGGTGCATCATAGATCACATATCGCAACCCGAGCGGCGCAGTGAATCCGTGGATGACCGACAGCTCGTCGAAATTGTCCCGAATCCGCTTGATCGCTTCGAGCCGACGCCGACCACCGAGCAGGCGCAATCCACCATCCGGCTTTTTGACCAGGATTGCCGGGGACTGCTGACCGATCGGGTTGTCGGCAAGCATTTGGATCATTTCTTCGATCGAATTGGGGCCGGTCTCGGGGATGGCATGGCGGATATTGTTCCCAACGTCGATGGAGTCGAGGTCTTTGGGATCGATAACTTGATAGACGTCGCGCGGGGCCTTGGTGGTGATGGTGGAATCGCCGGAACCATACGTGGGCATGAGAGGGTCTCCTTTGCAGCAAAATAGAGGAAATCAATCTGGTGGTGTGATCTTGACGATGTATCCGGACGGTCCGGACACCTCAGAGAAATTCAATCCTAATCGTGTGGCCGATTCGACAATATGGCAGGTTTCGCAAGTCACAGCGTCGGCCGAACAGTCATAGCTTCGAATCATGAAGCGATGGCCATTGTCAGCGCAGTCTTCAAGAAGTAGACGGCGTTCGCATGCCTGGGTGTGACTGCCGATAGAGTGTTCGATCGCGCAGACAGAGCAAGAGCACCCGCAACATGGATGGATGATCGGTGCCGGTGTCGGGTTGTCGCTCATCGATTTATCCGTCGTGAAATGCAGCTCATCCGCTCAGCGTGCATGCATACGTTGCACCGTGTTCCGATCGATGCCCGCATTTCTACCGCGTCGCCATCAGTCTTGCCGCATGCGCACGGGCCACAAGTCAGAGCATGGAGTAGCTCGGATCGAAATGCGCTCTCTTGAATAGATGCCGCACCGGTCGGCTCAGCAACAAGAACCGAAAAGGCGATGAGATTGACTCGCTCGGCTTGATTGATCCGGGCTTGCCTTAGACTGCACGACCTCATTTCGGATCTCATTTCGGATCTCATTTCGGATCAATCTCCGGATTGGCGACGTCCAGCATGCACCCAGCGCACACGTCTCCAGCTCTGGCCGATCTGTCAATGACTGCCGCTTGATGGCACCCAGGACAGACTAGGGGTAGATGGGACATCGCCCGGCTGACCATCATGCCGACCGCCTGAGGGGTAATGCCGAGCGCTCGGGCGACTTCGGACTTGACCCCAAGCCGGCGGTAGAGCTCGTACACGGCGGACTGGCGGGGGGTCATATGGCGAGCGGATCGACCGGATTTGCCGGACTTCGACTTGGACTTTGACTTCGACTTTGGCTTGGGCCGGAGCGCAATCGGGCGGCGACGGCGAGTGGGGACGGATTGGGCGCGCTTGGACATTGGCGTAGATGGTAGCGGGTGAAGAGTGGAGTTGTCAACCGTCACGACGGCGAAGTGATGCATCTCGGAGCGCGGTCGCCTTATTCCCCGTCGCATCGTCTAGCAGCTCATCTCGCAACGGGAAGAGTCCGTCAGGTTTCTTCGCCTTCGATTCAATAATCACCACGCCATCGACCATCAGCCGCCATCGAGGGTATAGATGAGATCCTCGATTGTCGATCTCAATTCGGATAGGCAAGGTCAATATGTCCATCCGCTCGATAGTCGGAATGTGGTTGGTGATGATGCGGAACGGGAAATGGTATTCGACAAACGACCCGACATACATCATGACATCCGGCCCGAGTGCGGTAGACAGGTCGTCGATCGATGCGTGTGGGTCGATGTCGCCCGGGATGGATGAGCCAGGAAACCGCTGCCCGTGGTTTGGGTTGCGCATCGACTCGCACGGGGATAGGCGGGAATAGGACAGGAGATGGTCGTCGGTGTCGAAGGTCAGGCGCCCGGATTCCAGCGCTCGAAACAGGGCGGACATACCGGCTGGGCGGGAGTGGGTGCCGATATGGTGGGCAAGATAGATGCCGGACGCCACAGAATCGACCGTACGCGCCCAATACAACCCAGGGCCTAGCAGACCTCCTACCCTGTCGTCCGATGTCTCAGCGGGGCGGGGCGGGCCAGAGAATGCGTCCATCTCCCACGAGTAGCGGTCGGCGTCGGACAAGATCAGCGGCTCGTCGTATGGGTCGAAAGGGAGGCGGCACGGGCACACGGTGTCGGATGATGTCATATCGCACGCGCACTCGCAGCCGGCACCGTGGTCATGATCATGCTCAGCAGGGCCAACCCGTGTCGCTTGGGCGTGCCGGGCTTGTGCGGTCGCCTCCCATTTGCCGGGGCGGGAACGATTCGAGCGGAAGGCCATTACGCCCTCTCTTCTCGCGACAAGCGGCGAACAACCGCTTTCCGCAAGTGTTCTGCCAGCTTGCCGGATACTTCGGCGGTCTCTTGTGAGATCGGACCGTCTACCTCGATCGCAACTCGGACACGTTCGCCAAGATCTGTCGCCACGAAATTATCAGCCTCACCAACGGCAGTGCAGTGGCCAACAAGCGCCCGGATCGCTTGGATGAATAGAGGTGGCGCCGGCTTGCCATAGAACGTCAGCAATGACCACGGCTGAGCTTCGTCGGGTTCTGGAATCTGACCGGCGGGCGCATATGCCGTGTCCCGCTGCTCAATTCCGCGCGAGGTCAGACGGAATTCCTGCAACTCGGAAGCGTCGATCCAACGGTAAATCTCGGCGTTACCGACATCGTCAACGTCGTCTGCACTGCCTGCCGCCATCCCATGCGTGCCATCAAATCCCCGCCATCCGGTAGTGTGGAACTCCTCACCTTCAAGCTTGGCGGCGGCGCGCTGAATCACATCCATCGCTTTGAGGTCTCCTGCTGACGCGGCTCTGCTGCCGAGTACTACTTCCGCCGTCTCGCCCAGGATCGCCTCTTGGATATATCCGTGGACATTCGACCGTCCGTCTCGTGGGTTTCCTCGGATCTCGTGTCGTCCTTTGACCGTGCGCCGGTCGACCGCGTCTCGGATGAAGTCAGGAGTGCCGACGTATTCGAGGACGCGGAGGATGCGGTGTTGGGGGATAGGCGCGGCAGAAACACGTGGCGCGCTCTCGGCGAACGCTGTCACTCGCACGACACCGATCATCTCCTCTGCATTGACATACCCTTGCTCGCGACACTCGGAGCAGATCCGCATTGGGTCGTCTGTCGGCGTGCGACACCAGAGACAACCGGCTTTGCGCGGCTCACTCTGATCACTCTCGACTTGATCGCTCATGACTCATCTCCTTCTGGAGTATTGCGGATGAAAATCGTCGGACGGCTCCCCTTCCCGTGCGCAGGCGATCCAACGGCGATATCTGGCGTGTCCCACAACGCTTGACGAAGGGTTTCCGGGTCGGCCGTGTGTCCACGCTCAGCCAGAGCCGCTCGGACATCATTGCGAGTGAATCGCGGTGGAAGACTCGGCAGTAGCTCGCGGATGATCGAGACGAGATCGAGACGACGCCAAATCGTGGCCTTGGACGGGATTTGGCGCGGACGAGGTAAGACGAATGCGACCGCGGCGAGAAGATCGGCATACGCCCTGTCCATGTCCAGGCAATGGGTGACGGAGCCGCGCAAGCTCTCATCCACGGTCTCTGCACGGGCGAGATCGACGACACGCTCAGCCGCAATCAGCACGCGAGAGCGGACAGAGGGAGGACTCTCGACTTTTTCTTGACTCATTATGTTCCTCGTTTCTGTATTCAAAGGTTACCGCAGCGCCGGACCCGTCCATTACCTATAAGTAGTTCTTATACCAATAGGGCGTCTTCCCGCATTACACTAGCCTACTAACCGTCCACATCGACATACCGCGTAATCTGCGGAACCCGGCCCGTACCACTTACGCTCCAGTCGTGAATTGTTAGAGTTTTGTACGTTTCCGATAATCATTGACTGTAGCACTCTCCGAGACCGATAAGACGCTGTTAGTCCTAATGCTTGACTGGTCATCTACTACTTCCCGAGTCTCACCTGCTTCCGAATGAGTACATTTCCGGACAGGTCGAAAGTGATTCCTTTGTTAAGCATTAGCCAATCAATGACCGAGCGGAGGTGTTTGCGCTTGGTTGGGACGGTGTCAGCGTTCATCATCTGGTCGTAGATTGGGCGGAAAATGGGGTCAGAGTAGAGCGACTTGATCAGGTCTGACACGGTCGCCATGAATCGGGTAATCGACGTCCATTTGTCGCAGAGCTCGCGGCCGGCATCCGAGCCGGAGTGGAGCTTTTTGAAGGCGGCTGCGGATCGGGCGTCATGTTCTCGGCGGGCAGCAGACTCAGCCTCGATACCCGCCTCGTATGCGCGGATCTCGCTATCGCGGCCGGCCGATTCTTCGTCCTCTCGGCAGCGAAGAATGAGGAGAGGGTGCTGTGGGGCAGCGCCTGGATCGATCGAATCCAGGGCCGATTCCACGTCCTTCCACACGCCGAGCAAGTGCCAGCGCTCGACAACTCCGCGACGGATGTATCGGTGATAGAGGAGGACATCCGAGCCATACACCAGTCCGCCCGGGCGATCGGCGCCACGTGATCTCCACTCTCTTTCGGCATCGTCAGGATCGACCTGGCTGAGTGCCCATTCCGATCGTAATGTCATCCGGCCGGAACGATAGGGCGATGACAAGTTGATTCATTTCGGCAGCTCCCCACCGCCGGCACGATAGGCCCGGCGCTCGGATTCGGTGAGTGATTCGTAAACTGTGACAAGTAAGGGAGGCCGGGAACCGCGCACATTGGACAGGCCGGATCGCTCGGATCGGCCAGATTGGACGGGTACGTCTTGAGGATGAGTGTGCGAGGGTGCTACTCGGCGGGTAGACCTAAGGTTGATGATTGCGCGGTTCCCGGTTCTCATGGTGAGACCAGAATAGGCGCATCGCTAGGCGGTTGTCAACCGGAGGAATAGAGCGTAAGTCAGAGGAGTCTACCCGTCATCCCCCGTCGTCCTCTCCTCTGGGCGTCTTGCTCGCCTCTCCGCCCCCCTCCTCGATCTCCCGCACCCTCCGCATCGCCTCCTCCAGCATCAACACCTTAACCTCTAACATGACCTCCAGCTCGCGGGCACGGCTCAGCAACTTCTTCCTGTCGCTCGGATTAACGCACCTATCTGTCTGATTAGCCAGAACGATCATCATGGCATAGCTCGCCACCGTGCCATCCGTAGCACCATGAAATCCGCGTTTGTGTAGATCGCCCAATGCATCCGACACGAATATCGGCACAGTAAACGACCGGGTATTCGTTGGCAGCTCCCTGGGTTGCACGACTTGAATGAGATGGTCTTTGATCTCGATGGACAGCTCGGATAGTTTGGCCTGATCCCGGTGAAAGTCATCAACCAGTGCGGCCAGTCGTTTTATGCTCTCCCATCTGGCCATGTGCAGACACCCGATGTGCATTGCGAGGCTGGCAATGGTGCCGATGCCGACAGGGGAATGGGCGTAATGCTGGATTGAGCCGGCAATACGTGACATCTCGGCCGAATAGGATGGAATGCGGAGGGAGACGTTTTTGTCTTGGATGTAGCGGCCAGCAGAATAGCGTTTGCGGACGGGTTCGGATGAGAGGAGAGAGGAGAGATCGGCGTCGATTGTTAATGTGGATGGGTCGATGTAGTCGGGATCGGGCGGAGAGGTGGAAGGGAGGCGGGCGAAAGTGAGGATGCGCGCGCCCGGTTCTCCGGCAGAGACGCCACCAGACATACCGGATGCGGATACACTGGTGGCGGATGGATCACTGAGTTTCGGTTGTACCGGATCGATCATTTTGGATCACGAATCCGCGAAACATCCACAACCGCCAATATCAAAGCGATCGATTTCTTCTCCAGCCATGATGCGGTGCCGGAGTTGTGCAAGTGTCAGTGTCTTGTCGGCTCCAATCCGCCTATCACGAAGAATTGAGATGTCCGTGCGCCCCAAAAACTGCCGCATCTCTTCTTCTCGGCGTTCCCACTCATCGAACACGTCGGGGAGTTTATGGTAAAGATTGGTGAAGTGCCCAATGCCGGCTTTGACACACCCGCCGGAACAATTATTATGCGAGAATCCGAGATCATACAGGCCCGGACGTGCGATACCGTCAGTGGCCAGCTCTTCGAACATTTGATTCTTTGTCAGATATGGAGCTGAGCACATCGGGGCTTCGTAGATCCACGGATATCGACGATCACGCAAGCCGGTGAAACGGTGCTCTTCACTCCAATCGATCCCGACATAGACACGGGTCGACTCTGGCCTGCAATTTTCTCGCAGCCATTTATCGGCCATCTCCCGCTTCAAAATCTTGGAGCAAGGGTCTGTGCGTGAATTGCCCAGGAATCGTTCATCCCGGAAGACATCCCAAATCGTTCGCCCTTCTGCCAGCCAGATTAAACGTGGAATGCAAGAGCATACTTCAATACGCAAAACGGTTATAGCTTCTAATCTGGACTTCTCTTCCCTGGCAGGGGGAAGTGAGGCAGCTCGGATAACTAGATCCGGTCGTGATAATCCACTGATCTGGAGTGCAGTCTCCACCAAGAATCTGTATAGGTCGGAATCCTCACCCAGAGTGTCAGTAAACAGTAAGAGAGTTTCAGTGATTCCACGCCGTTGGATCACTCTACGAGCCGCACAATACGATCCGATGCCGCCGGAATACATAACAACATGTCGGCATGGTGGACGAGCGGACGATTTAAACGCCAAGTCGATCTCCGATCTGAGCAATCTATCCTAATCTATCACTTTTTGCTGCTCGCCCTAGAATAGCACCATACCTCGGCCAGTCTAGTTCTCGCGGAGGATCGGGCGGATCAAGAGAGATAAACCGGCCATCTTCCCCCCGTCCGACATAGATGGCGGAAGCGTGGATTCGTCCGTGATATTCGACCGCCACGAGCTCTAATGCGCCGAGAGAATCATCGGATATGCCGTTGCGGTGGTGGGTGTGCTCATCCGAACGCGGTAAGTATCCCAGACTCTCGGCAATGAGAAACCGGGCCAGGCGTTGATAGCCGGCGGAATTGGCGTATGGGTGGCGAGGGTGGAGTGTGACGCAGCGGCGAGATTTATGATCAACCCAGACATTAAGTCCAATCGTGGCGCGGTCGGCCAGATCCCATCCATTCGGTGTGCGGATCAGGCGAATGCCAGGCGGGTATCCGGTTGACAGGCAGACAGAGCAGAATAGATATCTGGTGTTGCGTGCGCGCATTGGCCGGCCACAACAGAGCTGGATATCGGCGATGGCAGTCACGAATAAACCAGTGGGATCTGCTCATTAATAATCCGGCGCTGAACAAACCAAGCAATCGAGGCCAGCCTATTGCCGAGTCCTTCCCGCCGCCCGAGCTGGGTGTACGCCTTCTCGACCGCAACATAGACCTCTCGTGATCCGGCCGTCTTAGATAATGTGACATTGTCGAGGATCTTGACCCCGAGTGCCAGACATAATAGGTGGCGATCGACCGGGATGGGTTTGTGGTCGTCTGGATTGGCGATCCCACGGTAGAACGCTCGAACCTTTGACCCGTGCAACACATCGAGCGGTTTCTCTCCTCGCGCGATGCGAATGGCCTTAGCTCGGTTTACTTTCGGCGTGTTGACCTTGAGATAATGGAAGAGCAGCCCGCCGGCCGCGAGCTGGGCGCGGATCGGATTCTTAGCCCATCGGAGCACATCGGCAATGTTTGATACGTTCGTGCCCCAAGTGTTGAGCGGGGAAAGTGCGGCATAGATCCCGGCCACTTGATCGACCGACACGCGGAATATCCGAGAGTAAAGCATGCAGATGTAATGTGCGCCGGGATAGAAAGACATCCCATCGTGGATCTCTTGATGCGATGCAGATAGACACGCGCGCCAGATATTATGGCGGAGAGTGTGAGGAGAAAGATCAAGGTCTAATCGCTCGCTGATCATCTCACCACCTCCGCAATCTTCTTAGCGATCGATTTTCCGACCCGCCGCCCGTTCGTCTTGACTTCGGCCCACGCCCGCTCATCATCCTCGACATCGCCACCACCACACGTACAGGCTGGATTGATCATCTTTTGTACGGTGGGGAACGCCTCCGCCATGGCTAAGGCTCGCTCGAATCGGATCTCGGGAAGACTGGCCGCGGTGGCAACACGCTGGGCGAATCGTGGATCACGCATACGAGGATCAGGTAAGCCGGCAAACGGTCCGGATGACGTCGAAGTCGGCAGCCCAACCCCTGACCGATCTAACGTCCTCATTGACTTGTGACCGTTATATGGTTTCTGCCACAAATGATAGGTGTTGAACAGCCAGTGTGCGACCGTTGATTCATTCGGCAGCATTATCAAATGTACACCCAGACGTAAGAATTCCGGAGAGGCGAGAAAATTAAACGGGTACGACCAAGAGAATGTGCGTTGCCGGTTCTTAGGCTTCCAATCAATCCATTGCCACGTATCATTTATCTTACGCCGGACTTGGAATATGCCGGTGTCGGGGTTGGGCCGGTGATCACCCTCAATAACGACCAACCATTGCATATCGTATATGGCCAACAGTCCGGGGAGCTGAGTACCCTGGAGCCGCCCGGTTTCAATCTTGGTGATTAGTTCTGTTAATTTGGCGACTTCGAACCCGAATAGTAGGGTTGATCCGTCCGGCCCGTTCGCCTCGAACATGACGTCGGCCCGAGACTCGGCTAATGGCGCGGGCGGGATTGGGAGCTGACATGATTGAGCAAACCCGGCCAAAGGAGGCAGAGAGAGGAGTGCGGACGATCCTGCGGCGGAATCGATATAGATTGTCATCACGCGATGACTGCCGTGGTCACAATCAAGTCGAATACTTCCGGGTCCGTGTCAACAAAGAAAACAGGAATGCCCAGCTCTGCCGCGATCTGCATCTCACCGGCAACACCGACCGACTTATCCCACCCGGCGAGCTGGAGGACGTACAGCTTATGGCACACGCTGAGAATCGTCCGGTCGTACCCTTGCCAATGATCCCACCCGTGTGGCAGATCACCCGCCATCGCGATTGGGTGCGTGTGGGATATCGGGGAGAAGACGTACTCTCCCTTCGCCATGAAGTAGGCGGCGGCTCGATTAACCGCTTCGAATCGTGCAATACGGATGGCCGGATCGGGATCGTTATATGGGCACGCAAGATAGATCAGTGGCATCATAAGGTCTCCAGAAAATGCCGGACATCCTTTCGAACGCCCGGCAGGCATCAGATCGGCTCGGGTCGACTGCTCAGCTCTGCGGCTCGCTCACGTCCAGCTTGACGCTTTCGATCGGGTTGGTGTCGACCGGCGGAGTCACCACCACCGACAGCACGAGATCGACGCTCCCCGACACCTCATTGACTGCGCTCGGATCGTCAGAGATATCGACATCGCACGTGAAGGTGAGCCGGGCGTTGATGGTCTGGCTGGCAGTGGCGTCGGATCGGACGAAAGCGGTGACGGCGCCGCCCGGGGTGTCGGACGAGAACGTGATCGATCCGCTGACCTCGGTACCGGCACCACCGTTGGAGAGGTTGCCGAAGTCGGAGAGGGTGGACCCGTCGTCGGCGAGCTGGGTCAGGGTCCAAGTGGGGGACTGAACATCGGCGAGGGTGGCGGGGGTGCCATCGCGACGGATCGGGGTGGCGGTGATGGTGATGTGCTGGCCGGGGGTGAGATTCATGGTGTAAGTTTCTCCTGTAGAAAGTGAGGTGAGCGTGCAAAACTTGAGCAGATCGGCGACGGATTTGATCGGGCCGAAGACACGGAACTCGATGGCGGTGATGGGGTTACGGCGATGATGATGGCAATGGTCGCGGTCGTAGTCGTGGTCGTCGGCGTCGTCAATGATGTCGAGCAGCTTGGCCAGCTCTTTGGCCTTCCCGGCGAACGAGAAAGATGAGCGGCTGACGGTGTGAGTGCCGCGGATGGTGGTGTGGGTTTCGTCTGTTACGTTGAAGCGCATGGGTTTGGTCTCCTTTGACCTCCTTCTACGGCTTACGGTTGATTGATCCAATCGTCCACTGATCCGGGCAGAGTCTCGGCGCTTGTCTCCTGCCGTTTGAGCCGGGATACACAATACTCTATCGCACTCATTCCCGCTTCTTCCCACTCCGCCTGTTTATAGCTCTTCCCCATCTGATCGAGCGCACACCCCGACTTCGCCACTTCGATTGAGAATCGGCCGCCCTGATTCCCCGCGTTGATGATCTGCATTGGGGAGAGGTTGCCGCCGCCATCGGCCATGACTTCACGCGGGGACAGCAGTGCGAGCTCTACAGCCCAATCCACTGCATCAAAAAATATCCGGTGCGCGGTGTACTCATTCCGTCCGGTCAGCTCTCGGCCTTCTCGCTCTTGCTTGGCGCGAGAGATGAGGACGAGATTGGCTTGTCGCTGCTCTCTGACCTTGTTGGAGAAATACCAGAGGCAATCGTTAATGAGTGCGTCGGACTTGCCGTAATCCCCTTTGTCTTCCTTGGTGCCGAGAGGGCGATCGGTGCGACCGCGGACAGCAAGTTTAATCAGGAGGAGCAACTCGTCTACGGTGTCGATGACGATGTGACCGCCGGATCTACATGCGAGGTTGAAATTGCGCTTGAACCGAGCGAGAACGGTCTGGGCGATTTGTTTGGCCGCATCGTATTCCATTTCGAGGATGTCGAGAGGGTAATTGGACCGGAGGAATCGGATGTCCCGTCGAGGCCACGACGGCCCACCCGCCATGAGACTGCGCACGGTATCCTCAGCGCGACCATCCAGATTAAGCAACCACACCGGCCCGTCCACATTGCACGAGAAGAATGTCTTGCCTTCGCCACCGTACCCATAGACCAGGGCAACGTAATATGGGTTGGGCTTGTCGAGGATGACGAAATCCGACCCGTCAACAGGGGTGCCGAGAGCGGAAGTGGAGAATAGCTCGTCCAGGAGTGCGGTGGCATCGGCAGAGGTAGAGATAGAGGGCGAGAAGGCGGATGATGCAGCGGCGGATGTGGTGGAGGCGGACTTGCCGGCAGATGAGACAGAAATACCCATAATTCTGCTACCACTTCTTTCCGTGTGCGGTGAGACGCGATTCCGGCTTGTGGTCGGCGCGCTCCCGATTGAATACCATTTTTTCCTCGAACGCAGCGCCAAGATCGAAACCAAAACCACCCGCATAATCAAGAATTCGGATGATGCAATCGGCCAATTCGACTTCTGCCATTTTGCGGTGCGGTAGATGGTCGTCCATCAAGCCTCTGCGCTCTCCTTCCATCGCTTCTGCCAGCTCGGAAACCATGAGCATGATCATCTCACCGCGATTTCGTTGAAGTGGCTCCCCGGTTGCCGGATCATGCCACCAAGTTTTGTTCGCCGCATGAACTGCCGATGTCATTTCTCGCAGATACAGTTTAAACTGACCGACGCCGCTGGGGATTGCTTCTCGTTTTCCAACATTAGTCCCTGACATGCTTCTCCTCCTCTGTCCGTTCGTTCATCATCATCATCCACGTCGACTCCAGCTCTTCGGGATAGAAATCATACTCCCACCCGCTCGGCCACTCTCTTTCCTTGTTCCAATCACTTGCGAATAACACGACCAGATATCCAGTCAGGAATGATTTACCGGCTGGCTTGACTGGATAACGTTTCCATTCCTTCGTCCCGTTCATCCGGATAGACGCTCGGCCAGAGAAGACTTGGCGAAGAGCGTATAGCTCGGCCTTGAGCTGGGTTTCGTAATACCAGAACTTAGCACTGCCGGGTTCACTCGTCCCGCTCGCCCACGTCGACTTGACCGACACGCATGATTGACGGGTGACCCAGACCAGATCAGGGGTGATATAGACGCCGGGACCATTCAGATTACTCGGATTGTCCAGGCAATGGATCGATGGATTGTGGACAAACTCGCCCGGGTTCTCTCTCTTATATGCCTCGGCAATGATTGATTCAAACGCATGTCCCATGAGCCGGTTGCGGTCGGGGATCGGGCCGGACATGGATGGGTCGAAGTGGCCGAGCTTGGTGCACAGGCGATAGATTAATGTTGATGCGTGAACGCCCGCCGGCCGATCATTGGCATCGGATATAGAGAGAGGCGGGAGTGAGTGGCACGGGCGAACGTTCACGAGAGATGGTCTCCTTTGACGATGACAGACGAGATGAGCGATGCGGCGACGGGCGTCTACCCGATCAGCGCCTGGTTGTCCGCCTCCTCGCGGGTCAGGGTGTACGTTTTCTTTGCCGGGTCATACACGGCCCGTCCGGCGATCCCACCCGCGGCAGCGAATTCGACCATCATGGCCAGAGCAGCGGACCGGAGCTTGCGGAAGTCGGGCAGAGTGTCAGGGAACGCCCCCTGGATCGCCGGCTTTTGCACTGCCGGGGTCAAAGCGGTGTAGCTGGGTTGGGTGTAGAGATAGGCGCAGATGGCGTCGGTCAGCGGGCCGTAGATCGGATCTGCGGTGTTGATGGATGAGGTAGAGGCGGCGGAAGGTGCGGCAGACGAGATGGACGCGGCAGACGGGCTGGCAGGGGCATTGGGCGAGCTGGCGGGCGTCGAGCTCGTGGTCGTGGTCGCATCGGCTCCGGCGCTCGTGCTCCACTCATCAATGGTGTGGATATAGATCGACTTCATCTCCGCCACTTTGCCGTCGCTCGTCGTAAACCCTTCCTTGGCGAATCCGAAGAGCCCGGCGATCCCGACGAAATAGTCCGCACCATACGGCATGCCGTCGACCGGGCTGAGTGCGTTGAGATCGAACGCCATGTGGTCCTTCGCGTCTTTGCCCTTGCCGGGCATGACGATGAGACGGTCAGAGTGAGCGCCTGTCATGTTGAGGACTGACGCCGCTTCGAACCGGGCATATCCAGACTTGCTATTGATCTTTTTCCCGCCGGCTCCGGGGCGCTCGGTGTACCAGCGGCCGCGGGTGGTTTCGTTCGCCTCCCGTCCGGTGATCTTCTTGCCGTCCGCCCCGTCGATGTCCCACGAGATGAGCTGGAATCCGGCGCCGGTATCCTTGTTGCCCGAGAACCCGGTATGGAGCAGATCGAGGATGGCGAACGCCTTGTCCGGGGTGACGCCGGGGAGGACAGGGTAGCCGGGGACGTACTGATTGGCCAGAGCGCCGGTACCGGGCATCCACTCGTTGAAGGCGTAGAAGTATTGTAGCGATCCCACCTTGAGGATGAGGTCGAAGATGCCTTTGGTCGGCTCCATCTCCCACGTTTCCTTTTCGTCCAGGAGCTCGTACACCTGGAACTGGAGATAAAGACCGAGGTGATAGGCGAGGTTTTGGTCGGGTTTCGGCGGGTCAGATACGCGGCGATCGATCTGGAATCCAGACGCGATGATCTTGCCGCGGAAGTCGCCGATGGGGCCGAATCCCCCTCCCTCGGAATATTCCCCGAGGACAGGGAGGCCAGAGAAGATCATGCCGGGCTTGGGACGGAAGACACTTGACATAAGGGGTGGTCCTTTCTTTTGTGCCGAGAGGGGCACGAAATTCAATTTGACTGGTGCTTACTTTGCAAGTGGTGCAATCAGATACTCGGCCAGCGCCCTCATCCCATGATCGGATGTGAGCCGGTACCGATGGAATTGATTGTCCCGGACGTGTTCGACCAGTCCCGCCGCTCTCATCCCGGCCAAGTGTTGCGAGGTCGAAGAGGTCGAGAGTCCGGTGATCATGGCGAGATCGGCGACGGACGGGGCGGGTTGATCTGTCCTGGTTTCTGCCCGAGACATATAGTCAAGCATGGTCAGACGGGAGATGTTGCCGCCGATGGTGTAGATAGCGGCGAGGGAGGCGAGTGAGATAGGCGAGAGATCAGATGCGAATGGTTCTCGCAGCTCATCGGATTCAGATTCGGATTTGCTCGGCGAGATCATCTTTCGATTCAAGTCCTTTCTGCGTTCAAGAGGACGCGGAGAGTAGTATAACACGAGCGCGAGAATCGATCACGATTTCGTCAATGACCCGATGGCAACATGGATCTCCGCGATCTCCTCCGCTAGTCCTCGCCTATTCCCGCCCCAAGCGATCGAATGCTTAGCAGTTGTCCTGTCGAGCAGATCGCGCAAAGCCGCCAATCTCCGCTGTTGACTCTCATTGTCGATCCGAAATCGATCGGCGAATAGATCAAGCATCGAATCTCGATCTGGCCACACTTCAGATTTATACAGACTCCCAACGACCGGAACGTGTTTGTGCGTGTCAGACCAAAAGTCGAGCAAAGGAAGATCCGGATGCTTTCGCTGCAAATCTTTGACTTCGGGCAGTGTGCCGGGCAGGGGTCGGGCAGCGACAATATTCGAGAAGCTAACAGGCGGACAAGATGCCAAGTCATTGCCGAGCATTCGATGGGTTCTCTCGATCTTGGCATAGAGCATCGCGCGCAACAGAGGGAGGACGGCCGGATCAAGGTCCACGCCATACAAGGCGGCATTGGCAAGGTTCGGAAGGTGGAGCAAGAAGGAATCGCCGAATTCGTTGACTAGCGGTGCGTGATCAGCGATCTCATGTTTCCACTGCTCAAGTAAAAAGCATACCACGTGATCGTAAGCGGCCAAAATGAAGGCACCCGGGCCGACAGCGGGATCAAGGATCTTGAGCTTGTGTACGCTCTCAGGTGCTTTCTTGATTGCATCGTCCGGGAATGGTTGCGGCACAAAGTACTTCCACCGATCCTCTAATGCATTCTCGATCGGCATCAATTCATCAGGCGCAACAGCCCCGACATCCATACGTTCTCGCCATTCAATGCGTCGAGTTTCAAGTGCTGCCAGTGTCGGCTCGGCGTCGGGAGTCCACCCGTGCTTCCGGCACATGCAAAGCCAAGTAAAACCGAGACTGTTCTGGAGTATCCATTCGACCATGTATCGCTCGGTAAAAATCTGTGTCTTGCAGCAGATCTCGTGCGGTTCAATCTTGCCACCGTCGACCATTCTCTTGTCGAGTTTTTCACGGCCCGGATCATTGAGGCATTGGAAAGTCCAACCCAAACAATCGTGATCGCGCCACATCAGGGACAGCATTGGACTTTCGAGTGCGGCTAGCTCCGGGTAGGGTGCCAGCTCCACGTCTTGAAAGATGTCCAGGCTGCGGCACGGCTCTGTCAATCCGAGTCCGTGTGCCTCGCGATGAAGTGCATAGACGGCAGCAAAGATGGATCGCCGAGGTACTTTTCCGCCTAATCCCGTGAGGGTTCGGCGCAGAATCTTGCGAAGCTCGATCGGTGCCTCAAAGCTCATCGTGTCTGTTTGTCCTTTCGGCGCACTTTGTCGGTCCGTCTGAGAGACCCGTCTGCGGCCACAATATAATTAGCCCGAGTTGCCTTTATCCGCTCGCCTGGAACAATCACCCCAAACAACTCCGGCTCTAATCCTAAGCGCCCAAAAGCAAAAGGCTCGGGTCCTGGCTTCCAGTCAGTCCTTACGATGTGCCATGTGGTCTTCTTCATGTTCTAATCCTGTGCTCCGATATTACGGGCCAAGCGCAAACCGGTCCGATCGCCAATATTAACTCTGAGACAGATGTGCTCCTGCGCCGCAATGTTGGTAACAGACGTGCGATTGATTCCGAAGCGTTCAGCGATCTGAATTGTCGGCCACCCAGCTTGCAGCAATCGGACCACCTCAGCGCGAATCTTTCTCCTCTGTCGTCGAGCGCCCAAGAGCGTGCGGGCCTCATTGAGGAGCTTATTCGCCTCGCCTTTCGATAATCCTGCCTCTTCTCGCCAATCGCCCGGGATGTGCCCATTTTCCGCTGCAACAATCAAGAGAGACCTCTGCGGCTCTGGCAGACAATCAATGCGCTCACATACCTCTCGCAATTCGACACGTTCCGGTCCGCCATTCTTTGCGACGCGGCGGTCGTCCAACTCGATGACGGATTGGCGCCGGTCTCGTAATCGCATCTGATTGTGCAGCCACTTGAACGCGGCACGTTTGGCACAGTAGACATGACCGGCTGTGCCGCGTTCCCAGGATTCGGTAAACGCCAACCATACGGCTTCTTGGCAAGCGTCGTCTAGGTCGGCAGGTTGAACATGCTGACGGAGGAATCGCAATATCACGCTCCGATAAAGCGGCAGTAATTCTTCGGCCTCTCCGGCGGTGACGGAAAATTTCTGCGAGATGTTCAGTGAGATAAACTCGGCGGTCATTTTCTCGTCTCCTCTGGCGGTCCCGGTATCCGATCCTTCTCATTGATCCATCGCTCACACAGCAACACGTCTCCCTTGCACTTCTTCCTCACCCATCGCCAATTCCCGTCACCGGTATATGTACTCCCCTTGTCGGTGATCGATCTGACTATCCGCCCTCGCATCTGATCCAATTGCGACACGATCTGATCATCATAGTAGGCGGGGATTTCGTCGCATCGGGCAGCCATGACCGGATCGGATGTCTTGTTTGGTAGGGGCATTTTCCCGATGATTTGGAATTCGCCCAATTTCCCCGGCAAATCGACTCCCTCCTTGAGTCCGGCGCCGATGACGAGAGGGTCTGACACCATTCCGATATGAGCAGAAGTGACGAATCCGGGCTTGGTCATCGATCGGCGCAGGATGTCGAGTGCTTCCCGGCTCGTCTCGCAGTCGGCACCTTTGAACCGACCATATGCAATGAGACGTTTACGGTTGCGAGTCGAAGCTAATATCTGCTCAGTCAAGTTGTGCGATTGCGTGTGATAAAGCCCCCGATACCCTCGCCACATGTCGATAATCTGGTCGTACTTGCCGACGATTTGGCGGATGTCAGATGAGGTCGACTTGTACGAGAGCGAGATTCCCGAATTGACGTAGATGAACGGGCGATTGACTATCGGGAAGGTTGACCCAATCTCGATATATTCCGTCTCATCTCGGCTTATCCCAATGTAATCTGTCACCGATGGTAAGAGTGTGGCCGAGGTAATCAATACTCTCGGCGTCGACTGAACAAGTAGTCGTGACGTGTACGCCTTGCCCCACACCGGAGTAAATGTGTGCTTCCCGTCACGATCTGATTGATAGATCCAGCGAGTCAGTCGATCCTCTGCCACCCCGGCCAATTCGATCAGATCCCGATGGATGGCGGCTAATCGGGTGCGCGCTTTCGGATTGGATGAGCTTTGATACGCTTGGCTGACACGGGGAAGGGATGATCTTGCCCATGATGACCAGACAGATAGGGTGCCAGTGTTCGATGGGACAAGAAGGTCGGCAACCTTTTCGAGCTCGGGTTCTAATAATTCGATCGCACAAAAGTCAGCGAGTAATTCGGGGAGTCGATGCCCCTCGTCAAATACAACTAGATCGAATGAACCAATGCCGGCGGGGACGGTGCCGGATTCATTTGGGGTTGATCGCATCCGGCCCAGAGTGAACCACAGTGCGGTATTGCATACGACCAATGATGATTGTCGTGCATTGTCCATCGCCACTTCTCTAGGGCAACGGGCAGGGTCGGCGATAGGTGCACGTTTGTGGCCGCACTCGTTCGCGGACCCGATCTCACAATTACCGTAGAGAGGGCAAGGGTATGACGATTGACCCCGGATATCCGCCGTGTCGGGGAAGTCGCGGATGATCTGGTCTTGGAGTGACTTCTGCGGAGTGACGAAACATGCCCGACCCCCCATCAGCCGGGCAGTGGTCTGATACATGAGAGATTTTCCCGAGCCACACGGGCCGAGGAGTTTGGATACGGGGAGAGAGGATAGGGCGAGATCCCCCGCTATTTCGAGCTGACCAGGGCGAAAGGAGGGAAATGTGTCCGGGTCAAGCCCGAGAGAAGCAGGGGTGATCATCAGGCCGACACCATAGACGACAGAGCTGGTGGCAGTTGGATCTCACACCAAGCAAATGCCGGAGAATGGCAGAACACCCACTCTGTCGCATATCCGTATGCCAGATCGACGGCAGGGCCATCATCGCCAGACCGTTTTGATCGATAAGCAAAGAGCAGCTCGTGATCTTTCGGCGCCTTGTCCATCTCGGTCGACCACACCAGGACGCCGACCTGCCACAGTGCGCCGCCATCGATCTGTTTCTCTCCGGCGCGCGCGCACCATCGATCAAGTATCGCGGGCGGGTATGGATCAGATATCAGATTGAGTGTCAGACGTTGCCCGCCGGTCGGGATGCGCCTAGCGTGCGCGTCGCCGACTCGCGGTGTGCACTCGTAGATGTCGGCGTTACGTTCACCAGTGAAGTCCCAATCTCGCCCGGACGCCTCCGCGCTCACCGCCTCACGTACGACAGCGGCGACATGGTCTTTGAGCGTGCCGAGGTCTTTCATCCGAGTTTCTCTCTCAGCTCCGATACCGCCAGTTCGAGCGCCTCGATCCGGCCGGTCAGAGTCATATGGTGATGGGTTGACGTGATGCCTCCGCTCCTCGCCAGATCATCGCCTGGGGTGAATGCGGGCAGAGTGGCGGCCGGCCGTCGTCCTGGCTTCTTCCCAACCTTGCGACGGGGCATATCGCCGGGTTTGGCCTCTCCCGTACTCGCCGCTTCATTTCCGCCACCCGCCGGCCTCCCTGGCTTAGCGACCGATTTGATTTCCTTGAACACTTCGACGACACCGGGCAGATATCGCCGCTTTTTCCCCTCGCCGACAATGAATGGGGAGATGCGGGCAGAGTGGGCGGGATTGGCAACGTAGCGGGTCAGCGTGGCGGTGGATGCACCCGTGAGCTGGGCGGCTTGAATGAGGGTGATGGGCGCGGTACGGGTTCGGGACATGGGATCGGTCTCCTTGATTGGATCGGAATCAGCGTTCACGTTCACTTCGGCGTCGATGTCGGCGGCGTTGATCGGATCACTCGGATCACTCAGATTTGATTCTGGTGGTTCTGGCATTCACTGCCTCCCTGTGGTTGTGGCAAGCTTCGGTATGTGCGGGTGGTCCGCCATTGTGGCTGACTGCGCATCGATCGCAGACGCAGCCGCAGATGAGGCAATAAGCGCTGGCGTTCGGACGGGCTGCCTTGTTGACGACCTTCGCACACGCCAGCCGGAACACTCTCGCCTCCTCTGCCAGCGCGCGGTATGCTCGGTCTTCAAACCCTACACACCGCATGAAGTCGAGATCGCGGAGAGCTTTCGATAGAGCGGACATTCCCGCTTGGTCGCATGCGAGCTCCAGATCGGAGAGGAGGACTTCGACCTTTTCCTCTGCGAGGGTGAGATCGGGCAGCGGGTCGGCAGCGTCTCGGCCGGCATCGTTCAATCCGAGTTCACGCAGCTCGCTTTGTCTGAATTCGAGTGCAGCCTTGACCAGGGCGTCCCGCAGCGCGTCGATCGCCTGCTTATCGGTCGAGCTGGCAGGCTTGGCGTTGACGTATTCGGTTGCGCATCCGAGGAGTAGGATGGCGCATTCCCGGAGAGTCGGCGGGCGCTCATCACCCCGCACATCGCGCTTTTCACCTTGTCCGAAAAACTCTCGATACTCTGCCTCTCTTGCGATCTCCGCTCCTCGCTTTCTTGCGGTGTTGATCGAGATCAGACCGGCAAAGACAAGGCGGGCGATTTCTTCGTTATTTATTGCGGCAGCCGCAAGCAGAGATTCGTTCTGATCTCGATGCTGCTCTTCCGGCTCAAGCGGTGGATTGCACGGGAGATCGACGGCGATGGCGCCAAGCGCCAGTATTGCTTTGTTCAGCCAGTACGCTTTAGCTTGCTCGGTCATCTCGCACACCAATAGGCCAGACATCGATTCAGCCATCTTTACGCGCATCTCATCCCGAGTCATACCGTCCCCCTTGCCGATCTCGACCCCGTGCTGACCTTGGAGTCATATGTGATCGATCCCTCGCCAACGATCTCGACCACCTTCGACCCGTACGTCTTGATCGCCGCTTTGATTTTCTTGTCCAGCCACTCACATCCACCCTTGGTTTCGAGCTCGGCAAGGATCGCGGTGTAGAGGAATTGGGGATCGATCTTGTACACGTTGACCAGCTCGTAGACTCCAACCTTGCGCGATGACAAGCCGGCGATCTGTGGCGCCCGGAACATGACAGGAAGCGGAGCCGGCTGACTTGGTGCGGCCATCCTCTCCTCTACCTCCGCCAGCTCTTCCGCATCGCCGAGGATATCCGCTTCCAATCTCGCCCTCTCCAGTGCTTCCATCCGATCGGCCTCAGCTTGGGCGGCGATCCGGCGGGCCTCAGCTTCCCGCGCTCGGATAAGCGAGGTCTGGTACTCGTCTTGCCGAGATTTGATGACGGTGTCGGCGGACTTGAGCGGGCCGACATAGGCGTTGAGATCAGCCAAGAGACGGGAGTGGAGTGCGTCCGCCTCTTTGATCCCCGGGCGCAGGAGAGATTCGAACCCAGAGATGGCGTCACGCAGGCGTTGACGGTGGGCGGCGGCAATTTCAAGGTCGGCGTCGGATGAGACTGTGATCGCCTTCGCCTGGGTGACGAGAGCGGCGCAGTTGGACTGAAGCCGAGTGAGCGCGGCAGAGGGAACGGGGACGGGTGCGATCGTAGTGTCTGCCACGATCAGCCCCAGTAGCTCGACAGATACCAGCTCGGTTCGCCTTCGTATTTAAGATCGTATTTGGCGCAGACTTCTTTCAGTGCCTCAATCGCACTCCCGTCCACGCTCAGCTCTTCCGGATTGATCGCAACCGGATTGCCACGATTTGCAGTCTGCAAGCTGTCAGGAATGGCGAGGATGTATGCAGGGTAATCGCCGGACTGGTAGTTGATCTCTACGACCGGACACGGGTGGGACTTCTTCCAGCTGCTCTGACTATCGAAATATGCATCTACGCGCGGGTCGTCCTCTTTGAATCCAGGAGCGAAGTTGCCGTCTGCGTCGAAAGGATTCTCGCCGTCGTATTTCCATCCGCTCTCTTCAAGCCACCAGTCCTCGATACCGTCGTCGCGATCAGACCACGGGAATTCATAGTCCTCTTCGAACATCACACCGAAACAAATCTGTCCATCTGTGCTGGTTCCCATCTCAAAGTCCTCCCCATGTTTTACTGGTTTTACTCTCCGCCTTCACCTCAATCCCATCCATCAGCTTATACCCGCAATACTCCACCAATCCCCTCTCCACCTCCTCCATCACATATGCCGCATCCTGCTCTCTCGATAATAGCACAAGTGAATCATGCACGGTCAGCAGCCACATCACGCCGACACCCTCGACCTCTCGCATCTCCCATATGCGATTCTTGAGACGGGAGCGGACCGACCGCTGCAATAGATCTTGAGCCGATCCCTGTACTCTATGATTGACTGCTTGTCTGATCGCCTCGGCTACAACCGATTTATCTTCTGACCATATCCCGGGGAGATATCGCTCCATCCCTGACATTGACCGGACTCGACCACCTAGACATGTCGGGGTGCCGTGGCGCAATTCGTGTGCGGTCAGCTCCTCAAATCGGCCCACGGAAGGATAGATCTCATATTTGATGCGATCGATAAAATCCTGACAGTCATCGTCAGTGTACTGGACGAGATTCTGCATCCACAATTGTTCACGTAACCCCGGCCCGGATTGACCATAGATCGGCCCAAAGAATGCGCGTTTCCCGACTGTCTTCTGCTCATCGGTAACTTCGGCGATCGGGATAGAAAATAGGCGAGATGCCGTCTGCTTATGGAACTGTCCGCGTTGAATAGCTGCGATCAACTCGGGTCCGCGGGATAAGTGTGCCATGACGCACACTTCGATTGAGGATAGGTCGGACTCGACAAACACCCACCCATCCGGAGCGATATAGCAATCCCGGATCATCTTCCCATAAATCGAATGTTTGGGCTGAGCAAGTAGATTCGGCCTTGCCATCGCGCACCGCCTGGTCGTCGTCCCCCATGGTTTGATCTGCCCGTGACTCCAGGCGGAATCGTCCATGTCTTCCGGCTCAGTCATCCCATCATCAAGCAAGCGGAGGGCGGACTTGGCATAGGTATCCCGGGTGTGCTGAGCACTGCGCCACTTAAAGATCTCCACGACCAGGCCACGACGATGCTTCTCCCGGGCGGACATGTCATCGTCGATGAAGCGGAGATGCTCTATCGACTTCTTACCGGTAGACATCGACCGCTTGCCTTTGGCATTGGGCCTATTGCGCTTGGTCCCTCTGATGCCAAGACGATCGAATAACCGATTGACTTGAGGCGGAGACTTCGGATTAAACGGTTGACCATCACAATACTTGGTCGATATGCCGGTCACAATCTCAATCATCGACTCGGTCATCCTGTCCCGGACAGATTCCAGTGCACGTCGGGAACATGGCATACCGTTCGCCTGCATCTCAGCGTAGACATGCATATTGGCGGAGAATTCACGGGCGAGGTCTAGTTTGCCCTCTCGCTCCAAACGTCGCAGATAGGGTGTGTATAGGCGATAGCTTGCGTGGGCGTCATCGCACGAGTAAATCAATGCCGCCTCCGGATCTCTCTCCCATACCGCGCGCATTGTTCCGTGTGGAATCTGTCCTATTTCGCGCGCAACTTTTCGGCAGAGATCGGGCATCGACTCCGCCACCTTCCGCCACCGAGCAAGCGGATCGACACCGGCAATCTTCTCCTCTTCAGAGTTGACGGCGGACTCGGGCGCATCGTCGGATTCGGAGTCGGAATTACCTGTCGAATCGTCGACGGATAAATCGGTATCCTCATCGTCCGCATCAACCTCGCCACCGCCGCACGCATCAATGATCGATTGCGCCCGTCTCCATATCGGTTGCGGCTTCCACGTCACTTTCCACGTGCCGGAGTTGTCGAGTTTCCACAGCTCGCCGGGAGCCAGCCACTTCTTCGTGTGGTCGACCACTCGCCGCAACCAATCAAGCTGTAATTCCCGCCCAAGCTCGCCCACCGTCTCGGTATGCGATCGCATTTTCATTCCAAGCGTGCGCCATGCTGACGGTTTCAATCCGAGCGGCTCAAGACAGAATAGATAGTTGTCGAATAGGGTGTCGTGGACATGGGCGTGAAATAAGTCGAGCCCGTCCAATCCGACCATCCGCAAGTCATACATCGAGATATTGTGCCCGGTGATGGCTGACCCGCGATCGGCGCACTCCCGGACAGCGGCAACACCACGGGCAAAATCCGGTTGATCATTCCGAAGCATGTACGCCTGGCCTTCATTGATACATATCTGCCACGAGAAACGATCGGATGGAGTGCCCTCGGTGTCGATCGCGAGCAGAGGGGGGACATCGCCACCACCGCCGGACAAGAGGATGCCGGCCAGCTCAGTTCCGGTAACATCTCGGTATTCGGATCGGCCGGCCCACTTGTCCTCACGATAATCGACAGGTAAACCCTGGGCGATCAATCCCGCCATTCTGACTACTTCTCTGTGATCCCATTCAATCAAGGCCCGAGCGTCGGACGAATGAAACCCTGCCGCAGCTTGAGTGATTGGCATGATGCAGCAATCGGCAGGAGCGCGGTATGCGACGGATGGATCGAGCGCACCAGGCTTATGGGGGATACCGTGAACAGTTGATATTGTCGCCGACTTGCCGAGGAAGAAACGGGCAGCATCAAGCCCAACCGCGATAATTAATCGGGGCCGGGTCGCCTCGACTTCAGCCAATAGATCACGGGACCAGTAGTCGTACTCATCCCGCGTCAGCTCTTTCGATAATGGGACGGACGGGGCAACAAATCGCCGGCACAGATTGGTCATCCGGATATTGTGCGTGGATAGACCATTACGGGCGAATATTAATCGTTGCTCCCGTCCGGCTCGACCTACGTGCGGGCGCCCGGCAGCGATCTCTTCCGATGCGGGAGCCTTCCCGACCAAGAGGATGCGGGATGAAAATGGCCCGACTGCCGGGACGGTGACAGAAAAGTCGCTGGTCATGTCCGTCCAAACTTGATTCCGCCCGCCTTGTTGATTGCTTTGCCGATCGCAAGCCGTGGCGTCTTCCGGTCCGGCCGAAAGATAACCGCACCGCCTTTGCAGTCATACTCGATTCCGCACGAGCCGCAATATGCCATGGCCGGGTTGACCGCCTGTTCGTTTCCGCAGATACAGCGAAAGAACGTGAATGGTCCCTCTTTCCACACGCGATTGGCAAGCTGGGGCATCTTAGCTCCTCCGCGATTGCAGCCAATTTCGGAACGCGACTTCCGTCCCGTCATCGAAGAGTCGAGCGTGCACGTAATCAGATTCAGTCTGTTGCGCTCTCTCGCGTTCTGGCTCCTCCTCGTGCGTCTGCCGATAGATCAGCAAGTAGTGGCAATCGTCGCTGCATCCGACGCAGTCCCGCTCCACTTCGCCGCAATGGCAGGAGTTGCCGCACGCTTCGCACAGGTGGGTTGAGGCGCTCATCCGAGCATCCCCTTGCGTGATGGGCTGAGATCCTCTATTGCAACCGTGCCTTTACGCTTCGTCGCTTTCATCTTCTTGTGTCTCGCAGAGACGGCGTCTTTGAGTCGAACGAAACATGCGGCACGGTGATCGATCTCCGGCGGTGGTGGATCGCTTAAAAGTCGAATGGCTGTTTCTTGGATAATATCTTCCGGATCTTCAATTCGTCTCCGCCACAAATACAAACGGAAGCACGGGTCAGAATAAAGCAGATCAACCGGTGACGGATCGACTTCAAGCGGCGACGGGCGCATGCGATCTCCCGAGTTTACGGCCGAAGCTGTGCTCGTGCATCGAAGCGGCGAGAGATTCTTCGGACAGGTGAAGATAGCGCTCCGTCGTAGCGAGCGAGGAGTGGCCAAGAAGCCGCTGCACATGCCGCGGATTCATTCCTGATTCGCAGAAGAGAGTGGCGCAAGTATGCCGAAGCATGTGAGGTGTGACCCCTGGCGCATATCGGGCCAGAATGATGCGCACACTTTGCGTGGAGAGGCTCTTGCCGCATCGGTTTAGCAGCAGCGGATCAGCAGGTTTAATGCCCCGCCTTGTTGTCAGGTATTTCTTCAGCGCATCGGCAGTCTCGCGGTCTGATATAGGCACGCACCGTTGCCGATTGCCCTTACCGGTCACTCGCAGATTACCCAGCGTATGGTCGAAGTCGCCAACCCTGAGAGAACACAACTCAGCAACACGCAAGCCCGTAAAAAGCAATAACGTTACGACCATCTTATCGAATCGATGACCAGTCAATTCCGCCAGCAGATCCCGGACGCGAGAGATCACCAGATTACGCGGAAGGCGACGCGGGACTTTGACTTTGAAATCCGATTTCCGGAAAGGTATCGCCGTGATGTGCCCAGCGTCCAATAGCCAGTTGCAAAAAGCGGACAAACTCATGAGCTTACGCAAGCGTGATGCCGGCGCGAGTGTCGAGATCGTGACCTTATAGGCGGTGAGATCAGCACGGCTGGGGATGCCGCAGCAGCCCGACGCGCTCAGAAACTGTTTGAGATCGATTCGGTAAGCTTTCAAAGTCAAAGGAGCAAGCCCGCGATCCGCACAAGAGAGGAGATATTCGTCGGTCAAGCTGCTGCTCACTTGTCGCCATCCTTCTGGTTGTAATAAATGATCGCTGCCGCCTCCCCGTCCGCTCCACACATGATCAACCGCCGATCCCCTCCGCCTGCTCCTCTCTCCTTCTCCGGCACAACCACATCTCTGATCTCGCCACCCGGAGCGATATAGCACGGGTGAGATCGAATCCACGTGTCGTGCCCGACCGCACCCACCCACATCGAAGCGATGATGACCAGGACGAACGCGGCAAGCCGGATGATGGCACGGGCGCGATGATGGCGGGGCAGCTCGGCAGAGGAGAGGAGGACGTGGGCGGGGTTACCGCCAGTCTGGCCCACGACCGCACGGGTTATTGTTTGATGAGCTGCGTTGCGGGTGCTGCCACTATCCCGCCGTTCTTGTCGCCATTGGTCGCGCTGTTCAATCTCGGGTCTCATGTCGGATCTCACTTTCTGCGATCGATGTCGTCCTGGGTCAGTTTGCCGGCGAACGGTTCCGGCGCCTTCATCCCCTTCGCCACATAGGGCATCCCGCGCTCTCGGAGACTCTCTGGCTCGATCAGGCCGACAGTCCGGGCCTCTACCCTGGCACGGGCAGCGGATCGGGCAGAGAGGGCAGCAGCAGCATCGGCGAGATTGGCAGCTCGGGCGGATTCGGCTTGGAGCTCGCGGGCACGGACGGAGTCCGGAGAGTGGTAGACGAGAAAGGACAGAGTGGCGATGATGACGGCGCACGACGGCGGCTGACCGGTCGGTGTTGGCGCGGGCATGATGACTGTCGATGTCGGCACGGTGACCAGATCCTTGGCAGACTGCCGGGCAAGCTTATCCCCCGTCGTGCGGATGAGGGAGAGGGCTTGGTGGCCGAGAGCGGGGCGGCGAGTGATCATGATGCCAATACCTCTTCCCGGTCCTCAAAAACATGGAACACGAGCGGGCCGGTTTGGAACGTTGCGATGTATACCCCGGCATCGGTTGCAGGATGACCAGTGCCGTACATTTGGATGCCGCGCTGTTGTGGTGGCCGACTCGGATCGACAAGAGCCCACAAGCACGGATGGTGACCCTGCATTTGAATGGTGAGCATCTGCGCACCATGCGGCAAGACAACGACCTGCCTGTCGTTGATTCGCAAGAGGAACTTCCAGATGGTTTTCATTTTGACGGTCTCCCTCGTTTTATCCGACGTATACCAGCACACCATCACGCACAGGGTCAGCTCCTCTTTTCACCCTCGTCCTTGCCACATACTCCAGATTATATTCCTGCTCCTTCTGCCATTCCTGCCGAGCAAACCCACTTGGGCACCGGCTGGAATGTTCGAACAGGATGACCCGGAACCACTCGCGGCCTTTTGCTCTATGGTATGTGCACAATGTCACACACCCCTTGAGCGTCTCACCTTCCGGCGCATCGCCAAATAGATCAGATATATATCTCTCGACATCCGATGTTTTGGTCGACCCTGCCCGGTTGACCTCGTTGACGATCTCGCGGATACAGTCGACCTTCTCATTGATCGACTCCAACTTGGCGCCGATGCCGTGCCGATCCTTGTCCTCGATGGCGCGGGCGTGGACTTTGGCTTGCTCGCGTTCGGCCCACTCAGAGATTCGGTCCATCAGCTCACGAGTCGAGCGGGTCTTCCATCGGCGGATCAGACTGAGCAGACCCTCTCCGATTGACCGGCCTTCAACCCGGGCAGGGATGCGGGTGCGGATGAGCTTGTAGGCGAGAGAGATCAACGGGGCCGTGTTCCGGCAAAGTATGGCGTCGAGCTCGGGCCGAAGATCGTCCAGGCAGATGGAGATGGGTTCGGCTGGGGATTCGTCAGTACGGCGGAGGAGTGCGGGCTGATAGACGACTCGGCCATCGGGCGCGTTGTCATCACAGCGGAAGTCGGGAACGTAATCGATGACCTCATTGACGATCGATCTCGGGCACCGGAATGTCAGGGTGAGCGGCAGAGTGCGGCACGAGAACGACTCGATTGCACGCCGCATCCCGTCAGTGTCGGCAGCGGCAAAACCGTAGATCGATTGTTGCGGGTCGCCCACCAGACAGATCCGCCCGCCACCCGGCCTGACAAACTTCTCAATCAACTTCTGCCGGCAGGGGGAGAGATCCTGCCACTCGTCACCAATGACTAGATCCTTGGCGTATCGTACCGGGATTCGGTGCCAAAGAGGGAGAAGGATCATGTCGTTGAAATCGATCTTGTCCGTTTGATTGACTGAGATCTGGTAGACCCGAGCACAGCACCTCGCCACCGTCTGCATCTCGCGAGCGGAGTCGATATCAAGGTCTACGTCGAACCGGTCAGCCAGACTACGCCACGTGCCGGTGTCGTCAACGGGAAGATCGGCGAACGAGCATCCGACCCCGGCTTGCTTACCGTACGATACGAGGGAGTTGATCTGCCCGCCGAAGATGCGGAATGGGTCGGATAGTCCGCCCGCCATCGATAGGTCGTCGATGATGTGCCACGTCTTCTTGTCGTCGAGCCAGGCGGGATCATTCGATGGGTTGAACCGCTTCGACATCAACCCTCGTCCGAGAGCATGGACGGTCGATGCTCGGATCGGATCGGAATAGGCGCCGGAAGATAGGCCAGACGATGTGAGCTTGCCGGTGAGGTCGGTTGCGGCTGATTTGTTGTACGCCACGAGAACGATCTCACGACCAGGAAAAGCGCGGGAGTACTCCCCGGCACCGTAAACGGCAGTGGTTGATTTGCCGACACCAGCGCGCGCCACCAGGGCGAGGTTGTCCTGGGTGTCGAGGAGGGCGGAGACGAAGGCGGATTGCTCATCGGTTGGGGTGAAGGATGATTCCATTCTGGCGGTCATTGTGGCAGTCGCGGAGTCGACAAGGACGGTTGGCATGTCGGGGGTGAAGTTGTAGCGGTTCACTTCGCACCACCAGTCAGCACTTGCACATAAGCGTCGGCGATGTACTTCGGGGCCGGGTGTGTATCGTTTTCGTGCGCTGATTCCGTCGCCAGCAGAACCCGCCGGCTGCAATTGAGCAGCTCGGCAATCGGCATGACATCGATGCCGGCTGCGATTCGGTGAGCGATGAGACTACGCCACGAGGGTGGGGGTGGATCGCTTGCGAGAACTCGTGGAAGAGGAAGTGCGGCCGGCTCTTCTGGCAACTGGCACCACTTACCCTCGCCGTCTTGCCGTCTCATGACGCCACCGCCCGCACCGCCCGCAGCTTACTCGCCGCGCACCACCCAACCACCCCAGATGTCAGATTCTTGACCTGGACGGCGGGATCAGTCAGGAGCAACTCAACAGGTTGGTCCGGTGACTGACGGGTCGGCGATGTGTACTTTTCGATGATCTGGACGACTTCGAGCGGGCCGTCGGTCATGAGGTCGCCAATGTATTCAGAGGCGGTAACGCGGTCGCCTGCGCTGAGTTTTTGCGATGGTTGGCGGGACATATTGCGGAGTCCGGGCGACCGATGATTTGCCAGGTTGTCGTCCTCATCTCCGCGGCAAGATGAAGGATGAGCGCCGTCACTCGTGGGCCACTTCAGGCCGGGACATTTGCCGCCATCGCAAAGAAATTCGATGCTCATCTTCGGTTCTCCTTTTTGTGCCGGCCTCTCCCCTCTGTCCTCGGTTCCCCCGCGGCCGGCGGGTTTGACTTCGACGACGATGACTCTACTCGACTCCGGAGCGGTTGTCAACCGTTACTACCCCGTCCATCTGCTCGACCTGGTCCAGCTCTGCCAACACGCTCTGCAGCCCGTCTATCTTCGCTCTTGCCCCCTCGCCGATCGCCCTCGCCAGCGGTCTCCACAGCGGCACTCCTGATCGTCCAATCCCACACCTGGAATCGAGCAGCTCAGACTCGGGCGCATGGGACTTGGGATCGAAGTAGCGCCGGATCGTCCTGGCCGGGATACCCGTCGCCCGGGATAGGGAGGTCTGCCAGGTGCTGGGCCAGACCAGGGCGGCGAGACGGGCGAGGGTGGAGGGGGTCATCGAGCCGAGCTCCACACGAAGTCCACCCCTTCCGTCTTCCCGCAGACAATCGGCCCGATCTCTCTGTCCCATGCCTCCTGCGCCCGGATGACCCTCTCCCGCTGCCCGTCTATGGCGAGCTGGGCGGCCCTACGTGTGGCGCAGTTGTGGACCCCATACTCACGGCAGGACCACTTATGTCCACCGCGTACAGGAGCGGCTAGAGGGGGTGCGGGTGGGCGCCGAGGGTAGACGGGGAGAGGAGGGGGGAGAGCAGCGGCTCGGGCGAGGAGGGATTCGAGCGACTCATCCCGCAACTCCGGCCCGTTGATAGCTTTGGTCGTGGAGAAGACCCAATACCGTGCTGAGGTCTGCCCGGCGCGCCAGAATGCCCAACCCGCGGCGCCGCCATGACGAGCATCAAGAGTGGCAATGTAGCCGTCGATGGTGAGGACGCGGAGGGGAGAGGCCTTGGAGCCGTCGACCTTCGGATGGGCGATGCTCACGACGCCACCACAAGCCCATAAGCGCAGCCATGCCGGAAAGCGATGAACAGGTCATTCGTCAACCCGTCCTGGTAGAGATGACCCTTGGACCACATGTCTTTGGCTTCACGGTCGAAGCGCACCCGTACCGGAACGCTCTTGTAGACCATCTCGAATTGCCGCATGAGATCTTCGTGGCCTTTGCTGCCGAGAGATAGGGTGGCGTCGCTTGTGTTGCTCATGGCCGTAGACTAGGCCATATCGTCACGGTTGTCAAACCGTAACACTTAGAGTATCGTCCGCCCCGTCTAAGGTATCGGATACGCCTGCTTGGCCGGCCGCCAGATCGTCACCGTCGCCACGTCATCAACGATCTCCAAGCCGATGACGACCCAATCACTCAGATTCAACTCCGCTTCCTCGACATCGAATGCTGCCTCGTGCAAGATCGACCTCGACCCTGCCAATATCCAAAGCGGAATCCCCTTCGTATCGGAGGCATATCGGTGCAGGGCCAAGAGTCGCGCTGCCTCAGTCATCGCATCTCGCCGATTGATTAATGCAGTCTGGCGGATCTTGGATATCGCAGTCGGGTATCGTCCGGCCGCACCCGTCGCCGTGGCCTTGATCGAATAGTCTTGCTTGACCGCGGGGCGATCCAACATAGATCCGTAAAGGTATCGATCCGGATCAGACATGGCCAATGCCCCGGCAATGTTGGCAGGGTCCATCTTGCTGTCATTGTGGGCGTACAGGACGGTCCACTGCCACACTGCCGGATCATGCGATTCGGGTGTGATCTCGCCGGATTGAACATCACGATTGATTGAGTATGTGGCGTCCGGTGTACCAGTCACACCGACAAATTGCTTAATGTAGATTGTCGACCCTGTCTTGTACGGGATGAACCCAAGCCCGCCCAAGATGATCCGCGAGATCTCTAACGCTGTCTCGCCCTGTCCGACATACCACCCGCAATCGGAAGGGTTGGCATTGAGACATGCCCGCCATGTCATCGAGTCGAGATCAGCGGCGAGATATCCAGCCAGGTAATAGCACTTCCGGGCCAAATCCGCCGCAGTCGATCGCCCACCCGTCCACGTCACGTTAGTCAGAGTCAATGCTGTCCCGCCCAGCATTGAGCTCGCGGATGAGCCGGTCGCATCGTCACAATGCCAGCCATAGGCTAGATTCGCTTCTGACCCCGTCGCCGGCAACATGTGCAGCGCTTGCAAGTCGGATTGACTCAGCGCCCGAGCGAATACGAGCGGCTCGTCATATCGGCCTTCCGCTTGAGTGCCTGTCGTAGAGTCCGGCCGGCATCCGATCCCGAACGCGGTACGGGTTGTCGAGAATGTCCCCGTAATCGTCACCACCGCCGATGACAGAGTGCCATTGACCCAGACAGCCAGCGTCGCCCCGGTCGTGGCGGTGTTCCCGGCTTGGTTCATATTGCGGACCAAGGCGAGAGAGTAGGTCGTCCCTTCGGATAGATTCGGCCCTGATGATGTGGTGAAGATCGTCCCGGCATCATTGATGCAGAACGCTTCGAGACAGTTTGCGCCGCCTGTTGACTTGAGCCGGAGAATGATCGATCCGGCCGACGCTGAGGTCTGCCATCCCATGAGGACATAAGAGGCTCCGGTGTGGGACTTGGACGGGGTGTATTGACAAGTCAGAGTGCACGATCCGTTGACCGAGTTTATCGTTGCCAGGACGGTCGAAGTCGAGATGATGGACAGGGCGGAATTCCAGAAGTTATTCCCCGTCACTGTCGCTGAATACGTCCCGGACAATGCGCCGGATGTGATCTGGAATGTGCCAGCGGCGAGGTTGGGTGTCCAGATGGCGCCGAGCGCATTATGTCCAGATTGGACTTCAGATATCAGCGCTGCGCCACCATAGGACACTTCACCTATCTGATTGACCGGATCGACCCATGACACCGGGACTCTCGATACCGTGCCGAGAACGTACGGGCGGAAATTCCCTGCGATCGATTGCCAGGCCCAGCTCGCAGTATCCCAGGTTACGGATGCGTCAGCGGTACCGGTTAGAGCTGAGCCGGACTTGCGATCATGGATGGTTGACCCGACTCCCTCATCGCCCGGAAAATAAGCCAAGAGTCCGGATGCCGAGGGGAGGACAGGTTGACGGGATTCGGCATACATTGCGGCGACAGTCTTGGCCGAATTCCAGTACGTCCATCGCGATAATTTTCCCTTCAACCCTTTGCCCATCGTCAGAGAGATCGAGTTGGCTGAGGGCGATCCGGCGATAGACGATGACGATACGACCGACACCCCGTCGACTCCAATCTCTCGTGTACCCGCTGCGGTGTTGACGCTGAATGACAGATAGTGCCATTGCCGTGCGTGGAGAGGGGAAGCGATCGAGGTTAATGGAGACGGGGTCTGACCTCGAATCGTCATGCCCAACGCCACCCCGGCATCGAACACATATCCAGTCGAGCCGGCGGAGTCTTTGAAGAATAGGAATTGATTGGCAATGGTGGGATCGTCGAGGTTGACCCAGCCAGCCAAAGAGAAGGACGAGGTCTGGTCTAGATTGTCGCCGAGGTCGACTGTGCCGGATGACGTGCCGGGGAAGTACAGGCAGGAGGGGGAGTAGGTGACAGGTTGCAAAGGTTGGTCGAGACTATGACTGTCGTCCCGGACAGAGATGATTGCCTTTGCGTCGCCAACTTCGGGAACACCTATGCCCCGGAGAGAGAAAAGGGGAGAGGTGAGGACATCGGATAGATTGACTCGGGTGCCAGATGAGAGAATGCCGACAAGATAAATCTGAATCAATCTATTGTCGATCGAATTATGAATCCAAGCATCCCAATGCCCGGCGTATTCTCGGACATCGTTGATCAGCTCTAATTGTGAGTATGTGCCGAACGCTTCCGATGGATTGAGCGGGTCGATATGTTGGGATATTTGAAGCCCGGTTGCCAGGAGAGGGGGGATGTAGGCGGCGACGGGGCCGGAAGGAGGATCGGCCCACCCGCGGCCTTGATTACCCTGGCATATCCATTCGATCGATTCAACGTTGGATGAGGAGAGATAGGCGATCGAGCAGACGACTTCTATGCGGGCAGAGGGATCGGCGAGGAGGTCGGCGAGGGTTGCCATCAGACGATCAGTCCAGAGCCTGGACAGCGAGCAGGCGGATTGTTTCGCGGGTGAGCTTCAATTTACGCGACATGCTATCCTCCGCCTGATCTCTGGCCATTGTGATCGATCCAATGCAACACCATGTCCCACCTGTCTCGGGTGTGGTTCATCCCGTCAGCGAGTACGTCCGGATCGATCCCGGTAAATCGGCCTATATGTGTCTCCGCTTTCGACCCGACGACCATCCAGCGGGGACGGGTTTGCTCATCCGAATACCCCTCGGTCATGTTCGGATCGGGGATGAGCAGAGTAGGGACGCGCATGATCCCGAGTGTGCGGATGAGACGTTCGATCGCCTGGACGGTCAATCGGGATATGCCGATGATGGTCATGTCGGCCTCGGTCCATTCCAGGGGGGATCGTCCACCGCGGAACGAGCCGGCACGGGTACGGGCAGGGGTGGAATCGGAGGCGGAGGAAAGATTCCAGCCGGAGGGGGAGGCGAGAGGGGTGATGATGGTATCGGCGGCGAGGAAACGACCGGCGTGGAAACGGCCATCAGGATCGCCAGGATTGACAATCGACGAGTAAATGTGCGCGTTCAGCACACCGCCAATCACGCGCGTGAACGGAGTTGTCAGGTAACTATTGAATGGTCCCGGCTCGACATACACATATGTTGTGGTTGAGATCGTAATGTCGGGTCGCAGCGTAAAGCTATCCATATCGACGTTTGGAAAATCCAGCAGTCCGGAATCATAACTATATCCCGAGTGATCGAGCACCAGCTCGACGCCGATGAAGTCACAAGCAGTCGAAGTACTCAGATGCAGCTCCATAGCTGCTGTTTGACTCGCAAGAGCAGAGGCCAAGAAAGAATAGGTGAACACGAACCCGCCGCTCGAATTGCCCACTTCGACGTGCTCTAGATCCACGTACGATACAAGTGATATTACCGAAGATCCCGACTGCCATATCGACGCCGTGACGCTTGGGATCAAAAGCGGGTTGTTCACATCTCGCAGATGGAAGCGGACAACGCAAGTGCCAGCTAGCGGCCGTTCGGTCGCGTAGTAATTCGCCCATGTGCCTACAATCGACGTCGCAATTGCTGGATTGGTCGGCGTCAATTTGGTCTCAGCATAGCCAACAGGCGCCGGATCATCAGGAGGATCAAGAGGATGCCCGGTGAAGTTTGCGTCAGCACCGGTGAGATTTACTTTCGAATTGAGCGTCATCGGCGGGCGGACTCGGCTGGCGATTGGGTACGTGTCGACGATGAGTCGGAACAAGTTATTGCCGTAGGTGACACCCGGCAGCACTGCGCTCGGTGTTCTTCTGTTGATTCCGATCAAAGACACTACACCGAGATTTCTATTGACAATCACATTGTCTGATTGCGCTTGTACCCAACTGCAAGAGCTTCTATGGTTGATGGCGGACCAGTAATCGCCGAGTATGTCACCCGTCAATTTGCTCGTATCGAATCCTGGCATGGCAGACCCGGTTGTGATTGTCCACCTATCTGACGGATACAGAACTGCGCCTGTAGTCGACAAATCACGGACAGCGAAGCGGAGACCAGCAACCGGGTCAGTCATAGCCTTCAGTGTATCAGGGTGCGCCGCAAAGTTTCACGCCGTTCGGATCGACACCGCATCCGATCGCGTCCCCGTGATCGTGAAGCCGGCGAAAGCACTTGCCGACTGTTCGCACGGGATCTCCGGTCATGCTGGTCACAACGCCGGCCGGGAGACAGGAAGCAGCGCACGGCGGAAGGAACGCCACGTACTCATCATATTGCGGACAGTCCGTCGTGTACCCGACGATATCGACAACGTAATCCGCCGCTGCTGTCGAATAGAGCGACACATCTGCCGGGAAGTTGAAGTCAGCCAGTGTGATCGGCGCCGTGACCACATTGCCGTTCTCGTTCGCAGTCATGAGCAGAGTGATCGCGAGAGGCTGAGACGGCGCATTCCACGGCCACAGGCGGGCGTATCCGGCAGCGCTAGGGTTGACCACGGACAGGCCGACGAGGACACCGGTTGCGTACTTTGGCACACCGCAACCGGCCTCGCCGCCCTGGTTGGTTCCGGCGTCTTCTCGCACACGGAAACTCATCGTGCTCCCCGCCGTCATCCGCGCATTGATCAGCCGGGTATCGAGCACTCGGCACGGACGCGGAAGGAGGATGACGTCATCTGCACTCGCCCGATCCACCCCAGCGAGCGCCATGACTCCGAATCCGAGAACCACCACCAACTTCATCTTCATCCTCATCTTGAGATTCATAAGCTCTGATCCCCATCTCGCCCCATTATCGGGGCCGTTATCTACTACATTAACTTTCTTGCGTGAGCGTCGGACCGAGAGCGCAAGACCTGATATCCCGGTCCGACGAGTGAGAGCGTTTGCAGCGGGGTCAGTTCACCAACTGAGACCGTTCCACCTTTCCACACTTTGATTTATCCGGATCACCTCCCAATTAAATAAATGTTGGGTTCAGATGCAACCAGTTCTTGCGGCAGAATCGACATGCCCACAAACAGTGAAGACGCCAGTAGGACAATTGCAATTGGTGTTGTTGCACGTCTCGGTACACCAATCAGTCGTCGTACAGCCGTCTTGATTGCTCTCGCCTCCAACGACTCGGCGTAGAGAGGATTCGGTGAGATTTCTCAGCGTCTCACGACTAAGAGTCAGCCGCCGCATTTCGCCACCTCCTGGCATTTCCCTGAGACCGGCCGTCTATTCGTCCGGTCGGCGATCAAACAATACCGCGTATCCTCGGCGGTTGTCAACCGGGCGAATAGAGCGTAAGTGTCCAGGCCAAAAAGAGCCCCCGTCTCCGGGAGCTGTCGAAGGAGGAAACCCCTGACCGAGATGATCTCGGTTACCGGAGTCGCCACAAGGGAGAATAGCACAGTCAGCAGTGGCACAGTCAGCGCACGGTCAGACAGGGACAGAGGGGAATGCATCCTGGACAAACAGTGCCATCTCCGCCGCACGTCGAGACATGAGACCTCTCAGCGGCTTATGATTCTGATTGATCCACAAGCCGAACCCGCGCCACGCCGCAATGTAGTCTTTCGACCGCAGTGCTGATCCGATCGTCCCTATCCTGTTGAGCGTGTCCGGCCCGACATTGAACACCAGCGACACGAGCGCATCAAACATCGACTGAGATAGAGGAGTGCCGAGGGATATGATTTCGTTGACGGTCTGCTCAGCGTCGATCAGATCCTGTTGCAGCCAGATTAGGGCTTGGGTCCGGGTGCACGTATCCCCCATCTTGACGCCGCGGGTATGGCCGAATGCGATCGTGGGCACATCATCCGCGGTTGGCTTATACGCATGATCAGCGTACGTCTCGAATGACTTGATCAGATCGATTCCGCGTGTTCCGGTTTTCATCCTTTCCTCGCAATCAGCTCTTCCAACAGTGCCAACCGATGCGCCGACTCCGCCCGATCCACCCGCGACAACTCCTTGACCGCAGCGACACTCTCCTCCAATACCTGCGCTTTGATCCGGAGTACACTCGCTGCCTCGGCATTTACCCGTGCCGCCTCCGCGCTGATCCTCGCCGACTCCTGCAACCCATTGACGATGTCGCGGAGGGTTGACCCGGAATCTGATTTGAACTGTGCGGCAATCTCCTTGACCACATCGAACAATTCCGGATTGTCTTTGAACCGATCGGTTATCGTGATGAGCAGAGGGATGACATCGTGAGCGTAGAGGATGAGACGATCGAGCGGGCGGATGAGTTTGGAATAGATCACGGAGCAAGCGCCGAGGAGAGCACCCGCCCCAATGATCCACTGGAACCAAGTCGGCACGGTTAGTGATCACCCGACCCGGCCGGTGGCAAGACTTGTGCGGCCGGATCAGAGGTCTGAGGAGGAGTGAAGGTGACACTGGCCGGCGATGGTGGCATGATCGGAGCGACGAGAGACATCGGGATCACCCCTCTTCAGACGTATCGAGCCCAAGCGCCGCGTAGATGTCGATCAGTTCGCGCACAGCATGCCGTTTGAGTTTGGCAAGCCGGTCGACGCACTTTTGATGATCGGTGGCGACAATCTGTGCGTTGGTCGGCGGCAATTCCCGCGGCACCAACACGGCCACCTCTCCGGCGATCTTCTTCCCTGCATCGAGCGAGACCCCGAAGTGCTCACTGATCTGTACCGCCATCGCTTCCGGCGGACAACACACACCCGACAGACAACAAACGTGACCGTTGCTCATGTTTCTACCTATCCTCCTTGGGCGTAGACGGTGGATACCTGATCTTGATTCCGGCCTGGGACATGGAATACTTCAGGGTGGCAATCTCATACGCTTCGACATTCAGCAAGCGGTCGAGACGATTGATGGAGTCGGTCAGAGTGCGGTTGCGATCGTCATCGATCTTGATCTGTGCCTCTTGGCGGGTCTTCTGATCTCTCATATCATAGCGGAGATCGCTCAGCTCTTGACGGGCAGACAGTGCCAGGTTGACAATGAACAGGCATATTGCAGCCACAGCGCCGACCATCGAGCAGACCAGCTTGAATCCGAACGTGAGCCTGTCTGCGGGCATTTCCTTAATGTCGTCCGGCATGATTGATCGGCCTCCCACTTACTTGCGTGTCCTACGGTCAACCATCGTTCTGATCCGATCCGTCCTCACCAACGCGTCATTGCTCTTCGCCATCTGACTCGACTTGGTGGCGATCGTAGACAAGTGCTTATCTGCTCTCCCCTGTGCCGCGGTCAGCCGGTCAATCGAATGTGCTAATGACCGAATCGCCTGATCATGCGCCGGCGAGCTCGACGCCGATCCGCCCATCCCACCCGCACCAGCTCCCGCGCCCGCACCCGCGCCAATACCCCCCTGACTACGATACTGCAATACTCTAGCACCGTCCATCATCGGGTGCGAGAGGCGAGTGCTCACCGGCATCATGGGCATCTTGAGTATGGGGATGATCGCTTCCGGGCCTCGATCGCCAACCATGGCCATATGAGGTCTCAGGGCGATCCCACCCTCGGCATAGTGGGGCAAACCATTGAAGCTGGCATAGATCTGATTTGCTACTTGGTTCGCCCCGGCATAGATAGCACTCGCAATCGTGGCAGCGTTGGCGTCGGCTCCAGCCACAATAGCGTTTGCTGCCATCTGCATCGCTCCTTGCTCCCCCGCTTGGGCATTGGCCAGCAGATTGGCGCTCCCTGTCATGACTTGATTCCAGATATCGGCAAACCCTTGCCCACCCTGATACATCGTATGACCCAGGGCGAGGAGAGCTTGTCGCGCCTGGTCCAGCTGATTGAGCGCCCCGACATCGCCACCCTGCGCCCGGGCCAGAAGAGAGTTGTAATTCGCCTGTGCCGCGGCAAGCTGCTGCTCTGGAGTCAGACCGGTCAACGCTGGATTGATTAGGAGAGATTGCGTCGACTGCGTGAACGCCTGGATTCCTTGTTGCCAGGCTTGCGCCGCCGACTTCATCGCATTCAGCAAGTCCTCAGTCGTGGCACCGCTTGTCGGCTGATAGATCCGCGCCGCCGCTGCAATCACGTTCCCGGCTTCAATCGTTTTCTTGGCCGCGTCGTGTGCCGCCGTCCACAATGCCTCTGTCGAATCGTTCCACGCCCCGAGCGCTTTCAATTGCGCTTCCATCAACTGAAAATTCAGCTCCATCATCTGGAGATCGAATGCCTGCTTATCCTTCTGGTATGCCTCGTCATCTTTCAGATAGTTATAGAGATTTCCGATGATGCCATTGACCGCGTTTTGCCGCTGATAATCAATGCCAGCCTGGACTTCGTCGAGCATCTTTTTGATTTGCTCGTCTGTCCATCCCATTGCCTTGCCGTATGCGAGGACATTTTGCCGCATCGCATCAGCCTGGGTGTTGATCGCAAGCATCGGGTCAACCAGACCCATAAACGCATTAATCGACGCCTGCAATTCATCGCCGAACCGTTTGAACGACTCGCCCTCGCGCGGGTCTTTCTGCGAGCCTCTTCCCTTGCGCTGGATTTCCTTGTCAAACTCGACCCAAAACTGCTGCATCGCCTTCAAGCGGGCGGTAAAGTCGGTCCCGATCCCGGCATAGGAATCAGCAGCGGCCTGCTTTGTCTCCTCGAATTTCTTCTTGAGTAAGGCAATCCCCGCCGCCAGCTCATCCGCCGGGAGCTTGGCTTCTTTGGCTC
>Ga0207703_10000223_pt1 | contig 65416 bp, 91 predicted proteins | sample KBSSwiS12_FD_184304 | JGI IMG/M metagenome (GOLD analysis project Ga0207703, IMG submission 184304) | Switchgrass rhizosphere microbial communities from Kellogg Biological Station, Michigan, USA - KBS Switchgrass S1-2 (SPAdes) (version 2) | ecosystem: Host-associated > Plants > Roots >... | reverse complement strand
CCCGGCTTTCGTGGTCCAGATGGTGCTGGCCGGATCCGCAATCGTCAGCGTGAAGGAGGGAATCTGGTCGAAGCCCGCCTGCGACATGGCCTGGATGGCATCGATATTCGAATCTGCCAGCCGGCATTCGTACGTGTTTCCGCCATAAGTGACGGAAGTGGCGCCGGGGTCTGAAGCCGTCGAATAGTAAACGGTGTCGCCATCGAGCGCGACAATGCTCACAAGTATGAGCGGGCGTGGCGGGTTCGACTGGTCTTTCTGACCGAGGATTGTGAACGACATTTAGAGAAAGTGGAGGAGGCTTGGCTTATGCCGAAAGTGAGAAGTTGAGGAGAACCAACTGGCAGAATGTGAGGCCGCCAAGCGTGTATGAGTTCTGGTTGATCTGCGCGAAGGTAGTATCGTCGCCGTCGATCGCGTTTCCCGGGTTGACCACAGTTCCGTGTGCATTTGGGACGACGACGTACGCAGTGGGCCGGTAGCGGCTGGTGGTTCCGTCCGAGAACGTGACGTCCATATAGCAGTCGTAAATCAGGTATTCATCGGGCGGTGAGTTCGTCCCTGCCAGCGACTGGAACGTGTAGAAGTTGACGAACATGTCGATTGGGTTCGGGTTGCTGTAAAGCGGGCCGATGCTCGCGCTCCAAGTCGTTCCAGCCCAGCTCGAGGTGTTGGTCCGCTTGGCATAGGTACTCGGGTCGAAGATGACCGTACCCGCTCCAAGGACTGCGAACGATCCCAGCGTGATACACGCGTTGCCCGCCGTGTCGGGTCCGGCGTTGTGGGCAGTGATGCAAGTTAACACCGCACTGACTGCACCCGATCCCTGCTGATAGGCTTCGACGGTGAGGCTGACGCGGTTCACATTCGGCTCGATGTACTCGATGACCATCTCGTCCGTCGTGTAATAAGCGTCCTCGTAAGTAGTGAGTGTTTCCGGGTCGGTGAATGTAAAGGAAGAGAATCGGCCCCAATTCGCCAGGAAGTGAGCTTCGAGCAGCGCCGTTTCCGCGTCGGTCAGCATGTCGCCCCCGATAACCCACTGCCGCAAGCCTTCGGTTGGAAAGGCAATAAGATGGCCGCCGTACCAGGGATAAGTCCACTTCGGCCCGGCTTCCATGCTCGACACTTCGGTCTTGTATTGCTGGTTTTGCTGCCAGGGAATCTGAGTCCTGGTGGTGTTGGGAAACGCCGGAAGAGCAGCCCCAAGTGCGAATGCCGGGCCCCAGGAGACCGTATCTCCCGAAGTGTGCGTCGCGGCGGTTGTGCCGAGCTGCCCGCGGGATACCGTGAAGTGCGTCGAATCCGGCGTCCAAGTGATCAGCATCGTTTCCGTGCCGATCGTGATGTAGCCATTGAAGCCGGCGACTGATGCGACGGTGATCGAGGTGTCCCCGATCAGCACATCCGCTCCCAGTGTCGTAGTTGGCCGCAAATTCTGCGCTTGCGTCTGGCTCAGTTTCAGTCCGGAGTCCCACATCGTGGTAGCGCGGACCTTGCCGGAGTACAAGTCGGAATCGAGGGAAAGGTTGGTGTAAGTGACGTTGCCGAGCGTCAGGGTTTCGTTGGTGGCGTTCTGCCCGAGAGCGGAGGCGGCCAATGCTTTGACGCTGTTTTTGTCGGCGGGGTTGAGGCGAGTGAAGGGGAGGTCGAAAAGCACCCGGGGACTCGAAAGGATCGAGCGCTGCTGGGAGCCGTCCTGGTTCGTCGTGACCAGGGTCGAGCACTTGATGGTGCGCTTGAACGGATAGAGCGCCTGCTGTGCCGTGCCGCGGAGGGTGGGGAGAGCGAGAGACATTTCAGGCTAGAGTGAGGGAATGGAAGCGGTAATCTTTGACCGGTATGGAGATCGAGTGGAAAGCGTTGATGCCATCGTCAATCTCTGGAAAGAGATCAAGCTCGCGACGATGAGATTGAGAATCCCCATCCTTACCGACAGAGAAGAGGACCGGCGAATAAGCCTCGAACACATTGAAAAGCAGGCCGAATTATTAAGAACGGAACTGGAAGGCATGTCCCTCGACGAACTCCGAAAAGAAGCCGCTAGAATCTTCCGCTAGCCGACCAGATACCGGATCTGCCGCGAGTGTTCCGAATCCCCATTCTTCAGATTTGCCGCACTGGCCGCGCCGACCGCATCACTATGTTTCATGAGGGCTTCGGACATCGATTGCGTGTCGATCGCATTGATGTTCCCGGTGTATGCCGGCGCGTTGTGGACTGGTCCGTTGTAGTTGTTGATGACGGTCGGAGCCTGAGTCTGCGCTGGTGAAGACGGAGTGAACGGCGCGAGCACGCTTCCCGGTACCGGCGACACGTAATTCGAGCCGTGAGTATAGATGTAGGGTTCGACGACTTGCGGCGCGGAGCGGAACGGCGAGCTGCGGACCTTGCCGAACTGGTCGGTATCCGTGAAGTTGCCGTGCATGTCTGTCGAGAGATTCAGCGCTTCAGGTGCAAGGTATTGGTTGGTCGCCAGTTCGTGGGCGATCGCCTGCTGTCGCACAAGATGAGGGTCGGGCAAGATTGCCGAAATGATCCCGGTTACCATCGCGCCAGCCGCGAGTACGGCCTTGCTGATCGGTTCCGGGTCGAGAACGGCTGCGGTGCCGAGAATGGAGCCTGTGCCTTGAAGCGCGCCCCTCGCGCCGCCCTTACTGAAGCCGCCGATCGCGCCCATCACGCCGCCTGCTACTACCCCGGCCGTGCCGATTCCAGCGCCGATCCGTTCCGAGGTGGTGAAATTCTGGGCCCCGACGCCGCCCGGTCCCTTTCCAACTCCAGTGAAGATGCCTTGCAAGTCTCCGGTATGGCCGAGTCCGGATAAAACTCCGTTCAGCCCGGAATACGGTGCCTGAGAACTACCGACTCCGAGCGCTTTGCTGAGCTTGTCCAGTACCCCGCCGGAGGTACCGGAAGCCGGTTCATTTCCGATGTAGTTCGGGGAATCGCGCATCAATGACGGGCGCTCGGACCACACTGAATCCGCTGCACTTCCTATTTCGGATCCAGACGCCACTCCGGATTTACCAAGCGAGCGGAGGATGGCCGAATACGTCGAACCGTTAACCGCCCCGCCTCCCCCTCCGGACGCTGCGATCGCAGTTGACCGCGCATTGATAAGCGCGCTCGTGTTCACGTTCAGCGCCGCCGTGTTGCGGTCGGTCGAATAGCTATTGACGGAGAGCGGAAGCGCAATGATCCCTTCCCCCGCTTGCGGGTTGGCCGGTTGCCCGATCTGGCTTGAGAATGTGCTGCCCGGTCGCTCCGGTGAGTTCTGATGGAAGATGAACGGGTTATTGCGGCTCGCCCCTCCGAAGATGGAAGGATTCTCGAGCAAGTAGCGGAAGCGGTCGAGGGACTGCGTCAGCCGGACTGTGGGGTCGTTCGGGTCGTTCTGCTGAGCGGCATTGTCCCGGTGAATCCGGGTCATGGTGTCGTTCAGCGCATTGTTCGATTCGGTGTTGGCATCGAGCGTTGCCCGGTGATTAGGGTCGGTACCGGTGCTCGAGGGTTCACCGCCTGCGTTGCTCAAAGTCCGGTTGAGGTCTTCGGTAGCGCGGGTGTTTCTGTCCGTCGAGGTTGAGTTGGCCTGGACGCTCTTCTGATGGTCCGCCTGTGCTTTGAGCAGGTCCTGCTGAGCGCGTTTCGCCGCGCCTTCCTGGTCTCCGAGCGGGGTACCGGCCAGGACCTTGCCGAGCGTCGTCGGTTTACCCTCCGCGTCGGTTTGGCCGGGGATCTTCGGCGCTACTTTTTTGACGGTGTCGAAAGTCAGTCCGGCGACGTTAGAAACGATCTGGTCGAAGATCTTGTGCCCGAAGTTCCGCAGGAAATCGCTGGTGGCGCTCCCTCCGGTTAGTCCGGAATTGACGACGCCGACAACGAACTGCTTGTACTCTTCCTCGCCCTTCTTTCGGATCTCGGCTATCCGCAGTTCGATTTCGATCCGCTCGTCGCCCAGCTCGCGCTCGAAGCCACGCTGTGACTGGATCTCTTCCACTCTAAGCCGGGCAAGTTGCTCTTCGACTTCTTTCTGCCGTGCGGGAAAGCGCTGGCCGAGGTCTTCCTGTTCTTTGCGCTGCGCGTTAATGTTGCGCTGCCGTTCGTCGAGGTCCAGTTGCGCTGCTTGCCGGCGAAGGTCGAGTTGCTTCCGTAGGGTGTCGAGTTCGGCGCCGGGACCGCTGTCCGAATTGATCGCCACCAGGCGGGATTGCCGCGAGAGTTCCGACTTGCGGTCCTCAATATCGGCATGAGTTGTGGCGTCGGTGATCAGGCGGGCGTTTCGCGCCGCCGATGCGGCATCTTCGAACCGCTTTCTGTCGAGCGCGGTTAATTCGAGGATGCGCGCCTTTTGGGCTTCGTAGAGTGCCAGTGCGGCATCACCGGCGGCCTTGATTGCCGCCTGGTCGATGGCCTTATTGTCTGTCCCTAGCTGCTTCTGGTCGGGCTTGATCTGCTGGCGTTCGTCGCGTTGTTTCCGGAGTTCCGCGATTTCGCGGGACGCGTCCTGGAACGCGGCGTTCGCCTCACGGATCTTGGCATCGAACGCTGCCTGGATGCCGGCTTCGTCCTCTCCCTGGTTGCGCCCCTGCGCCAGTGCGATTTCAGCCTCGCCTGACGACCGGGCTTTGTCGAGCCTTCGCGATTGGTCGATTACCGTGGCAGCGACAGACCGGCGATTCTGAGCCTGGGATATCTGCAGTTCCTGGTCGAGTCGCGCATGCTGGGCTACTCTGATCCGCTCGATCTGCTCACGGCCTTCGGCATTGAGCTTGTTCTCTTCCCGGAGCTTCTCAATGCGAGCGGCGATTTCGACGTTGATTTTCTTGTGGCCGGTGAGTTCGCCCGCTTCCGCCTTTTCGGCTTCGGCGCGCAGATTGATGGCTTCTTGCGCCTGCTGGGCGGGAAGGTGTTTGGCCTTGTTCAGCGATTCGAGGGAGGCTTCGAGGCGCTGTATCGCTGCCTGTTGCTTGTTGTACTCGGCAGTCTCTTTGGCGCGTGTTTCGGCGTCGATGCTATCGCTGCGCAGGTCCGGACGCAGTTTGGCTGCCGCCGCCTTCGCCGTGTGGAGTTGCTCTTCCAGGGCTTCCTTCGTTTGATCGTCGCGGCGCTTAAAATCCTCACCGCTCGTCGGGAAGGAGATAGCTGCCGAAACTGATTCTTTCGGCTTCGGCTTTCCTGCCTCGGTCCTGGCTTCATCGAATTTCAGTAGCCCTTCAATCGCCGTGGCTACGGGCGATGTATGCACTAGCGCTGTGCCGGCATCGCCCACCACGTTCTGAAGAATAGGATTCTGCAGGATCGCCGTGATTTTGGCGATGACAGGAATAACGACGGGCGACAGCTCAACAGCCAGCGATCGCTTGAACTTTTCCCAGCTAAGCTCGAGCTTGTCGATTGCGTCGTCAGCCTCGAGGAGTTTCTGCGTCCCGGCAACATCTTCGCCGATGTGGATCTCGGAAACTACTTTTTTGAGGTTCTCGTAATCCTTGATGAGCGGCTGTAGGACTTTGGCGCTTCGGCCGAGGGTCTCGTTGGCAAGTGCCAGCCGGGTTGCAGTCTCCGGAATCTTCGACAGCTCGTTGAGAGCCTGCAGGACGATCGGCCCTGTTTCTTTGAGCCCACCCTTCAAGCCGATGGTTTCGATGCCCAGCTTGTGCAGGGCGTCGGCCGCTTTCTTGCCGGTGGTGGTGGGATTTTCGAGCGCTTCCCCGAGCAGGCGTGAAGCCGCCTCGAGGGCGCTGATGTCCACGCCGGCGATGTGTGCGGCGGCCTGGAGTTTCTGCGCTTCGCCAACCGATAAGCCGATCCTGTCGGCCAGGTTTGATATCGCTTCCTCAGCCTTGCCTGCTTCCTGGACCAGGTCGAAGCCGGTTTTCACCGCCACAACGCCAAGCGCCACAATTGCGCCGGCGGCCAGTGTTGCCGGGCTGAGGATTGCGCCGAGTCCACCCGCGAGTGAACCGGTGCCTTGAAGGAGCGAGCCCACCTGTCCGTCGACAATACCGGCCGATTGGCCGAGACGCAGAAACGCGCTCGATGTTGCGTTCGCGGCCTGTTCCGCCTTCTTTAACTCCTGCTCGGCGCGCCTTATGTTTTCAGCTTCGGCGATTGCCTGAAGCCGTCCGCCAGCCTGAGTCCGCCGCGCATTCTCCGCATACGCCAGTTCCTGGATCCGGCCATCCGCCTGGACGTTGGAACCGAATGGCTGAGCGGCAAAATCCCGGCCGCCGAAGCGTTGCCCCGAAGCCTGATTGCGCTGCGCCTGGGTGAGCTTATCAGTTGCCGCAGTTGCCGCATTTGCGGAAGTGGCCGTCTTTTCGTTCGCCGCCGCCAGGTCGTGCGCTCCACGCGCCGCCTGTTGCTGGGAGGCAGCCAGTGCCGCGGCTTCCTTGCCGAGACGTGCCAAGCCTTCGAACCCGCCGTTTGAGGTCGCGGCGATCCGCTGCAACGCTTCGCTCAGTGACGACCCCGCTGCGACATCGGCCCTTAGCGCAGCCTCGAATACCCGCAGATCGGCAGAGCTTGCCTTCGTCGATTGCGAAAGCTTCTCGACGATGCCGGGGATCTGGGCGAGGTCGTCCTTGCCGGGGGTTGAGATTTGGAAGCGGATATCGTAGGGCACGGATTTAGTACATTCTGCTTATTGGAAATTGAATGCGAACGTGATTAAAATGATCCGGTGAGCAATCCTGACAGCGCGCCCAATCTGCCTTGGGTTATTTATATGCTGAAGTGCCCACGGACTCTTCAGGTCAAATATGTCGGCAAGACTAACAGGACGCTCAAGAGACGGCTGCAGCAGCATATTGTTTCGGCACTAAAGAATCCCACGGCAACTTATCGCGATCGGCGACTTTTCGAATACATCTGCATTGGCCTTTTACCCCTCATCGAACCGATTGAAAACGGCGAGGGAGACGGATGGGTTGACGCGGAAAAACACTGGATCGCTCATTACAAAACCGCCGGCGCTAAGCTCTGGAATACAACCAACGGCGGCGATGGAACCAGGCGACTCTGGGGGACCTTTGAAGAGCGCAGCGCCGTAGGAAAGCGCAACGCACTGAAGCAGACATTCGAGCAACGAAGCGCCGTCAGCAAAGAAATATGGGCGAGATTGACGCCGGAGCAACGAAGCGACAAGGTAAGAACACTACAAGAGCGTGTCCCTTTTGAGGTAAAGTCGCAGGCAGCGAAGGGGCGTTGGGCGAACAAGAGTAAAGAACAGCGAACGCAGATCATCAAAAAGGCAAAGGCCACGATGGGGCCAGAGAAACGAAGCGACGCAGCACGTAAGCGAGCCGCCAATATGACGCCCGAGCGCCGCACTGCGATCGCCCAAAAACAATGGCTAAACAAAAATGGCGAAGATCGGGGGGCTGCGGCTAGAAAACGCTGGGCCGCCGTCACACCAGAAGAACGCCGCCAACAGCTTTCCTCTTTTTCGGGTTCCCGCACTACTGAACAGAGGCGCGATACCGCGAAACAATTTCAAGCCGCTAGAACACAGGAAGAACGCAGTGCCGCTGGAAGGCGCGCCGCTCAAACCCGGCTCGCAAACTCAACACATGAACAGCGAAGCGCATGGGCTAAAAAATCCGCAGCCTCAGTTCCTCCTGAAACTAGGAGGGCTAATGCCCGTAAAGCCAACCTGGCCGCAAATAAGGCCCGGTGGGGATCAAAGCACCAGTCATAGTGCCTTTTGCGCCGCGACCTGTTGTGCCTGATCGTGCCGCATCTTTTCCCTTGAAAGTAAAAGATATGTTTCAAGCCATGCGCCTGGCCAGTCTTTCGCCTCGCCCATCGGGTGCAGCTGCTCGATCGGCTGCGTCTGGCTGAAGATCTGGACTAAGTCCCGGGATTCGTCCGCCGGGTTGCGCGTCAGGCGGGAGACCGGGCACTCCGGAGAATCAACATCATCAATCGAAACGTAGGCGGTCCGGGTGCCCTTGGTGGTTTCGAATGGCATGGGATAAGTCGGTGTCCACTTCCACCCTGGTTTCGGCGTCCAGTATTGGAACCAGAACCGGAGAACCTTCACCCACTGGTGCTTGGGCTGCTTTACCCGGGTTGGGAAGTACTTGAGGCAGCGGCGCTTGATGGGGAGTCCGGCGCGTTGCTTGCAGGTGTCGCAGTGGTATTGTTCGTCGCGGTATCCCCCACTACGGGCGAAGTGATAGGCGACGGCGAGTTTCCCACCTGTTCCTCAGTGAGATAGCCGTTGCCATTGATGGCTTTCACTACCTCGAGGAACAAGTCATCCGGCCCGTGCTCGCTCAGCAGCTCCGCGGTGGCAGGTTGCCCTTCATAGGTCAGCTCCGAATTGAAGCCCTTCACGGCAGCCTTGACGAACACCGGGTAGATGAGCGCGCGCTGCACGTTCTCGAGTTCCGTCCGCACGGCGATCAGTTCGTCTGCGATCTTGAGCGCTTCCTTGGGCAGATCCGCTTCGATGACTTTTCCATCCGCACTCCGCGGCGACTTCTCGAGGATGGCGTTCAATTGTTCGCCGAGGAAATCGCGTTTCATGGCGAGGTCGCGTTCGCGGGCGCGGGGTTCGGTGAGCGACAGTTCCAGGTTGGCGCGCAGCTTCGGTCCCAGGCGGGACAGTTTCACTTCGACGCCGGGGTAAGTCTTCGATTCAAGAGTGTAGGTTTTGGAGAAGTCCATGAGGTGAAAATTGAAAGTAACAATGGATCTAGATGTCATCGCGTTCGTGCTTCAAATGGCTGGGATTGCCTTCCTTGGCGGAGGGATGCTGCTATCCGCATGGTCCCAACAACACGTTCGGCGCGAACAGTTTGAAGAGTGGAAGCAAAGAAAGATCGAGCTCAACCGATCCGTCGGGCATCCGGAATGGACGCCAGCTGAATGGAATATCGTCAAGGCTCCCAAATGAAAAGGGGTGCCGGTCTGTAGTGGGCGCGGCACAGACCGGCTAGTGAGTCACGCACATACGGCGTGTACCCCGTTAAGCCGCCAAGGAGTGCAAGCCGCTGCCGACAGGTGGGTGGATCGGCAGCGCTTGCTTTGCCCAAACTGAAAGCTTTACGTGCAGGCGAGCGTCATATCGTCGGTTACTGCGGCGCTTGTTGCGTGCGCCTGGTTGTCCGACCAGATGATGTCGAGGAACGCTCCGTTGACGCTGATCTCGGAGCCGCCAAGCTGGACGTTGCGCAGCGTGAAAGTGAAGATGCTGCCAGCCGTTCCACCGACTTGCAGGGCGATGGTAATGGGCGTTTTGCTGAACGCTTTCGCCTTCAAGTTGGAGATCGTAGTGCCATCCGAGTCCACGCACTGGATGCGCTGCATGGAAACGGTACGAAGCCCTCGGCCCGCTGCGACTTGATACGCATTCGAGAAGGTGTCGCCCAGGCCCTCGAGCCCTGTGTTGACCGTCAGCTCGACCTGGCCGCGAAGTTCCAGCGTCGCATTGGAATCGAAAGTTGCCGTGTTGCCGTTGCCGTAGCCCGGGATCACGTTGCCGTTCTGCGTCACTGAGCCCGGTTCTGCCGGGTAGACGGTCAAGCCGCCCTTTAGTCCCGCATCGCCCGAGGTATAGGAGGAGAACGATGTGCTGTCGCCGCGGCCGTAGCCGAAGCCCTGAGCGCGCATCGACAGGAAATTCTGGTTCAAAATGAACGTCGCCTGAGTCGGACAGCCTCCCAGAATGTAGTAATTCGTGGGGTTGGTTTCGTTCGAGTTTTCGTTGTACCAGAACAAGCCGAGGGGAGAGACGGTGTCGAGCAGGTTGTACGTCACCGAAGTGCTGGTGCTGACCGTGCCTGCAGCGCCGAAGATGGACGCGAGGATCGGCCCTGCATCGGGAGCCGTGCCAGCAGCGCCGGACGGGATCAAGGGCATGGCCAGGGTCCAGTTGGCGTTCTGCCGGCCGCGAGTGCCGATCAGCGGCGAAGAGGTGCCGGTGAAGTAGGTCGGGCTGTTGACCGGGTTCACGCCTTGCGGGGAGAATTCGTCATAGCGCTGCTTGATTGCGCCGGTGTTGGTCCACGTTCCAGAGCTGTTCGTGAACGTGGAAAAAGCCGTTTGGGTCTGGGCCCACAGCGTCTGAAGACGACTGGAGCCGATATTACCGAGTGCCATTGTGTGTTACTCCTGTGGGGTTTGCGCCGCGGCCATGGCCTCGGTGCGGAATTTGTCTGCTGCATCGAAAGCAGCCGTGCGTTTTGCGAGGAACTCTTCGTCCGCGGTGTCGTCATGGGCGAGGAGGTCGGAATTGAGTTCAAGCTCTTCCGGGGTGAAGCCGATTGTCTCGAAGTCGGAGGCCGGGACGAGGCGCGCGCCGTGGATCGCGTGGTTCGCCGCGGCTTCGTCGGTCAGTTCGACTGCTTCACCGAACTTGGTGAGTATGTGGGCGTAGTTGTCGCCGCTGATGGCGCTGTGTGCGCCAAGGAAATAGAAGGTTTTCATTTGTTTGTATAAAGAAATCAGGGGATGATGACGCCGAAGCTCATCGTGAACCGCACTGGGATGATCCAGTTTTCGCCGTCAAACTGGCACTTCGCAGGCCGGATTCCCAGGTCCATCTTGTAGACTTTGCCGCTGCGGGTCGTGGAGTCTGCCGCGTTCAAAACGTTCTGGTTGGTGACGGTGTTCATCGTCTGCAGCATCGCTGCCGACGCCGCGTCCACATAAGCCTCGAACTTGCCGATTTTCTCCGCCAGCGATCCGATATACATGTCGCAGCAGAGCGCCACGGTACCGGAGAATGCCGTTCCGAAGACTCGATCATGTTCCGGAAAGGGTAATGCCGGGTCACCGTACAACGTCAGCAGGTTCTTCTGCGGGATGTCCGTCTCTTCCGAGTTGGTGTAATCGACGTTTGCTTCGAAGAAATTGCGGCTCGATGCGGTGAAGTCGAACGACCACGCCGGGACGCCGTACGCCGCGGCATAAGTGACAAGGTTCGGGTTGAGGCCGAGCGTTGCGTGCGCCAGCTGCGCTTTGACGGCGGTTCGGCAGAAGCCGATGGGGGAGACGATGCTCATTGATTGTTCTGTGCCTGCAAGCGAGCTGCGACGCGCTCGCCGATGTCCTGATGGATCGCGTTCAGGTCCTCGTCGGTAGCTTCGAAGAAATGACGCCGTGGCATCTGAAAGCTGGACTTGCCGCCCTTTTTCGGCTTCCCCTTGCCCTTGCCGAGCCGGGTTGGTACCGTGCCGCCCTCGTTGTGAACCTTAGCCAGCTTCGCCGCGCGCTCATCGTAGAAGGCGATGCTCATCTCTTCGACCAGTGCCGTAGAGTCGCCGGATTCCGTCAGCCCGCCTGAAGTGACGAGCATGGCCTGGAGCATATGGGGGGCGTTGCGCCCGCGTAAATCGACTTTGGCGGACCGGCCGTACTTGGCCTTTCGCTTGGCATATTTCGCTTCATACTGCGCGAAAGGAGCGCCGTGCGCGTCGACGCCTGCATCAGTTCGCTTCAGCATCCGGGAGCGCTGCCGCTGCATCGCGTACAAGCCATCGCCCTCGGTTGGAAATGCGGAGACAACGGTGCGGCGCGCGGCGATTACCGGGTCACTGCCGCCCGGCCCAGAGAATGATGCTTCCATGACTTTTTAGTACATTTGCGTAATTGCGCAAGGCCTCGATATCGGCCAAAACTGGTTCTGTGGCAATAACCGAATTCAAGCCAGAACCGAACTTACCCGATGACGCCGGTACTCACCGGTTTATCTTCCGGGTTGGCGCCAGGCGTTTCGAGATCCGGACTCGCGTCGAAGCGCGAGAGATCTCGAACGGGCCTGCCGAAGTGATTCAGCTGCCCTCGCCGTCGTCGTTGGCATCCTCGTCGTATGGCTCGACCGGGACTTCTTCCCCTTCGCGGGTAAAGCAAAACCCGGCATCCGATATCGGGAACTTCACGGTGTCGCCGCAATCGAACAGCAGCATCACGTAGGATTCCTGCGTCTCCAGGTATTCATCCTCGTCATGCTGAGTCACGTCGACCAGCGTCTTACCAACTAAATGGCCGAGGAAGTTTCGGATGTTCGCGTAATCTGGTTCTGATGAAGCCATGAGGGAAACGGTCAGGGACCGGCCGTAACGTTCAGCGTGATAACGCCGTCCCACTTCTCGCCGGTCACTGAATTCGATACCCGGACCGAAACTAGATACGTGGTGCGCGCCACACCGCCAACGAGCTGCAGGACCACAGTCGAAGTGCTGGCGGTGATCGCTGGAGCCGGTGTCGTCGCAACAATCCCCTTGGTAACCGCCCCGTTCTGGAGGGTGGTCACAACCGAGTCGAGCACGATAGCTCCCGAGCCGACTACCGCCCCGAAATCCACCGAACAGTTCACCTGCTCGTACGGAGTCTTGGTGATTGTCAGGATGTTCGCGCCAGTTGCCGAAACACAGAACAAAAGGGCTGCGAGGATGGCTTTCTTCACTGCGTTACCACCAGGATGGACGTCATAGCTCGATAAACTCCGGATGCCTCACTCACGGGATAAGCGCCGTTTACAATCATGGGCAGATAGGATCCCAGCCCGAAAACCGGATAGCCGCCGTACAGAATCGGCTGCGGATAGACGGCGTCAACACTGCTCGTCAGCACTACCGATGAGCCGGGAATGATAGCCGCCGCTTCGTTCGTGGGCGCCGAATCCCCATCATCGTTAAACGCCGTCACCACGTAGTAATACGTCAGGCCCGAGAGCACGGTGGCGTCAGAATAGGCCATTACCGCCGGATCTGACACCGTGGCAATCACGGCATAGGGTCCGCCTGAAACCAGGGACCGCTCCACATGAAAGCCCGTGGCAGCCACTCCGTCACCTTGCGACCAGGTCCAGGCCAGGTCAACTGAATGAGCGCTTGCGATCGCAACAGACGCCAGCAGGAGCAAAAAGGCTTTCATGCCGCCATGATCCCATTTAGACGCTGACTATCCACTGATGTCGGCAGCGTATGCCCCCGCAGAAGATCATGACCGGTTTGGGCTGCCCCGCTCCGTTGTCGAGCTTGTCGATGTCTTCCCGCGTCCAGCGCTTCCCGGCGATCGACTGCTGTCTCCAGAGCTTGCAAACCCTGCGGTTCAAACTATCGAGCGGTCCATCATATTCGTACTCGATCTTGAAGCCCGGTAAATCAGACTCAATCGCCCGGTAAGTTCGATCGGAGGCTGTCCGGTACCAGGCCACTTGAGCCGTGTCCGCGATCGCTTCCGCGTGCGGTACCGTAGCCCCGAAGGCCTTTGCCAGCGTAGCGGCCAGGTCCGAGGCTGACAATCCGGCCACATTGAAGAGCGCTTGCCGGGTCGCCGCCGCTGCTGCCGTATCGACTACAGTCTCCAGATTGGCGACCGTCGACGACTGCAGCGCTGCCAGAGCTTTCCGGTCCTGCGCGTCGAGCGCGTCCTTCACGTCGGGGAACGTATGGCTGAGCGACTCTCCGACTTTGTCGACGAGCTGGTCGAGAAACGGGAGCTGGCCGCTAAACTGGCCGGCGTACGCTTTGTTCAGCCCCTGGAACCCGGCAGCATCCATCTCATCCTGGAAGATTGCTGCTATTCCCTTCAGTACTCGCGTGTTTCCCGGCGTGTTGGCTATCGTTCCATCCGGCAGGATCGTGAGCTTCCGATGGAGTTCAGAGACCGTGCGGGCGGTGGCTATTCCTACAATGTCCTGGAGCCGGTGCGTGTACGCGTTGACTGTGGCGGTGACGTAGCCGTCGTGCGCGAGGATGATTTCTTTGACTGTGGACACTGTGAGTCAGGCAATAGTACTAAGAACAGATCCCCTCGAAATGAGTGCCTAGTTCGAACAGCTTAAAACCTGCTGGATCGTGTTCGCGGCAGTCAGCGTCCCGGTGTATGTCACCGTCACCGATGTGGTTGACGGGGTGCCAAGCGTGACGTTCGTAAGGAGTTGCGTTCCACCCTCGCTATGCGTGCAGATCGGAGCAACCAGGAACGTGTTTGGGAACGTGACGGTAGCCACTGCGCCTGTCGTGGGCGTTCCGGCAAGAGTGATCAAATAAGTGAGTTTCTGGGCATTGCCCGATGCAGAGGTCTTGGTGCTGGTATCCCAGCCGGATGTTAGCGCGAACCCGGTGGTGGTGAAAGCCGTTCCAGTAATTGAGGCTGATCCAAACACCGGACCCACGACATTTGCGCCGATGGCCCCGGATGTCGCCACAAAGGTCATCCCGCCTTGGTCATACAGATTTCCCGTCGAGTTCGTGTTTAAAGGCGATGCTCCCGATCCCCCGGTGATCGTGGAATTCTGCATGTACACCTTTGCTCCGCTGAGTGCCACGATTCCGGTAACCCCACTGGCGTTCAGGACATTTATTCGAGAATTGTCTGAAAGTGTGACCACTCCACCCGTTGTGTTTATCGCAGTGCAGCCAGAATTGGGGGCGATGAAGACATTATGGAACTGCGCCTCTGTCGTGACGGCAGTGGTGTAACTACTTGCGGAGCAACCTTGAAAGTAATCCGCTATCGACATCAGCGTCCCGATTCCTCCTTGTCCAACTTGCAGAGCGGGTCCGAAAGTGCCGTAGTAATAATTTCCAATGGATATGGTTTGGTTGGCTTCCGCCTTAAACTGCGTGGACCCAAACTGGATCACGCCACCGCTGTACATGACCCCGGAAGAGCTATGCCAGCTTAGACCTACAAGACTGGATGTGTTGGCCGCAAAGCCCTCAAAATCAACTAAGGTTACGCGGCATGCGTTCCCTATCTCCACAAGGTTCTTGGCCTGAGTGCCACCGAGCAGCGCACCGCCGCCCCATATCGTAAAGCTGGAGAGTTCGCCAGCATTCGTACCAAAGAAGCACGCCGTTGTGCTGACGCCCCCCGTGCATGTGGTGAAATCAAAGTCTGGAGTTGGGATGATCCACGAAGCGTTGATCCCTTGCCCTCTCCACGCCGGACCTGCATAGACGGACAATCCTGCCCCCTTGCATCCTGACTGGCTTTTGAACTGTCCGTGCTTGGTGATCATGTAGCCTGCCGGGAAGATTCCCATCGCACAGGCTGTGCCAACAGTGGTCGAAAGGGTGTCGAGAGCGGCAGTATCGTCAGATCCCCACACCAAGACAAGATTGGCTGTGTGGCTTGCGGTAGCTGCCACGGAGACGGTAATGGATTGCGCTCCATTGACCGCGCTAATCGTTCCGATCGGGACATGCACTGCACCCGCGAGAACGTCAGCTGTTCCAAATACCACCTTGCCAACGTCCCCAGCCACAAAATTGCAGTCGTTATTGGGGCAGGTTACGGTCTGCGATGTATTGGTCGAGGTCGCATCAGATACCCACTTGGTATCCGCCTTAACCGTCACGCAGTTTGTGGCTCCGCCGCAACTCGTGGAAGCATAGATAACGTTCTGGTTCGGGGCCTTGACTGCCAATAGTGGATCGACGTAGCCGTCCGACCCCTGCGCAAGCACTCTAGTCCCTATCGTGCAGTTGCCTCCGGCGCAATTCATCGGAGCCGCGCCGAGCGCCGTCCCTGCCTTTACCTGCACATCTCCGTCATTTCCCGCTGGCGAAGCACCCCCGCTACTGGCTGTGGCTACCCAGTTATTCGTCAAGCCGCAGACGTAATCGTTACTGCCCCAGGTTCCGGAGATCAGCGTCATCCGTTGGCTGGGAGAGCACTTGCCGGGGAAGTCGTACCGCATCGTCCAGGGGATTACCTTGAGCGCGGTCGAATGGTCTACCGTCTCCTGCGCGCACGACAGCGGCACGAGCAGAAGGAGCGAGAGTACAGCAACGAGAGATTTCATGGAAGTGTCCTTATGCCCGCCAGAGCATGTTGAGAAACGAGAAGTCGTAAATCGCAGCCTGTCCCGCGTTAATCGGAACACCGCTGGTCGTCGGCGCTGCCGCAAAAGTGTAAGAAGTCGTGGCTACTGGAATGGGCGAACTGTTCTGCAGCGTCATCGTTCCGCCGGTTGGGCCGGCATAGACGTTCCAGTGCGTTGCGGCGAGTGGGGAATAAGCCCCTTGTGCGCTACCGATTGCCAGTGGTGCAGTGCCTGTCGGGGGGTTGAGGCCCACGATGCTGACCGCGATAACGTTGGCTGCCGGAACTGCGATCGTTTGGGTTGCCGCGCCGGCACTTTCCCCGTTGTTCTGGTTTGTGGCCGAAACATAAGTAGGAAGGCTGCACCACGTCACCGTAACGTCATAAGTCACTTGGGCAACTGATGCGCCGCCCGAAACCGCCGTAACGTTGGCATTCGACCAGCTGCCGGAGTTGTATTCGAGGGTGGCGCCGGGGCAAGGAAGCGGATTGAGCACGACGGGGAAGCCGCAGCCCTTCAAGTTCTCCCAATAGCGCTTTTTCTGCTTTTCGTACTTCGTGGCCTTCTGGTCGTACCGGTCCTTGATCTTGCGGTTGCTGACCGCCAGGTAGAACTCGTACAGGCAGAAGAACTGGATCCAGCGACGAAATGCCGTGCGCGTCGGATTGGGCTCGGTTGCCGGGATCTGGTTCAGGATCGCTCGTGGCCGCTGAATGGCGGTGGTGAGAACGTTGAGCACGGCGGCCTGGTGGTTGGCATTCGCCCCAACTCCGCACAAGTAGCCTGAGAAGGATTGAATTTTTGCGATAAACTCGGAGCCTGCCGCGTTCACTGCCTCTGTGATGAAGGCAGAGGTATCCATGCCCTCTGCCGCTGCAACTGCGGAGAACTCGCCGTCGATCTGGTCGAGCAGCGCGGTCGTGATGAAGTTGCCGTCAGTGAAGAGCATTTGATGTCAGCTAAGAGAAGTCGGGCGGCCCTGAAACGAGCCGCCCTGCATTTGAAGACGACTACGTTTCGATCCAGGCGTTGAGCGAGAGGCTCGAAGCGGAATCGATGGCGGTGACATTGAGCCGCAGAACCGCGCTGGCAGTGCCAAAGCGATTGTTCGCGAGCTGGTACTTGCGGATCGTGAACTTCTGCGTGGTCGGGTTGTATGCGCCGGCAGTGTAGCTGGTGCCTCCCTGCCCGAGCTGTCCGATGACGTCGAAAACCGCAACCGGGACGGAGGCCGTAAAGGCGTTGACGGAATCCTCCAGTTGGATGCGCGCCGTCTTTGCGGCGGTCATCGAGACCACCTCGATGCACACCGTAACGTCGCCAGTCATGGCCGAAATATCAGCCCCGGCGGTCGCGGTCACCGCGCCGGTCGCGGTAACGGTCTGCAGCCCAGTGGTGAGTGCTGTGATTGACATTGATTATGTTTCCTTATCTCCTGCCGCAACACTCCGACCAGGACGGGCAGGTGTCCTTTCGGCCGTGGCCGGAACTCCGACCTTGTTGGGTCCGTCACCAGGCGACGAAATGTAGTTGATCGTCTGGTGCACGGATTTGTTATTGGGGTTTTTCGCTTCGATCAGGCGGCACGCTTCTTCACGTGCGCGCTGTTCGCCGTGGAAGCGAGCGATTTCTTCGTCGGTGGAGAGCCGGTGCGTGCGGTCTGCGATGAGATACGCGGCATAGTGGCCGGTCACTTCGCAGACTTGGGGTTTCGGCTTGCTCGATTGGGGGCTGTCTTCGAGGTCGGAGTCGTCGAGAAAATCGGCGGCTGTGACGAAGACGGCGGACTGGGCGGTGTGACCCTTTCGGACCAGCATCTCGCGGGCGGCTTTTACGCGGCGGAGGCGCTGGGCGCGGGGTGAATTGTCGATCGCCGCTGATGGAGGCCCATAAAAGGCGCTCGTCAGTTCGGCATCGTTCATGGTTGCGCCGTTGCGGGGTTGGGAGGCAGAGGGATGTTCGGTGTGTTGGGTTGCGATCATGTCGGTTTTGTCCTGTTGGTGGGTTTTGTCCGTTTGTGGATCGAGTGGCCGGTGAGCGAACTAGTTGCTCTGAACCTGGAGGCCGAAGTTGTTGCGAAGCACGCCGCATCCGTAGAGCACGTCCACGGTGAACTGTTGGGCGAGAGTGTTCGGGGCATAGGACATCAGCACGCGAACGCCGAAGTTGCCCATTTCCGCGTATTCGCCGATCACGCCGGTACCGGGGATCGGGAGCGGCATGCGCCGGACGACCAGGCCGATACCATCCTTGGCAAAGGCCAGGTTGTAGGTGGTGGAGCTGGGCTTCTGCACGAACTGAGAGCGATAGACGAAGAAGTCCTTGATCTTGCCTTCCGCGGCGCCGCCGGGGAGCACTGCGCTGACGATCGGGGACGGCTGGCCGGAGGGTCCGAGGTTGTTCCAGTCGCGGAACACGCCGAGCTGCCGGGTCTGACTATAAGCCGTACCGGACAGGATGAGGAATTTCGGCTGGGCCTTGGGAACCTTCTGGCCGAAGAGAGTGTTTTCAGCGGAGTCGATGCGGGCTTCGTCCATGGTGGACGCTCCGCCGGTTGCGCTGTTCACGGTGAAATTGGGATAAAGCGAGAGCAAGTCGGTCTCGATTTTCTCGACGATGGCGATGATGGCCGGGTTCATCAGGGTTTTGATGAGATCCGGAACGGCGATCGCGCGGGTCACGTCGGGCAGGATGAAAGTCGATTCCTGGTGGTAGTTCAGAGTGATCTGAGCGTTTCCGAGGGAGGGGGCCTGTGCGTTTACGCTGCCGCCTTCCGCGATGTTGTTGGAGGTCATTACCGGTGGGATCGGGATATTGATCTGGTCGCCGGCGGATTGCAGAGTGGGCTCGAAATCGCGGTTGACCAGATTCCCCATGACGAGGTTTCCGACCAGGGCTTCGAGCGCCATCGGGGCGACGAGCTTTACGATCGCCTGGGCTGCATTTTGAGAGGTGAACGTTGCCATTTATATGGCTCCTTTGTGTTGGGATTGGCTTAACGCGGCATCAGCGCTGAGGCTGCTTCCGCGAGAAGTTGGTCGCGGACTTCTGTGGGAAGCGCTGCGATTTCCTTCTGCGACATCGAGAAGATGTCGATTTTTGAAGAACCGAAGGCTTTTTTGCCTCCGCTTGCGCCCGCTCCCGAATGCCCTTCTTTGAGCAAGAGCGAGGGTTGCGATTGCGCTTCCGCCTTGAGGTACTCGGCGTAAGCCATCGGCCCTTTGTCCGTTTGCGCCACCAGATTGCCGTCCTCGTCGCGGACTACATCGGCGAGGTAGGCTTTTCGGAAGGTTGCGCGAGCCTTGGCATCCGCGAAAGGGATATCCGCTATGGCTGCATCAAATGCTGCTACCCGTTCCGTTTCGAGCTGCTTCGCTTTCGACTCTTCGGCCGCTTTCTTCGATGTCGCGTTTTCCTGGCTGATGGCTTCGAGTTGAAGAGTCAGTTTCTGAATGCGCGCATTGAGTTCGGGCAGCGTCTTGGGGTCGGGCTTGAGATCGTTCGGATTCGTCGGGTCTACTGCGGGGTCCTGCGGTTTCGGCTCCGGTTTTGAGTCAGGCTTCGGTTCGGACAGCTTGTTGATCTTTTTGTCCATCGCATTGAGCCCTTTATTCAGTTCGGTTTTGAACTGCTCCATCAGGGTCGCGGCGAAGGCCGTTGGATCGAATCCCGGATCTGTTTTCGGCTCCGGCGCCGGGTTTACTACTGGTTCTGGCATGGATCTCCTTACACCCGCGAGACGGCGCGGCCCGTTTGTTTTTGGTAGGGTTCGAACCCGTGAAATGATGAATGCCCCACGGCGGGCTTACTTACTTGCGAAACTTGGTTTATGGACGCCGACGCAATCGACAGCACGGAGCAAACGCTCTTCAATACGCCGATTCCGCCGGGTCCACGGCTGATATATCTCAGCCATGACGCACTGGGCGAGCTTGAGAAACTATCCGGTCAGCCGATAGATCAGGACTCCCTTAGGGCTATCGTTGATGACGACGGGGGGTTCCTATGCTGGGCAATTCACAACTAAATCGTCGCGGCTTTCTCGCCGCTATTGCCGCTTCATTCGTTGCTGATCCGGAGCGGTTGCTGTGGGTTCCGGGAGCGAAGACGATATCGATCCCGAAGCCGCCGCCACCCCTCAATCTGGATGCACATCTGCAGTACCTGGTAAACGCGGTTCACAGTCAGATTGAGCAAGACGTTCTGGAAAGATGGGGGCGATTCAACTGCCGCCATCATTGGGAATTACTGTCGAACCACCCTTACCCGCTCCATTCCCCATTCAGTAGGACGTAAATCCTTCCGTTCATTCGGCACACAGAACAGCATGGCGCTGACGATGTTGCCGAACACGTTCACTTTGTTCCCCCGGAAGTTCTCCGGGTTGTAAAGCGGGGCGTGGTGCTGATACATCCGGTAGCCGTGCGCGTGAATCCAGGACACCAACGCTTCTGATTTGTCGGCCCGGTCATTCTCGACATAGAGCAGCGGCCGGCAGCGGGCGATGGTTTGCTCCGCGCCCTGCAGCACTGCCAGTTCTGAGCCTTCGCAGTCGAGCTTGAGGAAATCAATATCCGAATTGCAGAATATGTAATCGACGGTGGACATATCGATTTCACCTGCGCCCGTGACCTCTGTGCCGCCCGGGTTGTTCGGCTTCGTCAGCAGGCCAACAGATCCCCTCGAAGCGCCGGCTGCGATCTGCAGCAGTTGAACATTGCCGAAGGTGTCGAGATTGCTTTCAAGTACGTCGAACGTTTCAAGGCATGGCTCCAGTGCGATTACGCGACCAGCCAAGCCAGCCAGCACGACCGTGTGCGTCCCGATGTTCGCGCCGACTTCGACAACGGTATCGTTTGATCCCACTACCCGGCGGTACAGGTCGCATTCTCCCTCGGACCATTCGCCGTAGAGTTCGATCGAGCGCCCAAGCCAGATATCGCGGCTGAAGTACTGCATCTTCCCGTAGCGGGTGTCGGCGGTCTCCACGAAATTGTTATAGCCACATGGAAATGATTCGCCCGTTTCGATCGCGGCTGGCACGTGGTCACGAAGCGGCGGGAATCCCGATTTGTCATGCGGCCACTGGCGTTTTGGAGCCTTCCTAATCGGTTCCAGGCTCTTTTCCAGAGTGGCCACAACCGATTTGATTGCCGTATCCCATTTCTTGGGAGCTTCGTTCACCAGGAGCATCGTCGACTCATACAGCGGCGTGTTCCACCGCCAGTCGGTTGGTTTCCCCAACAGCACCCACGTCGGCACGCCTAACGCGCCTCCCAGGTGAGCGACTGCGGTATCCACTGTGATGACCAGGTCCAAGCCCAGCATCTCGCAGCCCAGGTCGTACAGATCATGGCAGCGATCGGCAACGCCTTCGAGGCCGGATTCGCTGTCATGCTGCTGCAAGCTGACGAATTCGACGCCTTTCACTGCCAGCAGCGGAGCCAGCGCGGCAAACGGCATCGAGCGGAAGGTATCCCGCGCATGTGCCGGATTCCCTTTCCAGCAGAGCCCCACACGAAACAAGCCTGACTTCGGCTGCATGCGCTCGACCGTCATGTAGGTTTCGGCCTTCAGTTCGGCGCCGAGCACCAACGGAAGCGACCCGATCGCAACCCAGCAGTCCACTTCCGGCACGTCCCGGTCAGAGGTGACCACTTCCTGCACTCCCGGAATGCGTGCGATCAGACGCGCAAGCGGAGGGTAGCAGTAGACGATGACATGGCCGCCGCGGTTCGCTACTTCGGTGATGTACCGGGCGAACATGATCTCGTCGCCGAGGCCCTGTTCGCGGCAGATGAGGATACGCTTTCCGTTGAGCGGAGAGCCGTCCCACTCCTGGTACTCGTCGAGCATCGCGGATAGCTGCAGCTTCGTCGGCCGGTATTCGTAGCCCTTCCAGCCCGCCTCGTAGTTGCAGGCGGCCAGGTCGAGGGTTGCGCGGCAGAACAGCAGATCCGGATCGTCCGGCCGCTTGTTCAGCCCGCGGTCCAGCATTTCGTGCGCTTCCTGGTGCCGTTCCTGGTTCTCCAGGATCCCGTAGATCAGCAGTTCCGCCATGGTGAGGCGAGAATCGAGTTCCGCGGCTGTTCCCAAGTCGATCAGCGCAGCGTTCGACATTCCCTGCCGCTCGAGTGCCACGCCGCGGTGGATAAAAGCTTCGGCAAACTGAGGGTTCAGCCGGATGGCGGCCGAGAAAGCGTCAATTGCTTTATCGAACTTGCCGCGGCCCATCTCGACGCGACCGATGCCGTTCCAGGCTTCCGCACATTTCGGATCGAGCTGCAGCGCCCAGGCGTAGGCTTGTGCTGCGTTGTCATCCTGTGGCTTCGGCTTCGCAACAGTGCAGAGGAACTTCGCTATTGCAGCGGTGGATCTGGTCTTCGTGGCGAGCGAGATGGCGGGGGCTGTCATTTAGTCGGAGATTCGGGAGATTCGGGCTGCAGTTCCTTCAGACCGTAGGGGAGATACTCGTTGTCGAGTTCGCGGTCGATCTTTTCGGCCCATGCCTCTCGCGTCGCAGGCAGCAAGGCAATCCCGCCCAAGCCTGCCAGCGCAGCGTCGATAGCGCTGTGGTGCGCTGCAAGCATTTCGGGAGTCAACGGCGGAGGCTGTTGTTCACCTTGCACGAATCGATCGCAGCCGCAGAAGCCCTCCATGTTGCTGGAAGAGTCAAATTGAACGCCGCAATATCCGCCGCCGTCATGCGTCTCTGCGGGATGGTCGCAGGTGGCGCACCATACCGGCGGTTCGGGATGCGGCGCACCGTCATCGCTCAAGCGGTCCAGGTCGTGGTCGAGGTTTTCGTGAGTGTCGGTCATGGCTAATCTGCTACTGCGTCGGCTTCCTGCTTCGTGATATCCGCGGCCCCGCTGCGCATCAGCCGGGTGTCCAGTTGCTGTTCAAACTGCTTTTGCTGCTGGTCCGCCTGCGCTTGCTGGTCGATCGCCGCCTGTTCCTTGCGCGTTGGCGCAGCTTGAATTTCGGCCCTTATCGTTTCCTTCGTTTCTTCGTTTTGGCCGTCGCACACGCTCATGGCAATATTGTCGTCGACGAGCTTTTCGAGTGTGGGGCTTTTTTCCGTGACACCGGTTTCAATCAGCGCTTCCGCTATGGCAATGTCCTGCAGGATCGGCTTCGATTCGAATCTGAAGCCATTCACATCCGGCTTCGTTTCTGGCGTGTCCACGGGTAGCCCCGCAGCAGCTTTGTAGTCCACCAGCACCAATTGCTGAGATGCGCGCACGACATCGCCCAGCGCATTAAGCATGTCGATCGCGGGTGCCATCTCCACCTCTTTCGAATAACCGGAGGATGCCGCGGCCGAGGCTGAGGAATCCCTGCCCTGCGCCTGCAGGTTGAAGTCGCGGTAGATCTCCTGCCGGAGCGATTCCGTGTAGTCGCGGGATTCTTTGAGCGATGACCCGTTCGGCTCCAGCCATTCGATTTCGTCCTTCGGATCCAGCTTCAGATAGCCGACTTCGGAGAGCGTCTGCCCATTGATCTCCCTCTCAGTTTTGATCACCAACTGAGGATGGGAGCACATGAACAGCTTCCAGGAGTAGCCGTTCTTATGGTCCAAGTGCTCGAGCAGATGCAGGTAGGCGCGGTTCGTGAACCAGAGGCTTGTCGGCAGCTCGCAGACTCGCACTGGAACACGGTTCTCGGAGGCGAGGGCATGCGGAGCGCTGTCGACGAGCTTTGCCATCGCGTCTTTGTTCGCCGTCAGATCCGAGTTTTCAAAGAATGGGGTGGCTTCGATCGAGTCAGCCGGAGCGATGTACTGATAGTGCGTGAAGTTCTGGCGGTCGAAGATGTACCAGTTGGCCGAGCGCTTCAGCGGCTCGGTGGGTCCGGACTGGGATGCTGTGACCGTCTTGATCACGATCCATTCCAGATTTCCGTACTCGTCGACGCTCCAGTTGAAGACTTGCCGGGGGTCGTAGGCCACCAGATAGGGCCTGTCCAGCCCCATCGCCTGCTCATCGGCCTTCGTGACGACAGGTTTTTCGCCGGGCTGCGGTTTGTCAGTCAGGACAAATGCCCGGCGGAACAGGATCATCGTCTCCACCAAGTTTCGAGTGAAGTTGATGAAGGTCGTTCCGGCGCGATCGCAGTCCTGCAGGAATTGGGCGAAGCGTTCGTCCTTCGTTTTTCCGTCGATCTGCGGCTCTCGCGCGAATAGCTTGGCGAGGTACCAGCCGACGCAGTTGCCGAGCAGATTCTGGTAAGTCAGCCGCCGGTACCGCTCCTGGTAGACGTCGTACAGCTCTTTCGGACGTTTGAGCAGGAAGTTCTGGCCGTTGTTCTTCAGCTTGACGCCGCCCTCGTAGAGCAAGTCGACCGAATCCCAGACATCATGCATCAGCAGCCACTCGGCATGCTTGCGGTCGAGCGTCTTGACTGGCACGGAGCCGGTCTGCTGTTGTTCGGATGAGGGGGTCACGGAGTTAAGGGGTGCGGAAGCTTCGGATTAACCGATCACGTAGGAAACAGTGACGCCCTGGCCCGTGGTCTGGACGTCGAACCAGAACTGGCTTACGTCGATCGGGTTTCCCTGGCGTCCGGCATCGAGTGTCCAGTCGTCATTGAGCCCGCTGGCGGCCGGCGGCAGAAACGTTTTGATGAGCCCTGCACCGGTGGAAACACTCAGTGCTGAGGTGCCGACGTAGGCTTTTCCGCTGTTGCCGACGAGCGGCTCCACTATGATTTTGTGCGCCAGCGTGCTGGCGGTTACCGCCTGGACCGGTGTGCCGGCGGTTGCCGTGATCTTGCCGAGAGAAACAATTTGCATGTTAGAAAATCCTTTCGCCGCTGTAGCCGGCCTGCCCCTTGATCGGTTCTTCCTGGACGACCAAGTAGCCCAGCGCGTCCGTAATGTGCGTCCGTCCGCCGGCCTGGTCGAGAACGCCGGTGACGTTCTTCTGAGAGTCGAGCTTCCAGCCGGTCTGCTCCAGGTCCTCGGTCAACGCTTTGCACCGCGGATGGACAAACATCCCGATTTCGCGGCTGAAGCTCATCAGCTTCGCGTTGAGCGCGTTGACGCGATCCTTTACGGCGCCGTTGGCCGCGGGGACTTGCTTCTCGACGATGATGTCCGGCGTATCCCGGAAGTAACGAAGCACCAGCTCCCAGTCCGACTTTCCGGAGTGCATCGCGTTGTTTCCGCTCGCATCACCGTGAAGGATTACCCGGATCGGCCGGTTCTTCGTCATCGCCAGCGCTTTGCGTTCAAACTCCGCGCAGGCCTCGCCAATGTTCGAATCGAGCAGCGAGATCTCATCGAGAATCCTGAACTCTCGCTTCGTCTTCTCGTCGTGCCGCTTGGCGTGCAGCCAATCGAAATGAGAAGGCGTCCTCGCGACCGGGACCTGCGCAATCACGCTGCACATCGGCGTGTTGTTGAAATCGAGCGACCAGTAAAGCGGTAGGCCCGGATCGTACTGGCACTTTTCAGCGCTCAGATGCACAGTGCGGTCGAATGCGTAGTAAGCCCGCCCGGTGAAGACGTTGAGGTATTCCCCAAGGACTTCCTGCCGGTAGAAGCGCTCGTCGTACGTTTCCGCAAGGCTCTTGTAATAGTCGAGAAGCGCTTTGTTCTCGAACGGCGCCGCGATAATCGCTTCGTGGTTCGAGGACTTATTGGCGATGAACGTCTTGTGAACCCAGTCGTAGCCTCGTGCCGTCCATGCGGCGAACCCGCATTGCTCGGTTGCCAGCGGATCGCGGAGCCGGCCCTGCAGCCGCAGCCATGATTCCTTCTTGGTGTACGTCAGCTCATCGAGCCCGAGCCATGCGAGGTTTGTACCGCGCAATCGCTCGAAGTCATCCACCGCTCGAAACAGAATCGAGGAGCCGCAATCCGGAAGAAAGACCGTGTTGTCAGACTTGCTGTGGTGATACCGGATCTCCTCGTTTTCCAGCGTCTCGAAGAATGCCCGCTGTGTCGTGTCCCGCAGAATCGGATAAGTTGGAGCGCCTATCAGCCCCCAGCGGCCGGCGTTCTTGAAAGCGAGCCGAACAGCCTCATGCGTTAATGCGAGCGACTTCCCGGAGCCGATGGGCCCACTGAACCCTTTGAAGCGGGCACGGGAAAGGTGGAATCGGTACTGGCTGGGGAGAGGCTTGTACTGCTTGAATCCGGTGAATCCGGCTTGGGAATCTCGATATCCCTGCTCGACGATCCGCCGGACGGCTTGCCCTCTTGCCCCTCGGCTTCGGAGCGCTTCGGCGCGAGAAGATCCCATGTATTGAGTGCGGTCTGTGTCGATTCGGCGATGGCTTTGACGGCGGTCGAATAGTCGCCTTCCATTTCAGCCAGCACGCTGATTACTTTCAGCCGGCGCAAATGCCCCTGGAGAATCGCCACCAGGTCAAACTCTTCCTGCTCTTCGACTCGTTCCGTCGAGTCGCGCAGCTGCTCTTCCGAGCGTGCCGCGTTTGCCAGGCGCTGCTTGTACTTCAGCTCCTCGGCCGCGGCCTGGTAGGCCATCTTCGCCGTACGAGCTTTGTTAAAACCTGCTGCCGGCGCGGCCGGATCCGCTTTGGGTTCCGGCTTAGCGTCAGACTTCTGCGATTCGGGCTTGGGAGGCTGTTTCTCTTCGCGCCCCTGCGTCGGGTGCGTATTCGCTGCCCACTCGGCGTCTGCAGCTTCGAAGTCCACGAGGTAGCTCTCGCCTTCGCGCTTCACTGAGATACGGCCGGAGGCTATCGCCTTCTGGACGGCCTGCAGGCTGCCACCCGCGAGGTTTGCAGCCTTGCGGTGCTTGGCGTAGCTGTTGAGAGAGCCGGTCATTCATCAGGCAGCATTGTCCATTGGGACGTCGGGATCGCTCGCCAATTCGGGAGTGAGCCCGAGCTTCTCCATTCGCTCCAGGATTACGGCGCAGTATTTCGGCTCCAGTTCCATACTTCGGCAAATGCGCTTTGTTTGCTCGCACGCGACCATAGTGGTTCCAGATCCCCCGAAAGGCTCAAACAATAGCTCGCCGGATTTACTGCTGTTCAGAATCGCCTTCACCACAAGAGCGACGGGTTTCTGCGTAGGATGCTCTTTGTCAGACCGCATCGGACGGTCAATATTCCAGACCGTTCCCTGGTTGTGTTCGCCGTAGAAGTTATGCGCAGCGCCTGGTTTCCACCCGTACAAGATAGCTTCGTGCTGGTAATGATAGTCACTGCGGCCGAACACAAAATGTTGCTTGGCCCATATCAGGCACTGCTTCAGCAAAAGCCCAGATTCCAGAAAGGCGGATTGAAAGTTGATGCTCTGTTTATCAGAATGCGCGACATATACAGCAGCGCCGTCTTTCAGCACTTCTCGCATCGCAACAAACACGACTATCAGGAATTTCCTGAAGTCCGCATCGGGCATTGAGTCATTCTGTATTTTTGGGCCAACCCCGAAGTTTTTGGCGTCACGCGGGTCGTGAGTGCCACCGACAACTGCAACGTTGAAGGGTGGATCGGTGAACACCATGTCGGCCTTCTCGCCCTGCGTAAGCCGCGCCACGGCAGCCGCGTCGGTGGAATCACCGCACATCAGCCGGTGCTTGCCAATCTGCCAGATCTGCCCGGGTTGAACCTTCCATTTCGCCAGCAGCTCTTCGGCGCGGTCGACCTGCGGTTCTTCTTCCTCTTCGACGGGATCGCCACCAGCGGCTTCCGCCCCGGCGAGCGCACTGTCGCCCAGTCTCTTCAGCAGGTCATCGAGCGCACCGTCGTCGAACCCGGTGCCTAGCAACCCGTCCGAGGTAAGCTGAATCTCTCCTAAGAGGTCAGCCAGCTCCTGCTCGCGGTTGTGCGCCTCGCGTGCCGTCTGGTTGTCTGCCAGCATGATGCGCAGCGCCTGATCGTCGGTGATGTCCAGGTAGATGACCGGGACCTGCTTCAGCCCGATCTCCTTCGCCGCCCGCCAGCTGTGATTGCCGGCGCAGATATGCCCGGACGACCGCTGAACCCGGAGCGCACCATAGAAGCCGTTCGCGCGCATGGATGCCGCGATGGCGTCGATGTTGCCTTCGTTCACGTTCCGCGGATGCGGGCGGACGGCGTCAACCGAGACGATTTCGTACGCCTGCTCGACTACCTTCGGTTTGGATGATGACTTCGCTGCCATGAATGGGGTTACAACCCTACAACCTGCCCTTACAACCTTTTGCTGCGACGGAGATCTTAGCCCTGCTCGTAGATCTTGCGCGCCGCGGAATCGCGTTCGGCATTGCGCATTTGCGCGTAGACCATGGTGCTCTTGATATCGCGGTGACCGAGCCAATCCTTGACGTCGTATAGCCCGGCGCCCTTCGCGATCAGATGCGTGCCGATAGAATGCTTCAGGCAGTGAGGATGCCGGAGATCTTCGGGCAGCCGCGCTTGCTCGGCATATTTCTGAAACAACACCCAGACCATGCCGCGGGAGATGCCAGGCGCCTGCTTACCCTTCTCCGTACGCTCGAAACTGCGAGTCTCTCTCGAGGGGAACATGGGGCCGGGCTGATCGCCGCGGACTTCCTTCCATGCCTGGAGCGCCTTCGTCTCCCCCGGGGAGAGTGGGAACTCGCCGGCGAGAGAACGCTTCAGTCGCGAGATGTAGATCTTGCGCTTTTTCTGGTCCCAGTCCGACCAGGGAATGCGGCCGAGTTCCGCGGCTCGAAGCCCGCGCCAGTAGCAAAGCGTGAAGATTGCGCGGTCCCGGACGGATTTGATCACCGCCAGGAACTGCTTTAACTCTTGCTCTGTAAGGTATTTACGAGCGTCTTCGCACTGCTTGGAACGTGGCACTTTGAGTTAGACCGTATTCGGACTCTGTTCAACTGGCGCAAATCGCGAGTCGAATCTAAAAGACTTACAGGCGCGGAAAATGCGATTCGAATTCACGAACTGTCTAACTCACGCGGCTTATGCGGCTGCGCGGCGAGAGCGGGATTCCGCTTCTCCGGGAACCAGAATGTTCGCCCGTTTGAGAAGCTTCCTCGCCTCTTTTTGCGCTTCGGAGCTTGCGCTGTCCCAGAGATTTCCTTCAGGACCGTCGATGGCGAGTCTGTCCGCCAGTCTCTCGATGTATTCCTGGCGAAGAGGGTCTATGGGCATGTGCGCCTCGCTCTATTTCTTCAAAAGCAGAACAACAGTACCCAGAAGCGCTCCGACCGACGAGAGTAGCGTGCAGATGATCAGGTTCGTCAGGTCGTTGAACTTCTTTTCGAGACCGTCCTGCTGTTTTTCAACCCCTTCAATCCGCGCTTCGTGGTTGGCGAGTTGCGTTGCGTGGTCCGGATAGTGTCGTGCGGCTGAAATCATGGCGAGTTACCTTGTGGTGTGCTGAAGGGCGGAGTAAGCGTTGGGGTGCGGCGATCGCGACCACGTCTTCAGACGAATCTTCAATCCATCCGTCTGGCATAGGGTTCCTTTAATCAATCTGCACCGCATTTCCCGACTTCCCACTGGATTGCGAAGACTTGCCCGACCCGGTTCTCCGGAGTCCGGACGACCAGGCGGAATTTGTCATCGATCGCGATGGTAGTGTCGATGGCGCGGCGGTGCAGTTCGTTTTCGATTTCTTCGATCTTCCAGGTGTACTGCCCGCGTTCGTTGCCGGCGCGGTACTCGCTCAGAAGGATCTGGAGCTGTCCGCGGTCCATGTGCGCAAACTTTGATTCGCCAGCCATATTTCGTCGTCAGATCAGATCGTGCACGCTGTGTACGCGCATTTCCGCGAGCCGCTCTTTCAGCGCGTTGAGCGCCCGAGAGTGTAACCGGTGTACCGAGGGTGGTGAGATGCTGAGGCGTTCGGCTATCTGCTCGAAGGTCAGCTCGTCGGAATACCGAAGCACGATCACTTCGACTTGCCGGGGTGTCAGGACACCGGAAAAGGCGGCAAGTATGCTGGCGGCCTGGCGTTCAGTGAGCTGTTCTAAGACTCCGGGCCCGGGATCGGGTGTCGAATGCTCTACGCGGCCTTCGAATGGGACTGTGTAGGCGCCGGGCTCAAACAAGCGTCAACCTTCGCCTTGCCGTACATGGCTTCGAGGAGAGGGCGGCGGAACAGCGCCCGCGTCTTCCAATCGTTTCGTCCCCAGCGAGGCAGTGTGTCAATGGTCCATACTCCCGGTGGGTTCGTCGAGCGGTTTAAGTGTCTGGCGACGGGTGAGCCGTTTTCACGGCATTCCTTGCAAGTGCACTCTCGGATTTGAGTGTGCGAGTCGCCCATGGTGCCGTGCTGGCGTAGAGCCGTGGGCTTTTGAAGCCCGGGTGCATGCTCTTCGGCTACGGCGAGGCAGCGGATGCGGCCCTTCCCGCCTTTGCTCCGGATGGCGACTACTTTGCCGTCCTTGATGAGCTGCTGTGCCTTTTCGTATTCAGCCCAAAAGAGTACGTCGCCCGATGCGCTGACGATGGCGAATCGATCACGTGAGTCGCGTACTGGGATAACGACTGGCATTCAAAAGGGAAAAAAGGCACACGTGTACTACTTGAATTCGGTGACCGGTTTTAGGATTGTTTTACCCTCGCCCCTTCACGGCGAGCAAGCACCAGGCGGCTGATGCCGCAAGCGCGTCCCGGGGAGAGACGCGCCCGCGTAATGGGTCAAAAATGCGTCGCAGAAGGACGCGAGTCTGAATGAGTATAGCGGCGAGGTCCGATTTTATTACCCCCCTTCGCCAGATTTATTTTTCACTGGGTCATGCCTCCAGGTGTGAGGATCGTTCCCCCGTCTGGCAGGACAAGCCGGGATTGCTGCTCGCGGAGCTGGCGTACATGAGCCGGGCAGAAGTTGCCCATCAGTCCGATAGCCCAGCCTTCGAGCCGTGTCTTTTCGAGGAACACAAGAACCGCCGAGCCTAGTTCTTCGCCGGGGGATGTGCCCATTTCGACGAAGTTGCCGCAGTTCTGCCCGCAGCAAGCGCGGAGGATCGGTGCGCCGTTGGGAGTGAGTTCGGTGATGACTTCGATGGAGGCGCGAGTCAGGGCAGATACCTCACGGTGTAGCCTTTGTTCCAGGCTCCGCAGACGACGCCCTTCACATAGTGGCCGTTCTTCAGACCTTCAAATCCGGTATTTACGGAATCGTCTGCGCCGCATGCGAACCACTGCCATCCGGTCAGTTTTATGTTGGTCATGCCGTCCGCAGCAAGTATCTGGTTTGCGCTCGCTGGAAGACTGTCCAGTTGGCAGATGAGTGCAACGATTGCGACGACAACCATCGCTACGAAGACCGCCGCGAAGGGAATGCCTCTCACGCTGCCTCGCTGAATTTCTTGGTGATGCTGACGCGGCGGCTGCCAGTCTGAGTGGTAACCAGGAACAGTCCACGCTGAGACTTATCCGGTAGCGATGAGTCGAGCGCTTTCTGTGTCGGCCTGCAGGCTTCGACGAAGCGAAGAAACGGTTTCAGCGTCAGCAGCTTGAAAAGCTTGTCGATGCCGGTGACTTTCGTCTCGTTCGTGCATTCGCCGATGTCGACGACGTACTTGTCGCCTTCCTCGCGAACAGTGGCGTCGGCTGATTTTTCGAGCGCCGGGTTCCAGGAGTCGATTTGCTCTCGTAAATCGTCGTGGCGTTTCCGCATAGGGCCCAGCTGGTGGTGGAGCATGGCGTACTCGTCCACTAACTTGCGGCGTTCGGCGGGTGCCGGGATCTTCGATTTGATGGGGGTCACTTTGTCGGCCATAGGCTACTCGGAAGGAGTCTCCGCGTTGACCGTGGCGTGTGAGGAGAGGACGCCGGGCGGATGTTTGGGGAAGACCTTCTCCATCTCTCGGGCAAGCCTCAGTGTGGCTTGCGCTTTGATCTGTGCCGCTTCCAACTCCGACTGGCGCATTGCTTCCACATCGGCTCCTGTAGCCTTGTGGAGCGCCAGCAGCATGGCGCGGCGGGCGCGTGGCGTGAGGCGGGCTTGCTCTTTGTCGATGACGCTCTGGATGTTACGAGCGGCGCGTTTTGCCTCGTATTCCTCCTGGGTGATCAGGGGGGGCTTGGGTTTACTGGCGGGCCGAGAGGCGGGTTCGCGGGTGGACTGAAACGGGGTTTCGGAGGTTTCGGAGGAGGTTGAGGGAGCGCGATCTTCGGTCACACCATACTAATCGTGTTCAGCCGGGGATTTATTTGTTTTTGCGGGAAATCGATATCGCCTACCGGAGCCGCAAGCCTCCAAGCAAGATCTTGCCGTGCTTTTTCCGCGTCCAACCTCTTTCTGTGTCTGTTTTTGGGAGCGCACCCAAGTCGTTGAGGCACATAGCCTACCCTGGTAGCGGTTTCGGCAAGTTCAAACCACACATCAGGAATGCGGAGAGGGCCGGGGCCGTACATCATCCTCGAGATACTCTTCATTTCTAGCCATTCGCGGGTGTAGCGCGCCAATTGTGGATGTATGTCGACATCTGAAGCGCAGCAGTTATGGGGCTTCTGCCAATCCGGGCGGGGTTTGCGGGGTTTATACGGTCGCTTCCGGTTCTCGGGCCGCACTCTCGGCATAGAAATTCAATTGGCGGGCGTCATCACCGGTCCAATTTCCACGGTAGAGTGGTTTCCGTAAAACTTGCACATCATTCCCCATCCGCAATCAACTGGCACAGAGAGCGCCCAATAGTTCGTGATGCCGTCGGTTCCAATCTTTGCGGATTGTCCGAGCTGCAGAACAATATTGCCGGCGTGATTGATCGGGTTGCCGGCGCCGGTGATGGTGAGCGGGGTTGCGTTGGAGCTGACGTTGAGGAATGTCCAGTCGCACGTGCTCGGTGGTGGTGTGGGAGGCAGGGTAGCGGTTAGCTTGTCGCCGTCGAACACTAGCCACTTGCCGCAGTCAGCGGCCGTCACGGCGTAGCTGGAAGTCTTTGTAACGGCCCCGGCGAAGCCTCCCTGGGTGGCGGACGCCGGAATGGAGAGGTGAAACTGGCCTGCTGCGTCCACTGTCACTTTGAGGGGCGGTTCGACTATGAGCGGCTTCCAGTCATATAGCGCATCGCCGGGAGCCCACCAGTAGATATAGGGCTTTCGGGTGGTAGGCGTCTGCGCAATGGCGATCGACATTAAAAGGGCAAGGGCGCCCCACCGTAGCAGAGCGCCCTTTTTAAATTGCCGGTTCATGGAAGTGAAACCGCACTTACGCAGTGGGTAGAGGCGGCGGAGGGGGCGGAGGAGGCGGCTCGACGGGAACCACATCAGTGGCGCCCTTCGCTGCGATTCCTTCGAGCACAGGGACGAGTGCCTGTGAGGCGTCCGCTATCAGACTGGAAGCCGCCGCGACAGTATCCGAATTGCTGGCCACGGCGTCAAGCTTGCCGCTAACCGCTATCGCTTGATCCACAATCGCCTGACTGACACCGGCGTTCTTCATTGCGGCCACCAGGGTGTCGACTTCGGTCCCGATTGTAGTCACGTCGGCCGAGATTTTGGCTTGAGCGGTGGAGATGTTGCTCGTGGTTGTTGCGATCGCCTGGACATTGGTTCCAAGCTTCGTGGTTGTGTCATCGATCTTTTTCAGAGTGTCGATGAGGATTTGGTCATTCGCCATGATGGTGCTGAGGTCTCCTTTGATTTGCTGCAAGACGGTTGAATTGTCGTGCAACTGGGTTAGTATTTGATCCAGCCGCGGGTCCTCAGCTGCATCGGGGTGGTGGACAACGTCGATCTTCACTGGATCGAAATGGTGGAAATGGTCAACTCGTAGTCCCATAGGCATTACGCGGCCTTCGCCAGCACGTTGCGAAGCCCCGCGATCGCGGCGCGTTCTGTTGCAACGTCAGCCTTTCGCGGCCTTCCGCGCCGGCGCCCATCGCCGAAGTTAGCGGTGATCACCCGGGCCTGGTCAGCGGGGAGCCGCTGTACTGAATCAAGTACAGTCAGCCGCTCTTCCTCTTCGATGAGGGCGGTGAGCGGCGATCGGGCATCGTCGGATGTGGCGATGGCGGCCGTCAGATCGAGGTGTGTGGCGTCTCGATACCGTGCTCCGCGTGCGGTGTCCACGATGGCGCCGTGAACACGGGTCCGGAGGTAGCTCTCGACGGCGGGTGCAGCTTCGAGTAATGCCAGCCTGCCGATTTGCTCTAAATCATCCCTGTCAAACGATGGTGGAAGCCTCCGCGCCACGCTTGACGCGATACTTGGCACAATATCGGAGTAGATTTCCACCAATTTGTTGCTCTTTTCAGTGGCTGGGATGCGCGAAAGACCCGTTGTGGCGTGCAGAAGTGTACCCATATTAGCTACGATTGTGGTGTGTAGACCCGCACAAACACAAGGATTTAATCGGTTTCAACGAATTTGAGTACGGCCCACCGAATTCGGTTCGGTGCGGAAAATGCGGGCTCTTGGGGAGCATGCCGTTGCTAAAACACGTTCTTCCGCGGCGCATTATTCGCCATCGAGTCCTCCTGGGAATGTCACAGAAGGACCTCGCTATTGCCTGCGGACTGGCTCCTTCCACCGTCAACGCGATGGAGAGCGGGCAGTCGACGGACATGCTCGTCACTACACTCTCCCGCCTGGCGCACGCCGTTAAGGCAACGCCTGACCGGCTGCTGGGATACGACGATCCGCATCTCGACCTGACGCGGTATGTGATCAGCCTGGAGCGGCCGACTGTCCGCGAATCGCGGGAATCCCGGTTTTGTACGGTCTGCGGGAGAGCGCTGTTCATGGGCGAATCGCACACGCAAGGGGAGTGTGTCGTCGAGCTATCGGAGCACGGGAAAACGGCCGATCTGCTCGCTGCGATGTTCGGGTTTACGCCTGCTTCGATTGAGTTCATTTTGGATGAGGAGTATGCGCGACGATCGGGGCGTCGGCTTTGAGTTGGGGGCAGCTCTCTCTGGGGTATCCGTTGCAGGGGCCTTCGTGGTAATCGGTGCGGGTGCATTCGGTCGCCATCAGCTTTCTGAGCCCCCTATCTCTTATCGCCGCCTGGATGCTGTCCACCGGATCGCGCTTGAAGTCGATCATGCCGAGCTGCATTTCGCCGTCGTCACCGTACTGTGTCCCGTCGCTATGTGCACGCCACAATAGTCGGCGAAGGGTAAGGTTTTCGGCCTTATCGGGGGCGTCGGCTGTGGGGGCGTTCTCGGCTTGCAGGCGCCGGATCTCCGCGATGGCCTCTGGCAGTGCGGTGCGGGCAGCGGCAGTGAACTTAGCGTCGCTTATAACGCAATATTCAGATGGGTAGAAAAGGGTGTATGTAGCTGCGTAGCCTACCCATACGATGCGCTCAGATTTTGGCTCAAGGCACATTCCGCCATCGCCGACTTGCCACGGTCCCGGCGTTGCCTTCTCTGCCAGCGCTTCCCACTCTGCCAATTTCTCAGGGGTGATCACGCGGGAACTCCGAACTTCTCGCGAATGGCAAGGCCACCGCTGCCACTGGCGTTATGCAGGTCCATCAGCTCCGCGCATTCGCGGATGGTGCGGAGCCGGATGTTGGTGCCGGTGATCTCTTGCGCACGGAGCTGGCGGGTCAGGCTCTCGACCTCATCGATCAACTCTCTGTAGAGTTCTCCCGAGGCCTGGACTTGTTTCAACTGCTCAATTGTGTAGGTCATTGTTTACCTCACTCCATCGCGTCCGAACCACGCCAAGAGCACGGCGAGCAGAAGGAAGGCTCGATGGCTCATCGTCTTCGCCCTCCGTCGCCGTTTCACCACAGATCCTCCGATAGCAGATGCTGCTTTCTTGTCTTGGTCTGGCCTGCTGAATACGCGATCGAGCCGGATTGGAATCGGTTATAGAACTCTCCATCATCCGCGACAAAGCCTTGTTCTTCCTGTGTGACCCGCTGGCCTGTTTCCTCGAATACCCGGCCGATGATTTCAGAGTGGCGCCTGCCGGTCCAGAGTTTATCGCCTCGCTTGACCGCCGCTTCCGTGATTCTGAGATCCTCGCGACTCATCGTCTTCGCCCCTTGTCGTCATACGTGGGAGTCGCTATCTCTTTTCCGATTTGGTTAGTCAGCTCGGAGGCGGCCGTATAGAACTCGACCGGATGATGCTTTTCCATGACGCTCTCCAGCATGATCAGCATGAATCGGCATATCAGGGTCCACTGCCAAGGGGTCATGCCCTGCCTGCTTTCACATCCCTGGCAAACTCCTTCAACTCCCGATCGATGTTTTCCATGATCTTCAGGTCTTCGTCGGTCGGTTCGGACTCCGGAGCAAACGACTGGATCACGCGGAAAAGGATCGACTCGGCCCCGGCATAGAACGCACGGCGCATTTCCCTGCGCTGCAGAGTGGATATCTGCGGAGGTAGAACGGCACGTGCGAATTGGTCCCACTGCTCAGCCATCAATTGCCGCTTGACGCTCATTTCGCCTCACCCCATCCCTCAACAGCAAGCCATCGCTCTTTAATCTGCGGCCATGGTGAGAAGTCTCCATGTATCCCAGGTGTCGCAGGAATAACGAAGCTTGAAGCCGGGCATGTGTGCTTCACGGTAGGCTCGTGCGACTCCACGGTTGCGCCGCAGAGGCAGTGGAGCACGTAGGCGCTGCGAAGTCTCATGGCTGCGGCACTCCGACCCCATGCAGGGGGTCTCCGGTAATGCCGTCCTCTGGTGCATCTGCCTTCAGTTTCTGTCCTGCTAATATTTCCGCGACCTTTTTAAGTTGGGAACGTGCCGCCTCGGTAAAGCCGTATTCGTCGAAACCTATTCCTGTCACACTTACAAAAAAGGTGTCGTCTTCGACTCCATAGAAAACGCTGGCGACGCGAACTACCGACAGAGTCTTGCGTAGTCGCTTGATCTCCTTCTCTTGGGCGAGAACGATCTTTTGCAGGCGCTCGGCTTCAGTCATGCCACCTCCGCCTCACCGGCCGCCGCCGCGAGTATCGGACGAGCCGCGTCTTTGCGCGCTTCACGTGTGCGTGCATGATGCGGTGAGTCATACGACAGGTGACACCATTGACAGAGAAACATCAGGTTCTCGTCGCGATCGTCGCCGGCGACGTGGTTCAGATGGGCGCAGGTGCAGACGATCCCTACCCAGTGACAGGAATCCCGTACGAAGCAGGCTCGAATCGGCTCCTTCAGGCCGATCGTGCGCCACGGCAACTCGATCAGTGAGCAGCCGTAGAGAGTTCCGCCCATCTTGAACACAGTGGCCGGCAGCGTGGCAGGTGTCCACCAGGAATAGGCTCGGAGCGCCACAATGCCATTCGGTACCCCGCAGCACTCGCAGGCGTTCCCGGCCCTTGCGCGGATGCGCTCACGGACAGCGCGCCAGGCGGGACCGGTGTAGAAGTGGCGCAACTCAGGACGGATGGGCATTACCTTACTCCGGTTGCGTCCTCGCCGTTTGTCTTCGGCCACTCACGAACTTCCAGCGACTTACGTTCCTTCTCGGTACTGAGTAGCTGACCTTCGAGGAATTTCCTGACCTGTTTCTCAGTCCAGTCCGAAGGACACTCGAGCGCAGCTTTTATGGTGAGCAGTTTCATGGCTAACTTACACGGCTCCTTTCAGTACGATCGCCGCATTGGCGGTCATCATGGCCTCGCGCACGTGACGAATGGCGGCTTGCTGGTCCGCGCAGTTTGGCGTGTTGACGAGAATCGTGGCGATGAAGCCTTCCGCCTCTTGCCGGATGTTTCCAATCCGCGTGATCTGCTCCTGATCGGGAGCATGGTAGGCGATTACGTCGCTCAAGTTGTCTCTGGTTACTGGCATCTACTTCACTCCCGTTACGTTGCAGTTACACCACGCGCCTTCGCGGACCTTCTGCGCGGCAACGGTCTCGATGCTCAGCCCTTCCTTGACCCATTGGGCCGCGCATTTCGCTGCTGTTTCTCGTGCCCGCTCGTCAGTAGTGGAAACCGCCGCTATGATGGCCTTGCATCGCGGGCATCTCGCAATCACGGCCTCAGAAATGTCGCCCACCGGCATCTACTTCGCTCCCTTCGTCAACTTCTCGGATGCCCAAGCATCGAAAATAATGGGGACAGCGCGCACCGCTATGCAGACTGAGGCGTTGTACAGGAGGCGGCGGTCGGGTTGCATCTTCTGACGCCACGCCAGCGCGCTGACAACTCCCATCGCATAAGCACCAATTGGATAGGCTGTCTTGAGAAGATCGTTCAGGGTGTCAAGATACTGGTCGGTGATGCCGATGGACTGGCCCGATGCGTTGACCGTATGCACGTGCTGCGTCTTCGCTTTCAAAACAGCCTCGCTTCCTCAGTCCGAACATCCACGTACTGAGCAGATATCAGCACCGAACCAGCCTCCATCATGTCGTTCATCGCTTGGTCGCAGGGGACCAGTCTTACGCTCGAAATATGACGAGCCAACCGCGCGCGCTGTTCATCTGTTAGCGCGGCGACATCGACGAGCATACGTAGAAATCCTCCTTGCCCTGGCTTTGGCGGCTCAATAATGCGAATGGTGTCAGTGGCAAAGATTTTCATCCACGTGGAGTAGCGCTGTGCTTCGCGGCGGATGGTGGCGGTCATACGCGACTCTCCAGGATCTGCTTCGCCTTCTGGAGACGGAGGAACAATTCGTTGCTTCCGCTCTGTGAATCCGGGTGAAGTTTAGCGGCGGCCTTTCGATAGGCTTCGTTAATGAACGATGCCGATCCATCGAGAAGATAGTCCTTGGGAATAACTGCGTACCCCGCGATGAATAGTGCGGCTTCCTCTCGTGACATCTCACCAGCCGGGCCAGGCGCGGGCAGTCTAGCCCAGCCTTTGTATTGCTCGCCTGACTGAGTTACTCCGTAGCGATCCACCTTGCGCAGCGCTTCGAGGGCGAGGGCGATCGCGCGTAGGTTATCTTCCCATCCCAGGAACCGGTCGCAAGGGAAGGAGAACTCGCGAATCGATTCGACCCACTTGCCACCCTGGTAAGTACCCTTGCGCTGCTCAAACGAAACAATCACGCCGGGCTGCGACGGCCGCGCACTCGATCGCGGCCACCCATCGTTGCGGATATCGCGGCGGTCGAAGTATGCCTGGATGGTGATGTCCTTAGCGGACAGGTGCTTTAGTTCCGCTTCCAATAGATCGAGCGTGGAGGCGTACTTTGCAGAGAATGGGGACCGCTGGCGGCTTGTCGTCTTCTTACCGGGCCAGTCGGTGATGGGGACGAACCGAGCGTCGATCAAGAGCGCGCCTCCCTGAAGATCTTCTCCAGCCGTGAGATCTCTGCGTATACCTCGGGCTCTTTCATGTCGACGGCGGCCTTTCTAGCACCGTCGAGGATCGCCAGCAGTTTCGATATCTCGTCGCTGTCGAGCGCGACAGCGTACACTTGCCGGTGACTACGAGAATGGTTCACAGTAGTCCTCCTGCAGCCCGCCGTTGTTCGATGAAACGCTGTGCTTCGTGAGGCTGAAAGACTTCGACAATCGGATTGCGTGCATCTAATTCCGCGTCACGGTCGCGCCGCAAGATGCCCTGGGGGTCGTCAGGATCGTAGTCGTCATCCGGATCTAACAGTCCTAGCTCAGCCGCCAGTTCGCAGCAGGAACTGCATAGCGGAGGGTCCAGTTCTACCCAATGGCAGCCACCGCGGCATGCGCGTTCGTCAGTGCAGCCGCAGCCCACACAGACAAGATCGGCGGTTGAGACACATAGGGATTCGTTCATCGCGGCAATCTCCCCTGCACAAACGCGCAGAACGCGATCGCGCCCGCGACCAGCATGCTACCGAGCAGGGTCCACAGAAATGCTTCGGCGTAACGCGGTGCCATCGGAGGACGGGCCTTCATGCTGCACCGCCACGTCTTACGTAGGAATCCTGGATCCAGTGATTCCGTATCGCTGACTCAACCTGTAGCTTGGCGGCGAAGGCGGAAGATGCCCACCCCGAGAAACGGCTCGCGCTACCCCGCGGCATCGTAAGGCACCAACACCATGCAGCGTCCCTACAGACGTTGCTCCAATATCGAATGATGTACGCATGGCAGTCTGGATCACCCATCAGCACCAAATCCCACCGCTCGTTGCCCTTTCTCCAGTGAGGATTGGTCTTTCTTTTCAGAGGGCGGGCCTTCATACCGCACCCCGTTGATGCTGCACTACGCCGAACAGCGGGGCCACTTCACTCGCTGGAACGTTGGCCTTGTACTCCACGCGGATCGCGCCCATGTGGCTGTTCTGACTCTTGTTCTTCGAGGCGCGCTCCATCAGTTCCACGAGGTAGTCAGGATCGAGGTAGACGAGGAACGTCCCCTGCTTGTCGCGAAAGTTCGGATGCTTGGACGGCGGCCCCGCGATCGTCCGGATCAGTTCGAAACGCCGCTTCATGCCGCACCGCCGGGCTTCAGGTGTTTGCCAATCCACTCTGCTACTTGGGGTGGCGCTGAGTTCCCGAGCATTCGGGCGCGTGTCGCTTCAGAAAAGCCAGCAGTCCATCCCGCTGGGAAGCCCGCAAGGGCCTCGCGCTCTTCAGCGTCCAGGATTCGTAACCCGTTCCTTTGTTCCCAAATGTAACAATCACGGGAATCGTATCGCGTCCGGTGCGTAGTAAGAGCCGGAGTGATCTCCCTCGTGCCAAGGCGCGTCGTATAAGGCCCTCGACCATTCGCGGCGTCCGGAAACAGGTTGCGGACGCTTTCCTGGGTGGCTTGATAACGCCCGACAATGTAATCCCTCTGCCGAAGCTGGCCCGTAAGTGGCGAGGACTCGATGCGGATAGTAACCGCTCCGTATCCGAGGTAGTCCAGAGCGGCTTTGAAGTGCTGGACACTTGGTGCAGGAACATTCTCGCGGACCACCCACCAAGGGCGGCATCTTGCGACCACGGAGAGGAAGTAGCCGGACAAGTCGGGATGTTTGGAATCTCCATTTGAGCGGGCGTGGCTGTGCGCCGGACAAGGATCGCCTCCGCAGATGAGATCGGCGCGGACTTCGGCAGTCGCATCGAAATGCCGGATGTCCTCGTGCGTCCTGGTATTCGGCCACCATCGCTTAAGCACTTCAATGCACTGGGCATTCTTCTCGACTCTCCACACTGGCTTAAACCCTGCCGACTCGAAGCCACGATCCAAGCCTCCAATGCCGCTGAACAGCGATCCGTACGTCATGCTGCACCCCCAGACACAAAACCGCGGGACGAGCCCGTCAGCAGAACTCGCCACGCGGATTTGAGATGAGCGATGCATCGAATGACCGCGATACCGGCGGCTCGGCTCCTGACGTTGGACCCAACGTCTGAACTTGTAAGTATCGCAGCGGGGAACACGGAGGCAGTCAACCCCGGCTGCCCGCTGGTCAGCTTCGGGCGGCAGGTGAGACCCGAAGATTGGAAAAAGACGCGGGCACATTCGGACGCCTCGGAGGAGATGGCGGCTATGGCTCGCGTCTTCCGCTCATCGACGCTTGGTTGCGATGAGCGAGAACTTGATTTGAAGTACAGTGTTCGGATTGCATCGACTGTCAGCGAGGCGACAACCGCGGCTACCAGTGCGACTAACGCGACAACGGCAGTGCGCACAAACCGCTTGGAGGGTAGCAGGCAAATCCATGCGATGTCCCGAGCGATCCGCAGGGCTTTCCGCTTGCGCATGATTCCGTAGACGATTGCGGCTTCCGGCGTGTCTTGGATATGCGGATTGATCAAGCCGATCATGACTCCGCCTTCGTCCGACTCCCCAAGCACGATGCCGGTCTTCTCTTGCGCCACTGCGGCGGCTATTACGTGCGGTTCGCATCTCACGAGGCACGCTCCCTCGGCGCAAACATCGCGACGAACGCGGGATCGAACGGACGTCTCGATTTCGGCGCTCCAGCCGCGGCCCGCTCCACTGCATCCGCCAGATGCAGTGTGCTCCGAATGGGCCGCGCTGGAACGATTGCTCTGGTACTGGTGTTTTGGGTCCGCGCCCTCCTTTCTTCGGGTTGAGTGCCCCGTCTTTGTTTGCGAGCCAGCAGCGCTTGTCTGTCGTGCTCGCGAAAAGCTTTGTCGAAGGCGTTGAACACTTCGTTCAGAAGGAAATTGCGGTGCTCATCGTTGAACACGCGGTGCTTCGAGATCATGGGGGTCAAGCGATCACCTCCACATTGTCGAGAGGTACGACGACTGTCGCAGCCGTAATGCCGAGGCTGAGGACGCCATTAGGTGCGCTATCGACAGGCACCTCAAGGCCGACTGCAGCCACGATGTCACCGAAGACATAGGCGGCCGTGTTGGTCCTCGCCGTTCCGGTTGGCTCCCCCACTTTCTCATCGGCCCAGTAGCGCACCCTGGTGCCGATCGGATGCATGGCGTTGAAGTGGAGAGCGGCGCGATTCGCGTTGAGCCGCAAGGTAACGCTCGCGCCTTCGGGATTTTCGAGGTAGTTCATGCGGAGGCCTCTTCCTCGGCGATAACTTGAGCGAGCTGCTTCGGCGACATGTCCCGGAGGAAGACTATTTCTTCTCCCGTGCCGTTACACGCTCCACAAACTCGATAGTGGCGGGAGTTTCCGCACTCGCATTGGCACGGAACCTTTTTCTTGCCATGGCAGTCGTCGCACTCATAGACTTCGTGATCACGGCCCAAGAGTTCCATCGCCCGCTCGAAGAGTGCCACATGGTCGGAGGCGGCGATCTGCACAGAGTCGCCAAATATCAGCGGCGGGCGAAGGACAGCCATAGATAAATCAACGCCGCCGAGTCTCATGCTTCACCTCGCAGGTGTTCCCACACGGGGTTTCCGCCCATCGCCTTCCAGGTCGCAACGGATAGCTTCACGACTTCGGTGAATACGCCAATCGACATCGACTGCGGCGGGAAATTCATGCGCCTGGCGTAGAGCGCGGCGAACTCGCAGAAGAACTCGAGGTCGACCTCGGAGCTTCCGGGGACGCTGGAGATCGCTTGAATCAGCCGGTGAAGAGTGAAGCGCTTTTCGCAAAGCTCATCGACGAGTGCGGCGAGCGGCTTCCAGGTTGCGACGTCGAGAAAGACTCCGTTGGTATCTGACGCCAGCATAATCGCGGGCGTCGCTTGTGTTTCCGTGGTGACTGCGGTTATCATGACTGCGGACCTCACTGTTTCCTCGGTGATTCGTTGGCCTCGCTCCTTCAAAGCGGGGCCATTCGCTTTTTCTGGCCTACTTACCGCCCCGTCTTTCCCCCGGCTCCTGCCCCCGCTGCTTCACCCTGCCCGCCGGTCCCTGCAACGGCCGTCGCGTAGTTATCGAGGTCCCGTGAGGTTTGCGCCGCCCACTCCGGCATTGTGCCGTTCTTCGACGCGTCCTGCGCCCCGCGGGCTAACCCGGTTACGAGAGTCCGGGTCCGCGCCTCGACGCTTGTGCCCTTTTCGATCTGAGTGATCAAGTTACCCATTGATGCCTCCTGCTACCTGCTCGCCTTCTCCGCGCTCCAGCCGCGTGCTGGCCCCGTTAACTTACTCGAGTCCCCGAGTAAGTAAGTCGTTCAGTTCGGCTTCGCTTCAGCCTCTGCCTGCTCCAGCTCCTTCGACCGCCTGCCCAGCCAGATCCCCAGCGCCAGATACTGAGTCCCCACGACGTCCGCTGCGTCCGGCCGGCGCGAGACGATTTCCTTCGCCGAGTACCGAAGCCCTGCGACCATGTGCTCTACCAGGTCGGGGCATTCTGCGAGGATCGCGGCGAAGATCGGAGCGGTCGTTTTGTCGACCATGGCGCCGTTTTCGCGGGCCTCGAGCAGTGCTTCTCGCAGGGACTGCGCCATGGTCATGACACGCGACCTTCCGGATCTGCCGTAATGAGATTGGCGAGGGCAGTGAAACCTTCCCGCACTTCCGGGCGATTTGACGGGTCGGAGGCTTTCACACGAAGCGCTGCTTCGCCCATTGCCTTACCGCGGGCGCAGCCGCATAGCACGAGGCCGTCGCGTGTCTCTCCGGCAAAGACACCCCTGTTTACCGTGTAAGTGACGCGGATGTAGCCGGGGATTTCCGCGCATCGCTCACACGGACCAGGCAGCATCGTCGCACTCGCGACCGCCGGCGCGTTCATCGTCCGCCCGATCGCGTAGATGTCCGCCGGCGTCGGATACTCCGAATGTTCAGACAGCCAGACAGTTACGATCGCTTCGGCTTGGGCCTGGTTGACTGACGCGCCGACGATTGCAGATCGCAATTCGGAGAGTGCCGCGGTCGACAGGTTGTCAAAGAATCGAGTTCCCTGCAAACGACTGACTTGCTTTCCGCAGAAGCTAACGTTCTCGTCGGTGGACTTCATTTCGAAGCCCTCCGCATCAACTCTTCGAACGGGTCGCTTTCCGGTACCGGCAGCGCGGCATTGTCGCTCGCGAGCCAGTATTTCTGGAAGTCGTCGTGAGCCAGCTTGACCAGGATGCTTACCCCGTAGTTCTTAGGAACCCGGCTGTTCTGGTGGAAGAGTTTGCCGTCTTTGCCGCCCGCCCATTCGCAGAAGTCTTGGGGTGTGGCGTCGATGGCGCTGCAAAGCCCGGCGATGTCGGCGATTTCAGCCTCGCCGAGGAAGGACTTCCAGTGCTTGCGCGTGAGTGCGTTGAGCGGCGCTGTCCACTCTTGGGTGGTGGCATCGTCTGCGGAGGGAGGCGGGCAGAAAGTGAGGTCGAGGATTCGTCCGGTGTTGCTCGGCTTCAGCGACATGGACATGCTGAGGACTTGGCCGTTCTCGTTGTGGAAGCGGACGGCTTCGATGTCGAGGCCAAGCGAGACCGTGGTCGATGCGCCCGGTTTCAGTACCGGTGTCTGCTGCGAAAACATACCCTCGAGGGTAGGTTTGTGCCCGTTCCCTGAAACGCCGTTTCCGTTCGCCGTGGCACCCGAATAATCGCCATTCCTACCCTCGAGGGTATGTTTGGCAAATGTCGGCGTAATCGTATCAATGAGATGCGAATTTCCGCCACATGGTGACGGACCAGCGTACTTGGCCACAAGGCAGCAGGCCTCGCCGGAAGGGCAGGCTGCGGCCAGAGGAATCTCGACGTCCGAGTCCGGGACGCGGACCATGGGCATTCCCACCGGTCGGATGTCAGTCGGTATGTTAGTAGTGGCTACCTTAGGCGTGACCGAGCGGGGCGTTATCCGCTCGAGTGACCGCATCTTTTCGTAGTCGAGCCAGTACCACTCCTGGCCGTGCTTGCGGTCGGTCTTCAGGATTGCCAGCTCCTTCTCGAGGTAGGGTTTGACCTTGAGGGCGCCGCTTTCCGAGACGCAGCAGATCTCCGCGATCCGTTCTATGGTCAGCGGGATGCAGTTGGGCCGCTCTCCTCGTTGGCGTAGCGCTTCGGCGCTCTTGCCATACACTCGAGGGTCGAACTGGCCGCCGTAGGTCTCGTCGACGATGTATGCGACCAGCCTGGCGGCCGCCATCGAATCGCAGCCGGCCATGAACTGCCGGAGAACCTCTTTCGGAGTTTGCGTGAAGTTGCCGCGGTCTTTCATCGCCGGCGCCGGCTGCAGGGTCCAGTCGAACGATTGCTGGCCTGGCGATGACTGTTTTCCTCGGGTCCCAGCCATTAGGCCATCACCTCCGCAACGATCAGGCTCCGCAGTGACACCCGCACTTCGCCGTTCTGATCGTCCAGGCGCAAGACACGCCGGCGATCGAGCTGCGCGATCGCAACCCTGGCTTCCCATTGGTCGACGCCGTAGAGTTCGGCGTTGTGGATGACCGAATCGATCGAGACATAAGCGGCCGGCAGTTCCGCGGCGACGGTCAGCTCAATGACGGCCGCGACGACCACTAGCTCGTCGGGCGTCTGAGCGCCGCGCAACAGCAGTTCGTGGCCTTCGCGGGTCGAGGCGTCGCGATCAGGATCCTGTGCGCGATTGTGCGCATATGCGCAAGATGGGAAATTCTGGGGGGCGGGCGAGACTGCGCCCTGGGTGGGACTGGCTAGTGCTGACGTGGCCAAAGTTTGCTCGCTTTCTCTTGTCAAAGTGAAGCGAGCGGTGTGGAAGAGGAAGGCACCGCCCTCACATCTCCCGGGTAGTACTTTAGTACTGTTTGCACTAAATAGTACGTCGGGAAATCCGGAAAAACTTGGAGAACGAAACGCTGAGCGGCTACAATTCAGTAGTCGTCGGATCGAAAACGATCCTGGCCGCCTTTGTTCGTCCTTCGCGTGCAAACGCTGATTGGGCCCTCTTCCAAAAGTAGCTGGTCAGCGTTGACGCGGACGATGGGCGGAGGCGGCCGCATAAACCGCGGGCCTATAAGGTCGTGGTTTGGGTCCTCTAAGCGAAGCTGCTTTTGAAAAAGAGTGGTGGGCCTAAGAGAACTCGAATCTCTGACCTCTTCCGTGTCAAGGTAAATCCCCTCCACAGAAAAAAGTAGAGACACCGCTGCGAGTGCGCTACGAAAGAGACGCGTGAACGTCGTCACTTTGCGACCCCCAGCAGGCCCGCCGTCACATACGGCTCCTGGTTGGATTTAATCGCGCGCTCTTGTCGGGCGTAATCATCGAGTCCGTACAAGAGTGTAACATCCATTCGGGTGTGACCCGCAAGTCTCGAAGCCTGAATTGCGTCGGTTTTTCCGGCAATCGCGGTCACTGCTTCACGCCGAAACGCGTGGAAACCAAAACCTTTATAGTTAATGCCCAATTTTTCTGCGGCGGGCTTTAAAAAATATCTGCGGATCGATCGATCGTCGCGAGTTATGCCCTTCGTCGTGCGAACTTCGAAACAATAGCGCTCGCCGGCATCAGGTCCGGGACAGAGTTTGCTCAGCAAATCGGTCAGATTTCCGAACGGAATATCACGGTCCGCCGCTTCGCTTTTTGTGCGATCGAGGTCGCCGCGCCAGTACCGCTGCCGGATCAGGACCATCCCGCGATCCCAGTCGATGTGCTTCCAGCAGAGCCCAAGCACCTCGGAAATCCGCAACCCGAGGAACAGCGCGACCATGCAAACGAGGCGCACATCCGGCGGCAATGCGTGCAAAAGGCGCTTGGTCTGCTCCACAGACATCTTACGTTTCTCGTAACACGCTGTCTTACGTCCGGGATTTGCTTTTTGAGCGGGATTTTTCCCGTTATACGTGTCCCACAGATCGGCCCGGGTGAAAACCGAGCTGACCAGGTTGCGTAAATCGGCGCGAGTTGCCCATGAAAGCCCGTCTTTCGACTTGCTGGCGAGCCATTCGTCGATGCGGCGCCGGCTTACGTCCTCCACCTTCATGCCGGCAAACTCCGGCCGCACGTGGCAACGAAGCAGAGACGCATACTTACTGCGCGTCGGTGCCGAAAGGTTGGGCATGTAGGCCGTCTCGAAATCATTAACCAGGTCGCCAAAAGTCATCGGGGTAAGGCTTGTTGGGAAGCATAGTCGAGGAAGCGTTTAAGTGTCAATAAAAAACGCGTCAAGACCTCGGGGAAAGTACTACGTCGTTTGGTGGTAATCCAACCGGCTTAGCACTCGAGGGTAGATTTAACTACCTTCGAAGGGAGTTTTCGACCCAACTGGAGGGGAGTTTTCGGGGGGGCCCTCCTTATATGAAATAGAAACTCTTAAATAGTGAATATAAGAAGAGGGGCAGGCAGGCAGGTCAGGAGCAGAGTTGTGCCAGGGAGAAAGTGCGAGCCTACCCGCCGGCGTGCTCACCCCACTGATCCGCGAGGTCCTCAATTCCAAGCGCGGGCGGAGCTGCCTGCGGGGAGCCGGGATCAACCGTCTCAGCAATGCAGCATGTCATGCAGAAGATACAGCACGCCGGATCGCGCATCCGCTCGAGCGTCACGTCAACCGCTATGTCGCAGGTGATGGGAGCGCGGCAGAGCGCGGGCGTGTCAGGGCACTTCAGCCGGCCGCGTGGCCCGATGCGGCGGATGTGCCAGATCTTGGTGTGCTTGTAGTGGAATGCGAAGCTGAACTCGGGGGGCATTTGAGTCATCGTTCACTGCCCGAAAACGAGAGTCGACGCCCAGGCCGACAGGACTGAGCCGCACGCGCCGCCAAGGACGTAGCCTGCAAGGGCAACCTTTGATTTGGTGTCGGCGATCCGCTTGATGAGGGTGAAGCCGAGAAACGCGCAGAGCATATCTGAAAAGAACATGTGGACGTAACGCGCTTGTGCGGTCGATCGGTAGTTCCAGGTGATCGCGGCGTAGCTCAACGCCTGAACGCTGAAGAAAAACGTGAACTGACGAAGGGCTCTCATTCGCCTACGCCTCATACATGGTTCGGCACCCGCGCCTTATATCGCGTTGAAATTGTCGCGTTTTGTAGCGGGGGAGACGCCGCGCCAGCGGGCGCCGGCGGCGCGCCTCCCTCTTCTTGAGACAACAGCCCCACGCCTATGTAATCGTGTTTGGCGAGGTATTTATGGGGTGGGAAGTGTTGCGGGACTGTGCATCTAACGACCGTATGCGGCACAGGGAAACTGCCTAAGTCTTGTGTTTTGTTTGCGTCGTTTTCCGGGGAGGTTTCACATAGGTTTTCTGCACACGCGGTTTTTCGGTCTTTTGGCGGATTTTTCGCTCTGCGAGCGCTTTTCGGATTGTAGCCTGGGGAACTCCGAGTTCCTTCTCGATCTTGCGCCAGCTCATCCCCTTCGCCCGAAGTTCCTCGGCGACATCGCGACGGAAGACCTTCCGTGGCCGGCCGAGAATCTTCCCCTTGGCACGCGCAGTAGCCAGGCCAGCCTTGGTACGCTCGCTGATCCGGATCCGCTCCTGCTTGGCAATCCAGGCCGCGATCGCGATCATCAGTTCGCCGGCCGGTCCTGTTGTGCGGAAGTGTGGCTCAGTCAGCGATTCGTATTTCACGCCCCATGTGGCGAGGCGGGCGATGTAGATGAAGGTCTCGGCAACGCCCTCCCGGGTGAAACGGTCGAGAGCCCAGGTGAGCACCAGATCAATCTCTCTCTTCGCCGCGGCTGCGAACATATCCAGGAATCTGGCGCGCTCAGCCACGTCGCCGTGATCATGGTCGATAAACTCGACAACTTCCCATTCCTGCTTCGCCGCGTAGCGCCGGAGCTGGGAGAGTTGATTCTCCGTGTCCTGGCCCTTGTCTTTCGTCGAGACGCGGGCATAGATCGCGGCGGTGAGCTGCTTCTGGGGCATCTGCTTATCTAATCGAGTTCGCCGCGGCATTTTCAGGTGAGTGTCGCACACGCCCTTTCAAGTGCCCGGCGAAGGCGACGGCGCCGTGCGCGCCGCCTCCCCCACCGAACCACGAGAATTACGGCAACCGACAGGCACACAACGTACAGCGCCATCATTGAGCGCCTCTCGCCGGCGATCCGCTGCCGAACCCGTGAGCAAGCGCCCACACCAGCAACTCGCCGCGGTGGGTGAACCCGAGCCTCCGGTGCGTGTAGTGAATCTGCGCGCGCACGGTGAGTACGCTGATGCCGAGCCGCTCGGCAGTCTGCCTCGTATTGAGTCCGCGGGCGAGCTGCTCGACGATCGCGGACTGGGCGTACGTGATGGCTTCCCTGCCCGGCTGCCGGGATACTGGCCGCGGCAGTGGCTCCTGGAGGAAGCGGACGGTGGTAGTAGTGCTCACGATCGCACCTCCGGTACCGCAGCGAGGTACAAATCGATCCGGGCTTTGATGCCGGCGAGAGTCTCGGCGTAGGCAACCACGGTGTTGGCGGTCGCATCGTCGTCGAACCCGACACACTTTGCGGGGCGAGGTTCGATCTTCCGGACTGCCCGCAGCACTTGATGAGCTTTCGCAAGTTGTCTCTTACATTGCTCAAGTTCGGCGCCTAGCTCCTGGACGTCGTTGCCGAGCTGTCCGCAGACGTGGCATTGCTGTTCGTCTTCCGCCCAGGCTCCGGACTCGAGGGCTCCGGGCTGGTGATTGATGGCAAGTGCGCTCATCGGGCGGTCCTCACTTTCTGGTGCCGGCGGCGGGGAACCACGGTGACGGAAGCTCCGAGAATTTGCGGTATCTCCCCCATGCGTGAGAGCTGGTGGGCTGATATCGTGCTTCTGAGATAGCCGAGGCCTCCACATTTGCGGCAGTAGTTCGGCTGGCTGTCCTGCCCGGGCTGTGTGGCGCAGCTCGGGCAGGGTAACTGGATGTTGAGGATGATCACGAGCGGACCTCCTTCGATCCGAAGCCGTTGTTCAGGGCCCAGAGCACGAGTTCGGCCCGGTGGTGGATACCGAGTGCTTGGTAGACCGTCGAGAGTTGCGCTCTGACGGTGTGGAGGCTGACGTGGCGGAGAAGCGCGACATCCCGCGTTGTGTGGCCGCTTGCCAGCAGGTGGAGGATGGAGCGGTGGGAAGGACTGAGTTGTTGTTCCAAGGCTATTTCCTCCCCACGTTCGTCTTGTCGGTGATGAGGCGGGCGCCGGGCACTTCGGATTTCGCTTCGATGGCGGCTTTGATGGCGCGTTTGTCGGCCGTCAACGCCAGATCGCGCGAGGTGGCGGCCAGTACGGTGTCTCGTAGACCGTCGTCGAGAGCATTGAGGACGTCGTTCCAGAGTGCGGCGGGTAGCTTTACAGTGGCGGTCTTGTAGTCGAGCGGTACGGATGATTCGTCCGTTACTTCAACCGATGCCGGGCAGGTCCGGAGGAACAACACGCTCGAGTTCCCCTCGAGGCGGCGGTACTTACCCTTGTCGTCTTTGCCGAGCGATTCGATGGTGTAGGCGATGTATCCCTCGAGGCGGGCCTGGTCAGCTTCCCGGGCTTTCTTGAAGGCCTGCAGCCGGGAGATTTCGGAGGCTGCATAGGCTTGCTGCGCTTCGAGGCGGGCGAGGAACCCGGCGACGCGATCGCGCTTGTCGACGGCCGTGGTCAGTGCGGTCTGGAATTCGGCCAGGAATTGCTGTTCCTGCTCCGGGGCAACCAGCTCGGCTGAGTTCTCGAGAGCGGCTAGGTGCTCTTCGATCGCGAAGAGAGCCCCCGTAGGGACTCCCTGGTTGTGTTGCGGTGCAACGATCGCTATTGCCGCCATTGCGATGCACCTCCCTGATTCATGCGCTCGGAGAAAAGAGGATCCTTGCAGGCCTGGATGTAGAGAGTGTTTGCGATGCAGCGAATGTCCTCTGCCAGAAATTCGACCGAGAGCGGCTTTACCGGGATGCCTTTCGAGACTGCGTATTGCTCTGCCGTGATCATGGCGTCGATGCCTGCGATGAGGGCGGCGGCCATCACGGAACTGGCGCGAGTGTGGCCTTGTAGCGGCGGGGTAACATTGGGTTGCTGAGTGCTTGTCTGTTGAGTGCTCGACTGAGGCGCGGCGGGTGAATCTTGCAAGGATGAGGCCCGCTGCGCTTTCTGTTCTCTGACGTTGTTGATCGAGTTGGTGAGCTGGCGTGCCAGTGGTGTCGCGTCGATAGCGGTGGCTAGCCGTTCGAAGGTATCGCCGTTTCTGGCGGGCGGCGCCGGTTCGGCCGCTTCACTCAAGCGCTTCACTTCCCACCTGGTAACGTTCTGCTTAACGGTCTTGCAGATGGAAAATAGCTCCATCTTTTTGATGCCGAGCTTTTCAATCTGTTCCCCGACATGCAGGGGGACGTAAATCGTATCGTCACCGCAGACCGTGTACATCATCTGGTCCGGGGCGTCTGGGATGCGGGACTTCACTTGCTTCCCGCCGTCGTACTTCAACGCAACCTCAAGCGCTGCGTTTGGATCGAATCGTAAAACTGCCATCGTCGTTTCTCCTTTTTTCGCTTTGTGACACTTCACTGCAGATTTCGAAATGAGGCGGAAGGGTGGCGCCCTCTTCCAGTCGCCTTGTCCCTTCCCCTCTTTCGGAGCCAGTCACCGCCGTGTCATCAGTGACCGACCCAAACTTGTTCTCAAAGGCCCGGTTGTATTCGGCAATCAAAGAGTGCCGGTCCAGGCTCCAGTAACTCCAGAATTTATTCCCAAGCACATGGTGGGCGTGAGGCCCCATGCGGTGATGCGTTTCGCAAAGGGGGAGTGATTGCCGGTCCGGGCATTTCTGGCCGAGGCCGCGCTCGCCGACGTGCGCTGCTTCCACTCGCCGAAACGTTCCGCAGACCACACAAGCTTGCGTCCGGACCCATCGAAGGTAGCCTGCATCGCGAGCCGGATCCTGCTTCGGCGCTTTGTAGTGGCGGAGGATCAATTGATACCTCGCACGATCTTCTCGAGGAGCTGCACTGTGAGCGGCTCGTGGTGAAGCACGATCACCAGGCGGAGTACCGCGAAGATGCCCGGCATCGCCAGCAGTAACACCGCAACCCGGTCGAGCTTCGACATTACGAGGCCATCCTTTCGGGAAGCGAGACGAATTTTAAATTGGGGTCGAGTTCCGGGAGCATCGGGCGGCGCGGCGGCGTTTCCTCGCCCATCCACATCGGCATCGGCGCTTCGTCGGCGGTCTCGCACACCATCGCGGGAGCGAGTTCGCAGGCCGGGCAGCCGTTGCATTTGACTACGCGTGTCTGGTCGACGTCGATGTAGTATTCGTCGAGAATTCCGGAGCCGTCGCACTGGAGCGCAGCGTCCTCCGCGGCGATCCGCGCTTCGAGGGCGCGATACTCTGCTGCTTCGCGCTCTTCGTAGAAAGCTTCGAGCGCGTCATCTTCCTGCTGCATCAGCTTCGACATATCTTCCCAGCGGGTGACTGTTTTCATTGGGTTTTCGTTCGCTCCTTACTACTCTTTGAGTATGACATGCCCACGTGGGCATGTCAATCACAATTTCGCAAATAATTTAGCTGATGCCCACGTAGGCTACAATGTGGTCGTGACAAAGGAAGAGAAGTCGGCCAGCACGCAATCAATTGGTGCCCAGATGGTGGCGAGGCGTTACGCCATGATGACGCCTGAGGAGAGAAGTGCGGCTGCAAGTAACGCGGCTAAAGCGAGGTGGGCGGGCCACGATGCAAAACGTCCGGCGTCGAGCCGCAAGAAAGCGGGTGGGAAAAAAGCGGGGAAGAGTAAGGCTGGGAAGTTAGCAGCTAAGTAGGAGCGGCCAATGAATCTCTTCTGTCCCAAGTGCGGGCATCAAGCCGAGGGGTTCGAGAAATTCTGCTCCGGCTGTGGATGCCTTCGGAAGATCGAGCTGTTGGCTATTTCGCCCGAACAGCAACAATCGTATCCGGGCATGCCTTTATGGGCAGTGGCCTTCTGTGTATTAGGCGGCATAGTGGTTCTCGCAATAGTCGCTTACGAGATCTCACCCCCAACCCAAACCAGCAAGTCGACGCCACCAACTCCACTTACATGCCAGGAGATCCACCTGCTCCTGGACAATAAGCCGATAGCCCAACTGAGCCGCCGGGATCTTTCGCGGTTGCGCGCCTGCGAGAGCCTTGTGGGTGATGCGAAGTGAGCAATATGGCTGATCAGCTACTGCTGACTGAAGCGGAAAACGGCGCCGCCAGGTCGACCACTTTACCTGATTCAAAGACAGTCGATCGCTTCCATGTCTTGATGGCGTGGATTGCAGGTTCGCTTGCGCTGGTCGTGGGTATCGCGCTTCGAATTGAGTCCGTCTCGGTAGCCAAACTCGAGCTTGTGCAGTTCAGTGTCGTTCCGCTTATCGCTATCTGCGCCACAGCCGGTTACTGCCATTGGGCCGGAAACGACCGTCTGCGCGACGGATGCCTATTGATCGCGTGGTCTTCCCTTTTCGTCAACCTGCTCCAACTGCCGTCACTTGTGACTGCTCGGTCGGGTCTCCCCTTGGTCGATCCCCTTCTCGTGAAGTGTGATCGGTTTATGGGACTCGATTGCGCTGCCGTCGTGACGTGGACGCGGGCTCATCCTCTGGTCAATCTGTTCTCGACAGTCAGCTATACCTTCATGCAATGGCTGGTAGCGGCCGCGATTTTCGTCACATCGCTATCCGGTAATCTCAAGCGAGCCAAAGTGTTGATCCTCGCCACCAGCATCAGCGCGATCGCAGCTTCCCTAGTCCTCACGGTCATGCCAGCCGTCGGCCCATGGTACGGCTTCAACTTCAGGCCATTCCCCGAGCAGGCTACTTTTATGCGGGAATTTTATGCACTGCGGGCAAGCGGTCCGTTTTCAGCCGATCCGAATTACAAGGGAGGGTTGATTTCCTTTCCCTCGTTTCATGTGGCGCTGGCCGTGATGGCAGCTTACACTCTATGGCCTTACCGACGCTTGCGCTGGCCTGCGATTGTACTTGCCGCGATGGTTGTGGTCTCAACCGTCACAACGGGCTGGCACTATGCCACTGATGGAATTGCGGGAGCAGCGCTCGCGGTGGCCTGTATCCAACTGGCCCGGAAATGCATCGACGGTGAACATTGCGCAATGAAGGCCGGGACTGCTGAAAAGCAGTGTTCCGGCAAGCATACAACGTGTGGTTAAAATGACACGCTTAAGAGAAAAACCGATCTTAACTCAGCGGTCGATAGACGATCTAAAACGCGAATCTGAAGAGCTTGTGGACAGTGCGAAGGCTCTGTATCCGGATCTGCCGATAGCAAATTTGATCGAGAAACTTGTTGAACTGGCTGATCCCGAATACCTCGAGCAGCTCGACTCGGCACTGCGCGCTGCCCACTTTCGAAGGATCATCCGCGCTCGAGCGATGGCAAAATTGAAGTCGGAAAGGGAGGCGGCTTGGCTGTTCCCGGAAATCCGGCAAGCAGTACTGGTCCTGCCGACGAACATTCCGATCGCGAAGGATAAGACCGTACCCCGCGAGAAGATTCACTACAGCGACACCACGCGGTATCTCAAGATCTTGGATCGCGAGGACAAGGGCAAGCTACGCCATAGTCCAAAGAGACTTGCGATCATGGCGATCCGGAAACTATGGCCACGGAACAAACGAGCCCGCCGTATGACTCTGGGCGAGGTCGATGCGCTGAAAGCGACCGAGAAGAAAGATCCGATCGTGTGAATCTACCCTACAAGGGAGTTTCCGCTTTTCATCACTGCAGAACAGCGGAAACAACACCATACCACCCTCTAAATCAGAAGCGCAACTAAAGTTTCAGAAATAGGTCGCGCTCTGCTTCACGGCGACGGAGCAGGCCTTCGAGGACGTGTCCCCCGGCCTGGTCCCAGCGAACGAACTGTTGAGCCGCCGCGGCCGTCTCGCCGGCATTCAATAGGCGCAAGAGCGTCGATCCCGAGAAAGCGCCGCATCCCAGATTGAATACGAAACTCACCAGGGCATCAAACTGATTCTGCGTCAGGGCAGGTCCAACTTTTCGGTTTACGCAAGAGACGGCCGTCTGGACATCGAGCTGCAGCCGGGCATCCGCCTGCTCTTGAGTGATGACCATACCCGGACGGACTCCGAGGGTCGAGCCGTAACCGATTGTCCAGACTCCGACCTGGTCCTGGTAGGCGGCCAGGCGCAGTCCTTCAAAGCGCTTGATAAGCCCAAGCCCGGCTTCGGAAATGGAATAAATCATGGAAGAGTTACCGCCCGCTGCGAATCGCCCGCAGCGCGTCGTTCAGCTTCGACTTGAGACCGGCGTTGGCGATGAAGCCCGGGTACCCGTCGTGCTTGGTGAGGTTCACTTCAAGGGAGTTTTTTGAACCCGTGAAAGTGAAGTCGGCCGCCACCTTACCGTCGATGGTGGAGATCGAGCCGGTTGTGACGGAGTCGGATTCCGCGTTCTCGTGGATGAGGACCTGGTGGGACGAGATGAGTTGAGCGTCAAGTTTCTGGAATTCTGCGGGGGTGAGGGTAAAGGTCATGTTGTCTTCGTTTCTATGGAGGTTTGAACGGCTTCCGCAGTCGCTCCGCCGTTGCTGAGTGATTCGGTTTTAACCGTTGTGGAATAGGTGGGGGCAGCGCCGCTGTCCTTACTTGCAAACCCAATCACGCCCCCAGCGATGCCGAGAATAGTTACACAGGCACTGAGGTCGATCTTATGGAACAGCAAGCCGATTACGGCCAGGATGCATACGATGCCGCCGAAGGTTGTCTTAGGGTCTCTGAACATAATTCCTACTTCCCCCCGCCCGGCTTCCAGACGATTCCCAGCTCGAGGATCGGGTTCCAGCCGCCGAGGCTTGGAATGTAGACGACCCTTGCCGGAATCATGAGCGCAAGCGATGCGTTAAGGTGCCGTACATAGGTTGCAGTCACCGCAGCTGAGACACTGAAGCCCGGAGTTCCGCCGCTCGGCAGCACGACTCCCGCATCAGCCCCGAACAGCCCCATATTCTTGGGGTCCTGGTAGATGACTTTGTGGAAGCCCTGCCGGAGGCTGGTGGTGAAGATGTATCCCGCCTTGCCGTTGATTGTGGCTTTCACGGGGAAGATGTCCGCCGTGGTCGATTCGTAGAGTCCGATGCTCGATGCAATCGGGATTATGGCCGATCCCCAGAGGTTGGCTCCGACGAACTGGTTATATGCCCCGCCAACGGCGATATAGGACGGAAGCTGCAGATTCGCGAGCTGTGAGGCGGTGGTGGTTGGTGGCGTCTGCGAGGAAGCCGGGAGGCATAGGCAGGCGCAAAGGGAGAGCGCCGCCGCGACAATGCGGTATCGAGTGAGCATATAGAAATCCGGGGTTTAAGGTAACGACGAAAAACTGCGGAAAATATGGCGTTGTTTCAGGTGACGATGAAGATTCGGGGCGTCGGATGCGGCGGTGCAATCGGCGCCAGGTCGCTTAACTCTGTGCTGGTGAGGATGCGGTTCCAATAGCCGATCAGCAGAATCTGGCCGTTGAAGAATTCACCGATGGACGTTCCGCAGAGCCATGCAGGCGGCGAATAATTCAGGGCCCCAGTAGCTACGGATGACGGATCGTTCACACCCTCGAGATAGAATCCCGTTGCTGAGTGAACGCCATCATAGGTCAGGGCCGGCTTATGCCACGTGGTATCGATGGCGGCCGTGCCAATGGAGCCCGGGCCAAAGCCTCCGTTAAACACGGAGTTGTACCGGACTGACCCGTTAGTTGCTCCAAAGCGCCAGTTGAGCCCACTGTCCCCGATGATGTTCTGGTCGGTTGATGTGCTCGACAGCCGGCATATGGCAAAAAACGAGTGTTCATCGGTTGCAGGGATGCTGCCGACACTCGCGATATCGAACCGGGCATTAGTGAACGTCAGAGCCGGGTTGCCATTGTACTGGCCGCTATAGTAGACCGCGTTGCCGGTCGAGATCCCGGAATTCCGGGTCGCAGTGTGGCCGTTGCCTGTCGAGTCGGCCCAAGTTGTTACGGTTGTGCCGTCAGCTACGGGAGTAATATCTCTGGCATCAAACCACCAGTGAAGATCGGTAAGTAGAGAGCCTGTTGGGAGTGGCATTTGTTTCGTTTTACGGTCCGACTGAGAACGCGCCAACCTGGGAAGATACGCTGCTTGGAGTGACAAATGTGATGACCAGCAGCCCGCCGGCCCCATTGCCCCCGTGTCCGTTCGGGTATCCGCCTGAACCTCCGCCTGCTCCGTAAGTGCCGCCATTTCCGCCGAGACCGCCGTTCGCAGCAGATCCGCCGCCGCCCCCCCCCCCGCCGCCTCCAGAGCCATAACTCGCGGTATATTCGACACCGTTTCCGCCAGCGCCACCTGCGCCTGGCGCGCCGCCGCCTCCCGTTCCGCCTCCACCGCCAGAGCCGCCGGAGCCGTGTGATCCACTGTTCCCGGGGTTCGGAGTTCCCGTGTTGGTGGAATTTACTCCGGCGCCTCCGGCTGTTCCGTCAGTTGCAGTGCCGCCTGCTCCAGACGGATCGGAACTGCTCGACGCGCCGCCCACTGTTGAACTTCCACCATCCGCACCGCCGCCGCCCGCGCCATTGAATGCACTCGTAGCGCCACCGACTCCGCCCTTTTTTCCAGCACCCACTGACCCAGCCGCTCCGCCACCGCCCGCGCCAGCGCGGCTATTACTGCCATCATCGCCGCCAGCTCCACCGGAAAATGCTCCCGTACTCGGCGTGCAGCTTGCCGCCGCTCCGCCTGCTCCGCCCGTGGTGCTATTGTCGTGGCCACCGAGTCCCGCCTTGGCTACCACCACAGTCGTATCGAAGGTGGTATCTGTTCCGTCCGCTCCGTTTGAGCCAGCCGATGCGCCACCCGCGCCGCCTGCTCCGACTTGGATGGTCATAGAAGCGCCAGGCGTTACCGAGATAGTACTCTTAGTCGCATATGCCCCGGCCCCACCGCCGGCGAAACGAGCATTAGGCGCATTGCCGCCTCCGCCGCCCCCGATCGCTTCTACTTTCGAAAGCGAAGTTACTCCGCCGGGAACCGTCCAGGAGGTTACTGTTCCCGTGCAAAACACGATGGTGTTGCCCCCGGACGTGGTCGGTGAACACTGCCCAAAAAGAGGAAGGAGGCTGGACAAGATCAGTAATAAGGCAAGCTTCATCGCGTCACTCTCCAGTTGAGCGTCACAGCCCCGGGCGTGATGCTGCCGCTCGTGTTGTTGCAGACCTTGAAATTGACGTTCCCTGCGGTTGGATATTTGATGATCGTCAGCATCCCGCTTGAACTGGCAGAGTATCCTGTGGTGCTAGTGGGGTCGACGTTGAAGTCTGTGATTACGTTGTCGCCGACGAGTGTGCCCGTTCCGCTGGTCGAGGCCGCAGTTCCTACAGCCCGGTCCATGATGGCCGTCGTACCGTTTACCGAAATGATCCTGTAAGTTCCAGTGGTGAAGCCCGTTCCGCCCGAGATGACGAGCGAGCTGCCGAGTTGCCCTGACGAGAACGCATTCCCGGCGCTGGTGAGCTGATTCGTGTTGGAACCTGACCCGATCACCAGATCCGTATAGGCAATGTCCACGGCGACGTTACTGGCGCTGACGGTGACGACAGTGGCGCAAGTGGCAGACGCGATCGCGCTGGTCCCGAGGGCCGCAGTGCCGGCCGCTACCGTGATCGAGTTGTTGCCGAAATAACAGGTCGTCCCGGACGAGGTTTTGCAGTTGACCGTGCTCGATCCGCTATCGGCCCACAGCCGCACAAATCCGCTGGCTGGGCTGCCCGGAGGAGCCATGAGCTGAAGGTCCAGATAACCGATGACTTGGAGAGCCCACAAACAAACGGGCAATGCGAACGCAACTAAGAGGGCAGTACTGAATAGCTTTTTCATAACGTGTTGTTGGTGCTCAACCGAGAACTGTGACTGTGCCGCTGAACGAAGATCCGAAACCGAGTATTACGGTGTTGGCATCTGACGCGGTGATGGATTGGGGAGCCACTCGAACGGGCGGGCTGCCCGCGTCGTAAACCTGCACGATCACCGCAGTTGATCCCAGGCCGTGGGTAACGGTGACGGAGGTCTGCGACGTCCAGCTTGCGAAATAGGATTGTGCCGGCTTGGCTGGTTGGGCGAAAACCACTACCGATCCAGTGAAAGCCGCTCCGAATGCCAGGGTCAGGGCGCTCGTGCTCGTCAGGCTAATGCTCTGCGGCAATACTTCGATACCCGATCCGTCAAAGACTTGACAGAACACGTTCAGCGTTCCGAGATTGTGCGTAACGGTGACGGAAGTCTGCGAAGTCCAGGAAGTCGTATAAGTAGTCGGGAACAGATTCTGCGTGACAGGCGCAATCACGACTACCGAGCCCGTGAAGGCCGCGCCAAAGGCGAGCGTGACAACACTCGAGCTCGTGATGGTGATGCTTTGCGGCGCCGATTGAACGCCGGCCGAATCGTAAACCTGCACCAAAACCGAAGTAGTTCCGAGGTTGTGCGTCACGGTGACGGAAGTCTGCGAAGTCCAGGAAGCCGTGTATTTGGCGAGCGTAGGGACGGGCGGAAGATCTCTAGCCACTAGCGCGCGCAATCCGACTGCCCCGGTTGTTCCATCGGGGGTAGCTAAGACTTGGTTGGCTGGTTCGCCGCTCGTCGCTGTAACAGCAAGCGTTCCTGTGCTAGTGACAGGGGATCCCGAAACCGTTAGCCATGAGGGAACGGTGAGGGCCACGCTGGTGACCGCGCCTGCTCCCGTTCCAGGCGGAACAGCGAAGGTCCCGTCTGCTTTCAGGTACTTCCCTGCTGCCGCGTCTCCAGCGCCAGGAGCGGGTACTGTGCCCCTTACGCCGCCGCTGCCCGAATCTCCTACGAAATCCGAGATGTCCAAGGTCCGGTTAGCCGAAAGATCACCGCCGCCGGTCAAGGGTGCGGTGGTGGAGATTGTGCGGGAAGTGGGGACTTTCGCGGCCAGGTCCGTTACGAGGTTGGTGACACCCGATTCAGGGATGGCGGGAATGTCTGCCGCAACCAATGCCCGGTAGGTTGGAGTCGCGGGGCTGCCCGTAGCAGGTCCGGCTTTGACCGTATTCGCCGACTGAGTATTGTCGGTGATGGCGAGAGTGCCTGTGCTCGTGACGGGAGAGCCCGAGACGGTCTGGTCGGACGGGACCGTGATTGCGACGCTAGTAACGGTTCCCCCGCCTCCTCCGCCAGAAGCCTGGTAGGTCGGGCCCGTTCCAGACCCGTTCGAAGTGAGTACGTATCCTGATGGGCCCGCCGCAAGCCTGGAAGGAGCGCCGGCAGCCCCGCCGACGATGATGTCCCCCGCCGTAGTCATCGGGTTCAGCATGCCGGTGGAGCTGATCGTGCCGTCCATCAGGACCGTGATCGTCGTGCCGTCCGGAATCACTACGCCGGAGCTGCCCGTCGTAGCGATGGGCAGAATCTTCCAGTCCAGACCTGTGTCCGTCGAGCTGTCGGCCGTCAGAACCATGCCATTGGTGGCTACCGGAAGCCGCGCATCTCCGCCCGGGCCGAAGGTCCATAAATCGCCCTTCAGAATGAGCGGCGATTTGTTGCTGATCCACTGCCAGACGGTGCCGTCATAGAGAACCACGGCCATGTCGCCGGCTTGCCAGTCGCCCGGCTGCAGATCCACAAGTCCGAGCTTGGTTTGTTTCATCACCGGAATCGGAGCGCTTCCGCTCACGACAAGCGTTGAGACGCCACTGAATGAGGGGGTCACGCCAGTGTTGGTGTGCGCGATCTTGATGACCGCGATAGCGCCGGCGAGGAGGGACGGCGGCGGGAGTTGCACCATCTCGTACAGGTTGAGCCCGGACAAGATATTGGGGCCCGTGCCAATATCGGGTCCGTAGATAAACGTTTCCTGCTGGATCTGAGCGGGTGTGACGCCGGCCGGTGTTCCGGTGCCGTAAGTGCTCGCCCGGTAGCCGGGAAGTACGAAGCCGACGCCCGATAACGTGGCATCTGTGGTGCCGGGAGCTGTGGCAGTGAGGATATCGCCCGCAGTGAAAGTAGTGAGCGTGCAGGCGAAAGTGAAAACGCCGCTCGTCGAAATACTGACCGATCCCATGGAAGAACCGGCAGTTCCCGCCGGGCTGCCCGCGGGGACTTTGTTGAGCGTGTAGGTTGCGGTGCTAGTTGGATTGGCCGCAAGGAAGCCGGCTGCGTCTGTGCCGCTTCCGGTGGAGCTGAAATCGACGGGGAAAGTGACCCCGGCGGGCAGATCCGCTGGGCATTCCCACTGCAAAACGATCTGGCCGGCATCGGGTTTGCCAGGTAGGAACGTGACCAGATGATAGGGTTGCGTCGGAGAGCCGCTGATTCCGTCGCCTGAGCCGCCGCCGATCCATTGCCAGACATCGTTCGGGTGGTCGTAGACCACCCACACGATTTGCCCCTCCTGCCAATCGTTCGGCGACAGGTCGACCAGGCCGGTGGCTACCAGTCCGCTGACGGACTCCTTTTTCACGTCTCTTGTGAAATCGCCCCCCTCTAGAGCGAGAGTGAGAGTCGATGGGCCCGTGTTGGTATGGGCTACCTGGAGCACTACCTGGGAGCCGTTTACGATCCCAGGCCCCGGGGTCTGCATGCAGATATACACGTTGGCTGAGGGCCCTGAGTCGACCGCGAAAGTATATTTCTCCTGCTGTACGCCGATCTTCGTCGCGAACTGGCTAAGGTCAGGGACGGTAGCAGTCTCGATCCAGATATTTCCATCGCTGTGATAAGTGACGGACTGGTACGGCAGTTTGAGAACCGCGGGCCCGTCTACCGGTATGCCGTCTGCGTCCTGCAGGCCGTGGCCGCCCTCGATGACAATAGCTGTTTTATCGGGGGTTATCTTGATAAATGTGAGGTTCTGGTTGGGGAAGCCTGAGGCAGCGGGCAGCGTCAGCGTAATTTCGTCGGGGGTCGAAAATGCACTTGTGTCGACTTCGATCGTCCCGTCGTAGGGAGTGATTGTCGTCGTGCGTATCGTGGGGGTCGCGACGAAAACGCGGGTGCCCTGCGCGCCCGGGATGTAGATGCTCCGGATGGGAGCGAGATACTCCGGCGCAAAGTTGCCGTTCTGGTCTTCGGCGAGGACTTCGATTAAGAGGGATTGGCCAAGGAAATTGTCGACCGGAATCGTCCCGATGTCCACTGGATTGACATCGAGCGTCGACACTGAAATGGGATCGCATTCGTGGTCATAGCTCCACTGCTGTTTTTCGATCCAGAACGTTGTGCTTGAATCCGGGGTAGTCGTCCAGGTGCCGTCGATCGTATAGGCGCCACCAGCCCCTGACGTGATGACTCCGGTTTGCCCTGCGCCAGTACCGCCCACCAGGCGGATCATGTTACCGGTTTGATCGGGTACCGAGCCGAGGCTGGTAGAAGCGATGGAATTGGACGACCAGGAGGTAGCTTGCGGCAAGCATTGGACCCAATCCCCCACTACGAGCGGGCCGATTGTTGCCAGTGGGACCTTAGCGTCGAAAAGCGGACTGGGGACGGTGAGATCGTGGCCGGAGACTAGCATCAATGTGCCGGCGATGCCGAGCCCGTCCTCCGTCGTGATGGTCGTCCCTGAGATGGTTGCGACCTTCGAAGCCCCCTTGGTCAGGGAGCGGAAAGTTCCATTGACGGTCAGCGGCTTGGCGCGCAACCTGAACCGGTAAAACGAGGGATCAGGCGGACCATAGCCGCGCACCCCGACTTCGTCGAGCGGAAGCGACGTCAGCGTGATGGTGGAAGAAGGCGAGCCTGCCTGACCCGTGACCGACTTCAGCAGGAATTGGGAAGTCCCGAGAAAGACGTCGTACTTAACAGTGCTCGGATCAAAACTGATCCCGTCAAGGGTGATCGTGCCTGTACCGGCGAGGGTGGCATGGACGAGCGCGGAGCCGAGAGAATATTGATTGTCAGAATCAATCCCGCAGATCTGGATGACGTAATCGCCAGGGGGAATAGCCCCCGATGCTGTGCTGGTCGAGGCCGTAATGGGGACTCGCGGCGCACTGATCGCAGACAAGGAATTGATGGGCCGGATACCCGAGACCGTGATGCTGTTGAGCGGAGTGCCGTTCTGATAGTTGGTAAGGCCCTGCTGCAAGGCGAAAGTGCTCGATCGCTTGTAGAGGGGATCTCCGATGACGGCCGTGCCGCCACCCCCGGTTGAGGTCGCGGTTCCTACCGCCCGATCGAGGACCGCTTCTCCACCGGAGATGGAATTGATCCAGTACGTGCCGGGGGTGAAGCCGGTGCCCGAGCTGACTACGACCGGAGTGTTTACCTGGAGAGCAGTGAAAGGATGCCCGATGCTGGACAGGTGGGTGTTGGTAGCCCCGATCACCAGATCCGAGTAAGTAGTAGTTGTCGTGACGGGAATCGCCGCATCTGGCTTCCAGGGGATCGGAGGGCCGTTTGTGCTGCCGCGGAACGGTTGCGTGGTGATCGGGACGGTAATCTGCTGCAGGCCGTCGACGTACCAGAGATCGTTGTGCCAGGCGCCGCGAATCTCCCACTTTCTACCATCGGTGCCGACGGGCTTTGCCGAGAGCACGCGGAACTGCTGGGCGATGAGGCCGGTGGCCTGCCAGGAGATGCCGCAGATGTAGCCCGGACGCGTCGCAAGGTGCACGGCCCGCATTGAGGTCGTGAACTTGAAGCCGATGCTGCCAGTATGGTCGCCGCGAGTGTTGCCGGTCTGCGCTTTGTTGAGTAGCAGGTTCGCCAGGCGTCCCGCTTCATCGAAATTGCAGGGGCCCAGAACTTCGAGCGCCAGGGGTAGTTCACGCTGTCCGGAGGACGGAAGGGCGTCGGTGTCGGTCTGCTTCAGTGAATCAGATTGCCACTGATTGTCTTCGTCCTGAAAGCCGATCGTGAATTCGTTGGGCGTGTTATTCAGCGGCTCTGCGGTGTATTCGAAGGAATCTGGGTCGATCGTCGATTCGTCGAAGAGATAGGCCAGATAGCCAACGGGGAAAACCCCGATCCCCCCGGTGCCGTTTGCATGGATGGAGACGACTTGGGTGTTGTAATTGCTGCCGGGCACCAGGTCCGGCTGCTGATCCGCCAGCGTCTGCTCGATATAGCAGCTCAAGCCCGATTCAATCGATGAATGCAGGATCAGATTGCAGGACCGGCGAAGCATCGTGATCGCCTGACTCGCGGGCAGGCGGGATTCCAGGGCAAACGACGAACGCCAGCGCGCATGAGTGGCCGAAGCTCCGGTCAGGTCGGTATAAGTGACCGGCTCATCGCAATACGACGCGGTGGTGATGAAGGTCTGGAGGTTGATTTCGGCCATCGACCAGCCCGTCTTGCGCAGCAAGTCGAGCAGATGCCAAACCGGGTTGCTGCTGGAATTGTTGTAGTAAATGAAGCCGCCGGTGCCGCTGCCGGTCAGTGAAAGGCCGGAAGTAACGATCGTTCCCGGAGGTCCGAACGTCCAGTTCGAAAGCTCAAACGTTCCGTTGAATGCGGAATGCGAGTTGCCGACGATCGTGACGCTAAACGGAGGATTTCCTGCACAATCGACGTTGGACACACCAGTCGGCAGAGTGAACGTGATCTCGCCGCCCGAGGCCGCCGCAGTTGCGATCGGGTAGGCTTTGCGAACAACAGGACCTTGCACCAGGACGCGCAGTGTCGGGATGGAGCCGGGGCTTCCCAGTTCCGCCGGGATCACTACTTCGATCGCGCAGATCGAGCCGTAGGGGTCGCCCTTCGAGTCAAATATGGCATCGCCGTTGACCTGGCCGTTGCGTTTGCCGGTGTTGACGTACCGCCAGGTGAACAGAACATCGGCATCGGAAGCCGGAACTTCGACGCCGTTGCAAATGACTTTCAGGATCCCGCTCGTCCCGACGTCGCCCAGACAGACAATCGCCTCGAAGCGGAGAGAGTTCGGGTCGGCGGCCGGCGCGAGAGGCAGGGCGTCCACCCATTGCGTCCCGTACACCCACGGAATCACGCCGTTGTATTTCGCAGGGTTCGCCTGGTTATAACCGGGTTCGCTCGAATGGTAAGTGCGGCCCGTGGTGTACTGCGTCCCGACGAACGTGGTCGGTGCAACCCAGGTAACGCCGCCAAAGCGCCCTGTTGTTCGGCTCGACGAATCGACCGTGAACATGCCGCGCTCGACGCACGATTGCTTGGTTAAATCGCAGCTTGAAAAGGGAGTCGTGCCGGTCTGGTAGTTGCCGCAAGCGTTCGGCCCCGTAGCATCCGGTGAATAACCGCAGCGATAGTAGATCGAATCCTGATTGTCGGCGCCGTCCTGCCGTTGATCGGCTGTGGTGGGGAACTGCCAGGGGCAGCGGTAAGAAATGGCGACGCTGGGAATCTTGATCTGCTGCGCGTTGACTTTACTGGTCGCCGTAAGCGAGATGTTGGCTCCCTTTTTGGTCGGGTTCTCGCACAAAAACTGCCACTGAATCGCGTCGGTCGAATAAGCCTGCGTCGGGATGTCGTAGAGGACGAAGGTCAGCGTTGCCGTAGCGCCGCGCCAGCCGTGTATCCCGGCTTTCGTGGTCCAGATGGTGCTGGCCGGATCCGCAATCGTCAGCGTGAAGGAGGGAATCTGGTCGAAGCCCGCCTGCGACATGGCCTGGATGGCATCGATATTCGAATCTGCCAGCCGGCAT
>Ga0207703_10000222_pt1 | contig 65633 bp, 96 predicted proteins | sample KBSSwiS12_FD_184304 | JGI IMG/M metagenome (GOLD analysis project Ga0207703, IMG submission 184304) | Switchgrass rhizosphere microbial communities from Kellogg Biological Station, Michigan, USA - KBS Switchgrass S1-2 (SPAdes) (version 2) | ecosystem: Host-associated > Plants > Roots >... | reverse complement strand
GGTAGATCACCAGCGCGGCGCGGTTCAGCGTCACAAGATTATTCGCAAGTTCAAGGATATGATTTGTTGTTGTCATCTCACTTCCCGTTGTTGCGGCCAGGATAAAGAACCTCATTCCGCCGGTTGTGGATGTCGATCATCAATGCCTGGAACGGGTCAAGCTGGTTCCTGTAGTGCCCGAGTTTCGTGCTCAACTCACGCGCAGATGCCGTGGCCTCCTCTGTCTTTTTTTCGGCCTCCTCATAGCGCTCGTGGCCTCGGCGCCGAAAAATCCAGTCGATAAATTTCATGGCTTTCTCCGCGGCGAAAGCAACAAATCGGAGAACGCTTGCAGAGACGTCTTTGTCTCTGTCATGGCCACGATGACCCTCTCGGTCATATGGTCTAATTTGTCTTGGAGGGATTGCGCTCGCTGCCGCTCCATCCACCACAGTATACCGAAGATCGGCGCGAGCGCGGCGCCTCCCGCCTTGATCATCTCTAAGAGCTCGGGAGGCATCCATTCCTCTTTCCCTACGGTTTAGGAAGCGCCAGGAGCATCCGGGTCGACGTCGGCAGCTGCCGCGTCGAACGCCGCGTCCATGCGCACCTCCAAAGCCCGGAGCTCTTTGAGTTGCGCCGGGATCGTGCTCGGGTCCGATTTCAGAGCGATGATGATGTTCTTCACGTTGGCATAGACCGACGGCGCCGAACTGATCGCCTGCACGATCAGCGGCTCAAACTTGATCAGCGTGGCGATGACAGCCCCGACCGGTCCGCTCGATCCCGCAATGCCGCCGACGATTGGCAAAACCTGCTCGATCAGGCCGAGCACCGTTGTGATGATGGCAAGTGCGTCCATGGCTATTTCGCTCCTACGAACTGTTGCGCCGGTGATGATTTGAGGGAAGACGTCGCCGAGATCAAGGCGTCATACAAATCCCTTGGCCCCGCCGGCTGGCCCTCGGAGATCGCGTCCTCCAGCCTATTGCGTGCCACCGTGCCCTGCCTTCCATACCGGATCACGAGGCGCCGATTGCCGCGGCTGCACACCGGCTGGGAAAGGTGGGTCTTGCAATAGACCAGATATCCGGTCGCACCCTCGCGGATGATATCGAAGGAGTTCACGGCGACCAGAACTGCCTCCGCCGGAACCTTGGCAGAGATCACGGCGACCGCTACTTTCTCAACCGTCTGGAATCTCTCCATCTCGGCCGGGGTGCAGGATACGCTCGAAAGCGAGAGCAATGCTGCAACGATGACAAGTGCCTTCCTCATTTCCCTTTTCCTATTTTGCTTGGGCTGGCAAGTCTGACGCGCTCGCGACGACGTTTGACGGTGTTGATGGGTCCGGCGCCAAAACCGGGTTGATCACGCCCTTTGTCCCGATCTCGGGAGAGGCCGCGGCCGTCACGATCGACTTGGCCGCATCGATGTTGCCAGCCTTCGCCGCGGTCAAAATCTTGTCCATCATGACGCCAAACCCGGATGAGTTGACGCCGACCTTCAGCAGATATGCCGAGATCACCGGAAAGACGATGTACCAGATATTGGAGAACGCCCCGATCATGTCCTGGAGCGCCGCGTAAATCGCATGCAGGCTGGTCAGAACCGATTGCGCCTTGTCAGGCGGCAGACCGGCCAGCACCGCCATCAACATCAATGCGCCGGAGAAATTAGAACCGACGTATCGTGCTGCGGCGTTTGCCTTGTTCGTCGTGTCGGTTGCGAGATCGGCCATATGCATCTCCTGTAGCGAATCGGAATACAGCATTAGGCCCATCCCGTCGACATCATTTCGTCAATTTTCCGTCCACCCGACCGGGATCGTCGCGGCATCCGGCATCGCTGTCAGCGTGACTGAGCTTCCGGAAAGATCGCCAGCTGCCTGGGAGCGCGCGGCGCTTCCGCCGAACGAGAAAGCATCAGGGACACCCGGCGTGAATGACATCGCGAAGCACACCCGGTAATTGAATCCATCGCTAGGAACAACGTAGTTGCCGCCGGAAAAATCCGCATATCCTCCTCCAGGGTGCTGTGCCGACGTCCCGTTGAAGACGAAATCGTAATTCGTCGGGTTCTCGCGGGCGATCTTTGGCCGCACCGCATGCGATCCATTCATATAGAGGCGGAGCCACTTCACGGCCTTGCCCGGCGTCAAGGCGTTCGTGCGGTCGCAGATGGTGTAGACGCTTCCGAGGTTCGTTGTTCCGTTTGCCGGGGCACCAAGGTGGATACTGGCACTGTCGTTCAGATGCCACGTCTTGGAGTTCGGCGTAACCTTGGTCCCACCCCACGTGACCATCTCATTTCCGACGACAGCTACCGACGCCGCATGCATAGGGGTTCCGGGGAAGTTGGTAAGCTGCGAGACCGTTCTGCCACCGTCGAAGGATGCCCACACGGATTGCAGATTGTTGCCGTTGTGCCCGGCAAGAGTCAGCAGGATTTGCCCGCTTGGCGAGCTCGCCAGAGGCATGACCGCAGTCGAATTGTAGAACAGCGGAGGCATCGCGTTGTAGCCGCTAAGCAGCCGAACCGTGAAGGTCGGAGGCCCTCCAATAGCAACGATGCTCTGCATCCCGTTGTAAAGGCGATTTGGGATATCAGCGGTCGCATAGATACCGCCGCTCCATGCGATGGCTTCGCTTCCGATGATCGGGAGAGAAGCGGAGGAGATGAACCCGTGTATGCCTGCCGGAAGCGTGTCGGTAACCTGGGTCCACGTTGTCCCGTCGGGGGAGCAGATCAGGTCAGTTAACACCTTGGTCGGGGCCGGAGTGCTCGAAATCCAGGTAAAAGTCTGGCCACCGCCAAAACAGAGTTGACCGCCAAGCGCAAACCCGAAGTGCCCTACCCGGTTGAGGGAAGCCAAGGTGGCATCGACGCGCCAGCCCGTGGATGTCGGGTATTCGGCACCATCCCATGATTTGACCCGGTTGTCATAGCCAGGGGTGCCGGAAGTCCCTCCAACGCCATCGCAGCCGATCTGATAAAGCCGCCCGTTGAACGGCACGACCGGAGTGGAGTGGCAACCCTGGTAAGACTTCGTGACGTTGCTCAACGTCCAGGTCTGCCCCCGGTCCGATGATCGCCACGTCTCGCTATGGGTAGAGCTCCCGGCTGGTCCTGTGGCGTCCCATCGGTCAATCGACAGAATGTCGCCGTTCGCTGGCGAGATCACTCCGGCCATGCCGTCGCAGCACGGGATCGGATTGTCCGGCATCTGAGTCCACGTAACGGACTGCGCGCAGAGTGGCGAGGAAAGTAAAGCGATTGCTGCGAATAGAAAATGCCCCAAAAATCTCACGGTTTAGTCCTTCCTTTTTTAGTTGATACTGAGGATGAAAATCCCAGAGCCTCCGGCCCCGCCGGTTCCAGCAAACCCGCCGCCGCCGCCAGAGCCGCTATTCGCCGCTGCCGCAGTAGGACCGGCACCGCCCTGAATACCGCCAGAGCCGGCCGATGCGCAGCCTCCAGCTTTGACCGATCCCGCTGATGCGCTCGATCCGCCGCCGCCGCACGCATACGTGACAGCAGACCCCGATGCAGAGCTCGACGTACCAATGCCGCCGGTGCCGCCATTGTTGGCATCCGGGCTGTTGACGCCAGCCCCGCCGCTACCGCCGCCTCCGGCGCCGCGATTCGCTGCCGTGCTGCTGCCGCCCGCATTGGCAAGGCCGGCACACGTCGCCCCCGCGGCTCCTCCCGCTTGCGTCGTGATGCCGTTTCCAGCGCCACCACCAGAGCCGCCGGCCGTACCCGTGCCGTTATTTGCTCCATTGCCAGCAAGCGCACCCGCGCCCACTCCTCCGCCCGTGCAATTGAACCCGAAAGCGGAAGAAGTTCCGCCATTGGCCGCGGCATTATTCGGAATGCCTCCGGCGCCAATCACGATTGGATATGAACCGGCGCTAAGCGGGAAAGTTGTGTGCTCTCGGTATTCTCCGGCCCCTCCGCCGCCATTTGCCAGGGCCGTTGCCGACCCTCCAGCCCCACCGCCGGCAACCAGAAGATAGGTTACAATTCCAGAGCCAGAGCAATTCAACGTGGCGGAGGATGTGAACGTGTAAATCTCATGGCCGCCGACCGTAGTGTGCGTGCCACCGGTGCATGCCAGAGGCGTCGAGCCTCCGACCATCATCGGCTGCTGGGTTGCTCCAGGATTGGCCGATACGTTGATCGCTTGGCCGATGATGCCGAGGAGCGAAAGGCAGAGCGCCGAGATCAGCAATAATTTGCGTCGGGACATCAGTTTGCCTGCGCCTTACTGAGGGACACATAACAGATCGACGTCGATACGCACTGATAGAACAGGGCATCGACGGAGGATGCCGCGGTCGAAAGAACGCCTCTCACACCAGTGGCCCATCTGAATTGCGTGCACCATCCAGCCACCATCGTCCGGCTTCCGGTGCCGTCTTGCACCAGCGTGATCACGCCGCTCTGGCTGGCCTTCATATTCGAGCACGTCAACGACGTGATGTTCGCGGTGAGCGTGATGCGGCCATTAAGGAACGTGTTGAAATCGAACGTCTGGGTGGCGTTGAACGTGATCGTCTGCTCGGCATCATAGATGATTGCTGCGCTCAAGAGCACATTGGCCGCGCCAGCTTCCAGGTTGGCCGCAGTCGCAAGAGAACTCGCGGCAATCATGGCATAGGCGATCGAGGTGCATGTCCCAGATGCAGTCGCGGAAATCGCCGTTATGACCTGATTCGTGCAACTCGTCGTCGTGATGTTAAGATCGGCCGACACCACCGAACCGAACGCTCCGGCCCCGCCCGCATTGCCGTGGTAGACAGTTGTCGTTGTGCCGAGACCTGCAGAGCCTGGGCATATTCCGGAGCCCCCACCAAGCATAATCGCGCCGGCCGTAAGTCCACCACTGGAACTCATGGCGGTGGCTGACGTAAAGCACGCTACGCCGCCACTCGTGACGCTGGCCGGAAGCGTGAACGCTCCCCACACGCCAACGACATTGGCCCCGGACAAGAGCGGGAGCCGAGCCGTTGCCGTTCCAGCGAGGAGCGAACATGCCGAGGCGCCAGAAAAGAATACCCCGCCATTGGATGCCGAGATCGCAGCACCGCAGCCGCCACCGGGGTAACCGAGAATGCCATAAGCTGGATCGGCACCGGCGCCACCGCTGATAAAGGCAAGCCCTGACGTGCCCGGCCCTATAACGCCCCACCCCGAGGCGCCGCGCTCGATGATCGAACCACGCACACTGGAAAGAGCGCGATCCAGGATCGCAGTCACGTTCTCGGCGCGGCCGTTGCGCTGTGCAGCCGTCGAGTTTCCGTAAATCTGGCCAGGGCCGAATTGTGCAGCCTGACCGAATGCGGCGGCAGGCGCCAGAAACAAACTCAGTGCTGCAGCGAGAGCCCTAATTCTTGACATAATACCCACCAGCTTGCAGACCAAAGACTACGTTGCTGTAGTTGCTGTCCATGGTGTAGGGCGCAAGACCATCGATCGTTTCTGCGCCACTCGGCACGACGGATATATTGTTGGTCGCAGCGGTCCCCTTGTCGTCCTTGATCTCCAGATCATATTGGCGCGCGGCCGAGGGTTGCATGTTGATCGTGACGGGACCGCCCGTCGTGTCAACCAGCAGAATGCGATCGGACGAAAGAACCGTATACGGCGAGGCTGCGCTGGTTATTGCCTTGGCACCGGGTTGCGCGATACCGACTACTTGTTCAATAGCGGTCTGCACGTCTGTCGCTGGAATTATCGCGCTCGGCTCAAAGCGAAGCCGTCGAGCCGATTCACGCTGACGCCGCAACGTCATTTCTGTATCGACAACAGCCATCAGATCACCCTCAGAAACCGATAGACTCCTACGGTAGGCTGCACGCGCGCGAAAGGTGCGCTAGTTCCAGGTCCAGCGGTGCCGGTAAATGTCAGAGATGAAGTTGGCGCATTGAGCACAAGCGGCCCCGTTGTGGAGAATCCACCAACGGTGACGTTGCCAGGACCGCCACCGCCTGTTGAACTGATATTCGCCGAGTTGAACGCCAGCGAGTTGAGAACAACCGATCCTGAAGGGGTATACGGAGCCATATTGGTTGGCCCAAGCGCCACCGTTTCAGTGCTCGTGCAGGCGAGCCCCATCGTCTGAAACGTGACGCCACAACCAGCCGTGGTTAACCTACTTGCTGGTGACCCATTCAGATTATCTAGCGCTGCCGACACCCGGCCACGCATGTCGATGACCGCAAATTGACCGCCCGCACATCCGCCGCTCGCCGGTGATCCGAGGGCTACGAAATAGGCGTTATAGGTGGTCGATGAAATGCACTGGCCAGCCGGCAGGATGAAATTGCTATTCGGCGGAGTTGCGATTGTCGAATCCAGCAATCCACCGAGCGGAACCGCATAGGGATTTCCGTAGCCAGCTTCCAGCACCCATGCGGTGCCGCTGAATGATGCACGATATGGTGTCCCACCTACGATCGTCCCAGCCGGCAGCGCCGTTCCAGCTGTGACCTGGAATGGAAAAGCATTGCAGCCATCGGCCTTCAGCGTCGGCGCAATCCCATTCGTGACGTTCGGAACAAACGCGAGCATTTGCCCGGTGGTCGGCGTGGTAGTAGAGGCCGGCGCCACACATAGCGTCTGGTTCGTCGTAACCGTATAAACCGTCGACGAGCCGGCTAGAGCCAAAGCCCCGGAAATATCGTCGCGATACTCGGCAGCGCGCGCCATCATGGCCCGGCCGGAATCGTTGATCGAGGACGGCGACATGCCTTCCGCCCAATTTATCGACGGATCAGCTGTGGCATTCGTTGCTGTCGTTTTCGACCATTGCCAAAACGCGCCGATCGCCGGCTGCGATCCAGCCGCGATCAGCACCAGCAACACCATCCCGAAAAAGTTCTTGAGTTTCATGACTGGCTTCCAGGGTTGAGCGATCGAGATAGCATGGCCTGTGCGAGTTGTCGCGCCCGGATCATTTGCGGGGTGATCATCGGCTGCACGGGCTGCAGATCGAGCGGCGGCGGAGCCGCTACTTGCTGCTGCTCGGCGATGCGCTTGGGGATGGCTGCAATGGCTTCGGCAAGTCCGCTGTCGGGCTGCTCTGGGGCCGGGGAGGTCCCTGGAACTCCTGGAGCAACTTGAGGTGAAGGCGATGCGGCCGATGCCGGCGCTGGAGCAGACTGCGGCGCTTGGCCAAAGAGCCCACGAGCATTGTTCAACCTCGCTTGATCGGAATTGTCGCCAAATCGGATATACGGCTTGAGAGCGGCGCTGGCTGAAGGAAGATCGGTGGCAGCCCGGAAACCTGCTCCAGCTTTCGCTTCGCTTCCCCCAAGCTCGCGGCCAATGAAATCAAGCTGGAGTTGCGGATCGGTCGGGGCTGTACCTCGTTCCTTGGCGAAATCCTGGAGGGATTTCCAGCGGTCTAGGCGCCACTGCAGCAGGCCATGCGCGTCCTCTTTCGGGTTGACGTTTGTGGGGTCGCCCCCACTTTCCTGTAGGACATGACCCGCGAGCGCGGCTGCCTGGACAGGGGAGTACCCCCGCTCGATCAGCCCCCTCATGATAGTTGGACCGTCCATGAATTATGCCCTGCTCGCGGCGTGCGTCCTCATCATCATAGCAGGATGTATCGGCGTGCGCATCGCCTCTGTTGCGATCGTCAATGCGGGCGGGATCGCCGGTGGCCTCATCGCAATCGCCACGGTTTTTGCCGTCGGATATGGCGTGCGCAATTACCTCGACTGACGCAGAGCCGGTGTTTGCGCGGCCGTAACAAGCGCGCGCTGTGCTGCCGTCGAGGCCGGGCCCTTCGGCTGCGGGCCGAGAAACAGTTTCGTTGCCTGATTCGCTGCGCGCCGGTTTACCGACCAATCGAGCGCCTTGCCCAGCGCCAGCGCGACGCCGGCGCCCGGCAGCCCGCCATGCGCAAAACCGAATAGTGCCAGGAGTTGATGCCGTGCACCCTGGACCAGCTTTGCGGCGGTGTGCGCGGTGCCGCTCGGATTTGTCGTCCCAGGGATCGGGATCAGCTTGTGGTGAGCATCGGCGATCGTCTTCATCAGCATGCGCTCATTCGGCGTGAACACCTCACGGGCGAGCTCGGTGTTGAGGAACTTCGCGATCGATTGCCCGATCTTCTGATCACCCCATGCCGTCATGCCCTCCGGGGCCTCGCTGATCATCTTCCAGAGGCCTTGCTTCACCAGCGCCCAGCTTTGCGGGCTGACGCGCTCACGGATCGCCGCGGCGAGCTTCGGCGCATTGTCCGCGGCCGGGTTGAGCAGCGCGTGCACCACCTGGGTGCCGGTGGCAGGCTCGCCCGTGATGCGTCCGGAAAGGATCGCGATCTTCTGTTCGACCGTGCCCTTGGCCGGCAGCACATCCTCGGCGCTGGCGAGGCGCTGGGCATGCAACGACAGCCGCGCGCGCTCCTCCGGCGTGAACATCGCCGACGAATGGCGCTCATTGCCCAGAAAGCGCAGCATGCGCGCCGCCTGCTTGGTCATCGGCACCGCCTCGCCGCCGGGCGCAGGCTCCGTAAAATGCGAGATCGCCGCTTTCTTCAGCGCCGCCCATTCCGGCGAATCCGCTCCGAGCCCTTCGCGCAAGTGGTTCAAGACCGCAACGGCGTGCTCCGATCCGCCCGGGTTGTCCGGCGATCCGAGCAGCGTCCGGATGATCTTGTCCGGCGACATCTCTTGTCCAGGGTATTTCCCGATGACGCCTTCCATCATCGCGCCGACCTGATCGCCTGGGCCGCGGCGTGAGAATGCCGCGCGCTCGGTGGCGTGCGCGGTACGCGCAGCCTGCTGCGCTCGCAGATAGGCCTCGGCATCGCCAGAGAATCCGCCAGGACGGCGCACCGTCCGCTCCAGCCAGCCGCCGAACTCATCCATCACGCGGCCGACGGCGCGCGCATCCTCCCAATTGCCGGTAGTGCGCGCGGCATTGTTGGCCTGCCGGCGCAAGATCACCAGTTGCTTTCGTACCTGCTCCATGTCGGCAGGCGTGATCGGGCGCTGGCCGCGCGCCGCATCGTTGGTGAAACGCAGCTGCGCGATCTCGCTATCGATCGTCTGAAGCGCAGCTTGGGCGGTGGGGGTCACCTCGGGACTGATTCGCACCCGCTCGTTGCCGGGCGCGCTGTTGAGGCGGAGCCGGATATCTTCGCCAGCACCGAGCAGACGTGCCGGGTTGAACTCGCCCGCAATCTGTCCAGCCCTGTCATAAGCCGCGCGCGTGGCTCCGCGCGCTGTCTGGAACATCCCCCGGATACGATCGGAGAGGGACTGTCCTGCCTCCTGCGGCGCCTGCGGTGCCGGCGCGAACGGCGGCTTGTCCATCTCGCTGTGGATGCCGGCTGTCTGTTCGATCGCCGCGCGGGTCCGCGCAACTTCGGCCGCGGCGCGCTGCTGCTCCTGCGCGGCAAGATCGCGCGCCACCGCGTCCCCAGCCTCCAGGGGCGCCGCTCCTGGGCTGGTGCCTGTCGGGTCGAGGCCGGCCGAAAGATCGCTGTGGGCCTTCGCCATAGCCGCCTGGGTGGCTTCCTCGCCCTGAAGCGCGGCAGGCTGCCCCGACTTCAAGAGCGTCTGCTCGGTGCGGCTGGTATCCGGGCTACCGGTCTCCACCGATTCGCGGATCGGGACCGGTGTGCCATTGACGTCCATCGTTCGCGTCGGGACCGGCGGAGCCCCGCGCAGATTGCGCGCTACCGCGTCATAGGCCTTGCCCACCCCTTTGCCGAGCAGCACACCAGCCGGGCCCGTGAGGCCGCCTGCGACCGCCCCGCTGCCGATGTCATTGCCGCGCGCCGCCGCATCTGCGCCGCCGATCGCCGCACCAGAGAGCGCGGCGTTCTTCATCGCCGGCAGCAGCTTTCCGGTCATTCCCAGCGCCCGCGCCGCTTGCGGGACAAGACCGCCGAAACCACCCAGCGCCAATGTGCCGCCGATACCCTCGGACACAGTGTCAAGAACCGGATGCTCCGCCTCGAAAGCCTTTTGCGCCGCATCCTCTTGCTGCAGGTTTTCCGCATACTTGCCCCCGTTGAAGGCGGTGCGCAGCCCCGCGGCGAGCTTGTTGGTGACCAGCGGTCCGACGACGGGGACGCCGCGCAGCAAAGCGCGCGTATCCTGATTCTTCAAGGCTGGATCGTTGCGGTCGAACCCTTCATCTGCTGGCTTGCCGCCATAGTGCTGATCGAGCGCGGCCGTAATCGCAGCCTCGGGCGTACCGTCCGGAAACTGGAACGATGACTTGTCGGGCCCGATGACTTCGATGGTCATTGCAGCGGCTTCATCATCTTGGTGGCGGGATCATAGACATACCGGCCTGGAGGCGGAGCCACAACACCAGTTTTTGCCGGAGCCTCCGGCGGTGCCTCGCCGCGCAGCACCTTGATCGCCTTTTCGATCTTGTCGATATTGGCCTGCTCCTCCGGGCCGACGAAGTTCAGCCCCGGCATTTCACCGGCGCCAGGACCGAACACGCGATCCCGGGTCTGGTTGATCGAGTTGAGGCCGCCGTGCATCAACTCCAAGGTCGATTCGAGCGCGCCGGCTGCCTCCGGTCCAGACAGGTTGCCGGCAAATCGCTTGGCTGTCGCCTGCCGTTCATGCACGCCGCCGCCGCTCGCGCCCGAGAACAGTTTGCCGATTTCACCGGACAACGCCTGCGCGCTGTTCTCCGCAGCGATGACCTTGCCTTTTTGCGTCGTGCTCTGGTTTCGGACGTCGTTGACGACATGGGCCACCGGCGCGATCCCGAGGCCGTTCCAGTTGCCCATCTTCACGATCTGATCGGCCAGCGCCGCAGCATGCGAAAGGCCCTGCTGGAAGCCCTTCACCTGGAGGCCCACGCCGCTCTTGGTGTCGGCCAGTGCGTTCTTGAAGACCTTTTTTTGGTTGTAGGCCTGCTCACCCGCCGGCAACCCGACGTCATCGGCATATTTCTGAGCCGCATACTTGATCGCTTGCGCCTGCGATTGCCTGCCCGTCGGGAGAGATTCCCCCGCGAGATACTTTTTGACACCAGCCTGCACCTCCGGCGAGAACTGTGCCAGATAATCGGCGCCGCTCTTACTGTGGTCGAACGTGTCCATCGAAACGCCAGACGCAAATACGCCGCTTGTCCCGCCCGGTGCTGGCGCGGCAGCGCCCGGCGTTGCAGCGGCTGCTCCAGGTTTGCCGGTGATCTCTTTCGAGGTGCCGTCATAGGGGTTGACCGCCACAAGGCGCTCGGTCTCATTGCCGAACATATCCTTGCTCTTGATCGTCTTGATCTCGGATTTGCGGTCGACGATATAGGCATCCATCAGCCGCTTGGCGAGCTCCGGGTTGCCGACCGCGGCCAGCGCCTGATTCGGCGGCACGCCCGCCTCGATCATCGCCCGGTAGGTCGAGGACTGGTTCTGCACCTGAAGACGATTCTTCAAATCCTGCTGCGTCGCCGGGATCGCATATTGCGATGCTCGGCTGATGCCCTGCCCGATATTCGGCGCCCCCGCGAACCCGGCGCCGAGGGCAAGCAGTGTCGCCGAATGGTCAGAAAGCCCGCTCATCACCTTGTTGGCGAGGCCGCCGACGTTATCCCAAAGCGATGGCTGCGCCATCTGCGGCACGTTGCCCGCCGGTGCTGGTCCAGCCGGTGCTAGTCCTTGCGAGTTCGGCGCCGCCGCGTGATCATCCTCCGCAGCCGGCCCGCGCTGTTGCGAGGAGGCATCCGTCGGAGATGGCCGAGCAGGATCGGGCGAGAGCGAGCCATCAGCCTCACGAGGCCGGGCCTGCGGCAGAGGCGGCGGGAGCGGCTTGGCACCGGATGGCTGCACCATGGCCTGCAATTGGCGCTCAGTGTCGCTCGATGGTTCAGCATAGTTCGGGTCAACTGGCGACGTCGGCGCGCGCGTGGTCGCTGCGTCCATATTACCGAGCCCCCCGATCCCCGGCGCGATGATGCCAGCTTGTGCCGCCCATGGCGGTGCTGCCGGCGGCGCTCCCGGAGCCTGCATATCAGGGAAAGGCGATGCCGGCGCGGCGCCGGGCTTGCGCTGCCCCATCAATCGCTCGATCAGGGAAAGCTTCGGCGCCGCTGCCGGAGGAAACATAGCAGGATCAAATTGCGACTGCGGCGACGCCGCGCGCGCCAGGATTTCCTCAAGCAAATTCAAATCAGCCTCCATAGCCTCCCGACGGCAACAACCCGGCGCCAGCCAGTGCTGCCGATCCCGGCATGCCCGGCGGGATCACCTTCTGCCCGCCCGCCGACATATTGCGAAGCACGTCCAAAATCTGTTGCGGCTGCATTCCCTTGAGCGCATCCATGATTCCGGGCTGCGCCTGCGGATTGACCGGACCAGCATAAGGGCTGCCTGGGCTGCCGGCCATGGCTGGCGCTGCGTTCGGTGGTGCCAGCGGTGCTGGTCCGCTCGGGCCGCCAGCCGCCGTCGGGCCCGCAGCGCCAGGGATCGCAGCACCAGGATCAATCGCTCCCGGCGCCATCATGCCCTTCATCACGCCAGCCGCGGGGCCAACCGCCTTGCCCAACTGCTGCAGCTGGGCGCCAAGACCTGGGGATTGAGCAAATTGCAGCGGGGCAAATTGCATCGGTGCGGGTGCGTTCATGCGGCCTCCATCATGCCCATGCGGGCTGCTTTCTTCGTCGCGACGTCGTAGCGAACCTTGCGATAGCCGGTGCCAGCGTCGCGGCTGACGGCTTCCGGCGCATGCTTCTCGACTTCACCCGCAAGCAGACCGATTTGCGGAACGTTGTGACCCTTGAACCGATAGCTGTAGACCTTCTGGCCGTCGTGCAGTTTGCCGACTTCCTTGATGTCTTCCTTCAGGTCCTCATCGGAGAACGCGCCGACCAGTCCGGCACCGGCTGATATGCCGCCGATGATGTTCGACATCGGATCGTTGGCCGGAGTCTGTGTGCCCGTGGCAGAGCCCGTCGATGTTGTTGTTCCTCCCATGCCGCCGAGCAGGCCCGCCGCTTGCAGCTGCTGCATCAGATTCTGGTATGGTAATCCCTGCTGCGTGTTGGCTGCCGACAATGCTGCGCTCGACGGGGCGAGCGAAAGCCCCGGAATCATGCCAGCGCCAGAGAGCGCGGCCGCAGTGTTGCTGTTGAGCGCGCCGACCGTCGAGTTCCCCGCGTTATAGAGCGTGTTGTTGGCATTCATCATGTTGCCAACGTTCGTATTGTACTGCGACTGCAGGACCGGAGAGAGGCCCTGTGTCAGCCCTCGGCCGAGCGACTGTGAGAAACTGCCGGCGCCCGACGGATCGCGCCCAGCGCCCGCATAGACTCCCTTCGTCGCGCTGGTGATATCCTCGGTCATAGTCTTCAGCGCATCGCCGAAACCCGGGGTTTCGTATGGATTGAGGCCGGCGCCGCCCGCCATGCCACCGAGGTTTTTGTTGATCGTGGCGAGATTTGAATTGAGCATTCCGGCATTGCCGAAGGAGCTATTGATCGCCGATGTCGCCTGGGGCGCGAAATTCTGCAGCCCGGCAGTGGCATCGACGCCAGCCTGTGCGGCATTCGTCTGGGCCTTCGTCGGGTCCGTCGAAATCCCGGAATATTTCGAGATCAGATTGTCGATCATCCCGACAGCTGGCGCATACGGTGAAGCCGTCGATGTCGAGTTCTGATTTTGGGTTGTTGTGGCCGGCGTCTTGTCGCCCATATCACAATCTCTTTTCCAGAATGACGGCGGTTTGCTGGTAGTCGACAAGCTTGCGGCCCCAGCCGCGGCGCCCTTCGAACATCACTCTATCGCACCCTTGCTCTCTTGCATATTGCTCGATTACAGCAAGTTGATCGAGCCAGAAATTCATTCCCATCCCGCCGAAGTGCTCGATCTTGCACATTTTGCCGGTTTTCATCTGATAGAGCGCGGTGGTCCCGGCAGCGATTATTTCGTCCGACCCAACCACCACAACCCACAGCCTGCGGCGATCTGCGCGGAGATCATCTAGCACCGTCTCCGGGATATCCTGGTTTGCCTTCGCATAGGAGCGTTCCAGAAACGGCCGCACGATCGGCCACATCCCGTCAACCTGCCATGGCGCGCATGGCAGCGTGCTAACCGCCAGAGCAGACAAATCGAAAATTCCGATCGGTTTGTGCGTTATTCGCATGCGTGATGGTGAACGCGCCATTCTGGATCGAACTGATGAACAGCGTTCCGTTGCCGATCTCGGCCGCAGCATGCGCAGTCAGCGGGATAGGGATCGGACCACATGCCGATGAGCAATTCACAAAAGGAACGGTGGTCGAGGCGGCATTTGCTGCAAGCGTAACATCAACCACGCTGTTCGCGCGGCCGGCGATGAGCTCGATCACCACCCGCACAACCCGGCCAATGTCTTTTTCGAGGATCGATAGATTGATCGCCATTATTGATCCCGCTGCGCGAGTGAACCGAAACCGGCGCCGCCGATCGCACCTGGGATCGCGTAGCGCTTCAAAATGCGCGGTGCATCGAAGGTGACGAAATTGCGCGTGGCCTTGGTGCCGCCGCCGGCCAGACGCGAGGCCTGATCGAGATAGCGGATGCCAGGAACGCCCTTTTCCTTCAGCCGCTGCGCTGCCGTGACGAATGCCTCGCTTTGATCGCGCGCAGGTAATCCCATCATTTGGTAGACGTCTTCACCCTTCAATTCGTCGAGCGGTCGCGGTTCATCGGTTAGTTGCTTGAGTCGCGCAGGCTTAAACGGCTTTCCGAATGCGTCAGTGCCGCGAGCCAGAAGCTCTTTCCGCTTGATCGCGTGAGCGGCGCGCTGTTCTTCCAGCACCGGCCGCACTGCCTGTTGAATGGTCGGGTGCTGGTCCTTCAGCGCCGCGTCCCAGTCCAGGAAGTGCTCCGGCGGGTGGTCGATCGCCACCTGATACATATGGCCCTTGTGGCGCCCGGGGTCCTGCATATAGGCGATCATTTTTTGCGATGTATCGATGATATTGGCCGTCGCCTTCGATGTGTCGCCGTCGGCCTGTCGCTTCTGGTTTTCCTTGATATATGCTTTCAGCCCCTTGATCACCGGCGCGGTGTCGCCCTTCGTCGAGGCGAGATCGATTCCGATCCGCGCGCCGTCCTCCGAGCTCAACCCGTATTTTTCCAGCAGCGGGTCACGCCGCGAGGCCAGCTGATGCCGATACCATTCCGACACCGGCGAGTGCTCGGCAAAATAGAGCCCATGGCCGTAAGCCTGATTGCCCTCACCGGCGCCGATGCGCGCCGGGTTGAAATGGGTGAAGGCGTAGGGCGTACCGTGATAGGCAATAGTCGGCTCCGGCGAGCCGCGGTCGCGCATCGTCCATTCCGGCATCAGGCCCACCTTCTGATCGGCATAGACGGTATCAGCGGCACTCGCCTTGCGGTTCTTCTCGCCATGCGGGCCGTAATTCACCCATGAGTTCTGTCCGCGCGTCTCCGTCGTCATCGCCGGCCGCGCCAGATCGGAATACATCGCCGAGTGCGTGCGCCATGCATTGTCCTCGCCGGCCGCGCGGAAGCCGTGCCCTTCCTTCAGATGGCCGAAGTAGTCGTGGACGATGCGGAACATATCGTTCGCCAGGAGATCGTGCTGACCGATCTTCTCTCCGGTGTTGCGCAACATCGGATTATCGCTGATCTTGTTGACCGTGCCGAATCCCTGTTCGGTGGGGAAAAACCACAGATGATTATTTTCCGCGACATCATGCGCCGCAAGCCGCGGGTTGGCCGCGTAAGGGTCTTCCATATCTGCGCGGATTGGCTCGATCTTGAGGCCCGTTTTCTTGATCGCCTCATATTGCTTTGCGGTTTCGTCGATCAGCGCATCATAGGATGCCTTGGTGGCCGGATCGTCCGGGGTATGCTTCATGTCCTCATAGGCGCGCGCGATAGCCTGCGAGTGCTCCGGATCAATCTGATGGTACTTCGTCGGGGGTTTGTAGGGCCGCTCGGGGAAGTGCTCCCGCATATAAGCGTCGGCGACGTCATGAACCTTCCCGATCGGGCCAGGAACGAAATGCTCATCGCCGATCTTGAGCGGGCCAGGAATGCCCTCTAGGGGCGCTCGGTCTCCTGACCACCGCGCTGCCTTTGCCTGTGCTTCTGGTAGGCTGCCTGCTCCAAGCGGCCCTCCTCCTCCGGGTCCCATTTGTCCGGCTGGGGCGGCTGCTGGCTGTCCTTCGGATACGGATTTTTGCCCACTTGTCGGTCCCTCCATCGCTGAATGCCAATCAGAATATGGCGCGTCGAGCATCTCTTGTCGACTTGCCGGCAACATCATTTTTGCGAGCCCCGGGCTTGTCTCGCGATCCTCTGTGACCCACGGCGGCATTTTCCGGCGCTCCTCCGGAGACATATCCTTGCGCCGCTGCACGTTACGCGCCTCGATCTCTCCTGGGATTTGCCTATAGAGCTTATCAGCTGATGTCGGTTTTGTTCTTTTATCGAGACCATAAAGCTCGACAATCCTGGACAATTCTGCCGTTGGGTTGCTCTCTGGATCGGATGCAAGCTGGCGCACGCGCTGTCCCGGGATTTGATCCGCCATTCCAGCATCGCGATAGGCCTTTTCCGCTGCCTGATTCCTTTCCAGGATGCTCAAATGCGCGGGCTGCGCTTCAAGTTCGCGCCGCCACGCCAATGCATCGGATGCCTCAATTCCCTCTTGAGGCTTGAACATCGACGGGCTGCCACCGGCAGTGAAACCCTCTTCGCCCTGCACAGCATGCTGAAGTTCATGCAGCATGACATCGCGCGCATCACTGACGGTAGGAACGTCGACGCGCATGTCTCCGAGATCACGGGCAATGCTCCCACTCCGAGGAGCTCCCATTCCCTTACGCTTTGCCACTGTCGGGATATTCGCCAAATCAGGATAGGCCGCATAAAGGTCTGGATGCGATAGGACAGATGAGGCGGGGCCCTCCGCGCGTGCTCCCCCGCCGCTAAAAGCATCCTGTGCCGCCGTCGGCATCACTGAGCGGTTATCAGGGATTTCGAACCGCCATTTTTGATCCGGGCCCTGGAACCATCCGGTCTGATCCCAGATCGAAACTTTGTCGTGGCCGGCAGCGTGCATCTTCTGCGCCTCTGCCAGCGCATTCAGATCGGCCGTTTTTGCCGATTTGCCTCCGAACACCCCGATCGTTCCGGGCTTGGCGAATGGCGCGGCGGTGCCGAGCGCGTTCATCGCGGTTTGCGTCGAGGCCTCGACCAGCGGGTCAACCGGCTGCGAGGTACCTGGGATGTCGGTATAATCCTCGCGGCGCAGACCCGGCAACGGATTATCCTGGGCGGCGCCGATCAACTGCTTCGGAAGGTCCCAGAGCAGGTTTTTCGCCATGATGGCAGGGAGCCCGACCGCCACCTTGCCAAGCGGTGACCGATACGTCTCCGGCGACATGGCCTGCTCGTCTGGCGACATATCGGTGATGAGAGAACCAAATCCGTCGGCCACGCGCTGCCCTCACCCATGCGGGTTTACAATCGTATAGCCGGCGATCGAACGCGCATGCTCGCGGGTGCGATGTCGCCCACTGTTCGGATCATATACCACCCAAATCGATCCTTCGATATGCTGACGTAGCAGCATCACATGATGGGCGCGCGCAGCCACCATGCCGGGAGCCGGCGGCGCGCGCGGGAAGCGCCTGGGCCATTCCGCAGCCAGCCATAAGGCCCGCACCGGCGCACCGAACACTGCCACCGCCACACCGCAGCCGCAGAACTGTCGAGCCGGGCAACCAGCAGGATGAGGCAGAATGCTATCGGCCATAGCCGGCGAGGCCGCAGCAAGAGCGGTGAGAACAAGAGCAGAACGAAGCATCAGCGATCCCCGGCAACAATCGTGTCGGGGTGGACGCCTCGGGCATAGGACCAGCCTGCGCCCGCCGGCAGCCGCAGCCGCATGCGCTGATATCGAGATTCGGTTGGGTTGATCGAGATTTGCCCCATGTCGTCGATCTGGCTCTCCGCGGTGTAGGTGATCGCAGCGTTCGCATTGTTGCGGGTGCCGATCGACCCGAAGGCTATCGAGCAATCCGTCAGCGGGATCAATTGCGTGGTGAACACCATTTGGCCTCCGGTGTCGATTTGCGCTGTATCCAGCGTCGCCTCAAGATTAGGGCCGGAGAAAAACCCGAGCAGATGCGCCGAATTGAAAGCGGACAGCTGCGCCACCGAGGATTTTGAGATGCTGTCGAGAGAAAACGTGAGAGCATCTAGCGATCCGCCGATCGCGCCACCGGCGACATACGCATTTACGAAGACCGACCCGATCAGATCAATATGCGTGCCGTCAATGATGTTGACGCGCCAGGAGCCATTAGCCTCCGTCGTTCCCGTCACCCCTTGCACTTCAATGAAGTTCTGGCCGGCAATATTGAAAAAAGCGTTCGATGTCGCATTCAGCGTCAGCCGGATCAGGCCGGAGCCGTTGTTGGCGGCGCCCGTTACCTGGAGCGCGCCCGGGGCAATCGCATCCAACTGTTCGAGCGTCAGGCCGGGTTTTGCCAGCGATGCCACATATTCGCCTGATACCTCAAGCGGAGACCACCGCCGCAGCGCCCAGTCGTAACAGAGGATTTTGTCGAACAGCCCGGCATCGCCGCTCTGCGACTTGTAGGCCCAATAAACCCTCGTCGATGTAGGATCGGATGCTCCAATCACGAGTTGCAAATTGCCACGGTCGACGTCGGTAAAGAATGTCTGGTCGACCTGATCCTTGCCAATCGGCGAGGGATCGCCCCCGCCGACAATCTCCTTGAAGCCGGCCGCTCCGCAGTAAAAGGTCCGATTCCCAACGTTGATGATCGAATATTTCGCGAAAAGCGATTCCTGCGTCGAGATGCGGTTGATCTGGAAAATCGCTGGGCTGCCCGGCGCATAAATCAGCGTGCGGATCGCGCTTTCCTGGAACACAACGCCATAGGCATCGCCACCCGAGACACCGATGGTCTGGCCGCCGTCGGGGAGGTCTTCGAAGTCGGACAGGCCTACGCCTGCGGTCCAGGTCTCCGGTCCCGACAGATCGCTCCACTGCACGCGGCGCGAATTTGTGACCAGATTGGTCAGCACCACGAAGAAGCCTACCACCGCCACGCCGCCGGCCGCCGGAGGCGAGCCGCCGAGGTCCGCGAATTGCGTTGAGCTCGACAGCGCGAACTTCTGCGGAGGCGTGTTGGCCTGTACTGCGATGACGAGATCGTTGAACTGCACGAACTGCCAATTATCGGTCGAGACCAGCGGTGAGTAGGTCGCCTTCGATACCACCACCCACGAAAAGTCCGTGTTGTTGAGAAGGTAGAGCTCCGTCGCAGTACCTGCGAACACCGCAATCGATCCGTCGGATTTGCGCGCGAAAAAATAGCCGCGGCACGCCGCCGGCAGCGCCTGCGTGAATGATTGCAGGCTCGGCATCGGGCCATAGCCGTCCGACCGTGGCACACAGTTGAGCACCAGGGCCGAGGTGTCCGTACCGAGATCGGTCACATCGGGAGCGTAGGGCGGGAATTTGACGATATTGGCCGGCATCAGAACCTCATCGGCTTGATGCGGCTGGTCCCGGTCACCTTGTTGGCCTCACCCTTCAGTGAGCGCCAGAACATATAGGTCGCGCCAGGGCGCCCATCGTTGCCATCAGGCAGCGGAGACATGGCCTTCACCATCGCCGGGTTGCGGGTCACATGGGTGGCGATCTCGTATTTCGCGCGCGAGCGAATCAGAGCCTCCGCCGACGTCATCCACGGGTTGCCGGCCTCATTGTCGGTTGCCGGCGCCGCAAGGTTGAGGTGGGCGCCGATGTAGAGCGTGTAGGCCGTGTCTGGCACCGGATAGAGAATGATCGAGTTGCCCTCATAGGCCCATGACGATGGGAATCCGAACTGGTTGTATAGCTGGATATTGAGGTGCTGCTGCTCGGGCGTAACGCGGCCCAGTTGCTGAAGTGTGTTGCCGATTTGGATGTTGAGGTAATCGAAATAGAAGGCCGTCCCGATCAGCGGCGAATCGGCGTTCGTGTAGACCGAGCGCAGCGCGACAGTCGAGAACGTCGAGGGCACCGACGGGTCGATTTCGTTGAACCGAAAGCGCTCTTTCTGGTACTCGGAGATAGCCGTGGTGATCGCATTGCGGATCGCCTCCGCATTCGGCGCCGATTGGCTCGCCGATCCCACAGCACCTGCCAGATCAAACCTGGAGCCGAGTTCGGCCGCGATGCGAAACACCATCGCCGCAAGATCGTTTGCCACAGCAGCCTCCTATGGGCCGACTATAGCATCAGCCACATCAACTCGCAGTGCAATACCACCGCCCGCTGCTGGCCGACCAGCATTCCATCACCTTCAGCGTCGTCAAGGTGAAGGCTGCACCAGCGCCCAATGCGGTGTTGCCAACCACGATGACATCGGTCGATGCAAACGGAAATACCGTGATCGAGTTCGCCGTATTGTTGGCGATGACCATATTGAGCGATGCATCAAGATTGCTCGGAGAGCCCAACGCGGTCAGCGACGGAAGCTTCACAGCATCATTCGAACTTGCCGTTCCAACCTGACTGAAACCAGCTGATAGCTGATAGGCTCCAGCAAGGGTCTGGGTGGTCGAGGCGGTGATCGCTAGTTCGGTCGACACCGCCGGGATGCCAGCCTGCAAGATCGAGCGCTGGAACTGGCTATCGCGCCCGGTGATCGACAGCGCGAAGGCGCCCGTTACCAGAGCCGCCAGCGCGAAGACCAAGCCTGCCGCGGCGGAATTGAAAAGTCGCTTCAGCATGTCTGCCCTCGCGTCAAAAGGTGCCGGAGCCTGGAGGCCCCGGCCAGTTGGAGGAAACGATTATCCGCCTGCCACGTCGACGCAGAAATACTTCACGACGTTCGAAGACGTCGCGGTCTGGGTCAACGTGATGGCGGTGGCCGACGTCGCATAGGACTGCGAAGCCAGCGGGGTTGCGATCCAGACCACGAGGCAATGCGGCGCGGTGGTCTTCGGCACGTTGAACGTGATCACGCAACCGGTCGGGGTGCCGGTACCCATCGTGACGGTACCCGCCAGATCGGTGCCGGTGATCGCCGGGGAGGTGCCGCAGGACGTGAGCGCCGGAGCCGCAACACCGGTGCCGATGATGCGGTCCGTCGAGAAGGTGAAGGCTGCCCAGCTGATCGCCGAGGCCACGACCAGGGCGGCGAGAGCCGCCGGGATCGCCTTGAGTGAGCGCAGAAAATTCATGGTCCTTCTCCCTTACGACTGCCAGCCGCCCTCGTACTCGATCACAATGATGGCTTGGCCCGCCGATGGGCCGCCGCCGCCATTGTTGTAGAGCGCGAAGGGAAGCACCGCCGCTGCTGCGGTGAGCGAGCGGCCGAGACCGCGCGTGGCCTCGTAAACGCCCGCAACGCCCCAGTTGACGTCACCGGCGGCGACAATGTTGTTGTAGGCGGCGCCGACGGTGCCGATTGCAACCGTTGGCGTGGTGCCGTTGAAGGCGGTCACCACCTCGACCAGCGTGCGCGTCAGAAACGCGCCCTGGGGGAGGTAGTTGGCGAAGGCCGCGGCGACGTTCGCCGCGTTGTCGTTCCAGTTGACCGTCTTCTTCAGCGTGTTCGTCACTTGACGCGGATCAACGCGGTCAGCGACTCCAGCGACACCCGTGGTCATGTCACAGACCCTCCCTTAAACGGCCGGCTGGGCGTAGGTGGACATGACCACCGTGCCGTAGTCGACGTTGTTGTACCGGGTCTTTTTCAGACCATGGATGGTGAGCGCGGAGATTTCGAGCCGGCGCTTGTGGTCGAAAAGCTCCTCGTTCCACGTGATCTTGTTCGGCCCATTGTCGCGGCCGAAGCCCATCATCGCGGCCTGCCCGCCGAGCAGCACTGCGCGCCGCACGGTCGCGACATCGGCGCCTGCCGCCGACACGCCGTCGCTGACGTCGATCGAGGACCGCATGATCACGGCATTGTAGACGCCGATCGCGCCGGAGAAAATCTTGTTCCCGGTCTCTTCGCGGCCCATCGAGGCCGCCTTCTGAAGATCGAGGAACTGGCCGGTCGCCGTGTTGCGGCGAAGCGCGGTGACTTGGTACGGGTGAAGATATGCGCAGTACATATCCTCAAGCGTGTTGTTGTAATCGCTGCGGCCGTTGCTGCGCGGCGAGGTACCCTTGATCTTGATCGGTCGGATCATCGGCGTGGCCGTGATCGCCAATTCCTTCGCCTTGTCGAGCATGTCCAAGGTGAAGGTGTCGCCGGCCACGAGCAGATCGTCGGATGCCCGGTTCGACTGGCGAATGATACGCGTGGTCGATGCCGCAGTCACCGGATTCAACCCGGTAAAACGGGTATCGACCTGCGGGGTGTAGCCGCACACCTGATTGAAGAAGGCTACCGAGTAGCGCTTGGCGTACCAGTCGCCCAGCCGGCCCTTAGCGGTGTTGCGGAGGTCCCACGGCACGCGCTGCTGGTCGATCGTGCGGCGCGACTTCACGCCCGCCACCGCCATGAGCTCGTTGATGACAAGCTGGTCGCTATAGGTGGTCAGCGATTCGCCGTTACCCTCGGCCAACTGGTTCTCCGAGAAACCGGCCTGCGACAGCTGCATCACGATCGCATAGGTGATCGCGTCGCCGGGGCCCTTTGAGAGCGAGTCCTGCATATGGATGATCGAGTTTTCGTCGTCACCCATCAACGGCCCGATCGCCGTGTACTTCAGCGCTTCGTGGTCAAGAACGCGCGACCAAAGCTTGACCGCCATTGCGTCGTTGACAGGAAAATTCGTGGTTCCCATCGCGGGGCACCCCTGCTGGCGCGAGCACGCCCCCGTGGGGGCGCAAAGGCGCGATTAAGATCAGTGCTGGGTGCAAACGATTAACGCTCGCTGCGAGCGATATCCTCGCCGATGGCGGCGGAGCCTCTGTGCTTTTAATCCCCGGAGGATATGGCGACAGCAGCCAGAAAAGAGGTGGGACACTTCCCGCAGTCCCCGCGTGCAACACTCCTAGCGAAAGATTGTTGCGCCGTCAAGCGAGTTCACCGGCCAGGGAATTGCTTGCCCATGATCGCGTCGAGCCGGTCTTTCGGCAGGCTGTCGACATAGCGGCCGAACTCCTCATCGTTCATGCGCAACAGCGCCTCAGGCGTGAGCGGCTCGGCCGGCGGCGATCCGCCACCATCGGACAGCGAGCGCGACGCCGCCGCACCGTCGATCTCGGCCTGGAGTTTGGCTGCCGCGCTGGCTGGCGCTGCCGCTGCCGGCGCGCGTGGTGGGGCTGCAGCCGGTGGCCGCGCCAATCCCGGGACTGCCGGCGCTGCGGCGCGCGCGGCTGGCGCCGGTGCGGGCGGTGCCGGTGCTGCAGCGGCCGGCGCTTTCCAGCCGCGGCCGCGCGCCAGCTTCATGATCGCCATGGAGGGCGACTTTCCGCCCTTCAGAGCATTGGTCACAACCCACTTTTCCTCGGCGTTGTAATCCGCGACCATTTTGTTGATCTCGGTCTGGGAAAAGACCGCGTTCGGGTCGGTCGGGTCCTTGTCGAACAGCGAGATGCCGAGCTCTATCAACCGGCTGTTTTTGAGGAACTGATAGGCGCCCTCATCGCCGAAGAAATGCCGCCCCTCCTCGGTGCGCGCAAATGTCTGCGTGTCGCGGGTGAAATCGGCGACAACCTGCTGGTCCTGGAGTTGCTCCTGCGTCTGTTCCTGGACCTGCATCGAGCTCTCGGCCAACCACACCTGACGGCGCTGCATTTGGTCAAGGGCTGCAATAGCGTCTTCGGCCGGATTGATCGTCGGCTCCAGCATGGGATTTGCCGGAGCCGCCGGTGCCGCCGGTGCGGATGAAGGCGGCGGCGCCATCAGCGCTTCATTGAGGATCGCAAGCCGCTCGGCGAGCTTCGCATTGTCGACGCGCTGCTGCTCCGCGAGGAGGCGCGCATCTTCGGCCTGCTTCTGCGCCTTGGTGATCAGGCGCTGGTGCTTGCCATAATTGATCGTCTTTTGCTGCTTGCCGGTCTTCGGGTCCGTGGTGATGACGTCGGGCGCATCATCGTCCTCCTCGGCCGGCGGCGCTACGGCGGCGGGATCGGCCGGCGGGGCATCAGGCGCAGGCTCTGTCGGCTCCGGGTCCGACGCTGGCTCCGGCTCGGCCGGACCATCACCATCAGCCGGTCCCGCTTGCATGGCATCCCATGCCGCGCGTTCTTCCGCGTTAAACCCGAACTCATCGCGGCTCTCGACAGGCGTTCCTTCGTCAACGTCCCCAATCTGCTCCGCTTGCAGCATTCTCGGCTGAACCGCCATATTCCAATTCCTCGTTGCGATGTTCTTTTATGAAATTTGCGACTTGCAGCCACGTCTTAGCATCGAGCGGGCCGTCAAGCGAGAGTTTACCCAACTTTACGCGCACCATCCCGCATGGCCATTGCGGGTCCTCGAACGGTCCCATGATCTCGATATCGAACTGGCCGAGCCTGATCGAAATCTGGTCGTGGAATTTACCAGCTTCCCTCTGTTGCCCGGGCTGCCGCGCCACCTCGCGCGGCTTGGCGATCCTCGCTTGGTCCCAAGCATAAATTCCGACGAGGTGATCGTGGAACATCTGCTGGGCCTGCCGCGCAAGGGCAGAGCGCTCGCGAATCATTGCGCTGCTGGCCTCGGCTCGGGCCGAGCGTCCACCATCGCGCCAACTCTATCGCGGTGAGCTCCGGCAAGGTCGCGGTGAGCTCCTGCCAGGGCGGCGATATGATTGATGGCCGCGACTCCTCGGTCGTTGACCGCTCCATGAGCGACTTTTGCCCCTTCAAGATGGGCCCGAAGTCTGTCGGTGAGCGCTTGGTGCACGTCAACAGTCCGCTGGGTATGGGCATCTGCCATATCGGACTGATGCTGCTGCTGGTCGTGGCCGATCGCGACCGCTTCGCGCTGCGCCTGGATATGCGCTTTGACCGCATTTGCCTTGTCCACTTCCGCTTTGGCCGCCGTCGACATCGCCTCGATGTGATGCTGGAATCCCTCGATATCGTTCTTTGCGAGGAGATTTTGCGCCATGGCGAGATCGTATGTCGCGGTCGCCGACGTCGCGCCGGCCTTCGCATTGTTCATCTCGGCGATCGATTGATCCTTGTCGATCTCGGCCGTCAGCTTGGAGATCGCCAGTTGCTTCATCGTTTCCTTGTACTTCTGGGCCTCCGGATCAGCCGCCTGCTGCCCCATGACCTTCTTCATCGCGCTCACGAACGCCGACGGCAGCGGCGAGTATTCCAGCGCCATGATCAGGAGCTCGGGATTGGCCGCCAGTTGGTCCTTGAAGATCGTGAGCATCGGCTGCATCACGGCCCAATTGGCTTCCTTCTGGTTCGGCGACGTCGGCGCGTCGTCGACCACCACGTCATAGCGGCCGGTGGTCTTGTCCTTCGTGATCGCGGCCACGCCCTGATAGTCCTGCCCGGCGACGCGGATCAGCGTCCCCTCCGGCACGCGGGTTTGAATATAGAACAGGCGCTTACGGCCCACGATCTTGAGGAACCCGCGCAGGCTGTCGAACATGGTGGCGAGCACGGTCATTCCAGCCTGCTTGCGCATGTGCTCGACGATACCCGGCTGGTTCTGATCCTGCTGCCCGAGGAGCTCCAGGTTGATGCCGGTCACCGCGGTGATCGCGCTCACCGCGTAGGTCAGGAGATTCACATAGGCGGAGGCGTCGCCCTGCCCCGGCTTCGGGATGATCTTCGGCTTTCCGCCGGAGAGCGCGTTCGGCGCCACCCACGTGATCGCCTCTGGCTGGGCATAGGTCTCCTCGGCCTCGCGCTGATCATCGAAGGCGTCCGTCTCCGCCAGGATGCCGCCCTTCGCAGTCGCGTTCATAATCTGCATGATCTGGGACATAAACTTGTTGGCCCACATCTGCGGATCGCGCATCACGCGAATCACTCCGTACCACTGGCGCTTTTTCTTGTCGAAACTGCCGGTGATGCATGCCCAGCTGAATTGCTTGCCGCATGGCGCCGGTGTCACCTTGTCCAGGAGCCCTTCGGAGCCGAGGAACGCCTGATAATAGGCCCACCGCGAGGCTTTGCGCGAATGCAGCTTCGGCGTCATCCCGACGCGCGATCCGATCATCTTCAGGCGAGCACTGATCTTTTCGTGCTCCTCCTCGGTGTATTCCTGGATCGTGTTCGTCGCCTCATCGGCAACCCGGTAATAGGTTTCCTTCTCGCGCCACTGCATCACCACTACGGTGACTTCGTTGCGATCGTCGTAATGGTCCTCGCTGTCGTTTTCGTCGCGGATACGCTTTTCCTCGATCGACTTCAGCGTGGCCTCATCGAGATAGGTGTTGTTCGCCCATACCGCGTCGATCTGCAGTCTGGTCTTGCCTGGGAACATTTCCATCGCATCGGCGAGCGGCATGCGGCGGAGCCGCGCCATGCGGCGGCTGTCGCGCAGGTTCTTCTTGCGCGCGGTGCGATCCCAGACCATTTCGCGGCAGTCAATCTCCTCCTCGATGTAGGAGCCCTCCGGTTCATCTTCGAAGGAATAGCGGCATTCCACCCAGCCCATGCCGGTGCCGAGCGCCTGCTGAAAACCCTCGCTCTGCTCGTCCTCGGCATCGCAGCCGTCGGCCATCCACTTCGATGCCGCGGTGAGGAGTTCGTTCTTGGCGGTGTCGGCATTATTGCGCGGCAGAAACTGGATTTCGTGCCGCCCGTTGATCTCCATGCCGGCGATGGCTTTGAGGATCGTCTCGACTCGGTTGAAGACGATGTGCGGCCGACCCTGCTCGTCGAGGAGTTGCTTGTCCTCCTCGGCCAACTGGTCGCCAGCGATAAATCCGAGGTCCTCGGTGGCCTGCTTGCGCCATTTTGCGCTGTATTCGAGATCGGCCAGGATGCTCGACTTCATGGTGCGGAACTGCGCGCTCGGCTTACGCTTACTGAGCGGGATCGGCGCCTGTGGGCTATCTGGCGAGGAAGCGTCGTCGTTCTCCGCCGCTCCGCTATCGGTCACGTCCTCATAGTCGACGTCATCGATAATCCCGCCCCGCGCCATTTACTTTCCCTTCTTGCCTTTCGGCTGCGCCGCACGCTCCAGCTTCGTCAAGCGCTCATCGAAATCCGCCAAATGCTCCATAACCGATTTTGGCGGCTCCCGATAGGGCCCGAGCATTTTTGCCTTCAAATCCGCGATGCTGGAGCGGATCGCCTCCAGAGCCTCACCGTCGGCGCCGACCAGGGGTGCATCGCCCGGCTGATCAGTGACGGGTGACCAACAGCGATTCGGCATATTCTCGGTGAAGGCCGGGACACGGCGCTCCCAAATCAAATCCTCCGGCTCGAAAAACACCAGGAGATCGAGCGTCCCGTCGTCGGGGTGCTGCGACAGCACCAGCGCTGGGAAAGTGTCGCGGCCCTGCCGCTGCCTGCCGGGCTGGATATGGAACAGGACGTTTGCTCCCACGCCAACCTTCGTGATCTGGTCGTATCCTTCCAGATTTTCCACTGAGCTCATCAAATGCGACATTCCTCAATCCTTTTTTATTCGGGGGCCGCAACGTCTTTCAGGTCGCTTGTGCGGCCCCCTGTCAGCCCGATTCAGCGGAAAGCGACACCGCCGGGCTGCATCAGAAATAGGTCACATATACCAGGGCCTGGACCGGGTTGCCGGCAGACGTCTTGATGCAGAAATCAAACCCAGGAGGCGCAGTCATGCCCTCCCAGTTGCCGCCCTGCATGTTCACCTGACCGGAGATGCCGAGCACCCAATTCGGGGTGAGGTCTACCGTATTGGAGGCGCATGCCGATCCGGTGCCATATTGCAGTTTCACGTTCGTGGCGGTGCCGCCGACGTTGATCAGATAGCCGCAAATATAGAGCGTCCGCTTGGTGTCTGATGATGCGAATAGCCGCGTAGCGCCGTTGGTCGAGGCGTCGTAAATCAGCGGTGCGCTGTCGCAAGTGATAGCATTGCCGGAGCCGGCGCGGCTCGGTGCCGGCAGAGGAAACAGCAATGCCATGACCGTGACCGCGATCAAGAATGCGACGGGGAGAACAAGGCGCCTCAACAGGATCGATAGGATCGGGTCATTCATGGCTGCTTTTCCTCATCCATAAGCTTGTGCGCCGTCTCGGCCGCAACGAGATTCACATCCTCCCCGCCTTTGACCGGTCGCGACGAAATCGTGAATTTCTCGCCGCTGCTCTTGGTCCCTATGAACGTGAGGATATTGCATTCTACATCGTGAACCCGGCTGGTGTCCATCAGCGCAAGCGTCGCGGTATAGGTCGGCGCCGCTATAGCATTGAACGATTCGCGGAGATTTTTGACACCCATTTTCCTCACCTCGACCATTGCGAGCCTCGCGGCTGGTTCTTTCTTGACCGGCCATTTGCGGTCTCGACCGCTTCCGGCTTGAGGCCCACCGCGCCGGTCATGAGCGCATCGGCCGCGTTCGATGCCCAATTGTGCAAGGGCACATTTGTCCACTGGGCCAGTTGTTTGTTCCACGTCTTTCGGTAGTTGTCGAGGCATTCGATCAGTCGCGCGCAATGCTCCTCATCGATCCAGGTCAGGTTCAGCATCTTGCGCGCGGCCTCGATCGCGTCCTCTTTCATGATGATCCGCGGCACCTCGGTGAACTTGATTCCCAGCTTGGAGGCGATCTCGACGCTGGTGCGAGCGCCGGCTGCCCAGATGCGATGCGTCAGATCGTGCGGCCCGAAGTGCTCGCCGAACACAAATCCCCGCTTGGCACCGATCTCCAGCACCTTCGCGCAGTAATGCTCGATGCCCTCACCGGCATTTTCGTAATAATCGATAATTCGGTGGCGGGTGCCGTCCGTCTGGTGGAAAATGATCGAGTTGAGATCGTTTTTCTCGTTCATCCCCTTGTCCCAGAAGGTGTTTACTCGATAACTCGGGTCATGCGGGATCGGATACCCGATGCGGCGCTCCTCGCGCGCCTTGGTCAATTGCCGCTTGAACCATGTCCCCTCCAGGGAATTGAAAAAACACTCATCGATGTGCGAGGGGAACTCCTCGTGCATCTTGTCGGGGCCAAGGTCTTCGTATTTCTGCGCATACCAAGCGCGCTGGTCGGCATCGAGGCTGATCCCATATTTGGTCTGGAGCTCCGCGAAATATTCGATGAGCTCTTGCGGTACGGTAATGAGCGAGGCCTGGAGCCGATATTTCGGGTCCATCCACCAGCCGAAGAAATGCAGCATGTAATGCAGCTGCGAGAGCGGCCGGCCGGACTTCATCCGCGCCTCGGCCTTGCGCACCATGTCATAGAAGGCGCCAGACGTGCCATGCGCAGTTGATTCGATCTTGACGATGCAACCAGGGGCCACCGTGTTGAGAGCGCCGGTGATGATCTCGGTGGCGACGTCCGGCTTTTCAGCGGCGATCTTGCCGAACTCTGAAATCCACAGATACTGCAGCGTGCCGCCGCGGTGGGTCGTGCCGACCACCACCGAGGAGCCGTTCGAGAACCAGATTTCCTCCTCGTTATTCTTGATGATCTGGACCACATCGCGGATCGCCTGCGGCAGTCCGGAATAGGCGATCTTGATTTTCTGAAGCTTCAGCTTCGCGTCGTCGAGGGTGAAATCGATGATGCCGGCCTTGAAGTTCTTCCGGAAGACGCAGCAATCGGTGATGTCGATCGCGATCTCGGTGGAGAACCCAAGCTGGCGGGCCTTGACGATGATATCCAGCAGCCAATGGGCCGAGGAGTACTGCAGCTGCGCGGCGCGGCGCCGATACGGAACCAAGTTGCCGATTTCGTCGAGCACGAAATACAGCGTGTTCATGCGGACGTCGCGATCCGCGAATTTCTTCAGCAGAGCGACATAGGCCGGCGTGTTCTTTCCGACCGGCTGCTGGTCGGGGAGATCGAGCATTTTACAGGAAGTTGGCCGCGTCCACGAAACTGAAGGTGGCGCTGGCATTCCAGGTGATGAAATCGAAGCCGCTCATGCGGCGCGAGAGATTGCCCGGGGTCCGCGCGTTCGAGGCCAGGGGCCCGAGCAATTGGAGTTCATAGCGTATCTGCTGGCCGTCAGGGACTTCGATGCCGAGCACGCGGGCGGAATCCAGGTTCGCAGCGATCGGCGAGACCATCGCGACCGCGACCGCGCCGTTCGACGCTGCGACCGCCGACCACAGCGGCGGCTCCTCGGCCAGGAACACCGATTGGGCGTTGTACTGGCGCAGCTGCGAAGCATGCATCTGGGCGAGGCCCGAATAGCCGAATATACGGACGTTGAACGCCATCAGTCACCTCCAAGCTGGCCGAACTTGCGCTCTTTCTTCGCAGGCTTCTTGCGCGCCGGCAAGCTCTTGTAGGCGCCCTTCGGCGTGGCTGCGATGAAGTCGCGCGCCGCGGCGCCCTCGCTGCTGTCCTCGTTCTGATTCGCGTAGGCCCAGCGCTGCTGCGCCTTGGATACGATCGGCATCACCGCCTCTGTTCGTTGCGGCCCTGCTCAAGCCCGATTGCGGTGCCCTCGGCGAGGTTAGCCTTTGCAACCGACAGAACAAGCGCGTCCTTGATCGAATTTGTGTTCTTTTCCAGCGTTGCGACGTTTTCCTGGATATCGGCTTGCTGGGCCTCGATCCTGTCTGATTTTTTGCCATTCCTGATGGTATGGATGGCCGTAATCAGCCCAATAAACACGTTCAGCAGAAAGCCGATGGCTAGAATCAGTTGGGTGGCTTGTTCCATCCCTATCCAGCCTCATCTTGGCCGTAGCCAGTCGCCGTGCCGGCTGGGACTGCCTGGGATGGCATGGCGCCTGGGATCGGCGCCTGGGCCTGCTGTGGCGCCATCGAGCCGAATGGCCGCGGCTTGCGGCTCTTGCCGGCGCTGGCCACGATCCGCGCATGGTGGTCAGGAGTGATGTGCCCCATGCTCATGAGGTGCTTCGCGCTGGCGAGCGTGAGATTTCGCATAATGGACATGGGCGGGCCTCACTGGTGTCGAGGCCCGCACCATAGAGCAATCAGAGGGCGCGCTCAATCCCATCGAGCTCGGACTGGATCGCGTTGCCGAGATCACGCAACTGCGCTCGCTTGCGGTTGATCTGATCCGCCAGTCCCTCATCTGGTGTGGCCTCGGCAATACCCTCGATGGCGCGCGGGTGTGCTCCGTTCAGAGCGTCGGCGATATTACGCACCCGGCCGAGGATCATGCTGAACATCTCCACCTCGTTCTGAACGGCCGCGATCTGGCCGCTGATCGATGTCGGAGGCTGCGGCGCGGATGTTGCCAACCCGGCTGGAGCGTTACCGAGGGCATTCGGGTAATTGGTCTTTTGATAGGCCATTATGCTATTTCCTTCGATTGCCGGGAGCCTCCCGGTGCGGTTCGCTGTCCCACAGCAAATAGACCACGAAACCCGGGATAGCACAAAGTCCGAGGGCTATCGCGGCCAGGATCACGACCCTGCAGACGATATCCACAAGCGGCGAGTAGTGGGCGCTCAACATGGCGCCATCCCTCCCCTGATCACGACAATATCGAACCAGAGCGCACCGAGCGCCAGGAAGCCGAAGAACCCGGCCCATCTGCAAATCTGGTCGAATGGCGTGGCGTCCCAGCGGATCACAGCGGCCTCCATTATTGTGATGAAAAGGAAAACTAGCAGCCTTTAGCCGGTTGAGGCCGCGCCACGCCGTAGATTCCGGGGCGACGTTCAGCCGCGAAGGATTCGGCTTCTGCGCGCGGAAGGTCCCTTACCGCCGCGACGTTCACTGGCTCGTGCGTGTCGATATAGAAAAACATAACGCACCATATCATGGCTCTTTCCTTTTCTGCTGATGACCGCCGCTCTTGCCGATCGCCTGGGCGCCGGCCTCGGTGATCCCATAACGGCCGTATTTCGCGATCCGCACCAATCCCATCAGGCGCAGATCAGCGCCCACGGTAAGGCCGATGGCGATCGTACCGTCGGGATATAGGAGCTCCAGAAAATGGCGCTGCCGGCGAGTGAGCTTCACGACTTGCCCTCAAGGATCGACTTCAGCGCCATCTTGCTGATTATTCCTTCCTTCCCCATCCGCTCCACCGCAACACGCGCCAGTACTTCGTACCGCCCCCACTGGACATCGGCGCCAGCGTGACCTTGATCGATATCGCTGTCGCGCATGTCTTGGGCGATATTCTGCAGCGTGTTCACGGGTGGTTTCCTCCCGGCGGGATGTTGTAATCCCCGAAATTTGGGTCGCCGGGAAACTTCCCGGTGCCCAGCGGGATGAGCTCGACCACCCGCTTTGTGCAATTGTCCAGCCTCTTCGTTATCCCGTCGGCATAGGATTCGGCGCTATCTCGATCGTCGAACGGACCGTAATGGGCAACGGCACCGCCGCCGTAGGCCACGATAGCGATGTATTGCGCCATGGTCTTCAGTCCTTCGCTGGGTGGCCAAGCTGGGCCTGGAGATCGTCTGGGTCGAGGACCACCGGAGGCTTCTCGGCCTGCCTGCTTAGGAGAAAGGAATCGGCCGGATGCATAGGCTCGAAATTATCTGCAAAATACTGAGCCGCTACCAGCCACTGATCGGCATGATTCTTCGGGTTGCGCGCGATCATATCACCGGCCTTCGGTGATCCCGCTTCCTTGTCCGGAACGCTGACGGAAACCGTCGTCATGTCGACGTCCGGTGTCCATGGCCGCATTTCGGCGATCTGGGTGCGGCGATATTTCTTGAACTCGCTCATGTTGATTTTCTCGACCATGTTGGAGGGACTTGCGGAACGCTCGGCGGGAACGGCTTCCAGTGATCACCGCATGGCTCAGCGCGATCCTTCTTGCCGCAGATCACGCATTCCCAATAGACCGAATGCTTGTCGTGGTCGATGCGACCGGGGCAGGCTTTGAAGAGACAGGCGATGCGGCGGAGGAACCTCATCAGGATGGCCTCGGGTCGATCACCATTTTCATCTTGATGCTGTCCCGGCTCGGCTCGACGCGCCAGAGCCTGCCGAGCTCATCGACCAGGACTTCGCAAAGGCCCAACTGCTGCGGCTGTGCCGCATGGGGCCACTCGAACTCGGTGCAAGACCGGTCATTGATCTTGCGGCGCCATTCGTCCCATTTGGCCTGGATGCCGGCGACCGTCTGTTCGGATGGATTCGGCATTTTCAGTTTTCCTGCCAATCTGGGAGAACGGTAGTCCCGGCGATAAAATCGCGAGCTCCTCCCAATGTCGACATGATGTTGCTCATTTCTTCCGGTGTCGCATTGCCGGCGACGACGGGTCTTCCATCTTTCCCAATCGTGATCAGAATGGCCAAATCGATCAGTTTCGACCGCTGCTGCATTATAGCAACAATCTTCATGATCTCGTCATGCTCTGGGGTATGGGCCGGTGCATTTGACATTCTTATTTTCCTCCCTACGGAAACGACGTCGACAAGACAGTTTAAAGCCAGATCGACCGCGCTTGCCGCCACGGGCAACATTCATGCGCTTTGCCTTCGATCGCATCGAATCCTCCCTGAAACGAATGCGGCCCCGGCCGCATCACCGAACCGGGGCCGCTGACGGCGCTGGACACGCCGCCATCCCGGCGAGGCCTGCGCGCTTAGCTGGGTCCAAGCCCGGGAGGAAATGGGGCCAACGCAGCTGGCAGGGTCCGCCGAACTCAATAAAGTTGCCGCTGTTTGCCCCTTCTCATTGTCCAGGGCGGGCTAATGGGACAAGTCCCTGACCACGCGGCGCTCCCCTTCGGGTATGCTTCTTTCGTCAGGGCCGACGCCCAAAATCCGGTGGGGAATCGAACCCCACAATCAGCGGCTGGTTTAGGGCCGCCGGGAGTATCCAACTCCAGATTTATTGCACCGGCCGGTGCTGCGGGTCCGGTCCTGACGAAAGAAGCGAGGCCGCATCATCTCTGATCCGGCCTCTTTTGTCAACCCACCGTTTACGATGACGTCTAGCCGGAGGCCGGGTCTGTCGACGGCGCAGCGGCTGGCGTCGGGTCGGCCGGAGGCTGCCCAGTGCCAGCCAGGGGAGCCGGAGGCGGCGTCTGGTCAGCCGGCGGTGCTGGAGGTGCATCCGTCTTTGCCGCGTCACCGGCGCCGGCCGGAGGCTGGTCAACCGGCTTGGATGCCGGGGTTGGCCGGATATTTGCCGCAAGCGCTGCCTCGGTCTTGTCGCTATCGAGCGACAGATCGTCCGCGGCCTTGTCGATGTCGGCCTGCACCGCCTTCAAAGCTTCCACGTTGGCGCCCTGGGCCGCCAGCGCGTCAGTCGCGGCCTTCAGCTGCACGGCGATATTGTCCAGTGCCGAGGTATTCGCCGCGACCAGGGCCCGCAGGCTGTCGCCATCGGTCTTCTCGCGCGCGACCACCGCGAGCAGTTTTGACGTATCGATCATGATTTGCCTCATTTGTCCTTGCAAGGAACCGAGTTGGATTGAAATCTTGGCAAGCGCCTCGGTCATCGGCCTGTCCAAGTGGTGAAAATGATGGTGCTCTATCGTCAATAACCGCATTTCCAACCTCCGATAAAACACCACCCGCTGCATGATCACCCTACAGCAAAATTATCCGCTGTCGACCTATTGTGCCGACGGCGCTGCAGCGGCGGAGACCATTTCTTGGATGCGCATGCGCTCGACGCGATCCCGGGCTCGTGTGATCCGGCTCTTGAATGTGCCGATCTTGATGCCGAGACTCTCGGCAGCGAGCTTGTAGCTATGGCTGCGCGCGCGCAGCAGCGCTTCCCGCTGCGGCTTCGGCAGTTTTTCGAGTTCCTCATCGGTGATTTCTTCGAGCTCTTTGTTACGTGCCATCCTTGATTACTCCCACGACATCAGTGTGACCATGTTCCGCACTGTCGGCATACGGATCATAGATTTCCGGGGGATACCACGTACCAGCGAAAAGCGCGCTCTGGCGCCAGACCGGAATGCGCTGGACGTGGCCGGAATCGACAAAGCTTCCCTCGCGCGCATGGCCCCAGTCCTGACCGGAAATCAGTCCATGCTTCCTCGCCAGATCGCGGAGGAATACGTAGGGGCCGTTTGCCTCGGCATATTTGCCGTTCACAAAAACCCCGAAATCCACAGCCACCCCATAGCCGTGGCAGCCCACCTTCCGCAGCTGCGTCGCCCCCTTCCTGAAAAGGACGATTTGCCGGGCCTGGGATCGGAAGGTCTCCAGCACCCGCAAGTCGTGGCCGGCGGCGCGCGCGTCGTCGAGGAGAGCCTGGACGGCCTTGCGCGTGCCCGGCTCCAGCAGGGCGGTGTCCTTGCAGACGACATCGCTGCGAATTGTAGCCGATTTATTGCGAATAACGCTGTCGTAGAAACTCATCACGCGCTCCTCTTGGTTTGCGGATTGTACTCGATCAGCACTGGCTCAGAGCGCTGGCGCTCATCGATTTCGTCGAGGAGGTCCTGGAGCACCGAGGCGGGGTTGTCCCCCTGGGACGGCGCCAGGGCGATGGCAGAGAGGCGCGGGTGGATCATCGGCGCAACCTTGAATGCATGCTCCACCGCCTTATCGAGGAGGCGCTCGATCTCGGCTTCAGCATGCGCCACGAGGCGCGTGGTCTCCTCGGTGATGGGCTTGGCCGCCATTTCCATCAGGAACGCCTTCCAGTCGGACACCGCCTGCATATTGTGGTGCATGCCGGCCAGCATCACCTCTTTCGGCGTCATGTCGAGCACACTGCCGCTCTGGCCATGGATCACACGTGCGATGTGAATGCGGCGCTCGATCGTGGTCACGCTCTGGCCACGGTCGCCGCGCTTGTTTGGCTTGCGCGATACCGCTTCCTTCATTACCTCGGCCGGCGTCTCGTGGGGCGAGCCTGTTGGCCGCTTGCGCGCGTTGCCGCGCCGCTCACCCTTCTTGCTTCCGCCCATGGTCTGGCCTTACTCCATATTTATCGAGGTCTGATTGCATTCTTGCTTGTCGAAACCATTCCTCTTTGGTTTCCGGGATATCCTTGAGGCTCTCGGCCTCCGAATATCCGAGCTCGCCAGCCGCCGCGACCAGGGCCGGGATGCGATTTATGATTGTGATCTTGCGGCCCTCCCAGCCGGAGACTTGGCCGTCCTGGTAAATTCGCCATTCCTGACCGGTTTCGTAATCGATGATCAGCATCGCATAATCGTCGTCATCGAGCTCGATGCCCTCCGGCTCGATGTGGCGTGTCCGCACTTGTCGGGCGCGGCGGAACCACATTCCAATTAATGATGGCGCGACCACGACACCGGCCAGGATGCAGATGACGATAATCCTAGCGATCGACATAACTTTCTTTCCCCATAATATCGTCCATCAAGCCCAGCGAGGAATCGAGTGCGTCGAGAATCGCTTGGGCCTGATGTTCCGGCCCGGTGGCGATGCGCTGGCGCAGCCGGTCGATCGGATCGCCTGGGGTTAGGTTTGTGACAGGCTGCTTGCGCTCGATCTCGTGGACGCGCTCGATATAGCCCTCCAGCCGGGCCACGCGCAGGGCATTGCGTTCGGCCGCTTGCCGGACCCGGGATAGATCGTCGCGCGCATCATGCAGTTGGCCCGCGACATCATCGGCCATATCCGAGACCTTGCGAACCTCCTCGGTGGCCAGCTTCAATTGGTGGCGCGCTTCGGCGAGCGGTGTGCGCTTCTTCGTTGGCTTGGATTTCATGGCTCAACCCGCCGGCTTGTGCTTGCGGTCGCGCAGCCAGTGTATGGCCTCTTCGATCTTGGTGATCGCCAGCGAATAGCTGCGGTGTCGGCCGAGGGCATTGATCCGCTCCTCGATCCGGTTGAGATCGATCATGATGTCGTCGATCTGGTCATCCTGCTTAGCTGTAAGCCCGTTGTCGAACTTCATCGGAGTGTCAGGCGTGCTATTTCCCATATTCAATTCCTCTTGGCCGCGTTCTTCGCCGCGGTCCTGATGGTCTCGTTGAGCGCGTCTTGCTTCCGCTGGTTCTCGGCGATGCGCAGGCCGAAAGCGGCAATGTCCTTGTGAATGGCGTCCATGATCTTGTCGAGCGGCGCGTGCTGGTCGAGGCCGATGTCGACGCGGCCCACCATAATTCCGAAGCACGTCATAAAGCCGCCGACGAATGACACCTCATCAGGCGCTGGGCTGCCCATGCCTCGCTGCACGCGGTCGAATACCTCGAACGCTTTGTCGATAATGTTCCGGTTGTCGCGGATATCCGGCATTTTTCTCTCTTTCGATGTGGGCGATTCCAAGAACAGTGAGTCGCAGCCACCTTGAACCATGGAACATGCGGATGACAAGGCCCCGGTGCTGCAGCCTCCTGATCCGATCAGAATCTGGGTTTGGCCGATATCCAGGGATGCAATCGGTCTTCACCCATCCGTCGCCGCCGTGAGCCATCGAGGCGAGGCTTTTGTCATGGATCGCCTGCATCGCGTCGAGATACCAAGTGGTGCGCTCGATCTGCCGGCGCATTTTATATCGCTCCGCCTTCGCGTATCCGCCGATCACCGAGGCCCCTGTTGATGCCGTCGCAGAGCTCCTGGGCGATCCGCTCGGCGACATAGCGGCGCTCGCGCGGGCCCAGCTGGGCCCGATCAAACTGCACCCTGCTGATCGCATAGCGCATGTCATGCTCGGCATATCCCGCATCGGTAATGCGGAGCCGCAGGTATTTGCGGCCTTCCCATGTCGTGTCGCTATCGACCACGACCTGCAGCAATCGCTCGATCGTGTAAGTGACGCTATCGGATAGCGTGCCGCTGTCGGTCACCAGCGGCCCCAAATTCGGCATAATACGCAACTGCGCCATATTTTCTGGGTGCGGGTGGCTATAGCCATGCGTTCCTGGGCGGAATGAGGAGAAATCGCCCAGTAGATGCTTGATCTCCGCATCCCATGTTTCGACGTCTTGCTTTAGGCGGTCGAATTTATCGCGCAGCTTGCCATTGGTCACTCGCTCACCAGCCAAGAGATGCCGCATATTGTGCGCCTGTTCCTCTTTTGCGGCGATCTCCGCGCGCATGCGGCGCTTTTGGTTCCGGCCGAAACGGTTACCCATGGATGAAATCCCTCTCGGTCGACGGCGGCACGTAATGCTCATCGAAATCGTCCATCATCTGGATGATCTCGATCACCTTGGCGCGCAGTTGGGCCGGCGTCTTGACCTGGGCCTCGATATCGTCGGCCAAGGCGCGGAGTTCTGACTTGATCTCAAGCATGGTCGGTCCTCCCTTTGATCAGGCCGATGATTGCTTCGATCAGGCCTTCGGTAAGATGGGATGGCGGGAAAGGCCGGCGGTCGATCTCATCGCGGAGCCGCTGCCATGTGGCTTGGCGATCTCGTTCCTCTTCTGAGCTCACGGGTTAAATCCCTTTGCCGCCGCTTGCATCGCAAGATCGTCATGGATTTCATGGGCAAGCACCGATCCGAGAACGAAGTTGAGGCGGATGAACTCGATGAGCTTGGCCGGCGGGAAATCGACGCCTGTGTCCTTCTTGATCAGGATCGAGAGCTCCATTGCTGATGTGTCAGCCTTGGTTCCCGTTCGACGATGAACGATGGGTTGCCGTTTAGCCATTTTCCTCAAGCCTGTTGTTTGTTCCCTTGTATCCTGTCTATCGCAGGTTGACCAGGGATTTATTGCGTACCGGTAGATTCCACTAAATCAACTCGTTAATTAAAGATCGGCTGAGCATGTCAGCCCGCATTCCACGTCATAGTCCGCATCATCTATCGGCTCGAAAAGGGTTGGTGCTTTGCGCACCTCGGCAACTAAGCCGGCGATACTGTCGCGCCGGTCGAACCATCCCCGTTCTTGCTTACCCTTGTGCTTGCTCTCGTTGTTGGACCACCAAATCGCCCGACTAGGATCATCGGCGATGATGCGCTTTTTGATACCGCGTCCTTTCAAAAAGCACACATCGCAGTTGCCTTCCCATGGCTCAAGGCCAAGATCGAATGGTTGTTCGCGCCAGAACGGCATGACGTGGCCGTTCTTGGTCGCCTTGGCCTTCGCCAGCGGCCACGCACACTTCCTGCCGCGCTTCTCTGCGTTCTCCATGCCCTTGAGGATTCGCATGCCTTCGTCATGGCGCAGCCCGATCACTTCGGTATAGGCGCCGGGCAAGAGACCTAGCGAGGCAGCAAAATCCGTCATAGGCTGCACCTTGAGCCGATCAGTACACCACCGCTCTTTCCAGTTCGGTAGGCGCTTCTTTTTGTCGATCATCGCCTGGAACGGCTCTCCGTTCCGGCTTGCCGAATTATAGCCGACCAGTTCGAAGCCTACGGTATTGTCGCGATATTCGATCCAGTTGACGTGAACATCCCAGCGCACCGAACACTCATGGACAAAGCGAAGCGTCTCCTCCCGCTCTTTCCCAGTGTTGGCAAAGCAGACCCGCACATCTTCCGGCAATTTGCCGTCGTGAGCGCGCAGGATTTCGTGCAGCATATAGGCCGAGGTGCGGCCACCGCTGAACGAGATCAAGGCCGGGCCCTGGATCAGGTAGGGGTTCATCGGTTTCCTTAAGTGGCGTCTAACGCATCTCGTCGTAGTCGAGATAGAAAGCCTCGCCGCAGACTTCACAGCGATATTGCTCGCCATCCATCCCGCCTCCGGTCTCCTTCATGTTTGGGCAGGGGTTGCCCGCGTACTTTTCCGGCTGACAGCCTTGCGGCTGCTTTGATTTGTCGCCTTTATGGTCGCTCATTTTGAGTTTCCCTCTGCGGTCTTTAATGCGGCCATTCCGCTTTTCCCTCGATATTGCCGGCGGAGGGCCCGTGAGAGCGGAATGTCGTTCGTAATTTTTCAAAATTGGGTATCTCGCATTGGTCTAAATGCGTCATTGCGACTGACAATTTCATGCCAGCGCGCTCGTTTCCCGAAAAGTCGCGGATGATCGCATTGCCAACCATTTCTCTGTTCCGCGCGTCGAGCGGGGCAAATCGTAATTTCCCCTGCCATTCGTTTTCGACATTTGTGTCATCTGGATAAGACAGTTCAGACGCTTCCGATGGAAGCAGCCCGGCGCCATGCCGGGTGATGTAGGAGCGTAGCACATAGACCACGTTCATTCGATCGATATTGCATTCGCGGGAGAGCTCCGAGACGTTGCGCAAGCCCGTGTGGCTGTGGGTCACATGCGGGAAAAACGTCATGTTGTCCTGATCCAGAAGTAGGCCCTGGGCTCCCTCGAACACGATATCGCCCGGGTGCGCTGCCATCAGGCGACTATCGCAAAAACTGATATGCGAGCGCATCAGCCGGCAGTCTTCGAGAAATCGCTCGATCACCTCATCGCTGATCGTCGAATCGACCTGTTTGCGTATTTTGTAAACCCGGTCGCTGAGAAACATTGGATTATCCAGGTCGCCAGCAAATAGGCGGTACTGGGCGTATTTTTGGCGCACCATTGTCGCATGGATGCCGGCGCCGCAGCTGCCATGGCGCTTCTGGCGCTCGCGGTCCTGCCCTTCGATCATGTCGATAACGGTGGTCAGCGGTGCCTCGCGATCGACGAACAGGCGCAGCCGAAGGCCGAGATTGTGCTGCTGGCTCAGAGCCTGGAGCTCCTGATGTTCCTTCATCCACAGGATCGGGTTGACCAGGAAGAACCGCGACAAATAGGTGCGCGCGCCGGCAAGCGTTCCCGATCCGAAATGGTGGAACACATGCCTGATTCCGGTCGGAGTGACGACGGTATGTCCTGCTTGGGCCCCACCATTGAAGCGCACCACCAGCGGTTCGGAGCCAGCTAGCCGACAAAAATAGTCCGTGAAAAGGCCCTTACCTTCGTCTCCGAACACTGCTCCGATTACCGCGGTGGCGCGCTTCATTGGTCGCTTCCTTCTATGGCGCGAAGATTGCCCCTAGGAGCGCCCAAATCAGCAGCACCCCAAGGCTGACAAACACGTATTCCATCAGAGCGCGACGGGGCCGCTACCAGCCTTCTCGGCCGGCGTCAGTCCCTTGATCGCATCCCGCACAACGAGGCTGGTGTCCCCGCTCCAGGAATGCGCGACCGCATCCTTGTCGCGGCCCTCGGTCACCTCGATCACCGAAATGATGGTCTCTACCATCTTGGTGTGGTCATTGAGCTCGATCACATGCTGGCCGAGCAATTCCCGCCAACGCGCGTTGGCCCGCGGCGCCGCCGGATAGCCCTGGAATGTGCCTTGCTTGATGATGATGTGGAACACATGCCAATTGCGCTGCACCGAATCGATGAGACGTTCGGCCGAGATGTAGCTGGTGACCTGATCGCCGAACCAGCGCTCGATCTGGGAGGACTCTATCCTCTCTTGGGGCCCTTCGTCGCCGACGGTGAAGATATAGCCCTTCCGGCCTTCGGCGAAGGCATCGCATTTCGTCCGATTGAGGGCGAAATAGAGCGGCCCGAGATAGCTTTCATGGTCGTTGCCGCCGCCGCCGCGCTCCAGGTGGAGCTCCTCGACCTGCTTACCGATGGTCACGGGATCGCCCTCGAATTGGGTGGCCTGCACCGGCGACCGATCATAGTCCATGTCGCCGATCGCCATCGCGAGCACGTGCGGATCGGAGACCGGCCCGCGCTTGATGATCTCCTCGAACAGCGTACCGAGCGCCTTGTGGCAGGCGTCGACCACCGGGCCCATGCTGCCGGTGACGTCGAGGCCCACGATGATCGGTGTCGGGTGCGGGTTGATGTCCGATTTGACAGATTCGCGGACCTTGATCTCTTTCGCTGTGAACGCGGCTTTGGCCGAGCTCGCCCTGAATTTCGTCGTATGATCCAGGTGCGACGTCGAGCGGGCGTATGCCGCATAGGCGCCAGGGTCGAATGTGGTGTTTCCCATTTTACGTTCCTTCTGGGTAAACGTCTTCGCCGGTGATAGGCAGCTGATGGAATCGGCGGGGTCCAAAGCTGTCGGAGAGAATCTTCGGCCATCTCTCATATTCGGCAAAGGCGGTCTTGGCCGGCGGCATCTGGAGCCACTGAGCTATGGGGGCAGGGATATCGGCGCTACCGCGCAGCGATCCACCGGACAGATCGCCGAGACAGGCGCGGCCAACCGCCTTGATGCTCTCAAGGTCGAGTTCGTGGGTGGCTATTTTGTGCGCCAGGAGCCGCCGCGAGGCCAGCTGATACGTTGCCGGCGGCAGATGGGTAATTAGCTTGCCCGGGTCGACAGCGTACCACCAGCCTCCGTATAAGGCTGCAGCGTGCTTCTGAGGAGAGACGAATACCGTGGTCGGGCTGATGCCGTTGTGGGAGATATTGGCCACGGTCAGGAAACAGGCCAGATTGAGCAGCCTGGAGATGACCCATGCGGTATGCTTGGCCTCGATCTTCCCGCCGAGGTAAGCGATCAAATCGGAGAGCAAAACCTCATCGGGTTGCTTGCGGGTCGAGATGATCCACTTTTCTGCCGTCTCGATATTGCGGCCGATCGCCGGCATCAACGGGCCGATGCTGCGACGGAATTGCTCGGTTGGATATTTCAGCGATCCGATTCGCTTCACCCCGCGCAGCATCAGGTTTTCGTGCTTTTTGTCGATCACGAATGTGACAAAATGCATCCCGACCAGCATTTCGCCGAGCTCGAAAGCATGACGTTTCCGGAACCTGATCCGGTATTTCTTGCCAGTCACCGCGGTGACGTGCATCTCATTCGCTGGCGACCATAGGCCAGCCTTGATCCGCTGCTGCGCCGCGCGATAGAGTGCCTGGATATGGTCGACCACTGCTGCGGCTTCCGGCGCTTTGTTGCGGTCCGGGTGCCATTCCATCACCAAGCCGCCGAACTCGCTACGGAGCAGCGTGGGCGTCTTGAACAGGCGCTCGGGCTGGTCGACCGGGATGGCCAGAATTGCTGCGGCGTTCATGCTTCACCTTGCTGATCTGGAATGCTCTCGAACTCATAGCCGGGCCATGCCGGGAACTTCGGCAAACCACCGGTCTTGGCAAAAAACCGACCCATCAGCCAGACCAGCCGGGCGATATAGAGCGGGACCTGTTTTTTGTCCCGCTCGAACTCGCGAATCCGGTTGATGACGTTGCGATCGGTGCCCGTGTAGCCGATGGCGCGGCCGACCTGGAGCTCATCGAGCCGCATGGCGAGCCGCAGCCGCTTGAGCTCCGCGCCGTTCATCGCTCGCTCCTGACCGGACGCGGCGCCACCGGCGCGGCAACGGTCCATCCCAAGACCGTCGCCATCAACTTCAGCTGCAACGGGGACAGCAGCACCATTTCGCCATTCTGTCCCTTCAGCAGCACTCCTCCGTCCACATAGGTGACCATCTTGACCGGATGGCCGTCATCATCGCCGCCAAAGCTATGGCGCGACGTAACCGTGCATCCCTCCAGTTCCGTCATGCGAATCTCCTGTCCGGCTCGATCACGGTGAACCCGCCGATGTAATCGGTGTCGTCGCGCAGGCCGCGCGCGCGGCGCCAGTCGCGGCGCTCGAAATAGGCGATTGTCTCCAGGTTGAGGATTTCCGGCCGCACATAGGCGGCCGGCGGGTTGGGTCCGTCAAACTTCACTTGCGCGCGAGCGCTGGCTATAGCGACCAGATAGGCGCGGTCGATCTCGCCGCGCGCGGTGATGAGGAGTTTGGGGTTGAACATCGATCAGCCCTCCTTGCGATCAGAGGGCAGGCCACCGACATCGCGGGCCAGAGGCGCCCACCCCATTTTCTCGGCGCATACCGGGCCGATACCGGCGTTCTTCCACTTTGACCTCAACGTCGCATTGCAGACGCAGCAAATGCCAGTGGTCTGGCCGTAAACCTTCGCGGCCTCGGCCGGATCAGCGATGAAAGCCAAAACCTGCTTTTCCTGCTCAGTGGAGCACTCACGCGAGGCGAATAGCCGCCCATTCTGGATTTTGCCAAGGTAGGTCGAGCCACCCTTGACATAAAGCGCACCAGGGTTTTTGCCGTCGGCCTTGGCCGGGGAGATCGTGATGCCGCCGATCGTGATCTTCGGCGTGCGCATCGAAAGGCCATTCTTGGCTGCATGTGCCTTGGCGCGATCGAACGAAGCCTTCAGCCGATTGATCCCGGCTGCATCAGCCTGCGGCGCCGCCTGTGCGCGCTCGGCTGCCTGGGCCTGCCGAGCCCGGTCCTTTTCCAGACAACGCAGGCAGGCCTCGCGCTGGCCGGTGGTGATGTCGCCGAAGCGCGCCACGGCGTCATACATCTTGGCGGCAAATTCAAAGGTCGCCTTCTTGGCCTCGATCCACGCCGCGACGTCCGCATGCTGCGCAGCAAAAGCGGCCCACGCCGCATCAGCCTTGCGCTCGGTGCGCTGGGCGGCCTGCTGGCGATTCGCGGCACGCTCGGCAGCGCTGGTCTTGAAGTTCTGACCGCGTGCACCCTTGCACTTGAAGCAAATTCCCCATCGGGTCTGGCCAGTGCCCCGGCAGCGGGTGCATGGCTCCCAATTCATTGGGGTATAGCCGGCCGGCGCGCGCGCAGCGGTGGCCCGGACTTCGCTGGCATTGGTGATCGCTTCGTCGAGCGCGTCAGCGGGGAAAAAATCGGTGTTCATGATGCTGGCTCCAGAGCCCCAATGGCTCGACCGGAACATTGCCAGAAATAGCAGCTATGGTCAACTGCTAGTTTACAGCGGCTTGTCGTAAATCACGAGGACCGCGTTCACCCCGGTGCCGGATTCCTTGAATGATCCGGCCGGCAGAGGGACTATCTCGCCGCAGCCCTCGATCATCTGCCGTACATGCTGATAGAGCGGTGTTTGGCGGAACATCACCGCGGCAGACATGATCGCCACGATCCTCCCGCCGGGCTTCAAGAAACCCCATGCATGGAGGAAATGTGCCGCATCCTGCTGCTTGGCGAACGGCGGATTCATGATGATTCGGTCAAATCCTGGTTCTGCCTCGACTTTCATAAAGTCGGCGCATGTAGCGGCAAAACCGAGTTCTTGGAGCGCCGCAACGTGACGCTGCACGATATCGAAACAGGCGATATTGGCCCAGCTGCAGCGCTCATCGTCGGCCTGCGCCTCATCGCGCGCGGCGATAGCGAGAGCGCCCATGCCGGCGCTCGGCTCCAGGATCGACATCCCGCTGTGATCGAGCTTAAGGTGTTGCGCGGCGCGCTTGGCCAGGGCCGGCGGGGTGTAGAAAATGCCGAGCTCTTGCTTGGCGTTGCCGATCGTGCCGGTCAGGATCGCTTGATCGATGATCTCGGTGGCGTCCTCCTCGAAATGGTGCGATCTGGTCTTTTTGTTCCACTTGCCGCCAGCAGCGCGCAATACCTTGTCGACCTTTTCGTAAAGCTTGCGGTCGAGTTGCCGCGGCGGCATCACTACGCAGGCCGGCGCGAGCGTGCATTCAGAAAGGATAGCCAAGGTTTCCTGGTCGATCTGGAGAGGCATGATGCGTCCTATTTTTGGGGAAAGAGCATTCCGCGGTGGGCCCCGGTCTGGATAGCGGTTCTGACCGCCGGCTGGGCCGCTACTCCCGGGCCGGATTAGGTGCCCACCTCGGGATGCTCTCGTGGATATCGAAGGACGGATTAAGCGGGATGCTGCCGACCCGCCGCGCGCTATGCAACCATTCTCGCAACATGCCCTAAGACGCTTGTCCGCAGGACTTTTATGCTAATCCGCCCGTCGATATCCAGGAAGTTGCGGAGGGGCCCATCTGGGGGCTGGGGGCTGAGGAGGCCCCTCCGCATTGTGCCGTCTTACGCGGCCTCGGCGAGCACCTTCCAGTCGGCCTTCGGGAGCTCGATGATCTGAGCCCCAACCCGCTCCAACTCGGTGGCGCGATCGTAATCCGGAACTTCCTGCGAGTACCGGGTGATGGCGTTATACATGCCGAACCTCGACAGGTCTCCGCCCTCGATCAGATGCCGCAGAACGCCCTTTCCTTCGGTCTCGTTGAGACCCAGTTTCTTGGCTGACAGGTTGACCACCTTCACGATGTCGTCGGCAACGATCTTGTCGGCCACGGTGCCCTCGATCTTGTCGACCAGGGCATCGAACTTGGCGCGGTCGAACACCGCCTTGACCACATCGCGAACCGTGCTCCACAGCGCGGCGTTGTTCAGCTTCTTGGACTTGTCCGAGAGCATCGCGTAGAGCTCGCCCTCGGCGATGTTCTGCTTCTGTCCGAGGTGGGCGCGGCGCATCGAGCGCTCACCGAACGAGGCCAGATTGGAGCAGAAGCTGTCGTAAACCCCGCCCTGGATCGAAAGCGCGCCCATCCCAACTTCGCTGTTGGAAATGGTGATCGAGGGCGACGTCACCCGCACGATGGTGTGGCCACCGTCACCGAACCGCGCGCCGGTCTTGGCGAGCTCGCGCTCGACCTTCTTGTCGACGGCCTTGATGTAGAGCCGACGATCGGTGATCTCGCAGGACATGATCGCGAGATTCATGTCGAGCAGGACCGGCAGGACGGCTTCGGCGAGGTCTTCGTTCTCCATGTCGGGCGAGAACTTGTCCGATAGGAAGGCGCGGGCCTTGCCGTCCAGGGTGCGCACCATGCGCGGCGCCGGATTCTTCTGGAACCATGCGTTCACGTTGTTGGCGAGCAAGCCGGGGTCCTGGGCCAGCATGCGGTCGTAATAGACCTTCGGTATTTCGAGGTGAGAGCCGATCTGCGCGTGAGCGATATCGTTCACCTGGAAAGACTTGTCGTGGCCCACACAGAGCTCGGCCTGGGCGGTGAAACCCATGTTCTTGGTGTTGGCGACCAGATCAGACTTCGCAGCGGCGCGGCGTTCGATTTCCTGGGCGAGCTCGGTAAGGGTGCGACCTGATTTCATGAGATGCTCCTGGTTGAAGTGGCGAGCCCCTGTGGCTCTCCAGTGCCGTTCTTATTGCACGGCGGGGCGGTGCTGTCAACTGCCGGTTTACTCAATTCGTGCGGCCACAGCAATTCGACTGGGACTCGCGTCGTCGGCAACCATGGCGCCGGACCCCACATATCCCGCCAAACGTGATCATCCCGCCACTTAGCGAGAACTTTTTCCCACTGGCGATGATTGAATTGCTGATAGCTCTGTGGCTCGGCGCCCGCGACCAGTTTCGAAATCCCGATCGTATCGAAAATCCTCTCACTGAGGAAAAACTGCAAGTGCTTGATAAATTCCGGGTCCTTACCAGCCTTCTGCTTGGCGTAGATCGGGATGGTTTTGATCACCAAGGCCTGATCCTCCTCCGCCAACCACCGGAACTTCTCGAACGCCTTCTTTTTCGAAGTTCCCTCTTTGCGCGGATATGGTCCCCACACCTCGTTCTCGAACTGTTCTGTGTATTCGATTCCACCCTTGGCTTTGCGCTTACGCTCCTGCGGCTTCGCAGGAGGACTAGATTCCTGTTCTTCCTGTTCTTCCTGTTTATTATGGTGGTCAGCAGTGTCCACCGGTGACCCCTGTTTTTGTCCACCGGTGAGGCCGCTTTTGTCCACCGGCGGTGACAGGGTGACAATTTGTCCACCGGTGATCGTGATCAATGAATTGTCTTGGGTGCCGTCCGGTCGGCGGCGCCGATCGATGCGAATCAGGCCGCGCTCCACCAATTCATCGAGCCGGCGCTGGATCGTGCGGCGCGACACCTCGGTGTCATAGGCGAGACAGTCCAGGGAAGGCCAGCAGGCCCATGTCAGGCGATCGGCGCGGTGCGCAATCGCGATCAGCAGGCTTTTCAAGGTCGGGTCCCCTACCCGGATTTCCATGGCCCACGCAACGGCTTGATGACTCATTTCCAGTCCTTCCAAATGTGAAGAACCAAATGAGAACGGAGCCCTTGAAAAACTGCTTCTCGCTGCTATAAACGAGATGCGTCCACTCGATGGCTCGGTTTCCGTTCGCACCGGTTCCGAATTTTAGGGCGGCTCCCTTGCCGGGGGGCCGCCCTTTCTTTTACGCCTTCGTCACATTGACTCGCAAGACACTAGCCCTAGCGCCTATCCATGTCGCGCACCGCATTAGAGCCGATATCGCAGAATAGCTCGACGGTCCCGGCCGGGCCCATGCGTTGCTTTGCGATGATCGCCTGCAGCATGTTGTGGGCCGCGTCCACCTTTCGTTCCCATTCCCCGTGCGCCGGTGTGCCCTGCTCCGGTTCCGAGTTTTGCAGGTAATAGGATGGCCGGTATAGAAAAATCACGGTGTCGGCATCCTGCTCGATCGAGCCCGAGGAGCGGAGATCGGAAAGCGTAGGCCGCTTGTCCTCCCGGGTCTCAACGACGCGGTTCAGCTGCGCGAGCAGAACCACTGGGATTTCGAGCTCTTTGGCCAGGGCCTTCGCCGCGGCCGTGATCTCGCCGAGCTCATAGACCTTGTTGCCGGAATAGCGGGTGCCGGCCTTGATCAGGTCGAGGTGATCGATTGCCAGGAGATCGAGGCCCTCCCGCCGCTTCAACTGCCGCGCGCGCGCGCCGATCTGACTCATCGTGACGCCAGCGCGATCGTCGATCGTGATGGGCAAGTCGGCCAACCGCACCCCGGCGTCCCGCACCTTATCGAACATCCGCTCGTGGAATCTGCCGTTTCGCAGATAGAAATACGGCATCTTTTCAGTGCTATGATCGAAAATGACGTCGGAGATCATGCGTTGGGTCAGGGCAAGAGCGCTCATTTCCAGGGAGGAGATCATCACCCTGCGGCCCATCTCGGCCTGCCGGCGTAACAGCGTGAGGATCATGGCCGACTTGCCCATGCCTGGGCGCCCGCCCAGGATCACCAGATCGCCAGGACTCATTCCGCCGGTTTTGGCGTCGAGATCGCGCAGCGTGAACGCAACGCCCATCGGCCGCCCATCGTTGGCATAGGCTTTGGCGGTGGCGTCGATGGCTTCCGCCACCGCGCGCCGCATAGTGATTGCCCGGCCTGCCGTGGCCCGCTGTGAGACCACGGCATCGAGGGCATCGATTGCCTCGGCCGCCATCGACACCGCGTCCAGGTCTTCCCTGGGTGCCAGGGCGCGGCCAACCTCGGCAATCCGTCGCCGATCGGCGAGCTCGTGGATGTGGCGCGCATAGTCCGGAGCATTGATGATCGTGGTCGCCTCGGCGGCCAGCCGCGCAAGATATTTGCGCGTCGTCATGCCCGGGGTGATCTCGACATCCTCGACAATGCTGATCAGGATTTTCCAATCGACGAGTTTTCCCGCGGCAACCAATTCGGACATGATCCGAAAGAGGTAGCCGTGGATCGGTTCCCCGAAATCCTCCTCGCTGACGATGCCGTTGACGTAGCCGAAGGCTGCATTGTTGATCAGGATCGCACCGAGCAGGCCTTGCTCGGCTTCAATACTGACGGATTCCCATTTTGGTGCTGGAATCGGGATCATGTGATGTTGTTCCCTTGGTGCGCGGTTTTTTCTTCGGCTTGCATTCGATGCAAACCAGTTCGATCCTGACCGGACCTTTAACGGCATAGGTGACGGTGCACTCTTTGCCGCAGCGATCACAAATCTCCATCGACTTTCCTTTGCTGCTGACAAATGTTGAATTTGTTGGCCTCGTTCCCCCGCACTATCCAGCCCGGCCGTTGCTCGCGCCCAAACAGGTCGAGGTATGGCCCCTCGCAGTAGCGCTCGATCCGCGCGAAGGTCTCATCCGGCTTGCGGGAATGCTCCCGCAGCGGCGCGGTGATGATCTGGCGCACCGAGGCCGAACGCCGCTCCGGGCTGCCCTTGCGGCCGAGGACCACATATTCGGCGTTCTGCCGGGTGGTGTGGCCCTGTCCAAAAAACCACATTGCGTCCTGCATGTAGCAGAGCCATTGCGGGTGCCAGCGCTCGTTCAGCTTCAGCCATACGAACGCCATCGCGGTTGGCTCAAAGCCCCATGCGCGCATGATCGGCACATGCTGCCCGGTCGACAGGAACGGCCCGGTTACCCAAAAGAACAGATGGCAGTCGTCGGCAGTGTGCGCCTCGACCGGTAAGCGCATAATGTCGGACAGCGACATGCAGTCATAATGGGCCTGGGCGCTTTTCTCCTCGCCCTTCTCGGAATAGGCCTCAAAACGCCAGGGGACATCCGCGTGCACCGCGCGGAAATGGCGATAGGGCAGCCCTTCAAGCAGCGTCACCAGCCCCTCCCAATTAGCGGCCGCGCGCGCCACTTCGCCACCAGCATGGCCTCGGCGCGCTGGTGATCCTTTTTCCGGGTCAGGAGATAGGCCGAATGCGGGAACAGGCGCAGCGCCAAGCGACGCGACTCCTCTTTGTCGGAACTGAGCGCAAAATATCGCTTCCACACTGCCGGCTCGACGAACTCCGGCTCGATCTGCAACACCATGCGCACCGTGGCGCGCAGCTGGCCCGCGGCCATGCCGAACCGGAAGGCACTTGCCGAGCCCATGGAGCGCCGCTCTCCGTCCTCATCAGGAATCGAGGGCATCGCCCTCACGTTCTCGATCACCGCATGGGAGACCCTCCCAAGCCGGCGCAGCCACCTTTCCAGAGCGAAGTCATCGATCTGGCGCTTGGAGCCGTCGGGCATGGTCGGGAGATCGATGGCATCAGCGATAAACTCGGGTCCGTCGGCATCAGCCGGGCATAGAGCCGCGGCGCTCCCATTGATGCCGGGATCGAAACCGATAATCAGCCCCATGTGATATTCCTTTCGAGCCCCTATGGCTCCAGAAGAAGTGTGCGGGAGTTGCTAACCTTGCAGGGTCCACCAAGAAACCGAACAAGCGCCCCAGATTAGCTTTCGGCACCGATCCTCCCGCCGACCGATATTGGTCCTCCGCCGTTCGGTAACCGTTAATGCTTCTGGAAAATGCCGCTGCCGCCGCTTGGCGCTTCATCAGCCACGGCCAACTCACGCTGGCGAGCAGCGAACTGAGAGCGCGTCATCGGCGTGCCAGAGGTTGGCTCGCTCACCGTGACGCTTTCGACGTCGCCGCCCTCGAACTCCGCGGCATCCTCGGCCTTCTGCGCTTCGATCTTGGCGCGCTCGGCCGCCTTCTGCGCTTCGTCCGCGGCAATCGCAGCCTCCGGAGTTTCTGGCTCCAGCTTCTTGATGCCACCCTTGATCCGCTTCTCCTGGTCGTCGTGGAAACCCTTCATGAAGGCGCGATACTGCTCGGTGCCGGGATCATAGCCCGGCTTGGCCGCCTCGCCCTGCATGCTGCATGTCACGCCCTCGTCATAGGCGCGGTCGACCGCCGGAACCCGCTCATCCTGGACGAACATATCCAGCTGGGCGCCGAGATCGCAGCCCATCCATTTCGCGATGGTGAGATCGCGGGCAATCGCCGCCTTGCGGGCCTTCTCACCCTCGGCCTGCTGCAGCTGGAAAGCGATTTCGAAGTCGTTCTTGAGAAAACCGTCCTTCTTGGCCGTCTTGTAGGCATTGCGGAGATTGGCGTTTGCCGTGTTCAACTTGGCCTTGAGATCGGCGATCTTCGGCAGTGTCTGCAGGAACAACGCGCGGCTTTCCTCATCGACCGGGGAATTGAACCGCTGCTCGATCGGAGGTGGCGTCTTGTCCTTGGCCTTCTTGTCAGCCTTCGGGGGCTTTGGCGCCGTCGCGCCACCGGCCGCGGCCTTCGCAGCTGCCTTTGCCGCCTTCTGTTCTTCCGTCATCGGTGGCCGGCCGCGGCGCGGCGCCTCCGCGCTCTTTTCCTTCGTCATGGGTGTTCTCGCTCCGTTGTTTTACGCAAAATCCGAGGGTCGGAGATGCGCTTTGGGTATTCCGGTCTTTTGGTTGATTACGGTCACATATTTCACGGGCAAAGTCTTCCACTTACTGACCGCCTGTTTCGAAATCCCCAAAAAATCGGCAACTTGCGTCTTGGTCCAACCCCAACCGTCCTTTGCCGTCAGATCGGCGAAGGCCTCCTCATCAGTCGCTGGGATCGGGGAAAGCGCATTTTTCATGATTTGTCTGATTATCACGTCAACGCGAGGTTGACAATAGCGGCGACCGGGCGTAAATAGGGGGTACACCGAAACGAGCCATCGCGGCTCTGGAGCATCACATGGTCTACCTCGTTTCCGCCAAGCTCTCGACCGGCCTTTCCATCTCTAATGTAGAGTTCCTCTCCAAGGCTGGCGCAGAACGCGCCGCGGCGCACCTCATCGCTGACTATGCGGCAGAGGGCATCGTTGCGACCGTCACCATCACCGAGGCCTGAAATGATTGTTCTGAGCAAGGGCCAAGGCATCATGGCGGCAAAGCGCGGCTTCGTCGAGGGCCGCGACTTTATCTCCTATGATCAGGTTCCGTTGGGCCGGTTCGATTTGGTTTGGAGCATCGAGCGCTGGGTCGATCGCCGTACCACGGACGGTCTGGTTTTGGCTGCAGACGGCAGAAATGCCAGGAGCACAACATGATCAACAAGTCCGCTTCCCCGATCGGCATCCTCCAGTTCTCCAACGGGAACAAGACCGCGCTTTTCATCGGCGCCAACAGCAACACCGGTGAGACCATCGTTTGGCAGTCCGTCAACGGTCGCCGCGCCACCCGCACCACCGGCCGCAATATTGCCGGGCTCGCCGGAGAGGTGAAGCACGTCTTGGATAGCGGCGAGGCCACCTGGGTGGAAACGCCCAATAAGGCCGCGCTGTCTTGCCTGTTCAGCGTGGCCAAGTCGTGAAGCCGCTCACCCACCTCGACGTCGCCTGCTGCGGCGCGGCAGGCTTCGTGCTCGCCGTTGCTGCTTTCGTCATTCACCTCTTTTTCTAGGGAGACCCCAATGCCCTTGAACGAACCCCTTAATCCTCGCGCTGTCCCCGGTTCCAATGAGGCTCCGGATTATGCCAAGCTCGTTACCGAGCGCATCGCGGCGGAATATGCCGAGTTCAACACCACCTTGGCCGAAATGCTCGATCAGGCCCGCGCGCTGCCGAGCCCGATCCACAACGATGAGGACGCCCTGTCGAGCGGCGCGCTGATCAAGCGCTTCCGCGATCTCGACGGCCGGGTCGAGGCGGTGCGGGTCCTGGAGAAAGAGCCGTACCTGCGCGGCGGCAACGCGGTGGACTCGTTCTTTAATGCCCTGCGCGACAAGATCGGCAAGAGGGTCAAGACCGACCGTTCCGCCAAGCCCGGCGCCGCCGACGTTCTGCAGGCCCGCATCAACGACTACCAGGATCGCAAGCTGGCCGTCGAGCGCGCTCGCCTTGCCGCTGAGCAGGCCGAAGCTGCGCGCGTGGCGCAAGAGGCCGCCCGCAAGGCCGCTGAGGAGGCGCGACAGGCCGAGGAAGCCCGGCTGGCCGCGGAGCGCGCGCGCAAGCCGGAGAACATCGCGACCAAGAGCGCCGCGGCCGTCGAGCAGGAGCGCCGCGCGATCGAGGTCGAGATCGAGGCCAAGCGACAGGCCGAACAGGCGGAGGAGGCGCGTCTCAATTCGCTGGCTTCTACCGCCGATCTAGTGCGCACCCGTGGCAGCGATGCCTCCGGAGCCGGCGTGCTGCTCACCTCTGCCAAGGAAAACTACGCGCTGCTGGTCGACCGCAACAAGGTCGATATGAACGCGCTGCGGCCATACTTCACCGACGCCGAGATCGAGAAGGCTCTGCGCGGCTGGGCCAAGGCCACCGGCTATCGGACCAGGATGGAAGGCGCCGAGATCGGCCAGCGCAATAAGGGCGTGACGCGGTGAAGGTCGAGATCACCATCGCGCCCATGCATGGCCCGGTCGACCCGCCGCCGATCGCGATCACCATCAAGCGTGGTAGGCAACGCATCCGCGTCGAGTTGCGGCCAGAGGATTTTGCTCTGGCCGTTACCGGTCGCTTGGTCCATGGCGAGATCACCGGTGGCTCTTTCGATGAGGTGGAGCCCCTGCGTGAAGATGCCTCTGACGTCTTTGGAGGATACGAGCCATGAAGCGGCCCCGCCCCTACATCCCGCTGGCCGTCCGGGTGGAAGTCGCCGAGCGCGACGTGCCGAAGGGCGCATGGTGGGAGCTCTATTCTCTGGCAGTCGAGAGAGGGCGGCTGACGCTTGGCAAGCGCCTCATGATCCTGCTCGGGCACCTGCCGAAGGGCGCCCAGCTTGACCACGATCCCGCGCTGATCCTGCGCCCCTATGTCGACGGCTTCTATTCGCCACTGGCCAACGATCCGGCCTATCTGGTCTACCGCGAGAAAGCCGAGCACCAGCAGAAAACCACCGGTCGCAAGCCCGGCGCCGAGCGCACCATCACCACCAAAGGCTCCGACATCGGCCTAAAGGCAAAATTCGCGAAGCTGGAGAAACGGACCAAGGCATCACGGCGCCCGAAGCATAAGATTCCGTCGCGGCCATTCCCGAAAAACACCAGGGGATTTCGATGAGCAAGATCACCGGCGATTGGCTCTACAACACCGCGGTGCGGCCCGATCCGAGCCAGCCGCCGGCCGGCTATATGCGCATTGGCCAGGGCATGCCGATCCGCAAAGGCATCTTGGCCAATGCCGAGGTCGACCGTCCGCTGATCGATATCATCCATGAGGCGACATTTTCTCGCCCGATCGGCCTGCAATGGGTCAATGATATCTATGCATTCCGTACCGCATTGCGGAAAGCGCACTGCTTCACGATCGATACCGCGACATCGGCGCTGCTGGCCGATTTCAGCATCGCAATCTCCACCGATCTCGACAGCGTTCGCCAACTGGCGGCGCCGCCGTTCCCGACGACATGGTTCGAAATTGACAACGTGGCGCGGCTGCGGCGCATCGTCGAGCTCGGCCATAAACTGTCGGAGATGGCCAGCAATGATCCGGTCGCGCGCGTCGGTTGGCTGATCACCTCGCACGGCGACGAATACCTCGCGAACTATTGTTGCGTGACGCTGCAGGGCCCGGTTATCGCCCCTATGGCCTATCGCTGGCGCACCGGCGCGCGCGGCATCCAATCGCCCAAGGATACGCCAACCTCGGTCGCCAATAATGACCGCATGTGCTTCAACATGAAAGGAAGTGGCGTTCTCACTGACGACGCTTCCATTACAAAAGCATGGCCGATCCCCGGCGAGGGGGAATTTGTATTGAGCCGCCAGGAAGTCGACCTGATGTTCGAGCTTTCTGGCGAACTCCGCTACATCTTTGCCCTGCTGCTGACGCTGGGCGCCTCCAATGCCGGCGCGACCCCTTCGTTTTCCCCGCAGGCGCCGAGCGCCGCGGCGCCCTTCGAGGCCAAAGGAAAGACGCTATTTCCGATCGAGCATAAGGTGCTCACCATCAAACTCGGCCGCAAGATGACCGCGGATAAAGTTGCCGCGCGGGTGATCTCTGGCCACAAGAAGAGGTTCCATGAAGTGCGCCACCACCTGCGGCGGATCAAGACGCCCGACGGCGGCACCCGACTGGTCAAGGTGAGAGAGCACAACCGCGGCGATGAGCGCTTGGGAAAGATCGTCAAGACATATCGGGTGGAAAAATGAGTACGATTCTCAAGCCAGATACGAACCCGGTGTTGATCTGCACGTCCTGCGGTCGAGGCTTTCTGGTAATGCCGCCCTCTGGTGTCGATATCGACCCTATCTGGCGAATCCTCGGTATTCGCGAGGACGGCGGAGTATGCGGCGGAGAGATCAAGGCGGTTGACCGTCTTTTCGCGGCCAAGGTTGCGGAACAATACGTGGAAATAGGAGGCGACGAATGGCTGCGCGGAAAAAGGAAGTCATAACCCTGGATCAGGTCCGGGAACCGATGTCGTTCGATGAGCAATTGCTGCGGATCGCCAGCAACCCATCGATCCCGGTCCCTCGGCTGAAAGAGATCGCCGAGCTCCGCCGGCAGATGCGGCTCGATGATGCCGAGGAAGCATTCAATCAGGCGCTGGTAGACTGCCAGGAGGAGATGCGGCCGATCGAGGCTGACGCTGCCAACGACAGCACCAGGAGCAAATACGCCACGCTCTATGCCGTCGACAAGGCGCTGCGGCCGATCTATTCGAAATACCGATTCAGCCTGAGTTTCGACACCACCGACTGTCCCATCGAGGGGCATATGCGCGTGGTTTGCTACGTCGGGCGCGGCCTCTTCACCCGCCGTTACCAATACGACGTCGCAATCGATACCAAGGGCCCGAAGGGCAATGACGTGATGACGAAGACGCATGCCGGCGGCTCCGGCTTCTCCTATGGCAAGCGCTACCTGGAACTCGCGATCTTCAATGTCACGATCGGCGATCCCGGGCGCCCGGCCGACGATGACGGCAACCGCGCCGCCGGCATCGAGCCAATTAGCCAGGAGCAGTTAGCCGAGCTCGTGGCCCTCGCCGATGAGGCCGGCGCCGACAAGGCCAAGTTCTGCAAGGTAATGAAGGTCTCAAGCTTCGCCGCGATCCCGGCCAAATTGTTCGATGAGGCAAGGCGGCAGCTGGAGCGCAAACTGCGCGCCGAGCAGGCCAGGACCGCAAGCCAGGGTGAGCCGCAGTGATCGAGCCAGATATCATCGACTGCGAGCAGGGTTCTCCGGAATGGTTCGCGGCTCGGCTCGGGCTGCCGACAGCCAGCCGCTTCAATGAGGTGCTGCGCGAGGAAGGCAGGGGCGCCGGTGGCGAGAGCAAGACGCGCCGCACCTATCTGAACCAGTTGGCCGGCGAGCGCATCACCGGCGTTCCCATGGAGACATGGAAGAACGCCGCCATGGAGCGCGGCCACGTCGATGAACCGGAAGCGCTACAGCAGTACGAGTTCCTCACCGGGCATACGGTGCAGCGCGTCGGCTTCATCCGCGGCTATCGGTGCGGGTGCAGCCCGGACGGTTTGATCGGCGACGATGGCATGGTCGAGTTCAAATCGACCGAGCCGCACCTCCTGATCGACATCTGGCGCCGCCGACTGCCGCCGACCATGCATTACGCCCAATGCCAGGGCGGGTTGATGGTGGCGCGGCGAAAGTGGATTGATCTGGCGATCTATTGCAAAGGCCTGCCGCTGTTCATTCACCGGTTCGACAAGGACGTTTCCTTTATCGAGCATCTGGAGGGGCAGGTTCACATCTTCAACAAGGAAGTCGACCAAATCGTCGAATTGATCCGAGGTGTCACATGAGGGATTTAGTCGTTTTTATGCTTTATATGGCCGGGTCGTTTTTTGCTTTCGGCCAGGGCCATGACATTGGATCGGGTAAAAAACAGGTCGTCGGGACCTGGGGGTGGATCATCAGTTTCTGTGCAATTTTGGCTGTTATGAGTCTGACCGGCTGGAGATGATCAATGCGTCAGCGCCCGATCCGGTGCATGTGGACCGGCACCCATTTCGTTCCGCAGAACAGCCAGCTGCGCCAATGCCGCGAGCAGTTTGGCGACGGCGAGATCGTCATGCTGGAGCGCCACGAGGAGCGCGACATGAACTCGCACAGCCATTACTTCGCCTCGATCAACGAGGCCTGGAAGAATCTCCCCGAAGCCTTGGACGCGGAATATCCCTCTCCAGATGCGCTGCGGAAAAAGATGCTGATCAAGTCCGGATATGCCAACGAAAAGGTTACGGTCTGCGACACCGCGCACGACGCGGCAATTATGGCGGCTTATATAGCACCGCTGCACCAATACGGCATCGTCGAGGTGCGCGGGAACGTGATCCGCGTTTACGAGGCAAAATCACAGTCTCTCGCGGCAATGGGTAAAAAAGAGTTCCAAGCATCCAAGTGGGCGGTCCTGGATGCGATCTCGGCCATGATCCACACCAGCACCCGCCAGCTACAGGACAATGCAGGGAGATCGGCATGACAAAATATCTCGTGATGGACGTGGAGACCAGCGATCTGTTCGACTTCACCAAGCCGGCCGATGCGATCGGCCAGCCCCGGCTCTGTGAGGCCGCGCTGCTATTCGTCAACGATGCCCTGGAGATCGAGCGCACCATCGACCACCTCATCAAGCCGGAGGGCTGGCTGCTGCGCGACGACAGCGAGGCCGCCCGCGTGAATGGTCTCACCCAGCAGCGGCTTGAGGCCGAGGGAGTCCCGGTCCGCGAGATCGCACGCGACTATGGCGCCGCGATCGATGAGCGCCGGCTGATCGTCGCATTCAACGCGCCGTTCGACATCAAGATGATGCGCGCCGAGCTCCGCCACTCCGGCTATCCGGATCGCTACATGCAGACCCGCTATATGTGCGTGATGCAGGGCTGCCGGAAACTGGTCAACGCCAAGACCGCGGCCGGGCGCAGCAAGGTTCCGACGATGGATGAAGCCTGCATCCATTTCGGCTTTGAACAGGAGCCCAAGCCGCACCGCGCGATCCACGGCGCCACACGCGCGCTCAACATCCTGCGCGCGCTTCGCGACCAGAACATGATGCCGCCGGTCAAGGACCCTTACGACAAAAAGAGCAAGTGATGTACGCAGCCAGAACCGATGTGCCGGTCGAGCGTTCCAGGGGCGAGATCGAGGCCACGTTGAAGAAATATGGTGCTGACCGATTCGCTTATTTCGCAGAGGGCCAGCGTGCCATCGTGGTCTTCGAAGCGAAGAACCGGCGCATTCGCTTCGATCTACCATTGCCCAAGGACCAGGATGACCGCAAAGGCCAGATGGCGCGGCAGCGCTGGCGCGCACTCCTGCTCTGCATCAAGGCCAAGCTGGAAGCGGTCGACAGCAAGATCGAGACGTTCGAAGAAGCCTTCTTGGCCCATGTAGTGATGCCCGACGGGAAAACCGTCGGCGACCACACGAGCGCGACAATCGCCAAGGTCTATGCCGGTGAAACAACGCCGCTCCTGCCGCCGCCACGGTGACCACGTGGGCAAGAAGCGATACGAGTTTCCGGTCAAATTGACGGCCACCGAGGTTGCGATGATTCGCGGCATCGTGCGCCTGGACCGCCACGAGCGAAGAAAGGCCGGCTTCGCGCGCGGAACTAACGGACTGGCCAAGCGCCTCGCCGTCGCTTACGGCGTGTCAGAATGGTGCATCGAAAGCATCATCAAGGGGAAACGATGGAAAACCGTGGAAGCGAAGACGTCGCAATACTTAATGGGGTCCTGAGCGCAATCCCGCCGGCCGGCGCCAGCCTGAAAGACATCTCCGCCACAACCGGCCTCTCGACGCAGAAGGTATTGCGTGCGGTCAGCACCATGCTCGCCGATGACGTGATCACCCGCACCGGCACGCCGAACAAGGGCATCGGCGTCTATCACCGGAGAGCATGATGGTCGCCTATAGCTTCAAACAGCGGTTTGTGCAGCCGATCCGGGTTGGCCTGTCGTCGGTCAGCCTGTCATTCGATTGCGCACCAAAGCGGCAGACAATCCGCCTGCCGCGGCGGCGCCACGCTCGGCCGGGGGAAATCCTGCAGCTTTACTATGCCCAGAGGACAAAGCACTGTCAGAAGATCGGCGAGGCCCGCTGCATCGAGGTGGTCCCGATCCGGATCAATGTCTCGCCAACCCCTTACGGCCTCGATATCCGCGTCGGCAAGCACTGGCTGTCCGATCTTGAGCGAATCGATTTCGCCCAAGCCGACGGTTTCAACGACTGCGGCGATATGTACGATTTCTGGCGCCAGGAGCATGGAGTCGGTTACTTCAATGGCGACCTGATCAAATGGGAACCGATCTGATGGGCGAGAAAACTGCAATCGCATGGTGCGATCATACGTTCAACCCCTGGATCGGCTGCCAGAAGGTCTCCGCCGGCTGCGACCTTTGCTATGCGGAGACCCTGATGGACAAGCGATACCATCGCGTCGAATGGGGTCCTCACGGCGCCCGCGTGCGCACCAGTGCGTCAAACTGGCGCCAGCCCTACCGATGGGCCAAGGCTGCCAAAGCCTCTGGCCGGCGCCCGCGCGTCTTCTGTGCCAGCCTTGCCGACGTGTTCGACAACAAGGCCCCTGCCGGCGCGCGGGCCGACCTGTTCCATATGATCATGGATACGCCAGAGCTTGATTGGCTGCTCTTGACCAAGCGCCCGGAGAACATCGAAAAGATGATGCATCCGTTCTGGTTCCCGGGCAATATCTGGCTCGGCACCACGACCGAAGACCAGGACGCTTTCGACCGCCGGTGGGAGATCATGCTGGAGCTCCCCGCCATCGTGCGGTTTATCTCCTATGAACCAGCGCTCGGTCCGCTCACCACGCGCAAGTTTCCAAAATCTCATCTCCCGGATTGGCTGATCTGCGGCGGAGAGAGCGGGCCCGGCGCCCGCATGATGGAGCCGGCCTGGGCGCGGGAGCTCCGCGACGAATGCGCCGAGCGGGAGGTTCCGTTCTTCATGAAGCAGATGACCGGAAAGACTGCAATCCCGGACGATCTGATGATCAGGCAATTTCCGAAGTAGGTAGTTAGCGATGACGCCAGCGCAGAAAGCCCGCAAAGTCAAAGCGATTTATCGGCGCTGGCTGAAGGATGAAAAATTCTTTGACGAGATCGCCACCAATCCGGAACCGGAGTTCGGCGACATCCAAGAGGTGTTGCGAAATCTCGGGTCAGCAATTGCCTATGCGCAAGCCTACGTGACGCGACAGAGCGTCACTAATCAGCAGTTAAAGGAACTGTGATGGCCAACAACGTGACGCCAACAAAGGTTCGCCGCGCCATGGGGTTGGCGCGTCACAATAAGACTTGTGAGACATGCGGGGGCCGCTTCGACCAGACGCCGAACGGGCGCATGTGTGGGTCCGGCTGTCGCATCGAAAGGACGCCATCGGCCAAGGGGCCGTACTCCAAGGAAGACCGCGATTTGCATTGACATCACAATAAAAAAGGCCGGCCCCTGGGAAAGGGACCGGGCTTGATATTGGCACCGGTGGAAGGTGTCGAACCCTCGCGGCGAAGTTTTGGAGACCTGCCGGCTCCCGGAGCCCACCGATAATTTTGGTACTGGAGCTCGGAATCGAACCGAGTACTCCGGATTCACAGTCCGGCCGCCCGTTGCCATCGAGCATCTCCAGCATGATTGGTCGCTCACGCGCGTGTCGATCGCGCCTGACAGCCGTATGAAAGCCGTTTCCTCGCCGGAGGGAGAGCGTTGGCAGGCGGTGTAGGATTCGAACCCACATAGGCAGCCTCAAAAACTGCCGTCCTACCGTTAAACGAACCGCCCAAATTTGGGGCTGCGTAGGGGTTTCGATCCCCTTCCCGCGGTTTGAAGGACCGCTATCCTAGCCAGTAGACGAACGCAGCATGGAGCGACCTGGGAGAATCGAACTCCCTTGGCACGGCTTGGAAGGCCGGCGATCAACCAATGACCCAAGGTCGCATGAATGGCGGAAGGCTGAGGGCACGATCCTCACGGCATAGTCGCCGCCGATCGGTTAGCAATCGACGCCCGGCCCCGCCGGGTTAGCCTTCCATGGTGGCCACGGGGCGAGTCGAACGCCCATCTCCAGTTACGGTATCGAGCTTAGGAGGCCCGACCGGTACGTGGCCAAATTGGAGCCCCGAGGGTGATTCGAACACCCGCCAGATCGCGTTTAGAAGACGCGCGCTCTACCACTGAGCTACCGGGGCATTGGAGACCGGAGGGCGAGTCGAACGCCCCTTGCCGGGCTTTGCAGGCCCGCCCATCGCCGCTCTGGCATCCGGTCATAGGATTGGCTGCGGCCGTAGGACTCGAACCCACGTCGCCCGGGTCAGAGCCGGGCTTATCCCCTGGAGGACCGCAATGTTGGTCAGGATGGGAGGAGTCGAACCTCCACTGGCAGCATCCGAGGCCGCCCGACTTCCGCAATCTTTCATCCTGATGGCGATCCCGCGAGGATTCGAACCCCGACCTCCCAGATTCGTAGTCTGGCGCATTATCCATTGTGCTACGGGACCGTAAATGGCACTGCCGGCGGGTATCGATCCCGCTTCACCGGGTTGAGAACCCAGCATCCTAGCCAGTAGACGACGGCAGCATGGCTCCGGTCGCAGGTTTCGAACCTGCCGCATGGCGGTTAACAGCCGCCCGCCATCACCAAGATGGCCCGACCGGAATAGAAGATGGTGGAGAAACGGAGAATTGAACTCCGAACGTGAGCCGTGCAAAGGGTCACTGCGTCCCAACGCTTTCCCCGAATTGGTGCCCTGCGCCTGATTCGAACAGGCCTCCTGCGGTCTTCAGCCGCGTGCAATCACCAGATTTGCTAACAGGGCGAATAGATGGCGTTTTATTCGACCGCCTTCACGGTCACCTCTTCATTAATTTGCCGCGGTTGCGGGTCTTCGTTGAAGTAGGAGGGCACGCCAAACCCTTACCGTATTGCATCGCGCGAGGAGCCGTCCCAGAGGGCAGATGGCATCCCGTTTCGATTGGCGCCGCGGCGCATTCCCGTCGACCCTTCGCGGTTGTACTTCCCGCAGTATCGATCGCGCGAGCCGCCGCCGGCCATCCACCGCCGGGCGCGGACTGAATTGGAGCGGCCAGTCGGTTACGATCCGACGTCTCGACCTTGGCAAGGTCGAACTCTGCCATTGAGCTATGGCCGCATGGTGGGTGACGGACTGAGTTGAACATCCTGCCCAAAGGGACCGCGTTTACAGCGCGGCGATCGGACCGCCGATCCTTACTTGCGCCACCCGAAATTGGTTGCAGGCCAGGAACTCGAATCCTGCTGTTCCGGCTTATGAGACCGAACGGGTCACCCGACCTTTACCTGCAATTGGTGCGAGGCTTTGAACTCTCTCGCGTGCGCGGCGTACCTCCGGCCTGCACAGAATTGATCGGGGCCCTCCGGGAAGGCTTTGAATCGTGATACCAAACCCAAACGTATGACTACGAATCCGGCGCAGTCGTGAGGCATCAGCCCTTCTTGGCGGATGGCCGAGGAATCGAACCCCCACCGGTTGCCCGGGCCACGGTTTTCAAGACCGCTGGCGCACCATTGCACCTGGACCATCCATTTGGCGATCTCCCGGCGACTCGAACGCCGATCTCCCGGCTTCGGAGGCCGGCGCTCGATCCAGTTGAGCTAAGAGATCCTATTTTTTCTTCGCCTGATTCCAATACTTGGCCATCTTCACGGCCTCGATCAGGCTATCGTCGACCACCACGCCCGGCATCGGCCGCAGTGCCTTCGCATCCAGTGCTTGCTCCAGCGCCAGATAAAGATTGCCGAGATCGGGCGACGACGGATTGACGAACAGCACATCGAGCTCGATCGGATCGGCGATCGGCGTGATGATCCCAGCCTTCTGGCACGCCGCCAAGATCGCGCGCCGGTACTCCTGGATCACCCTCACGTGCATGCGCCGGTGCGGCGCGTCATGTACCCACAGCTGCAGGAGCGGCGGCTGCTCCATCGCCAAATACTTAGCGATGACTTTCATGGTAGGCCTCCTCGGTATCGAGCCGAGCCGTCTACACCCGTCCGGTGCCCCGGTTTATAAAACCGAGCCGCACACCTGTGCTAAGGCCCAAAATTGGTCGGAGCAGCAGGAATCGAACCCGCCTTGTCTCGGCCCCAAACCGAGCGATCAACCACTGACCCATACTCCGAAGTGTGGAGGCCGGCTGGCGCCGTTATCCGCCTATGCGGTACGCCTCCATGATTGGCGACCCTACGGGGTGCTGACCCCCGGACCTTCCCCGTGACAGGGGGGTGCTCCACCGTTGAGCTATAGGGCCATAGGTCAGGTGGGCGACGATCCCACATCCGCGATCTTCCGGCCGCTAAGGGCACTTCGATCTTCGGTCCCGCTTCTAGACCGTCTACGGTTTCAGACCCAAAAAAATGGTGTGCCTGGGGTGACTCGAACACCCACTGAGCGCGTCCTCAACGCGATCCCTCTACCGTTGGGGTACAGGCACGAAATTGGTGGATCGACGGGGAATCCAACCCCGGACGCGCGGGTTAAGAGGCCGCCGTTCTGGCACTGAACTATCGATCCGAATGGCGAACCCCGGTGGTTTCGAGCCACTTACGGAGGGGTTAAAAGTCCCTTGCAAGACCATCCTGCTTTACGTTCGGGGTCCGTGATCAGACGCCCGGTTTCAGGTTCTTGAAGTTGCAGCGAATCAGCCGGCCGGAGCCGCGGATGTGGTGCACCCAATTGCGGCGCAGCCGCACCGGCTCGATGCCGATGTCGCAGAATACGCACCCGCAGCTGATCGGGATCGCGTCCTGCGCACGCCAGCGCTCGCGCCGAGCCTCCTCCATCAACACCTCGACAGCGACCGGCATTGGCTTTCTCCGAATGGTAGTCCCTGAGTGAATCGAACACCCTCATAGACGCTCATCAGGCGCCTGCCTTCCCACTTGGCGAAGGGACCGTGAATGGTAACCCACCTACGAATCGAACGCAGTCTTGCCGGGGTGTAGGCCCGGTGCCGTCCCATCTGGCTCGTGGGTCATGGTGCCCGGTGCAGGAGTCGAACCCGCACGGCCCTCGCGGGCCAGGACTGTTTTGAGCAGCCGGCGTCTACCGTTCCGCCAACCGGGCAATTGGTGTCGTCGGGGAGACTCGAACTCCCAAAGCTACCGGGTCTGAGCCGGCATCGTATGCCAAATTCCGAATGAAGCCACGACGACATTTTAGGTCTCGCCGATGCCGCGGGGCCTCTCGGGCCGGGACTATCGTTCGCCGCTGTGCCGCGCCGATCAAGCGCGGGACGCCATCTATCGATGGACTGGACTGCGAGATTGATGGTGCTGCTTCGGAGGATCGAACTCCGGTGCCCGCCTTACCAAAGCGGTGGACTGCCACTGGCCTAAAGCAGCGAATTTACGCCCGGCGCCGGGCGGGTGAACTCTGGGCCGCGAACCCGCTTCACCATGGCTGAATTGATTGATCGGGTACTTCTTCACCCGAGGCGCATGGGCCGCTGCCCTGCCATTTCCACCGATCTTCGGGTCTGGCCTGGAGCCGACAGCAGGACTCGAACCCGCGACCTTCGCCATACAAAGGGGCTGCTCTGCCACTGAGCTATGCCGGCAATTGTGCTTGGTGCTGCCTCGGTGTCTCGAACACCGCGCCTCCGACTTACGAAATCGGCGCTCTGCCTGCATGAGCTAAGGCAGCACGAAGAACAATCATTCGGTCCGCTGGAAACCAGTATGCCCCGAGGAGCTCCTACCAGTCGGACCTAGCCGCCGGGCCGCGCGTGCGCGACAACGGTCAGCATCGTTCTTGTGGCAGAAAGTGCAAATCTGGGATTTGCGGGATTTTCTCTCTGCCATCTCGGCAGAGGGTGCGAACCCGCTGCCGCCTTAGTCTCTGCGCCCGATCTTGGCGCTATTCGATTCTGGTGCCATCTCGACGGCGCACAGCCACACGCCCCGCGTAAATAGCGGTTGTGTGGGCTGTATATCGTGTGCCGGATAAAGCATTTGTCTCTCGGATGATCGTCTGGATTCTGGAAATACGCTAAGGTTCCTGAAAAGTCAACCTCGGCTAGATGAAAATATTGATCAGGCCGGCGCCGCCATACAGCACGGTGAGCGCCGCGGTGCCGCCCCAGATGTAATCGCCATGATGCTTGATCGACAGAATCCGCAGCGTCAGCAATGTCCCAAGGCCCATCAGCACCGATCCGCCGACCATCCCGGGGAGCACCAGGGCAGGAGGAACGCCAGCACCACCTCCGATGCCGACCGCGCGGAAGATCGCGACTGTGAATCCAACGGTGAGCGCACCGATCTTGTCGATCGTGATGGCAATCGCGAGACAGAGCGCATGCCGCCGCACATCGTCAACGATGATTGCCGGGTCGCTGACGATCTTCGCGGTCCGCGCCTGCATGAACAGGAACAGAAGCAGGTAGATCACCAGCGCGGCGCGGTTCAGCGTCACAAGATTATTCGCAAGTTCAAGGATATGATTTGTTGTTGTCATCTCACTTCCCGTTGTTGCGGCCAGGATAAAGAACCTCATTCCGCCGGTTGT
>Ga0207703_10000220_pt1 | contig 66005 bp, 59 predicted proteins | sample KBSSwiS12_FD_184304 | JGI IMG/M metagenome (GOLD analysis project Ga0207703, IMG submission 184304) | Switchgrass rhizosphere microbial communities from Kellogg Biological Station, Michigan, USA - KBS Switchgrass S1-2 (SPAdes) (version 2) | ecosystem: Host-associated > Plants > Roots >... | reverse complement strand
GACACGATTCCGCGCTGATGGCGGACAGTATTCCGGCGGCATGACGGACACTGTTCCGATCTGATGGCGGACAATTTGTCGGTTGCGCGGAATGCTGTCTGCCATGACCGGAACGCTGTCCGGCATGCGCCCGGAATCAGTGAGCTGACTGCCCTCGGCGACTCGACGCAAGCCTTATCTGCCGCCGCCCTTCGTCCCTTTTTCCAAGGGAGCGACGGGGTGGCGCAAGCGAGGCTGAGCGTGAGAAAGATCAAAGATTTACTGAGACTGCACTGGGTGGGCGGCGTGAGCAGCTGTCGCCAACTGGGCCTTTCTGTGGGCTGTGGCAAGACGGCGGTCGCCGACTGCCTGCGCAGAGCCGCCGCGGCGGGTCTGACGAGCTGGGAGGCGATTGTAGCGCTGGACGAGGAGGAGTTGGAGAAGCGGCTGTATCCGAGCGCTCGAAGCGGCGGAGCGCCGCCGCGAAGCGTGCAGCGGCCTCAACCGGACTGGTCGAAGGTGCGCGAAGAGCTCGCCCGCCGCGATCATCAGGTGACTCTGGCTCTGCTGTGGCAGGAATACAAGTCTGAGCCCCGGAGGGCTACCATGTCGGCTCTCAGAAGGAATGGACCCCGGGTTTCTCAAAATGATGCCCCCCCGGCTCCCGCGGCGCGTGACATGTTCAGTGTGCTGTAGCTCTCCCGAAGTTGTCTAGCCGGTTGCGGTATTGATGCTTGGGTCGGTACCGGCTTCCCGCTCTCGGCGACCCGGGCGGGTGCGCGCCGGCTGCCCTGAGAGGCGCGGCTTGAGTCGCTGCCGATATGACTCACCCTCGATGAGCAGATCGTAGGCGTTTCCGGTGAGCCGATCGATGGCGCTCTGTGCACGCATCGGATCTGCGAACATGGCGAGCCATTCATCGGGTCCGCGGTTGGAAGTGAAGATCATGGAACCGGCGCGGTGACGTTCGGTGATGATCTCGTGGGCATCACGACTCTCCACCGCATCCATGCTGTCCAGGGCGAAGTCGTCGCAGATGAGCAAGTCAACAGCGAGGAACTTACGCAGCTCGAGTTCGTAGGAATTGTCGAGCCGGGAGTGCTTGAGCGTTTTGAGCATCTTGTCAGCGCGTACTGCCAACACTGAGAGGCCGTGGCGGCAGGCAATGTGACCGAGCGCGTGTGCCAGAAAGGTTTTGCCGACGCCGACGGGACCCACGATGATCAGATGAGCGTGTTTCTCGAGGAAGCGCAGCGACACGAGCTCTTGCCACAGTGTTTGATCGTAGGTGATCTGCGCGGTACCGTCCCACAACTCCAGCTGCATGGCTGGGTCGAGGCGTGCGCGTTGCACGCGCAGTGAAGTGGCCAGGCTGTCGCGGCGTGCGGCTTCGTCAGACAGCACCAACAGCAGGAAATCCTGGTGAGCCATTTTCTGCTGGCGGGCAAGTGCGAGTCGCTCGGGCAAGGTATCGAGGATGGGCGAGAGCTTCATGCGACGCAGTACGGTTTTGAGATCGGGCGAGATGAGATCGGCAGTGCTCATGGCGTGTCCTCCGGGTCAGTGATCGCGTGTGTTGAACGGGAGGGAGTATTGGCTCGCAGGCCGTAGGTGCCGTGCGGGCGCGGGTTTTCTGGGTGAAGGCGCAGCCGGTGCAGAAGTAGCTGCCGTTTGCAACATGCGTTCGAGGCGTCGCACGTCATACATCTGAGCATCGAGGGCAAGGCGGCAGGTCTGCTCGACGCGTGCCTCGCCATACCGGCGCACCAAACCGAGCAGCGCATATACGCGGCGCATGCGCGTCCAGGGCAGTGGCCCTTCGAGCACCTGGTGAGCAAAGTGCCCGATGGCCGCGCCGTGTTGGGTAGCCTGACGCTCGAGAAAGCCAATGTCGCGCATCGCATAGGCAGTCTTCTCAGCAGGGAAGTCGTTAGGATCGATGGACCGCCCGCCTGGGCACTTACGCGGATGGGTTTTGACGAGCTTGCCTTGATCGTAGAAGTGCACGAGGGTGCGATCGGCGCGGGCCCGCAGGCGTTTGCTGATGAAGCGTGTAGGCAGTGAGTAGAGCGCCTTGGCGACTACTGCCAAGTGATCGCGTCCGACCTTCGGATCGCACCAGTACGGGATCTCATACAGTGCCGTGGGGGCCGGCAGCAGATGGGGTTGCTCCTCCGCCTCGAAGCACTCGAGTGGCAAGCGCTGCGTGCGGCTGTGACGGCGCAGGCCATACTCTTGCCGACACCAGTGTTCCGCGCGCTCGTGTGCATCGAGGAAGGACTCGACTCGCTCGCCGGCGAAGCAGTCATCGCGCACGTTCTGTACCGCTCGCTCCACGCGTGCCTTGTCGCGGGCATGCCGGGCGCGTGCGGGATCCACTACAAAGCCGCGTGCTTGCGCATACTCGAGGAAGGTTGGGTTGATACGCGCATCCAGTGGATCGGCCAACACCACGATCGCCTTGGTGTTGTCCGGCAGCAGCACACGGAAGATGCCGCCGAAGAACAGCCAGGCCTGCTCGCACGCTTGGATCGCACTCGCCGTGGTCTCGGGGAGGCACGGCCACACGAAGCGATGGCGCGAGTAGACAGCGGTGAAAATCCAGGCACGAAAGCGCCGCCGTTTACCCCGCGCGTCCGGTTCCAAATATCCCATCCAACCCGTGTCGACCTGGAGTTCGGCGCCCGGCGCACAGTCGGCGATCGGTACGGTCGCGGCTGTGCGGCCGAATCCGAGTTCAGCGACGGCGAACCGATAAAGGGTCGCATAGGGGACTTGTATGCCTTGACGCAGCAGGAGCTTGCGCAACTTCGACAGTCGCAGTCCTTGCGCGAGCAACTGTTTGATGCGCTCGCGATGCGCCTGACAGCGCTCCCAGGCGTCTCCGCGCGGACGTCCGGCCTGCGTTCGCATAGAGGCCAACAACGCGGTGAGCAACTCATCAGTGAGCGCAGCCTCACCACTGGTAGGTGTGAGTCCCAGTGCCTGTGCTGCATGCACATAGCGGCGCACCGTCTTGACATCCAACCCCAGCCGCGCCGAGATGCGTTTGCAACCGGCGCCGCCGACCCATTGCCGCAGAACTTCTTTCGTCTCCACCCTCGTGACCTCGCGATATGCCATGACGGCTCCCCACGGCCAACCTGGCTCACGAGGATCCGCCGATGCGGTGCAGCACGCGCAGAGGGAGGGGGGATAATTTTGAGAAACTGCCCCTCAGAGGGGGGAATGGTTCTGAGAAATCCTCACCCGAACGGGGGGAAAGGTTCTGAGAATCTCAGGGCCGTCGGGGTCCAAAGGTTCTGAGAACCGACACTACCAGTACTCTCAGTTTGCCGAGTTATATCGGCGCTTCGAGAAGAAGTTGTCGGTGGTGCTACGCCAACCGCATCGGGCCGGCGAGAAGGTATTTGTCGACTTCTGTGGTGGCCTGTGGCTGACGGATCCTAACACGGGCACGATGATCTCGGCGCAGCTGTTTGTGGGAGCACTGGGTGCGAGTTCCTATACGTTCGCGATCGCCACGCTGACGCAGGAGCTGCCGACCTGGCTCGACTGTCACGTGCGCCTGTTTGAGTTCCTGGGCGGCGTTAATGGGCTGGTCATCTGCGATAACCTTCGTTCCGGTGTGAAGCATCCCGATCGGTATCGGTGCGTGTCAACGTAGTTGCCGCCTGGGTTATGCGGCCGAGGCCGATACTTTGTTGGTCATGGCAGCGCTAACGACCGAGTCGCGCTCGGGATTGAGCGTAACGACGGCGATCGGTTGCCAGTTTCGGGTGTGTCGTGCCCAGCGCCTGGGATTGGCCTGACGAGCTCGGGTGTAGAGCTGGTGTCGGCGGGACAGGATGTCGCGATCCTGGCCTGCATGACGTTCTGCGGGGCTCACGTAGCGGATGGCGCTGTGACGGTGGCCGTGGTTGTACCAGGACACGAAGTCACGGACCCAACAGTGAGCATCGAGGTCGGCAAAACCCTTGCTCGGGAACTGCGGTCTATATTTGGTGGTGCGGAAAAACGCCTCGATAAAAGCGTTGTCGTCACTGACACGCGGGCGTGAGTAGGATGGCTTGATTCCCAGCCAGTGCAACATGGCCAAGACCGTAGTCGCCTTCATTGTCGCCCCGTTATCCCCGTGCAGCACCGGCTTTTCCGCTATTGCGTGGATGTCTATAGCCGCAAAATCGTAGACTTGAGGTGCATGAGACGGACAGCTCGGATCACGAAGTTAGTCTGCTGCATCGAAGCCGTCACACTCAATCCTAATCGCGAGTCGCCGGTTAGGGTCAACCTCAAGGGTGGAGGACGACAAAACCATTTCGGCTGCTTAACTCAGGCGGTACTATGTTGACATGCACCGCTCGGGCAGGATCCAGCATCCGCCGGACGCTGAATTGTGTCCCCAACTCGCAAATCATCCCATCCGGCGATGACTGTGAACGGCCAGGCAGGGTGCGCGACATTGGAGAGAGCCTCACTCACATTCAGGATAATGGTGCGCTGGCAGTGCTCATAGTGTACGGCAAGGCTCGTGCGAGAAATTCCTCTGACTGCACGACCTGATGGCTGAAGCCGTCCTTCCGCTGCAAATTCGCCGGTTGTGTCCGCCAAAAAAATCGCCCCGGTTGCTTAGGCCGGGGCGTTCGGTCGCTTGCTTGTGTGTGGAGGAGCGTCTTCTTTTTGTTATTCGAGGGCCTGGTGTCCGGTTTCGCATCCAGCTAGTCCGAACCCATGCTTTCTTTTTAAAACCCTAGCGTTCTGATTCTTCACCTTCCGGGCCATTTCGCCCGCTTGTGGCTGTTGTAATTGCAATGGCCGTGCCAGAGCCCGCGGCGCCCCCCCCGATGTGACATGTTGTATCTGGGACGTGGTTCAAGTGTGACGCAGTGCCCGATATGCAAGGCTTTTGCCCCTGCCGCGGGTGCATCCTCGGGTTGCCACCGGGTTCGGAATCGGTCAGCCAGGCAGGTGCTGTCAAGATCATCGACATGTTTGCGCTCGATGCGCTGCTCGCCATACAGTCTCGGCGCGCTCAAATCATTGAATGCACAGTTGAATTTGGCTTTAACCGGGGTGTAAATGAACTCGACATGGGTAAAGGCGCCTGCGCGCTTGGGGTTTGCGCGGCTTCTTCTAAATGGCGTCCTTTTGCTGCTCGTAGCCACGCGTTTGGTGGCTGCGGAAGATCCGATGCCACGTCCGCCTGAGCTGGAGCGGGATGTTCAGTTCTGGATCCATGTTTACACCGAGGTGGATACGAACGGCGGCTTCATCCACGATGAGCATAATCTCGGGGTCATTTACGAGAAATTGCACTTCGCCCCCAATACTTCACCGCGCGAGCGCGAGAGGATCGTCGATCTCGCAAAGTCGAAGTACACCGCCGCGTTGCGCCGGATCATCGCGACGCCGGAAGGCGGGTCCCTCTCGGAAGACGATCAACGCATCAAGGAAATGTGGGGTAGCGAGGGGACGCCATCCCGCCTGAAGGATGCGATCGATGAAATTCGCTTCCAGTTGGGCCAGTCGGATCGTTTCCGCGCCGGCCTCATTCGCTCTGGCGCCTGGCAAACCCATATCGCCGAGACCCTCGCCAATCTCGGATTGCCGGCAGAGCTCGCAGTCCTGCCGCACGTAGAGTCTTCTTTCAATCCCGCGGCCTATTCAAAGGTGGGTGCGGCGGGTCTATGGCAGTTCATGCGCTCCACCGGACGGCGGTATATGCGGATCGACAATGCGGTCGATGATCGCCTGGATCCCTTTAGAGCGACCGAAGCTGCCGCGCAGTTGCTCTCTTATAACTACCGCTTGCTCGGAACTTGGCCGCTGGCTTTGACCGCCTACAACCACGGGGCGGAGGGCATGCGCCGGGCAAAGGAAAGCCTGGGCACCGACGATATCGTGAAGATCTTGCGTGGGTACCACGGAAAAACCTTCGGGTTTGCCTCGCGGAATTTTTACGTCTCCTTCCTGGCTGCCCTGGAGATCGATCGGAATCCGGACAAGTACTTCCCGGGAGTGGAGCGGGGCACTGAGCTTCGATTCCAGGAAGTGATCGTCCCTGGCTTTGTGCAGATGTCATCCCTGTCCCGTGCCCTCAAGATTGACCAGCAGAAGCTGCGTGAGCTCAATCCCGCGCTCCTTCGATCCGTCTGGGATGGCCAAAGACACGTGCCGAAGGCTTATCACCTTCGCCTGCCAATCGATGGACAGAAGTGGACCGCCGACATGCTGGCCGCTCGCTTGTCTCCCGGCGAGTTCTTTGCCGGTCAGCCCGAACCGCGCAGATACCGTGTGCGTCGAGGCGACACCATCGTCCGTGTTGCGGACGAATTTGGCGTGACTCCGGAAGCGCTCGCACGTGCGAACCGGATCCGAACCAGTGGGAAGCTCAAGGTCGGTCGCACAATCAATGTGCCGGAATCCACTGCCGGTACTGCACCAGTGATAGCAGTCGCAGGCTCGCCTTCTGGCACTCCCGCCGCCGCTGAATCTGCAAAGACCCCAGCCGTGGCGGCGAACCAACCTTCGAAGACTCCCTCTGCAACAACAGGTATCGGAGTCCTGAATGGCGGAGTTGAAGGAACTGCAGCGCCAGCGACGAGCGCAAACAGCGCGGCTGCGGGCGCAGTATCTGGTACCAGCACCGATATCCTCAACGGCTTGGTTGCGGTCACCCCCTCCGCAACCGAAACGAACAACGCACTTGGTGGTGCGGGCACCGCCCGTTCTTCCTCGGGTAAGGCTGGTGCGGCCAACTCAGCCACGACTGCGTTGGGTCCGCGCCGCGGGATCGTTTCATCGCCCTCAGGCGTCTACGTGGTCCAGTCTGGAGAATCCCTCTCGGACATCGCCTCCAAATTTGGCATGACCGAGGCCGAGATTCTGTACCTCAATGGCATCCGCAACCGGGACTTCATTTTCGAAGGCCAACAGATATTGGTCACGGCGACCCCACCGTCCGTACTTGCGGCAACCGGTGGCCCGAATGCTGCGACTTCGGCTGATGCTCCGGTAGCGAAGTCGTTTGAGAACAATAAAACAGGTGCTCCGGTGGCGAGCACGGCGGTACCCAGTACTAATAAGCCAGGCTCGGCGGGTGGCAGGACGGCAGTTGAGACACCCGCCGTGGTCGTTGCATCCGGCGCCGTGCCGGCAGAAGAGGCCGCGCGTGAGAGCGTGGAAGAAGCCAAGGCCGTCGCGAAGGCAGAGGTGCCGGCTCAAAACGCCCAGCCCGTCAGCGCTGCGGAGGCGGAAGAGATCAGCCCGGCCCTGGGCCCATCTTCAGACAACCAGCAGAGCGCCGACCCGACCGACTACTCGGTTGCGAAGGACAACACAATCCGCGTGGCCGCCGCAGAAACGCTCGGCCACTATGCAGAATGGCTCGGCGTGTCGGCGGCCAAGGTCCGCGCGATGAACAAGATGAAATTCGCGAAACCGGTTTTGATCGGCCACCGCATCAAGCTGGAGTTCGGCCGCGTATCGCGCGAGGAATTCGAGCAGAAGCGGCGCGAATATCATGCTGAGCTGCAAGCGACTTACTTCGCCGAACATCGGATCATCGGCACCGAGGTCTACATCGTCCGCAAGGGGGATGCATTGTGGAACGTTACGCAGCGATTTGATCAACTGCCGATTTGGCTGTTGCAGCAATACAATCCGGACGTCAATCTGGCGAACCTGAGTCCTGGTACCCAGATTGTGATGCCCCGCGTGGAAAATGTCGTGGCGGGTCCAGGTTAATCATATGATTACGACTAGCGTGGCCATGCGTGTCTCGCCGTGAGTTGTGCGGGTCACGACGCTTCCCGTTTGAGCGACTTTCACAACCCCCGTCGAGGCTTGGATTTCGAGACAACACCGATAGGGAAATCATTTTATGAGCAAAGGGACTTGCTGCTGGATAGTTCTATTTGAAATTACGGTCTTGACGACCGCCAGCGCCTCGGCAGCCTCAGGACCCGCCAGCGGGGTTCTGGTAGTAGGTCAATCGGATGCTTTGTGTCCGATTGCGGGTACGATGACCCTCAGAGGTTTTTCTTCGGGAGCGTTGGGTGCATACGAGCCATCTGGGCTCAACGAAGGAAAAGGTGTAGATGCGATCGAAGACGTCATTATCTCCGTACTTACCTGTGGGTCTAGTGGCGCTGTTTTCCATGTGAGTGGATTCTTGTCAGACCCTGGCAAAAGTTGGTTAATTTCGATTGATTGCAATGGCATTTCCCACTTCGGTGCCAAGGCCTCCTACTTCTACGCCGATTCCAATGGGCGCGCCAATTGGGCGTGGCTGACCTCTTCGGATTGAAAAGTGGGTCACGTGTAAGTTGCAAAATAACTCATAGCTAACAAACAGCCCGCCACTTTCGGAGCCGCCGCCAAAACTCACGCATCGCTGCAGCAAGAATGTTACCAGGCCGGCCCGTTGCTTCATCTGAGGTGTTACCGGCGACCGCGCCTGTCACCATGCAGCCTTCACTGCTTCGGAAGTGCGACGGGTACGAAGATGACGCACACGGCTCAAGCAGAATTCACCAGCATCGTCCGTCGACGATACATCGTTGCAACCGGAACGGAAAAGAAGATACTCGATGAGTTCACGGCGGTGACCGACGACCGCGAGAAGCGATTCGAGCGCTGACGCCGAGACAACCATCAAGAATCGACCGAGCTGCGTGCGCCCCTCGCTGTATGACCAGACAGTGGGCCCGAGAAGATCGTGCTGTGGGAAGCATATGCGGCTATGCGGGACTTCCCGCGATTGAGGCCCAATGCGCATCTGGCGGGCAATGCATGCAGGTATCCCTAGCGAACCCAGACCAATCGACAAGCCTCGCCCTGCCGCACTTCGGACAGTATCGCAGGAAGATCTCTCTTCCTTCTGCCAGCGCCGTGGCGAGCAGGACAGCATGTTCGAATCGAATTAGTGGAGATTCCACCATGGCAATGTACATCTCATAGGCACAACACAGCTTCTCGCCAGGATCGAGAGTACGAAAGCTCTGAGTTGGTGTGCCTAGGGTCGTCTCGGATGGGATCTCGAACAGGTTGAAGAGGCTTGCGAGCGTGGCGGCGTGGATGGCAATCAGTGGGGTGCAGAAAAAATATGCGATCCGGCGCGGTGATCGCCCCCGATGAGGTGCTTGGGGGACAGACGCGTCTCGTTGGGCCAAGGTGTAAACGCGATCGATGGACAAAGCGGTCCATGTAGATACGGCACTGCTACGGGCGCCATGTTGAATCATGCGCAACGCGAGTACGTCACGTTGGCCATAGCATCGGGCTCGATCATCGGTTTGGTTCATACCGTTACTCCTGTAGTGGTGTTGCGATTGAGTGGCCGCCGCGCAGCTTCTGGGCGATGCAAACCTTTCTCTCGTAACCAGTCTGTCCCGGTGGAGTATCTGAAGGCTAGCCAGTGTTTATTATTAATATTGGCAAAAAGACGGTGCATATCGTGTTCGGTCCGGATACGCTCAAACGGGTGCGGTCGTCGCCTAGGGCATTCAGAATTCAACGATCACTTTTTGGAGTCCGACGCCTTCGGCACGGAAATTTTTAGGCGCAAGTGATGCACAGGCGAGACCAATAGCTTTGCGACGCAAACTTTGGCAAGTGATTCGATCAACTGCCAATCTGGCTGCTGCAGCAATACAATCCTGATGCCGATCTGGCGGATCTGCGGCCCGGCACTCAGATCGTGATGCCCGCGTGGAGAATGTAGTCGCCGGTCCAACCTAACGCACTATTTCAACCGATTCCAACATGGGCCGCGCGCATTTTTGCCAATAATTGGCAATTAATGAGGGGTGACTAGAGCTGATTTGCCGCGCAAACTTTGGCCATGGAAGAAGACGCAGAAGCACTGGAAATGCTGTATGCAACCATCCTACGGCTGTACCCGCCCGGTCCACGACGTGCCTTCCAGCTTCATCTCTTGCGGGACATGGCCGTTTATACCCGGTGCCCTCACTGGCCCTTAGGCCGCGAATTCTTCGTTTCGAGAATCTGCCGTGAGGCTGAGATCCGCGAACAGTCGTAGTTCACACAGACTCAACCTGTTTGATGAATCTAAAACAGACATCGCTGAAACCGATGAGATACCCCGGGGCGACCCCGATTTTCGCGACACCGTCGTGACCCGCCACGACCGCCAGCGATCGAGCCAAGAGAGTTATTGCCGAAAATAGGAAATTTCTCAGCCTTGCTGTAATTCCCTACGGAAATTACGTTAGTGTCAGTTGAGAATCTCACGCTAAAAACGTAGCGCTGGTACGAAATGAAAGCACAGGTTGATGGGCTACAAACTCAGTGAGGAATAGTTAGTCAGGGTAGTGGGTTCTCGCGTTTTTGCATGGAGGCTGGAGTGCGGTGGCGAAGTACTTCCTGCTGGTGAAAGTCTTCTCGCGTGCCAAGGGCAGCCGAGTGACCCGGGCTGCAGCCTACCGTGCGGGTGAGCGGGTTCACGATGATAGGACGAGCGAGTCCTACAACTACTCGGATCGCAAAGACATCGTCCACAGCGAGATCATCCTCCCGGACGGAGTAGCCCAGAGTCCCGATATCGAATGGGCAAGAAATCGAGCGAAGTTATGGAACGCGGCTGAGAAAGCCGGTAATCGGCGCACTTCCCGGCTTGGTAGGGAAGTGCTCGTCATTCTTCCGCCGGAGATCGATGCGGCGAGCCGCACGCTGTTGGCGCGAAAGTTTGCAATCGAGCTCTCCGAGAAATATCGAAACGCTGTTGATTTCGCGGTCCACGAGCCGCGAGCGGGTAGCGATGAGCGACATCACCATGCTCATCTGCTGATGACTACACGTGAGGTCACTCCCAAAGGCCTCGGCACTCGAACCATTCTCGATCTGTCTGGGACGGAGCGACATGCACGCGGTCTCGGGCCCTCAAAGGACGATCTGCTGTGGATTCGAAAACGCTGGGCGGATCTCACCAATCAGGCATTGGCTGAGGCAGGACTTTCCCAGCGAGTTGATCATCGAAGCTATCGCCTCCAGGGTTTGGACCGCGATCCGGCAGTAGCGTTGCCCCAGAAAGTTTTCTACGCGGAGCGCCAGCACGGCCGAACCGTTGCGGGCGACGAAATCCGGGCGCGCCATCGCGAGCGAGTGGAAGCCAGGCAAAGGGGCAACGAAGCATTACAGCATGTTCTGGAAAGGCAGAAGGACGATGCGCGTCGGGCGATGTCTCGAAAGGCGCCAGAGCAACACTTACCGCATGGAGCACTCAACAGAGACGAGCTCAACGCGCTTCGTAGACAGCACTACCAGGAAAACAAGCGCGCACTCAATGAACGCCGCCGCCAGAGTCAGCAGAAGTTGGTCCGTGGCGATGACAACACCCTGAAGAGCCGCCTGGAGTTACGCCGTGAAAAGCGGCGCCAGCAGGTTGCGGAAATGAGCGGAGAGCAGCGCGAGGCTGCGAGAGCCAAGGCGCGTCAGCAATATCGGAATCGGGTCGCTAACGCGGAGAAACGTCCGCCGACAGCCGAGGAATCTGTGAGGAACTGGCTGGAGTCCCGCAAGAGGCATGGCCCTGGGCCTACTGCTGAGGAGTCTGCGCAGAACTGGTTGGCACGTTGGCAGCAGCAAGGCTCATCTGGCACCAGCACGCTTGAAGACGAACAGAACAACCATCAACGGCAAGACGATCGTGGCCTGTCATTATAGGGAGATACGAATGCATTCCACTATCTGGCGATTGACTCATGGAGCATCCGGTTTAGTCCTCGCCTACCTGACTGTTTTGATTCCAATGTACGTTGGCCTGGCCAGAAAGCACGCACCACCGCCGAAGCTCGTGGCAGCGCCAGCGGTGGCCATTCTCAGTTTGATAGTCGCGGCCATCGCCTCGGCAATGGTAGGAGCGGTACTCGGTGATCTAGGAATTTCGAAGGAGAGCTTCTTTCGATTGGGCCTCGGATGGTTGATCACGATCGCGATTGGATATGTCAGCGCGTTCGCGATGCTCAGCTTTTCCGGATCTGACGTTTCACACCGTCGCGGGTCAGTCGTGACTCATGAGCCTGTGGCCCATATAACCCCGACTCCTGGCCTTTCTCTTGCGGGCGTCCCGATCGCAAAGAATGACGAGACCAAGCACTTCAAGCTCGTCGGAACCACCGGAACCGGAAAAAGCACTGCGATCCGTGAAATTCTCAATGCGGCACTGCTGCGCGGCGACCGAGCTGTCATCGCCGATCCTGACGCAGGCTACCTGGAGAACTTCTACAACCCCGCCCGCGGAGATGTCATTCTCAACCCCTTCATGGCCGGAGCGATGAAGTGGAATGCACTGGCCGAAATTGTCCACGATCAGGATGTCGACCAGCTTGCGCGCTCACTGATACCTGACGGCGGTGACCCCGACCACACCTGGACCGAGCACGCTCGCACGTTCTTCATCGCCGTTACTCAGCAGGTATTGCGGGCGAAGCTGCAGGACGATGCCAAATTGCATCACTTGTTGACCAAAGCCCCCGTGGAAGAACTGCGAGACCTGCTCGCCGGAACCTCGGCAGGGCCGCTGCTGGAGCCAGGAAATGATCGAATGTTCGGCTCTGTGCGAGGCACGGTGATCACGGCAGTCAGGGTCCTGGAGTACACTACCCGCCAACAGGCTCCAGCCTTCTCAGTGCGGAACTGGATCAGAAATGGAGCGGCCACGTCTGCCGGCGGAAAGGGCGGGGCACTTTTTCTTCCCTACAAAGCGGGCCAGATTGCTGCACTCCGCTCCATAATCTCGGCGTGGATGAGAATCGCGATTTTTGAAGCGATGGACCGTCGTGAGGGAGATCAGCGTCTCTGGTTCGTAGTCGACGAGCTGGATGCTCTCGGCGCAATTGACGGACTCAAAGACGCATTAGCGCGCTTGAGAAAGTTCGGGGGCCGGACCGTGATCGGCTTCCAATCGATCGCTCAAGTGTCAGGCACCTACGGCAGATCCGCCGCCGACACCATCGTCGAAAATTGCGGCAACACCCTCATACTCCGCTGTTCCGCGAGCGAGCGCGGTGGCACATCCGAATTCGCGTCAAAGCTCATCGGGCAGCGCGAGGTCATGCACAAGACGAGATCAACCTCGAGCCGCCCGACGGACTGGCTCTCGTCTACCACGATGAGTGAACACCTGAAGATAGAGCCCGCGGTCATGGCCTCCGAGATCGAAAGGCTTCCCGACCTCACGGGCTACCTCAAGGTCGCCTCTGTGCCTGATTGGATGCGCGTAGACCTCGTGCCCGCAACTTACCCGGTCGCCGACATCGCAGGTGTAACAGCTCCCGTCTCGACAACGTCCCCTGTGGCACCGTCCTCAACCACCGCTGCCTCCCAAGCTCCGCGCCGACCGCGCAGGAGGAGTCAACAGGAATGATTCATCTTTGTACCCATATATGCGGTCTAACAAGATGTTGATTGACTGTAGAAGCAGCATGATGAATGCTTCGACGACCAAGCCCTAACAAAGTTGACTGTTTGACACCAAGATCACTCATCGCGACGGGTCAGCGACAGTTCAGGGAGTTGCTCGCGTGGATTGCCACCAGGTGCGGGCTGCAAAGGTCTCAGTGGACTGGTTTTCAGTGCGTTCGAAAGGACGGTCGGCTACTAATGAGCCCATCCACTCTCCTGAGTCCGCTTGCGCTCTTTTTGATCGTCGCAGCAATGCCGATCATCGCTAATGCCGATCCCGTGCAACCGGACCAGGAGCAACTGCACGTTGTGATGGAATTCGAGAGAGTCTCGAACTCGTATTACCTGACGTTGACGAACAACTCGAGTGATTCCCTCTGCCTGAGTGCCGAGCAGTTGGACACCGGGAAGGGTGCCATCACATTGCAGGATTCCGCCGGTAAACCCGTGCCCCTGCGCAGTTACCGAGAGATGGGACCGCCGCTTCTATCTCTGAAATTCAATTTCGCCAAGCCCTATATTTTCCTGCAACCCGAGCAGGCCCGAAAGATGTACATCGATGCTGGCAATTTCATTGTCAACGCCTCCGTGTACTCGTATGACGTCGTCTTCTCTTACTATCTCTGCCGCGACATTATCGATCTGACGAGAATCGGCGCACAGAAAGATATTCCCGGGCGGTCGCTCCATGCTCATGGCTCGATCAACATGGGATTAGGGCGAAAATAATCACGGGGCTGGATGATCTTATTCGATGCAGCAAACGTGCCGATCAGCGAACATCAATCGGCATAAAGGGCCGATTCGCTCGGCCCTCCATTGCGCACCGATCTATGGTCTTACCGTCTCTCAAACGCATCCAACGAAGCCAAACTCTTCCTTCCTCCCGTGGAGGAAAACTCCTCCGCACTCCCATCAGCCGCCTTAGCCTGCAACGAAATCCCTTCCGCTCCTGCGAGGCACTTCAGCCCATCCTCAGACAGCTTGAAGTACCACTGCGTCCCCCAAGGCACCGGCGCGTTATACGGCGCCCGTGACAAACTCAACTTGCTCAAATCAACTCTGATCGCCTTTCCATCCGGCCCAATTCCTCCGAAATCCCCTCCTTTCTGAACCTCCTGAGCAACCCCAGCTCCCATCTCCTGGCTCAACGGCCGCAGATCCAACGCCTGCCCATTGCATATCACCTGAGGCTGAGTGAGCTGCCCCTGCGCTTGAGGGGTGGACACCCACAAAAACAATTCCCTGTGCCCCATCTTGTTCGTCTCAAACGGAGCAATGTAAGCAAACGGATCAGTCTGCTTAACCCGGCTCGTCTGTGAAAACAACTCAATAGGCTGACTGAGCACAGTCACAGTCGTCGCCGTATCCGGATCCAGCTTCTCGGCCACCGGCTCAGTAGCCGGCATGGACGCACAACCAGCCATCACCACCGCAGCCAGTCCCAAGACTGCCGCGCCAGCCACAGGCCGCACGGTTCCCGCACTACCAACGCCCTTGAGACCCTTCAACGACACCAAATTATTCATTCTGTTATCCCCAAATAGCCGAACCTGAACCGTAGTCTTAGAGTCGAACTGCTGACGGCCCGCTCAGTTCCCCCAAAGCGCTCTGCGGCAGCTGGGCCTTTTATTGCTTCACCTGTGACGAATGTACATCGCCCCGCAAACCGTCCGCCCCTATAATCCGCTATACGTGTGCAAGTGCTTGTTTGACGGGACAATGAAGTCTATTTCAGGAAGGCTTTTCATCCTAGCCGCTCTGGCCATCGGGCCCCTCGTGACGCAGGCGGACACCCTGCCACAGGCGTCCCATGTGGCTATGCGCTCCACGGAAAACCTCCCCGTCGTCGACAAAATCGTCGTCCACAAGGCCGACCGTAAGCTCGAGCTTCTCCAGCACGGCACCGTGGTACGGACCTATAAGGTCGCCTTGGGCCTGAACCCGATCGGCACCAAGGAACGCTCCGGCGACTTCCGCACTCCCGAAGGCTCCTACCGCCTGATCCGCCGCAACCCCCGTAGCGACTTCTTCCTCTCGATGCAGGTTTCGTACCCCAACGAAGCCGATCTGAAGCACGCCAAGCGTAATCATTGGGATACGGGCGGCTCGATCATGATCCACGGCCTGCCCAACCAGTTGAAGCACGATCCGAGCTACTATGAGAGCCGCGATTGGACGGATGGCTGCATTGCCGTATCAAATTCCGACATGCTCGAAATCTGGCTCTTGGTCCCGGATAACGTGCCCATCGACATCCTGCCGTAAGCGGCGGGATTCTTTAACCTCTATTCACCGTTCCCTGAGCCAGCTCAATCGAGGCTCAGTGGACCAGCTTTTTCTTATAAAAAATGGATACCTCAGTATTAGTTTCTGAATTCGTAGATGCCCGGGTAGGCCCCCGAGGCTCACTGGAAAACCTCTCCCAGGAGGAGATCAGCAAGCTCCTCGACTCCGGCCAAGGCGGCCTATACCCGCTCTTCCGCAAATGCGCCCTCGCAGTCCTGAACAGCGGCGCCGACACTGACAACGCCAAAGAAATCTTCGACCGCTACAAAGACTTCGACGTAGCGATCCTCCGCCAGGCCTGGGGCGTAAAGCTAGAAATGCACAACGCCCCCGCAGCCGCCTTCGTAGACGGCCAGATGATCCGCGGAATCAAGGAACACCTGTTCGCGGTCTTACGCGATGTCGTCTTCATCTCCAACGAAATCATCGCCAGCGGCCGCTTCGACCTCCAGGACTCCGCGTCCATCACCAACGCAGTTTTCCACATCCTCAGAAACTCCCGGGTGCTGGACTACAAGGCGAGACCCAACCTGGTTGTATGTTGGGGCGGCCACTCAATCGGCAGCGATGAATACAAGTACACGAAGAAAGTAGGGTACGAGATGGGCCTGCGCGGACTAGACGTCTGCACAGGCTGCGGCCCTGGAGCCATGAAAGGTCCCATGAAAGGTGCCACCATCGGCCACGCCAAACAGCGTATCGAAGGCGGCCGTTATATCGGTGTAACGGAGCCCGGCATCATTGCCGCGGAGCCTCCCAACCCGATTGTGAACCAACTCGTAATCCTGCCGGACATCGAGAAACGCTTGGAAGCCTTCGTCCGAATAGCCCACGGTATCGTCGTGTTCCCGGGCGGCGCCGGCACAGCCGAAGAGATCCTGTATCTCATCGGCATGCTGTTAGACCCCGCCAACAAAGACCAGCCTTTCCCCATCGTTTTCACGGGCCCCAAGGAAAGCGCAGCCTATTTCGATCACATCCAGATGTTCATCCAGGCGACGCTGGGCCACGAGGCAACCAAGCGCTTCACCGTGATCATCGACGACCCAGCCGAAGTCGCTCGCCACATGGTGCGTCATATGGCTGTGGTGCGTGAATTTCGCCGTCACAATAATGATTCGTACAACTTCAATTGGCTGTTGTCAGTCAAACCTGACTTCCAACAACCCTTCGAAGTAACGCATGAATCCATGCGTGCGCTGGAGCTGGATCGCAAGCAACCAACACACGAGCTCGCAGCCAATTTGCGCCGTCTTTTCTCGGGAATTGTCACCGGAAACGTGAAAGAGCGGGGCATCAAGGCCATCGAAAAACACGGCCCCTACGAGATCGCCGGTGACCGCGAAATCATGAAATTATTGGATGATCTGCTCGCGGCCTTTGTCGCGCAGCGGCGGATGAAATTGCCCGGGACTACGTATCGACCTGTATATAAACTGGTTGCGTGAACGCCGTAAATGAGCAGTCCAAAGGCCAAAAAACCGCCAGAAAACCGTACAAAACCAAAGTCTCAGTGACATAACGCCAAGCGCACTTCTCACCGGCGTGCATTATGGCGAGAGTCGTATCCCAGCGTCCGCTAGCTGCGACACCCGTGTGAACCAGTACCTCCCGACTTTCTGGCTACAACGTAATCTGCTCCTAACTTTTTAGGAGCCTCTCATGAGCAGTTCAGACAGGGGCAGAAGTGACATACCGGGCTTGCGTCCGGATCTCACTCCCTCTGCCAAAACCCCCGGTCCCGCGGACGCCGCCGACCCGTATGCAAATTGGCTGGATCGCATGCAGAAAGCGCGGGCGCGCCATGCGGCCATCACCAAAAACTTGTACACGTGGTCCAACTACAAGAATTGGGCGGACCGCATGAAGGACTCATTTGAGGATGAGCCGGCAGCCAAGCCGGACGGTGTCAACGGCGCCCCAAAGCCTCCGACGTTTAAACGCTAAAAGCCTCAGGCCCCAACAATCGCAGGAGTCGGCGTCCCATGCGCCGACTCTCGCGGAGCGGAAGGACGATCGAGCCACTGCACGAGCGGCTCCCATTGCTCCACATCCTCACGAGCGACGTAGCTCTTCATCTCGTGCACCCCCATCCCTTGCTCCGCGGCCCGAGCGTAGTTCTGGGAGTCGCGGATCGTCGCGACTATGGGAATCCCCAGTGTCTGCAGGAAACGGATCAATGCCTGGTAGGTGAGGGTGTTGCGCCGGATGCGGTTCGCAACCACGCCAATCCGATCATCCTCGCGCCGGATCTTTGCAACCAGCAAAAGATCGCGGATGGTCCGCGAGCATGTATGGATATCGATGTCTGACGGTAGGACAGGCACCAGGATCTTATGAGCATCCCGCGTGACCTCGGGAAACTGCTTCGAATCAACGGCCGCCGGCGTATCTACGATGACGTGAGTCGAGTCTTCCGGCACGCGAAGCTGGAACGCCCGCGTCGTACGACTGTCTTTTTCGAACGCTGCAATGACCTGAATCTGTGCCTGGGTTGGCTGTCTCTTCTTGACCCAACGCAGCGACGAGCCTTGTGGATCGAAGTCCATGAGGACAGGCCGCTGCTGGCGTGAGGCGAAGTAGCCTGCCAGGTTGATTGCGATGGTCGTCTTGCCGGAACCCCCTTTAGGATTCAGGACGACGATACGCTGCATGGTGCCCTTGTTTGAGACACGGTACTGACCCGATGCAATGACCGTTTGCATCGCGGAGCGTACGCACACGGTGTTGCCCAAGCAAGACAGTTGCATACAGCTATCGATTCTTTGTGATCCTCAGCACGCCAGCTGTCACAGACCCTCCGTAGTCTCTCGATCCATGGAATTTCTATTGCTCTGGTGGGATAACCTCGACGATCTCACCCACGCCTGTCGTCACCTGGCGACCTCCGCAGCCTCCGAATTGGCCGAAGTGGCCACGGCTCCGTTCGCCGCCGGCCTTTCCGCCATGAGCGCCTGGTTACTGCTACGCCTCCAGGGCTGAAGCGGTAATCCACGTCGGGGCCTGCCCCCGGCATTCCGTGCGCTGTTTTCAGGCATTTTCCTGCCTGAAACCTCTTGAATTTTCCGCCGCAATTCCCAAGATCCCCCGCTCCTACGCCAGGAACGGCATTACCCTTGGGGGATTAAGAACATGTCCGAAGCAGCAGAGACCACGGCGGAAAAGCCCGCAGAAAAGCAGACATTGGGTTTCCAGGCGGAAGTCCGCGATCTGTTGAAACTAATGATCCACTCCCTGTATTCACACAGGGAAATCTTCCTACGCGAGCTGATTTCAAACGCCTCAGACGCCAACGACCGACTGCGTTTTGCGGCCATCGCAGAGCCTGCGCTGCTGTCGGAAGGCACCGAGCTCGATATCAAGATCGACGCGGATTCCAAGGAAGGCACCATTACGATCCGTGATAATGGCATCGGAATGACCCGCGAGGATGCGATTGCCCATCTGGGCACCATCGCCAAATCCGGTACCGCCGAGTTCTTCAAGAGCCTCTCCGGCGACCAGCAGAAGGACTCAGCGCTCATTGGCCAGTTCGGCGTCGGTTTTTATTCTGCGTTTATCGTTGCGGACAAAGTAACGGTGGTTTCTCGCCGTGCCGGCTCACCCGTCGAAAACGGCGTGAAGTGGGAGTCCAGCGCCGAGGGTGACTTCACCGTCGAGACGCTCAACGTCCCAGAGCGTGGCACCGCCGTCACGTTGCACCTCAAGGCGGACGCGAAGGAATTCGCCGACGGCTGGCGCCTCCGCTCCCTGATCCGCAAATATTCAGACCATATTGGCTTCCCTGTCCGGATGAAGAAGGAAGGCGAAGCCAATCTGGACTACGAATCAGTCAACGAAGCCAAGGCGCTCTGGACACTGCCTCGTTCGGACATCAAGGACGAGGAATACAAGCAGTTCTATCAGCACATCGGCCACGATTACACGGACCCGCTCGCCTGGAGTCACAACAAAGTAGAAGGAAAGCGGGAGTACACGAGCCTCCTGTATATCCCGGGACGCGCGCCTTTTGACCTCTGGCAGCGCGATGCCGCACGCGGACTCAAACTCTATGTGCGCCGCGTCTTCATCATGGACGACGCCGACCAGTTCCTGCCGCAATACCTCCGCTTTGTTAAGGGCATCGTCGATTCGAGCGACCTGCCGCTGAACGTCTCCCGTGAGCTGCTGCAACAGGATCCGGAAGTCGATGCGATCAAGAACGGCCTCACCAAGCGCGTTCTCGACATGCTCGCCAAGATGGCGAAGGACGAGCCCGAGAAGTACGCAACGTTCTGGAAGGAGTTCGGTGCGGTCCTGAAGGAAGGCACGGTCCAGGACCATGCCAACAAGGACAAGATCCTGCCCTTGCTGCGCTTCGCCAGCACCCACGATCCTGAAAACAAGCCCACGACGAGCCTTCCGCAGTACTTGGAGCGCATGAAGCCGGAACAGGAACGCATCTACTACATCATTGCCGAGAGTCTCGAAGCCGCTCGTTCCAGTCCGTACATCGAAGAGCTCAAGGAGCGCGGACTCGAAGTCCTGCTGATGGCCGAGCGCATCGACGAGTGGGTGATGGACCAGCTCGACGAGTTTGAAGGCAAGAAGTTCAAGAACGCCTCCCGCGGTGATCTCGAGCTCGGAAAGCTCGAGAACGAGGAAGACAAGAAGAAGCAGGAAGAGGCGAAGAAGGAAACCGAAGGCCTCACCAAGCGCATCAAGGATGCGTTGGGCGATCGAGTTGAGGAAGTACGCACCAGCGTTCGCCTGCGTGAATCTCCGGCAATTCTCGTGCTGAAGGAGCACGATATGGGCGCGAGCATGCGGCGCATTATGGCTGCCGCAGGCCAGAAAGTGCCTGAGTCGAAGCCGGCACTGGAAATCAACGCCACCCATCCGATTGTGAAGTACCTCGACAGCGAGCCTGATGAGGAACACTTCAAGGAGTTGTCACAGCTCCTGTTCGATCAGGCGTCACTCGCGGAAGGCGGCCAGCTCTCGAACCCGGCTGACTACGTGCTGCGGTTGAACCGGTTGCTCGTGCGCCTCGCGGGTGCTTCGAAGTAACATGCGACGCTTGCCTATACGCCGTATGCGCGTAAGCCGCACGCGCGGACGTCTGCAAATGACATTAGCTGCTGCGCTGCTCATCGCAGCCAGCAGCCTGCCTTCCATAGCGAAGCGAATGCCGGATACGCAGGCAGCCGCTGCCAACCAGGAGAACAAAGTGAGCGACGCAGTACCTACCGAGCTGGTTATAACCGACGTTAAGAAGGGTACAGGCCCTGCGATCACGGCAGGCCAAACCGCCGTAGTTCACTACACCGGCTGGTTGTACTCACCGGATGCGAAGGACCACAAAGGCAAGAAGTTCGACAGCTCCAAGGATCGCAACGACCCGTTCAGTTTCAGTGTCGGTGGCGGCGAAGTCATCGGCGGTTGGGATCAGGGCGTGGTCGGTATGCAGGTAGGCGGCCACCGTACGCTGGTGATTCCACCATCACTCGGTTATGGCGCCCGCGGGGCAGGCGGCGTGATTCCTGGCAACGCCACGCTGTTGTTTGATATCGAGCTTTTGAAGATCCAGTAAAGGAAAAACCCGGCAGGATTTGATTCCTGGCCGGGTTCAGTTGCCCTTGCGGGCAGATTCACCATGAAAAGCCGCCGTTGGGCGGCTTTTTTTTGGAAATCTTAGTTGTTCACCATCGCCTTGAGGCTCTTCAACGGCAGCACGCGAACCTTCTTGCTCGCCGGCTTGGCCTTGAACGTCATCTTCTCACCGGTGAAGGGGTTGATGCCTTCGCGCGCCTTGGTGGCGGGCTTCTTCACAACCTTCAGCTTCATGAGACCGGGCATCGTGAAGAGGCCGTTGCCGCGCAGGCTCTTCTTGATGACGCCGCTGAGTGAATCGAACACAGACGCCACTTGCTTGCGTGACAGGGCCGTGTCCTTGGAGATCTGAGTCAGGACTTCCGACTTGGTCGGTGCGCCACCTTTTTTCGCCATATTCCGCTACTCCTCGAATGTTGTATCTGAAGCGCGGTGCCGCCGCGCAAGTAATCGCCGCGAAAAATAGCATACTCGAGGGGGAGCGCAAGTTTTTTCTCGCACTGCGTGGCGCGCAAATGCCTTTTTTCTCAGGGTTTGCTCAAACCTTGGTCCCAAGGCACCACGCGCAGCAACGAATCTTAACGAGTGCAGAGGTCTGTACAGGGTTCGATTCGTGTTTCTAAAGTGGCGCTAACCACGTGTTTTAAAACAGCGGTTCCCGCTTTTCGGGTGTGCTCGAGACCCTGGAAAAACAGCCGTTTACGGCAACAGCAGCAAAAGAGCCTGAATGGCGATCACGGCCCACAGCGGCGACAGATCGATGCCGGCGATAGGTGGAATGAGTCTTCGGAATGGTCGCAGGATGGGCTCACAGATGCTCGCGAGCACGGATTGCAGGGGTGAATAACCGCCGGGAGCAATCAGACTGAGCAATGCGTACAGCAGAATCGCGTAGAAGTAAGTACGTAGAAGGGCCTGCACCAGCTCGACAGCGATAGCCTGCAACCAGACCTCGAGTCCCGGTGTGCCGTATCCGGTCAGTGCGAACAGAATGCCGCGTTTGATGATCGCGACCAGGATGACAGCCACCACCGAGGCGGTATCGACCTTGCCGATGGGCGGCAATACGCGCCGCAAGGGCAAAATCAGGGGATTCGTGAGCCGTACGATCGCCTGCGCAATCGGATTTCTAAAGTCAGCGCGCGCCCACTGCAACAAAAGTCGTGCCAATACGACGAACAAAGCCAGCGACAGCAGCGTATCGACGATAAAAATCAGCGCGGTCATGTCTGTTCCGTTGGAGCCAAGGTGAAGCGCTTTCGTCAGCGCAGAGTGGGAAGTTGAGTCAAGATGTCCCGAATTGCTCCGCCAGCTCCTGGCTGCGCCGGGTTGCAGCTTCCAGGGCTCGCGCGACAATACCGCGCAAATCCGCGGATTCCAGGGATTTCACGGCCGCTTCGGTCGTTCCGCCCTTGGAAGTGACTTCAGCTCGCATCTTCGCGAGGTCTCCATCGCCGACGTGCGCGAGTTGGCCCGCGCCATTCAGAGTCGCAATCGCCAGGCGCCGCGCCGCGGCCGGCTCGAGTCCCAGATCGGTTGCGCCCTGCGTCAGCAGCTCCGCCAGCAGAAAGAAGTAGGCCGGACCGCTCCCTGACAGGGCCGTAACCACATCCAGATGATCTTCACTGGCGACCCATACAACTTCGCCAACGGACTGCATGACCTTTTCAGCGATACCGCGCTGCGAGTTGGAGACATTTGGAGGGGCGAACAGGCCAGTCGCACCTGCACCGACCAACGCGGGCCTGTTAGGCATGGCGCGAACGACCGGAACGCCGGCGCCGCACCAGGTCTCGAGCGCCGCAATGCGAATACCGGCGGCAATCGATATAACCAGCGGTCGAGTCTTTTGGAACAAGGGTTGTAGCGGCGATAGCACGCTTCCAGCGATCTGCGGCTTCACGGCCACAACCACCACAGACGCCGCCTCGACCGCAGCCGCGTTGTCGTCCGTGGCTTGAATGCCGAAGTCGGCTGCCAGGGAATCCCGCGCTCCCGCGTAACTTTCACCTACTGAGATGTGTTCCGGCCGGGTGCCACGGCGGAGGAGGCCGCCGATGAGTGCGCGGCCCATGTTGCCGCCGCCTAGAAATGCGAGTTGTCCGTTGCTCATTAGCGTCGGATTGTAGCGTTTTACTGTGGCGGCGCCGTATTTGTTGCGCGGGGGCGCTCGCCGAAGAGCGCTGTTCCAATTCGAACGATGGTTGCGCCCTCAAGAATGGCCGCCTCGAAGTCACCGCTCATTCCCATGGACAACGTATCAATTCGCGCTCCCGCAGCATTCAGTTCTTCGAATGCCCGGCGCATGGCCGCAAACCACATACGCTGGCGCGTAGGATCATCTTCATCAGGTGGTATGCACATCAACCCACGGAGCTTCAGGCGCGGTAATGCGCCTACAGCGGCCACCAGCGGAGGTAATTCGGACGGATTGACCCCACCTTTGGAGTCCTCGCCCCCGATGTTGACCTGCAGGCAGACATTCAAAGGCGGAGCATGGAAAGCTCGCTGCTCTGACAAGCGTTCCGCGATCTTGAGCCGGTCGACGCCGTGGACCCAGTCAAAATGGGCGGCAATGACCCGTGTTTTGTTGGCCTGCACCCGGCCAATGAAATGCCAGGTGAGGGGGAGATCCTTCAGTTCCTCAATCTTCCCCAAGGCCTCCTGCAGATAACTTTCACCGATATCGCGCACCCCTGCCTCGGCAACGACCCGGATGCTGTTGGCCGGTTGTGCCTTGCTCACCGCCAGGAGTGTGACGGAGTCGACATTCCGCTTTGCGGCCTGTGTCGCCGACTCGATGCGATTACGGACCTTTCGTACTTCATCCCGTGAATTCTGCGGAACCATTAACATATTGGATACGGAACCCCTCCGTTATACTGCTCGTGCGCTCAGATGCAGGTTTCGCCGCCACTTGGCGGGTGTCTTGCCTGCCTCGGGTATTCGTCTATTGTCCGATCGCTGACTGCTGACTCGCGCCCCTTTTCGGCGTAGGTTCACTCTCAGCCCGCGGGCGAAAGGCGTGTCTTTCGTCTGCGAGGAGCTTTCATGGCCGTCGACATCGCGCAACTCTTGGCATTCGCCGTCAAGAACAATGCGTCAGACCTTCACTTGTCCGCCGGCGTTCCGCCCATGATCCGCGTGGACGGCGACATGAAGCGTATCAACATGCCCGCACTGGCCCACAAGGAAGTGCACAGCATGGTGTACGACATCATGAACGACAAGCAGCGCAAGGCCTACGAAGAGTTCTTCGAGACTGATTTTTCATTCGAAATTCCCAAGCTGGCGCGCTTCCGCGTCAACGCCTTCAACCAGAACCGCGGCGCGGGCGCCGTGTTCCGAAACATCCCCTCGGTCATCATGTCCCTGGACGATCTGGGTTCGCCGAAGATCTTCCGCGACCTGTGCATGTTGCCCCGAGGACTGGTCCTGGTTACGGGGCCGACCGGCTCCGGCAAGTCCACCACCTTGGCCGGCATGGTCAACCATGCCAATGACAACCGGCCCGACCACATCCTCACCATAGAAGACCCGATCGAATTCGTACACGAGTCCAAGCGCTCGCTGGTGAATCAGCGCGAAGTCCACCGCGACACCCTCGGCTTTGCCGAAGCTTTGCGTTCCGCCTTGCGCGAGGACCCTGACATCATCCTGGTCGGCGAAATGCGAGACCTCGAGACGATCCGACTGGCGCTCTCGGCAGCCGAAACCGGCCACTTGGTGTTCGGAACCCTGCATACCAGTTCCGCCGCGAAGACCATCGACCGTATCGTAGACGTGTTCCCGGCGGCTGAAAAAGAGATGGTGCGCTCGATGTTGTCCGAGTCCCTGCGCGCCGTCATTTCGCAGACGTTGTTGAAAAAGAACGGGGGTGGCCGCGTGGCTGCCCACGAAATCATGATCGGCACCCCCGCGATCCGAAACCTGATCCGCGAAGGCAAAATTGCCCAGATGTATTCCTCGATCCAGACCGGTCAGGCGGCCGGTATGCAGACGCTGGATCAGTGCCTGACGGAGCTCCTGAGCAAAGGTGTCATCTCCAAGGAAGAAGCCCGCCACAAAGCCCAGAACAAAGACGCGTTGTAAGAGAAATCTATGGATCGCGACCAAGCTATCAAGCTCATGCAGGACCTCCTGCGCCGGGTCACCGAAAAGAAAGCGTCTGACTTGTTCATCACCGCGGGCTTCCCCCCGGCGATCAAACTCGACGGTGAAATCCGCCCGCAGAGCGAGCGCGCACTGACGCCCGAGCAGGCGGCTACCTTGGTCCGCGCGATCATGAACGATCGTCAGACAAAGGAGTTCGATGCGACGAAGGAGTGTAACTTCGCCATCGCGCCCCCCGGCATTGGCCGCTTCCGCGTCAGCGCGTTCGTTCAACAGGGCGCTGTCGGCTGCGTCATCCGTCTGATCAACGCCAAGATCCCGAGCTTCGAAGAGCTCGACCTCCCGCCGATACTCAAGGAAGTCGTGCTCTCAAAGCGCGGCCTCGTCATCCTGGTCGGTGGTACAGGCTCCGGTAAATCCACTTCGCTGGCTGCGATGGTCGGTTATCGTAACGAAAAAACACGTGGTCACATTGTCACGATCGAAGACCCGGTCGAATACGTCCATCAGCACAAGGGCTGCGTCATCACCCACCGCGAGGTCGGTGTAGATACCGACTCTTGGCACACGGCACTGAAGAACACGTTGCGTCAGGCTCCGGACGTCATCCTCATCGGCGAAATTCGTGATCGCGAGACGATGGAGTACGGTGTTCAGTTTGCTGAAACGGGACACTTGGTGCTGGCAACGTTGCACGCAAACAGCGCCAACCAGGCTCTCGACCGTATCATCAACTTCTTCCCGGACGAGCGACGCGAACAGCTCCTCATGGATCTGTCGCTGAACATCCGCGCCATGATTTCTCAGCGTTTGATTCCCCGCGAGTCCGGCGCCGGCCGAATTGCGTCAATGGAAATCATGCTCAATTCGCCGTTGATCCAGGACTTGATCTTCAAAGGCGAGGTGGCCAAGATCAAGGAAGTCATGTCGCGCAGCACCCGGCTCGGCATGAAGACCTTCGACCAGTCACTGTACGAGCTGTACGAAACCGGATTCATATCCTACGAGGACGCCTTGCGAAACGCAGACTCCAAGAACGAGCTGCGCCTGCGCATCAAGCTGGAAAGCAAGCGCGAGGCGAAGAACATCGACGACGGCGGCGCGCTGCAGATTGTCGATGAAGGCGAAGAAGGTCGGTCGCTCTAGGAGCGGGTTCTACTATGGATTCCAACTCCTCAACGGCGAATGGTACTCCCACGCCGAAGCCTGCAGTTGACACCAACACGGCTGCGACGGGCCCCCAGGCGATTCCATCGATGGATGGAAGCACCGGTCATCCGACCCTCAACACCAAGCCCCTGTTCAAATTGATGGTGGAGAAGAAGGCCTCAGACCTCTTCTTCACCTCCAACGCCCCCATCAAGATCAAGATCGAAGGCCAGATCCTCCCGGTCAACAAACAAATCTTGACGCCTGAGACCGTTCGCCAGACCGCTTTCGCGCTCATGAGTCCCGAACAGCGCGAGCACTTCGTGCACGAATTCGAACTCGACTTCGCGATCTCCGAACCCGGCCTCGGCCGCTTCCGCGTGAACGTATTCATGCAGCGCGGCTTCCCGGCCATGGTGCTTCGGTACATCACCGCAGACATGCCAAGGATCGAAAGCCTCGGGTTGCCACCGATCATGTCCGACCTGGTCATGATGAGGCGCGGCCTTATCCTGATGATCGGCTCAACCGGCTCGGGAAAGTCGACTTCGCTGGCGGCAATGATCAACTACCGCAACGAAAACGCCTCCGACCACATCGTAACGATCGAAGACCCGATCGAATTCCTGCACACCAACAAGCGCTCGATCGTCAATCAGCGCGAAGTGGGTATCGACACCAAATCCTACAACCGCGCTCTGCGCGGCGTAGTCCGCGCTGCCCCGGACGTGATCCTCATCGGTGAGATCCGCGACCGCGAGAGTATGGAAGCAGCTATTAATCTCTCAGGCACAGGACACCTGGTGCTGGCCACCCTCCACGCAAACAACTGCGCGGAGTCGATGGACCGCATCATCAACATGTTCCCGCGGGAGCAACATAGCCAGATCTTCCTCGACATGTCCCAATACCTCCGCGCCATCCTGGCGCAACGCTTGGTAATGGGCCGCGACGGCAAACGCTGCGCCGCCGTGGAGGTAATGATCAACACCCCGCACATTTCCGAGCTCATTAAGAAGGGCGACGTGACGGGCATCAAGGAAGCCATCACCTCCAGCGGCGAGCGCGGCATCCAAAGCTTCGACGTCTCCCTCCGCGACCTCTACAAGTCCGGCCGCATCGAGCTCGAAGAAGCACTCACTGCCGCGGATTCTCGCGCGAACCTGGAAGCAAAGATCAACTTCGGTTGATCTCGCACAGCTCCCTCAAGCTTTCCCGGCAATCCTGCGTTGAGCTGATTGCATCCGGTGTTGCATCTGTTGATTCGTCCGCGGTTGAAGACGCCGGTGACCGACCCGGATTGTTGAGATTGTTTGGGTTTGATCTGCATGTGATACGTTGCGGCCTCTCTCACTTTTCTCCCCGAGGTCGCCGCATGCTGGACAGGCGTTGGATTGCCCTCGTCGCATTGTGTCTGGGGCTGGTCATGATCGTCCTGGACGGGACGGTCGTCACCGTTGCGCTGCCTTTGATCAGGGCTGACCTCGGATTTACCCAGGCGTCCCTCGTCTGGGTCGTCAACGCCTATATTCTGACGTTTGGCGGCTGCCTGTTGCTGGGCGGTCGCCTGGGAGATATCCACGGCCCGCGCCGGGTGTTCCTGCTTGGAATCGTGGCGTTCACACTGGCCTCGCTAGCATGCGGTCTGGCCAGGACGCAGTCGGAGATGATCTGGGCTCGCGCGGTCCAGGGGGCCGGGGGCGCGGTGGTGGATGCGGTTTCACTCTCCATCATTACCAACATGTTCATCGAGACCGGTGAACGTGCGAAGGCCATGGGCATCTACGGGTTCATCGCCTCCGCGGGCGGTACCTTGGGAATCCTGCTGGGCGGGTTCATCACCGCGTCCTTCGATTGGCACTGGGTTTTCCTCCTCAACATTCCGTTTGGCGTGCTGGTTTATGCATTGTGTCTGCGGCTCATACCCATTGCTCCCGCGGAACATCGGACGACCGGTCGCCTGGACCTGACAGGAGCTGCGACTTTGACCGGGGCGCTGATGCTCGCCGTGTATGGAATCATCAGTGGCGACGATGTGGGTTGGTTTTCGAGCCAGTCCTGGCTGACGCTCGGGGGCGTATTGCTGCTTCTGGCCGCGTTTGTATTCACCGAATCACGCGTGAGCAATCCGCTGGTGCCCCTCAGCCTGATGCGCTCTCGCATGTTGGTCGTCACCAATGTCACGGCCGCGCTGGCGGCCGCGGCCATGTTTGCAACCTTTTTTCTCACCCTCTATCTGCAGCGGGTCCTGGGAAAGAGTCCGTTGCAGGTAGCGTTCATCTTTCTGCCCACCTGCATCATCAGTGCGGTGCTGGCGGTTGGATTCTCCGCTCGAATCGTCAATCGCTACGGAATCAAGCGACCCTTCGCCGCTGGCCTGCTGCTGGCCGCGCTCGGGCTGGCTCTGCTGGCCGGAATCCCGGTGCAGGGGGATGTCTGGACTGACGTGATTCCCGGGATGACGCTGTTCACCATTGGCGCCGGCATTGCCGGCAGTCCGCTATTTCTCTCGGCCGTGCATGGAGTGGCTCCCAAGGATTCGGGTCTCGCATCAGGTTTGATCGGGACATCCTCCATGGTGGGAGGCTCATTAGGACTGGCCATTCTTGCCGCCGCCGCGGAGGCGTGGACTCGGAAACTCACCGAGCTGGGTGCTGATCCCATGGTTGCATTGATAGGTGGCTATCAGGTGGCATTCGCCATTGGCGCGTTATTGGCTGTGGTCTCCGCGGCGCTGGGAGTGTTGTGGCTGCCAACCAATATTCAGCGTTTTCAACCCGCTCCCGCATCTGCTCAACGATGATCCATCATATCGACGGCACTGCGTGTGCTCTATAGGCCCTGAGATTCGGATAAGAACGTGTTGTTCTCATTGATTTCTTGTCGAGGACACAGTGCCGACGCGCGGGCTGGCGCGGCTTCCGCGTCAACGCCTTCAACCAGAACCGCGGCGCAGGCGCCGTGTTCCGCAACATCCCCTCGGTCATCATGTCCCTGGATGACCTGGGTTCGCCGAAGATCTTCCGCGACCTGTGCATGTTGCCCCGAGGACTGGTCCTGGTTACGGGGCCGACCGGCTCCGGCAAATCCACCACCCTGGCCGGCATGGTCAACCACGCCAACGACAACCGCCCCGACCACATCCTCACCATCGAAGACCCGATCGAATTCGTACACGAGTCCAAGCGCTCCCTGGTGAACCAGCGCGAAGTCCACCGCGACACCCCCGGCTTTGCCGAAGCTTTGCGTTCCGCCTTGCGCGAGGACCCTGACATCATCCTGGTCGGCGAAATGCGAGACCTCGAGACGATCGGCGTGTCATCTGGGCGCTTAACTTTCCTGAGGGTATAGGAACCGGCTCGGCAGTAAATGGTGCGGGAGGCTCGCGGAGTGCGAGGCGGTAATATGCACGTGAGCGGAGCACGCGCCGGTGCGCGGGATCAGTGCGCAGACAGAAGGCGGATTAGCCGCGGAGCAGGGGCGTGGTGCGGACGTTCCAAGGTAGTAGCCTCCAGCGCCTCGACGGTGTTGGTAGTTAGCAAATTCTCGAAGACATAGTTCAGATAGCGATACAGCTCGAGGCCGTTGGTGCGGGCCGTCCAGCTTCCGGAGCCCGTACCCAACGGCGGCACAGGGACTTGAGTGTGGCTCGATACTGCGCCTGAGCCAATGCCCCAACTTCCAGAAGACGAGTCGGTTCACCCGCTGAAACAACATTGCCGTGTAGTCAGCGAACCGGTAAAACTCGGCCCACCCCGCCAGAATGCGGTTCAGCCGTTCCACCATTATCAATTGCGTTACCGCTTTAGTTGCCAGACAGTTCTTGTGTGGAGCGGCCCCCAATTCGAGCGGACATAGTGCGTTGAAATAGGAGCTAGGCATAGACCTAGTCGTACGCCTATGAGTAATGGTGTTGATCGAGTCGAAGTTCTGTCCGGGATCCAGCGCCGCAGGCGCTACACTTTGGATCAGAAGATGGCTGTCCTGGCGGAGGCCGGACAGCCGGGCATGTCGATTTCCTTCGTAGCCCGCAAGCATGGTATAGCTCCCAGTCTGCTGTTTGGATGGAGACGGCGGATGGCTGAAGGTGGGAAAGAAGCGGTTCGGGCCGATGATGAGGTGGTTTCCAGAGAGGAGCTGCGGGCGGCGCAGAAACGCATTCGTGAGCTCGAGCGCGTTCTGGGGAAGAAGACTCTGGAAAACGAGATCCTGCGTGAGGCAGTGAAAGTCGCCCACAAAAAAAATGGATACCGCGTTTGCCGTCCTTACCCGAGGACGATACGCCGTGAGGCGGGTTGCTGAAGTCTTGGAAGTCTCGCGATCGCGTCTCCACGAGCGACTTCGCCAGGGCTCCAAGCCGCGGGTGCGGTATCAGAAGGCTGAAGATGCCGAGCTGTTGGAGTCGGTACGTAGGTTGGTCGATGAGCGACCTACCTACGGATATCGAAGGATCGGTGCTTTGCTCAACCGGGAACGCACTGCGGCCGGACTTTCTCGACTGAACCATAAAAGAATGTACCGGCTCATGGCGCAGAACGGACTGCTGCTGCAGCGATACACGGGGAAGCCGCCAGGTCGCGCTCACGACGGCCAGATCATCACGATCCGACCCAACCTGAGGTGGACCTCGGACGGCTTCGAAATCGCCTGTTGGAACGGTCAGGTCGTACGTGTCGCCTTTGCACTGGATACCTGTGATCGAGAGGTCATTGCCTGGTGTGCCAGCACGGGCGGCATCAGCGGCGAGATGATCCGAGATTTGATGCTCGAAGCCGTTGAGAAGCGCTTTGGGCGCTGCGTCACGCCGCAGCCGATCCAATGGCTCTCCGACAACGGCAGCTGCTACAGAGCCTACGAGACGATCGAGTTTGCTGTCCGCCTGGGCTTGGTTCCCTGCTTCAAGCCGGTGCGCAGTCCGCAATCCAACGGGATGGCAGAGGCGTTCGTGAAGGGCTTCAAACGCGATTACGTCTATGTCCATGATCGGCCTGATGCAGCGACTGTCTTGTCACAGTTGTCCAACTGGTTCGAGGATTACAACGAGGTTCATCCTCACAAAGCGCTGCGGTTGAAGTCGCCCCGCGAGTTCATCCGCAGTTATCTGCAACCCGCAGCATGTCCGGCCGAATAGGGGCAACTCCATTGTGCAAGCTTCTGCGCAAGACCTCGGTACTTTGCCCACGGGACCGTCGTGACAGGCCGCATGTTGCCGCGCGGACCTCGTTTGCGGATAATTCGGTAACCCAAGAAGACGACGACACCATCGTTCACATTTCGCCATAGTGAACGTGAGCTTCAGTTTGCCTTCCAGAAAGGTTCGACGGGCTTCTAGCACCTGCTGTACGTGGGCCAGAAGCTCGTACAACGGTTGGAAGCCCCACGTCTTTTCACCGCCAAACCTGAAACCAGCGCTATGGCTCTCATTCCACGCAGGTACAAAGTAATAAAAGCTGTCGTCCTGAATGGAGCAATTCAGATTTGCCAGCCTACTTTGCCAGGAGTAGGAATATGCGCTGGCGAATACAACCGCGATGCATACGAGTACCGCTGGCGTGTAGAGAAGTAAGGATGCCGCCTGCAAGTGCATCCGTGCATCCGCTCTAATTCCGATTTCTAACGGTCAGGGGTGCCACTAGGCCATCAGGGATTACTGGTGTTTTATCCCTACGGCTGGGTCCACTCAAGTCGACAATCACCGTGTCTCACACGGGTGAGAGTAACTTGAGGCGGCGGGTCCGCGGTCCAAAACGCGGTGCAAATTCCTGGTTTATGCTGTATATATATACAGCATAATCACTTGATACCGTTGCCGAACAGCCTCCTACTGCTCGGTCCATGCTTGACAAAAAGGATTGAGATCCGCCGGCGGCAGTGCGGGCGTTGCGAAACTCCCCGGAATGAGGCTCCGTTCGTCTGGTCCTCGATCGTCCGTCCGCTGGCTAGAGCCCGGGACGGTGATCAAGTTCCGGGCCGATTTTGCGATCCGTTTCAGGCGCTGTCACCGATATAGTGGTTTGTGCGCACACGCACTTCGTCCGTCAGCTCCATGATTTGCACTATCTATCCACGCGGGATTTACGTCGCTTTCCTGACGTGTGGGCAGGAGTCGCGGAATCGGTCCGGAAATATCGAACTGGAGTGCACCACCCTCGCAGGCACCCGGACCCGATAGAATTCTTAGGGTAACGAACTATATCGACTTGCAGTTTCGATTGCGCGCTAACGACACTAACAGATCAGCTGCGGTAACGGAAAACTGCTACTTCGACGTCCGTCAGTTATGAGTGTTTATTCACCGCGCGGCGACAGCGGCGTACAGGCCGCGCCTTCAGTATTTCCGATTCGACTTCGCAATTCCCGCGGTAGCGGAAGAGTCTGAGTGAAACGCCTCCCACTCGGCAACGATCAGACAGACGTTGAAAGCAGGAAGTCTCCTTCCAGCGTGAGCACGCTTGCGGCCGCTGTGCCAGTCATCCTCATCAACTTCTCTAAGCGCTGTAACTCAACAAAAGAGCCGAATAACCGGATTCAACAAATCTTCTGGAGCACGGCATGAGAAAAAACTACTCTCGACTTGAATTCGCATCTTCAGTCATCATGGCCATCAGTCTTGTTTCTATGAGCGCGAGTTCGACGACTTGTGCCGCGCCGAAGAAGGCTCTCGCTCGTTCCCTTTCCGTAAATTCAAAACTGGGAGATTCTGGTGCGCTTATCGAGCCGAGCCGCCGAATGCGGTTCAGGGATAGCCCATGGGACTATGAGATACGGATCGCATTGCCGCCTTCCTACAATCAAACAAAGAACTCCTATCCGGTGCTTTGGGTTATTGATGGGAGCTACAATTTCGAGGCGGCGGTTGATCAGGTCACTACGTCTGCGAAAGATCACGTTCCGGACATGATTGTTGTGTCAGTGGGAACGCCACCCGAAGCGCGCAACGAATTTATGCGGAGGCGTGCCTATGATTTTTCATCTACCAGAAACAACGATATATGTAGTTACCAAGAGCCCGGAGGACATCTTTATGAGAAACAGTGCAAGTTAGTCCTTGACTGGAGCAAGGCTGCTGGAGAGCCGTCGGTCGACTTACTAGGCGGCGCCCCGAAATTCCTGAATTTCATCATCGACGATGTTCGGAAGCAGCTTGCATCTGATTATCGAATGGAGAATGACAATACTTTGTTCGGCTTCTCGGCGGGCGGATACTTTTGTACCTACGCGCTGCTGACGCGACCCGACGGGTTCGATCGATACATCTGCGGAAGTCCCAATCTCAATATCGATGCCGGCATCGCATTTCAACTGGAAGAAGCTTACGCCAAATCACATACCGACATGAAAGCTAAAGTGTTCTTTAGCGCCGGCGAAGATGAAATTACACAAGGTGGAGTGGTATCTGCTGCGGGGCTAGTGAGCTGGATGGCACGCATGGCTGAAATCTTGAAGGTGAGGAACTATCCTTCACTGGAACTTCATGCCCGAGTTTTCCCCGGCGAGATCCATGATGGTTCTGGAGCAAGAATCAGCCTCTATTGGGGGTTGCGAACACTTTGGTCGAATCAGTATCCAAGTGAAACAGCCAGACAAAGGTAGTTGTCGCCGACGTCGTATTTCATTTGCGCGTTGCGGTAACATCGTGTGCATCACTCGTTACCGCGGATCGATCCTTGGTAACCCGGCACGCGCGGAGTGGCCCTCTATCGACGTCGGATGAGGAGATGTGCATGACTGAAGTTCTAATTGGTATCGCAGGCGACGTGTTAATCGACAGGGAAAATCCGCATGAGGTATTCGACAATGTCCGAGACCTGCTCCGCGAACCTGACATACTGTTTGCGAATCTAGAGTCTCCTTACAGTGATTCTCCGGGAATGGCTGTTACAGCTCCACTCATAGTCGTTCCTCGGGCACACAATCTCGATGCGTTCGTAGATGCTGGCTTTCACATCATGTCGATGGCGAACAATCACATTGTGGATGCTGGGCACGACGCCATGCTGGAAACGCGTGCTCGCCTGAGGGCGCAAGGTATTGCGACCATTGGTGCGGGAGAGAACCTCGCAACGGCCCGGCTTCCTGAACTCCTTGAGCGAAGGGGGCTCAAGGTTGGCTTCTTAGCGTACGCCAGCATTTTCCCACATGGGTACGAGGCACGTTCGACCGTTCCGGGGTTGGCCCCGCTAAGGGCATACAATCACTTTCACGAGTTGCCAGAGTATTTTGCGCCAGGCTACTTGCCACGCATCGAGACGATTCCGGACCCGGGAGATCATCGCAAGCTGGAGCAGGATATAGAGTCATTGCGCGAAAGGGTCGATATCGTCGTGACAAGCTTCCATTGGGGCGATCACCTACGCCCGTTTGTACTGACTGACCACGAAAGAAGAACGGCTCGTCTCTGTATCAACTACGGATCCGATCTGGTAATCGGGCATCATCATCACACACTGCGAGGCATTGAGTGGTATCAGGGCAAGCCGGTTTTTTATGGCTTAGGGCATTTTGTGTTCGATCTTCGCTTGATCATGACCGAGGAACTGAAGGCGTTCATCGGCGAAGTGGATGCGAATAGTTACGCGGTCGCCCCTCGTGAGGGTTGGCCCTTGTTGCCCCTGCACCCTGACAGCCGCATGACGATGCTTGGTTGGGCGCGAGTAGATGGCAGACGGGTGGCGGATGTGGGTTTTGTGCCGTGTCGTCTACGTCCGGATGGCCGTGTGGTTGCTGTGGATCGTGATTGCGGGGAGGGTCGAGAGGTTGTCGACTATGTCGATCGCTGCATTCAGTCGCAGAGCCTCAATGGGAAAATCGTAACTGAAGGGGCTCCGGTATTTTGCGGTCATCGATCCGTTCGCGTAATACCCATCGCATAGCAATGGCGAAGTCGACGCGCTCGCACAATGTGAAGGGAGCATCGTCATGGTTACGTTACACCGAGGGTCAGCGGTGGTGCTTCTTGGGTGTGCTGTTTTTGGTTTCGACTTCTAGCTACTTCGACCGCCAAGTAATCTCTGTCTTGCTTGAGCCTATTAAGGCGGAATTTGGTGTCTCGGATACTATGCTAGGTCTTCTAGGGGGGCCGTGTTTTGCGGCCTTTTATGCGCTAGCGGGTATACCTATAGCGCGATGGGCTGATCGCGGTAACCGACGTGCGATTATTACGCTATCACTTTCAATGTGGAGTGTCATGACGATCCTTTGCGGCGTGACGCAGACGTTCTTGCAACTTGCAGTCGCTCGTGTCGGTGTCGGAGTGGGTGAAGCCGGCGCAATTCCTCCGGCACATTCGTTGATAGCAGACTATTTTCCTCCAGAGCGACGGGCAACGGCGATTGCTGTGTTTACGTCTGCTGCCACTGCGGGGCTTCTTTTGGGAGTCGGTCTTGGGGGCTACGTAGCCATGAAATACGGATGGAGAACTGCATTCTTAGTCGCAGGAGCTCCTGGCTTGTTGATCGCGTTGGCGGCACATTTCACTCTCATTGAGCCACGCGTGGGAACACATGAAATTCGGGTCACGCAGCCTACAGAAGCGATTCGTGACTCTGCTTTACATCTGCGCCGCAAACGTAGCTATGTCTACGCTCTTGGTGGCTGTCTTATGTACTTCTTATTTTCATATGGGGTGCTCCTGTTCATACCGTCATTCTTGACCCGCGTAATGCGGGCGTCCGCCACCGAGGCGAGTGTGACTTATGCACTAGTGGCCGCAGCGGGAAGCGTTGTGGGCATGATCTGTGGTGGCTGGGTAGCCGACCGAAGTGCAAGACGTGACATTCGATGGCTTGCTTGGCTCCCTTCTTTGACATTGTCGTTGAGTGGGCCCCTTTTCGCGATCGCCTTGTGGGTGGACCACTTTTTAGGCTTTCTTGCCCTGATTTTTGCGGTATGGGCGTTAGTAAATGGGGGGTTGCCGCCTATATTCGCAGCAATCCACGCAGTTTGTGGCTCTCGGCGTCGGGCAACTGCGATTGCTGGCGTGTTATTTACGGCAACCTTGTTCGGTGGCGGGTTGGGGCCTGTGATTACAGGTGCGATCAGCGACGCACTCAGCCTCGCGCATGGAGTCGAAGGTTTACGGTATGCATTGATGTTAATGACATCTCTGCTTCCAGCCACCGGGGGACTGTTTTACCTTTTCGGCCAAGCCATTCCGGCAGACGTTGAAGATTGAGTCCAAGTTTGAGGAGATTCGTGTGGGGAGCGATCTGTCACGCTATATCGTTAACCCGGGTCCCAAGATCCCGGTGACTCATCTGCAGGCAGCCGTCACGACTGACTCGGCCATCGTGACTGAAACGATGATAGGAGTGCTGCGAAATGGCGGTAATGCGGCGGATGCCGCGATCGCGGGTGCGATGGTGCAGGCAGCAGTTGAGCCGTTCATGACCAATCATGCAGGGCTGGTTACGTTTCTCTATTACGAGGCCAGAACTAGCCAGGTATATCAACTAGATAGCTTAGGCGGTTTCCCATCAGGCCTCCCGCCGTTTCGACCGATACCGGCTGGCACTGGTCCATATGCGGCGACGCCTCCCTCCGCAATCATCCCGGGCTTCATGCCGGGCTTGAAAGAGATTCACCGCCGCTTTGGTACTCGTCCATGGAGTGAGCTGTGCGCAGACGCAATCGAGTGGGCTGAAAGGGGCCATCCGGTATCGACATTTGAGTATGGCGTTAACTTGTTTGGCGAGAAGTTCACTACGTACTTTCCTGAAGGGCGCGAGTTTTATCAACCAACGGGAATGTTCGCGAACGTCGGTGAAGTGTTTGTGCCCAAAGGGCTTGCCGAAACAATGCGCAGTGTGGCTGAGCAAGGCCCGGACTACATGATCACAGGGTCGTGGGCCGAGCGGTTCGTGGAGAAAGCGAATGCAATGGGATGGAAGATTCGGCTTGAACACATGATCGAAACGCCACCGCGGTGGGTCGAGCCGATTCGCTACCGGCATCATGAATACGAAATAGTGAGTTTGGGGCCGCCGCAGGCACAGGGTCTCTATATCGGAGTGGCGTTGGGTGTGCTGAAGCATCTTGGCATCCGGAAAATGACACCAGGTTCGGCGGAGCATCTCTGGGCTATGGGACACGCGCTGCGTCAGGCAGCGCGGCACTGGGAATACGCCCAGGATGAAGCGATTTACGGCGTGCCCCGAGAAGAGGTTCTAGATGACACATATCATGCACATCTTGCGAAATTGATACTCAAGTCGCGACCCAAAGTGGATCTAACGGAGCACATCCGCCTTGCCGGCGATCTCAGTGGTTCGGCTGATATCATGTCTTCAGCGGCTTTCGCTGGGATGGGCAGGCCACGACTTGGAAAATCCGAGTCTGATCAACCGTCGGGATCCTGCGAGATTGCCGTCGTTGATTCGGAAGGAAATTGGGTTCAAATGATGGATACTTTGCAAGGCTCTGGCATTCCGGGGATGGTCATCGGCGGTGTGCCAATGGTTGGAAGCCATGCCACTTTCGGTGGTCTAATGAGTTCGATGGACGCCACGCTGATTAAGGGTGCCAAAGCACGCTGCATCATAGGCAATACGCTAGTACTCAGAAACGGCCGACCCGTCCTCTCCGCTGGGTCACCGGGGAACGTGCATTGCACAGTCCCACAAGTGCTCACGTACGCGCTGGATTTCAAGCTGGAACCCTACGCAGCCGTCGATGCACCCCGGATGCTACCGATGAACGAGGCGCGTGGCATTACGATTGAAGACCGACTTCGCTCGGGCGTCGTCGAAGAGTTGCACAAGTTGGGCGTGCGTGTGTCTGTGGTGCCAGGCTATGACTATCACATGGGATCGTTTTCGATGATCGCGCGTGATGAGCAGAATGGCTTGTATACGGCTATCGCTGATCCGCGTCGTTGCGCCGTCGCCAACGGGATCAGGGCGGAAGTCTGAACGTTTTGGGGAGCAATCTGGAGCCACGTTCTACTGGCGTATGACAATGCCCCGCAGCACTTGGGAAATCAGCTGAAATAAGTGGTTTGAGTGTTATTCAACGGATCCTTTTGACCCGCTGTCCCGAGAGAAGTAAATGTTATCCGTGATACTTAAGAACGCTAGAATTTTCGATGGCGTCAGTGCTGATTGTCCGGATGGGATGCAGGTGTTGGTCGAGGCAGGCGTCATTCGTGAGGTCTCAGACAAGCCCATCAAATCGAATAGTTCATATGTAATTGATCTTGCCGGTAGCACCTTGATGCCGGGTCTCATAGATGCGCACATTCATGCTTATTTCAGCGATGTAAATTGGCAAATGGTCGATCGTGTTGGAGAGGCCTATCGCGCGATTCACGCGGTGAGGATGTTGCGGCACGCTCTTGATTGCGGCTTCACAACTGTGCGAGATGTCGGCGGCGGAAACTACGGTCTGTGGCGCGCCATCGAAGATCGGCTGATCCGCGCTCCCAGATTCTTCTACGCGGGGAAGATGCTCTCCATGACCGGCGGGCACGGCGATACGCGACTAATGAGTGAGAGTGCTCACAACCAGGGCTACTGCTCATGCGGTGGGGCCAATGCACTTTGCGTGGTGGCAGATGGTGTCGATGAGTGTGTCAAAGCTGCGCGCGAGGAGCTGCGTTGCGGAGCCCATTGCATCAAGATCATGGCATCCGGCGGTGTCGCGTCACCGACTGATCCGATCTGGATGAATCAATATCGCGAGGATGAGATTCGCGCCATTGTCAATGAGGTCACTGAACGACGCACTTACGTCTCCGCGCACTGCCACCCTGCAATCGCCGTGAGGCGATGCGTTGAACTCGGCGTGCGTGTGATAGAGCACGGTACGCTAATGGATGATGAGAGCGCTCGCGTGGTAGCAAGCCGTGGCGCATACGTTGTGCCAACTCTAGTCATCATTTGCGTATTAGCCGAGCAGGGCAGCGAACTTGGTTTGCCTCTAGCGAGCCAGGAAAAAGTACAGGTGGTGATGAGACAGGCCTTGGAGGGGTTGGAGTCAATGCGTGCGGCGGGCGTGAAGATCGGTTTTGGCACAGACCTGCTCGGGGTGACTTACGTGCAGCAGTGCCGCGAATTTTCGCTTCGAAGGCAGGTATTTTCGCCACTGGAGATCATACGGCAGGCTACGTCTACGAATGCGGAGTTACTGAAGCAGGAAGGGAAGCTAGGATGCATAAAGGCGGGCGCCTACGCGGACTTGTTGGTTGTAGCCGGCGATCCGCTAAAAGACATTGAGCTGCTGGCCGCCAATGGTCATCGTCTACAACTCGTCATGCGCGGTGGTGAGTTGATTCGAAATGAGTTCAGATAAGGCCCAAATGTGAATTTACGTGAAGCTTAGACCCGATAACGAAATGGAGAGATTACTTGTACGCTATTGTACATCGCGTTACCTCGGTGAGGTACGACGGCGGAGAAACTTGTGGACGACGTACCCTGGCCGATACCCTTGGGGAAGTTATGCGTCCGCCGAGGGCGATTGTCGAGCCCATGCTGCCGCATGCGTGGCACCCGCACTCGCGATGTCGTGATCACCGTAGCCGGGTGATGAACCTACCTGCAGGGTAACTGGGGAGCATGGGAGTATCGCGTCCAAGTCCGGAATTGGGGATTGGCGCGCTTTTGGCGAATCATCGTGCTTGGCGGAACCCGATCATCGCCTCTGTTTCGCTGTTCGACTGCTTGGTGATTATTTGTTTAGTCCGGCGCTGTAATTCAAGCCTCAATTCAAGTGAGGCCGGAAAACGTCGCAGCGTCGGATGCAGGAGATCAGCGCGCTTCTCCGCGACACGCCCGATGCGACTCAGGCAAATGACGTAGGACGCGGGGACGCCTGGAATCCCCCTAACACGGAGTTGGCTACACGAACAAATAGCGAATCTGCCGTCTCGAAGTTCGGCGTTCTCAGCCAATGTTGCAGTTCACCGAATGGCCACCTTTGTACGCGTCGTAAAGAATGGCACAATCACATTGTCTCCGAAGCTAGCGTCTTGCGGTGTGCGTCATCCCAGACGAGGATTTGGAGCAGACGCTGAATGCATAGCCTGTCACATGATTGTGGAATGGAGGGACCATGGAAGGGTCGCAGATAAAGAAGCGCGTTCCTGACAGTGTAAGCGGTGTATTAATGCTTACGGACGACGAGCGTGAGCAAGTTCTGAGTCGATTCAACGATACTTTCACAAAATTCAATCAGTACGGGTTGATCCACCGAGCTTTCGAAGAGCAGGCGCGACGCTTACCGGATGCGATAGCGATAATGGACGGCCACCGGCAACTGTCATATTCGAAGCTGAATCGTAGGGCTAATCAGTATGCGCACCTACTTCTGGCACGCGGCATACGCTCCGAGGAGCGAGTTGGGGTCTACGTCGACCGCAGCATAGAAGCGGTGGTCGCAATGCTATCAATTCTGAAAGCCGGTGCGTGTTACGTACCGCTCGATCCAAATTACCCGCCTGAGCGCCTTGCGTTCATAACTGAAGACAGCTCGATAACGACAGTACTCACGTGTTCAGCGATCGCAAGTCGGCTACAGAGTCTAGAAGAGCGAGCCATTTTGCTTGACGTCGAACTTTGCGAGCGCGGTGATACGCCGACAAATCTGGATACTACTTCGCGGAACCTAGCCTACGTAATTTACACATCCGGGTCCACGGGGAAGCCCAAAGGCGTAATGATAGAGCATCAAAGTGTGCTGCGCCTGGTTATCAATACAAACTATGCGCAATTAAATTCTGACGACTGTGTTGCTCACTGCGCTAGCCAGTCGTTCGATGCGGCTACGTGGGAGGTGTGGGCGCCCTTGCTCAATGGCGCACGGCTAGCGGTCATTCCTCACAGCACCGTACTTGATGCAGCAATGTTCAGTGAAGCGTTAATTCGTCACTCGGTTACGGCGATGTGGCTTACTGTTGGGTTGTTTAACGAATATGTCGATAGCCTTGAGAACGTGTTTGGTCGATTGAAATACCTAATTGTAGGGGGGGATTCTCTAAATCCTTCTAGTGTTGCACGAGCGCTGTCAAAACAAACGAAACCGAGATCTTTAATTAATGGGTACGGGCCGACAGAAACAACGACGTTCGCAACGACGTTCTCTATCAATGCTATCGACAAGGGCGCATACGCCGTTCCAATTGGCCGCCCCATATCGAATACATCCATCTACATTTTGGATGGGAATCAGGGGCTGCAGCCAATCGGCATTGCTGGGGAGATCTATGTTGGTGGGCCGGGTGTTGCCCGCGGATACTTAAATGGGCCGGAGCTAACCGCCGAGCGATTTGTTCCGAACGGGTTTAGTAGTGTCCCCGGAGAAAGACTCTATCGAACTGGAGACATCGGCCGCTGGCGCCCAGACGGAAATATTGAGTTTGTTGGTCGTAATGATTTTCAAGTTAAGATTCGCGGATTCCGTGTCGAGCCGGGTGAGGTGGAGGCATTGCTCCGCGGTCATCATGGCGTTAAGCAGGCGGTTGTGATCGCGCGTGAGGACCAACTCGGGGACAAACGTCTAGTCGGATACGTGGTGCCAGACGTGCCGCAGCTCAAAGAGTTAGAGAGGCTGCGTGTCGGCGATGGGGGCGCTGAGATTGTTAAGGAGTGGAAAGAACTCTATGAAAATACGTATTCGGTGGAAATTGCAGGTCCAAGCTTCGTAGGCTGGAATAGTAGCTATACCGACCAACCGATTCCCGAAGATCAGATGCAGGAGTGGCTGAAGTGCACACTAGACCGTATTCGTGCCCTTAATCCGCGGAAGGTCTTGGAGATTGGCTGTGGTCTGGGGCTGCTCTTGGAACAGCTGGCTCCTAGTTGTGAAATGTATCGGGGCACAGACTTTTCCGCGAGGGCAATCCAGCGGCTGCGCGATTGGATAGGGACACGAGCCGAACTGCAACATGTGGAACTGGATCAGGGTACCGCACTGGAGCTCGATGGACCACCCTGTCGCTACGACACTGTAATTCTGAATTCCGTCATACAATATTTTCCGGACATCGAGTATTTGTGCGCTGTCCTAAAGCGCGCGGTGCGCTTGGTCTCGACGGGAGGACATGTTTTTATTGGGGATATCCGACATTTCGGTCTCTTGAAAGTATTTCACAGTTCGGTGCAGTTAGAGAAAGCGGCGGCCGAATTGAATGTGCGACAGCTCAAGGAGCGCATAGGAAGGTCGGTGGAATTGGATAAAGAATTAGTAGTGGACCCCCGCTTCTTCGCTGAATTCGCGCGAAGTCTTCCTGAGACGGTTAGCGCACAGATCCTGATCAAACGCGGCGACTCAGATAACGAACTGACACGCTATCGATACGACGTAGTACTGGAAGTGGGTGTTCCTCAGCGGGCCGTGGATGAAATGCGCGTTGACTGGATATCAGGAACCGGAACGCCTGCTGACTATGGCGCGCGTATGCGAGAGCGAGAGCTCTGCTCAGTTCGCATCTGTGGCATACCTAACCGCAGGCTGTGTCGCGATGTCGCAGCCTCAAGACTAATTGAGCGTAGCGAAGGATCACGCACTGTCGAGAAGTTGCGGGAGTTGTTGAGTGTCGAAGTTACGGACGGAGAAGACCCAGAGCAGTTCTGGAAGACCGGTCAAGCCTACGGGTATGAGGTTCGGCTAGGCTGGAGTCTGGGGTCCGACGATGGACGTTTTGACGTTGAGTGGACGGATTCTCCTCAGACGGGCGCTAGGTCGCCTGAATGCGATGGGCAAGTGGAACCGCCAGCACCAGTGAGTGGGGGCAAGGATCAGGAAGAGGAGTATTCAAATGATCCATTGGCAGTGAATCTGACGCGACAGCTGATGACCGGGCTGCGCCGATATGTGGAAGAAAAACTGCCTTCATTTATGGTGCCGAGCGCGCTCGTCGCGATACAGGCAATACCACTGACTACAAATGGGAAAGTAGATAGACATGCACTGCCCAATCCGGTCTTTGGCGCTGCAGCGGGCGCGGAATTTGAGGCGCCGCAAGGAGAGATTGAGAACATTCTCGCGCGGATCTGGCAGGACCTGCTCCAAGTGGAAAGCGTTGCACGACACGACAACTTCTTCGAACTTGGCGGACATTCATTGCTGATCATGCGGCTGATGGAGCGGCTGCGTCGCGTCGGGTTATCAACAACGATGCGCAACGTATTTGAGAACTCGTCGTTGGCGGATCTCGCGAGGACGGTTGCACGTGAAGCTGTTGGCTATTGCGAAATACCTTCCAATCTGATTCCGCCCCTATGCGATGTCATCACTCCGCAAATGCTGCCGCTAGTGACGCTATTACCACAAGAAGTCGACGCAATTGTCCAGACAGTGCCGGGGGGGGCGAGCAACGTGCAGGATATTTACCCCCTGGCGCCTCTGCAGGAGGGAATCGTCTTTCATCATTCGCTTTGTGAGCATGGTGGTGACGCATACACATTGCCTCTCTTGCTCGCCGTGCCATCTAAGAATGGTGTCGAACATCTCGTTGCAGCGTTGCAAGCAGTTATCGACCGGCATGACGTCTTACGCACCGCGGTGCTATGGGAAGGATTGCCGCAGCCGATTCAAGTTGTATATCGCAAGGCGACTCTGCCAGTGTCCGAGATTGCGCTGGATCGAGCTCGCGACCCCGTCGAACAGCTGAAGGATCGAATGACACCGAAACAGCAGAGATTCGATCTTGGGCGTGCTCCTCTAATGCGGCTGCAGGTTGCAGTGGATACGGAAGGCGAAGATACGTACGCGTTGCTCTGCCTACACCTCTTGGTTTGTGATCACGAGTCCGTCGAAATTGTGTTCTCAGAAATGATGGCCTACCTGACGGGGCGCATGGGAGAGTTGCCCGATCCGGTGCCGTATCGGAATCACATTGCGCAGGTGCTGCATCACGCACGTACTCATGATGCGAAAGCCATCTTTCGCAGAAAATTCGAAGGCATCGACGAGCCGACGGCGCCATTTGGGATCCTAGATGTGCATGGGGATGGCAGTGAAGGTGAGGATTTTCGTGAGGACATTGAGCTGGGATTGGCACAGAGGGTGCGGTCGCAGGCGCGTCGTCTGGGGGTCAGCGCGGCCGTTCTGTTTCATGCGGCTTGGGCGGTGGTTGTGTCGCGCACGAGTGGCCGGGACGATGTTGTGTTTGGAACTGTGCTACTCGGAAGGCTGCAGGGTAGTGCAGGAGCCCAGCGAATATTAGGCATGTTCATCAACACTCTACCGCTCCGATTGCAGATACGAGATCTCACCGTCAACGAACTTGTGGAGCATACTCAACGAGAGCTGGTGGAACTGTTGAGCAATGAACAGGCGTCATTGGCGACTGTACAGCGATGTAGCGAGATCTCGGGATCAGCCCCGCTGTTTACTTCCCTCCTGAATTATCGGCACAGTGTCCGCAACCTGATGACAGAGTGGTCGGACACTGAGCAGTTCCGTCTGCTTGCGGGCGCTGGGTGGACTAACTATCCAATCACGCTATCGATAGACGATGCGGGTGAAGGGTTCGTGCTCGCGGCGCAGACGGATCGGCGCATTGACGCTCGGCGGCTGACGGCATATTTGCGCACAGCCCTCGAATCTTTAGTGGAAGCGCTGGAGTCTGCGCCGCAGACACCGGCTTTGGCGCTATCGATATTGTCAGTGAACGAGCGAGCACTCGTCGTTGAGCGTTTCAACGCGACAACCGCCTATTATCCCCGTGAGAAGTTGGTTCACGAGCTATTTGAAGAGCAGGTTAATCGCACGCCAGACGCAATTGCCGTAATGCACAGGCTTGAGCTGTATACGTATGGAGAGATCAACGGAAAAGCCAATCAGCTCGCGCGACATCTTCGAGCAACAGGCGTGGGTCCGGATCAGCTGGTAGGAATCTGTGTCGAGCGCGGTATTGACATGGTTGTCGGAATTTTGGGAGTTCTCAAGGCAGGCGGAGCGTATGTTCCCTTGGATCCGGATCATCCCACTGAGCGACAGAGATACGTCTTGGAGGACGCGTTCCCCCATAGCGTGTTGATTCGCGAGAGGCAGAAGATCGCGCCGTCTTCCCTCCGCGCGCCTCTCATTGACCTGGACGTAGCACAGTCGGCGATGACACTGCATGCCAACTCTAACTTATCAGCTTCTGAGCTGGCTTTAACTGCCGAAAACTTGGTGTACGTCATTTACACTTCCGGCTCGACAGGACGACCCAAGGGCACCGCCATGGCACATCGTTCCATGGTCAACCTGATTGAGTGGCATCGTAAGCACCTAGCTCTTAAAGAGGGGCAGAGAGTGCTGCAGTTTTCCCCGCTGAGTTTCGACGTGGCATCTCAGGAGGTCTTCTCAACGCTCTGCGCTGGAGGCACGCTAGTGCTGGCTGATGACGAGGTGCGCAGGGATGGTCGAGTGCTAATGGGCGTTTTAAGCAGCCATCATATCCAACGTCTCTTCATACCGCCTGTCGCGCTGCAAACTCTGGCTGAATGTTACGATTCAGCGACGGACTTGCCTGCAAGCTTGCAGCACGTCTTCGCAGCGGGTGAGCAACTGCGCATCAGTAGAGAAATAGTAGGTCTGTTCAAAAGGCTTCCTGGATGTCGGTTACACAATCACTATGGCCCAACCGAAACCCACGTCACTACGGCATTTACCCTGCCAGATAATCCGGATGGATGGCCGGCACTTCCGGCTATCGGTCAGCCTCTGCCAAATACGCAAACCTACATACTGAATGCGCGGCTACAGCCGCTGCCAATCGGAACTATTGGAGAGATCTACGTTGGCGGAGACGGAGTGTCGCGCGGTTACTTCCGCCAGCCGCGATTGACGGCAGAACGATTCATCGCAGATCCATTTAGTCCGCGGTCTGAAGCGCGACTGTACCGGACGGGCGACTTAGGGAGACACCTAGCGGACGGAACGCTTGAGTATGTAGGGCGGAACGACAGCCAAATAAAGGTCCGCGGCTATCGTATCGAATTGGAAGAGATCGAGGCGCGACTTAGGGAGCACGAATTGGTGCGGGAAGCGGCGGCAACGGTGCGAGAAGATCACTTAGGGAAGGCGCGGTTGGTGGCGTACGCGGTCTTGAACGCATCGTTCATTTCAGAAACGGCTGTGAGCGCCGAAATGCTGCGCACACATCTGAGGGCTATGCTTCCAGAATACATGATGCCGAGCGCCTTCGTCATTCTCCATTCACTCCCGCGGACGCCAACTGGCAAGCTTGATCGTCGATCATTGCCCCTGCCATCAGAAGGAGCGAATGTGAGCGCGGAACTCGAGGCGCCTCAGGGGGACGTGGAGCAGGCGCTGGCGATGGTTTGGCAGCAGTTACTGAAAGTGGCCCGTGTCGGTCGTCACGATAACTTCTTTGATCTTGGTGGAGAGTCGCTCGTGGCAATGAGACTTGCAGCGAAAATACCTGAGCTCGGCGTCTCAACGATCTTTCGGTATCCCTGCCTTCGAGAACTTGCGGAGGTCTGCAAACATCTGTCGTTTGACTATTCCCAGTTGTTGGATCGGAAGAGAGTTGAAGTTGAAGAAGGCGTCTTATAATGAGAATGGGCAGCTTTACAGCGGCAACGCGCAATTTATGATTGGTTGTGTCACGTGTGCGAGTTAGACGTTGGCCGCGCGGAGCTGAGGTGAGCCAAACTGCTAGCACTCACGCGACCACATATGTAGAGGGTGCGCTATGGATAGACTAACCACTTCACTGTCTTCTATACGCGATAACGGGGTAGTTATTTGGGTCGATAACGACCAACTTCGGTACCGCGCGCCGCGCGGAGCATTGAGTGCTGAACAGATCGCTCTGCTCCGCGAGATGAAGGACGAGATCATTACCCTGCTGAGCGAACGCCCGACGCTCTTTACGAGCGCGAAAGCCTCAGTGTATCAATCGACCTGCGACGTAGCGCCGCTGGGGTTGCAGCAGGAATTCTATTTGAGCATGGTAAGAGGACATGACAGAAGTTCGGACACGTTGGTCCCTGTGATCGTACCTATTGCGTTGCGAATATCCGGCCCACTAGATACTAACGCGCTGAGTAACAGTTTGAATGCGATGATAAGAAGGCATGAGTCGCTGCGCACACGGATAGTGCTAATCGGCGGCGTTCCAATGCAAAAGATAGATGAGCCGGCCGAATTTCGGCTCCCCATCGTCGATTGCGCCGGTAGTTCCATGTCGGAGATTGAAGGTAATGCACAACGCATCGTTAAAGAGTTCTTTAACAGGCCCACAGACTTGCAAGTTGGCCCGACATTCGATGGCCGCCTAATAAGATTGGCTAAACACGAATATGTATTAGCGTTGGCTTGGGATCACTTAACTAACGATTCAAGTTCGCTAGTTCTACTGTTTCGAGAGCTGTGGAGATTGTATGGTGACATCGTCCTTGGACGAAACCCCGCTCTCGACAAGATGCCTCCTCAATACGCGGACTACGCGGTTTGGCAGCGAAAAGCCTATCGACGTTGGCTGCACGAGCACGACGGATACTGGAGGGAAAAACTAAGTGAGGCAGTCCCCATAACGATGCCAGTAGACACTGGCCTAGCTAATGTTGAGCCCTGCACTGGCGCAGTCATGCGGTTTTCATTCGGCAAAGTGCTAAGTGACGCGCTACATAATTTAGCTCGAGACAATCGGACTTTGCCGGGCATGATCCTTCTCACGATATACGCGACTGCTGTATTTCGTATTTGTCAGCAAAGGGATTTCGTAATTCCGTTTTGCGTCACAGGTCGCCGCTATCCAGAAGATAGCGAAGTGATCGGCTCCTTCGCTCATCAACTGCTGCTTAGAATCAGAATGACAGGTAACGAAGCGTTTTCACATCTACTGAGAATCGTGTCGAACGAGTTTCTTCTGACCAATGAGCACCTTGACTATGGCAGAAATTACGACCAGAAGCCTCTATGCCATGGAATGATGCTGATCTGGTACCCGTGGTCCTCAGGTGTGATCATGGAAGGGCAGTCCTCGGAGAGTCAGCGGGGCCTCTCCATTTCTCCGTTTCAGACTCAGTCGGCGCCGGATTTGCCAACGAGTTTTAAAACGAGCGAATGTTTCCGATGGGCCTTGACACTTGAGAATAGGCCTGAAGGTATTTTCGCTATGTTCTCTTATCGCGCGGATCTGTATGCGTTGGACACAATGCGGCGATTTGTGAAAGAGATTCTAGAGTTCGCTGAACACGTCGTTGCAAATGCACGTGCCCCGGTGGCGTCATTTCACTGATGGCGCGCTGTCATGGGTACGATAGGTGGTCTCGGGGCTGCAGTAGTGCTCAACGGGAAAAACATGTTGTTTATGGTTATCCAATTAAGATGTTTGGATTGTCCGAAACTAGGTCTAACAGCGTCCTAAAGTGGACGGACATTCGCCGAATTGTTTCCTGATCAAACAAGTCAGTCGAATACTCAAACACACAGCGTAGCCCGTCGGTTTCTCCAAGCAACGCATCCGAGTGCTCGAAGAGGTGTAGCACCAGATCAAATTTCGATGTTACGTATGTATAACTTATCTGGCTCCACTGAAGGCCCGGGAGCGTCAGTTCGTCCTTGGGGTAGTTCTGCAGAGCGAGCATTACTTGAAAAATCGGCTGTCGTGTTAGATTCCGTTCCGGACGCAGGTCCATAACGAGTTTCTCGAACGGCAAATCCTGATGTGCGTAGGCTCCAAGTGTAACGTCTCGTACGCGTGCGAGCAGTTGGCGGAAATTAGGGTTGCCCGACAGATCTGTACGAAGAATTAGTGTATTCACGAAAAAGCCAATCAATCCTTCGGTGTTTCTCTGTGTGCGACCGGCAATTGGCGACCCCACAACGATGTCTTGCTGTCCACTATAGCGTGAAAGGAGGAGCTGAAACGTGGCCAGAATTACCATGAACAACGTTGCGCCCTCGTGGCGAGCAAACTCCGTAAGCTGTTCGCACAGTGTCATGGGCAGCACAAATCTCAGCTCGGCTCCTTGAAAAGTTGCAATCGCAGGCCGTGGTCGATCCGTAGGTATTCTCAACTGCAATGGTGCCCCTCTGAGCCGCTCGTGCCAGTATCGCGTGTGCTCTTCGAGTATGTCGCCTTTAAGCCACCGCCTTTGCCAAATCGCAAAGTCCGCGTACTGCAACGACGGTTCTGGAAGTGGGCTAGGTTGCTGGGTCACGTACGCTGTATACAACGAACTGAACTCCTGCAGCAACACCCCTACTGACCAGCCATCCATAACGATATGGTGGATTGTGAGCAGGACGGCGTGCTCGCGTGCATCGAGGCGCAGAATGAGTACTCGGAACAGAGGCCCCTTCGAAAGATCAAAGTGATGCGCTTGCTCACGGAGCATTTGCTCGCAAAGCCGACGCTCTCGGAATTGTGGGTCTGAGATGCCGCTCAAATCTATTCGCAGTAATTCGAAGTACCCGGGCGGTTCGATCAATTGATACGGCGCGCCTCCTAAAATTCCAAAGCGGGTTCGTAGACTCTCGTGTCTGCGAACTAGTTCGGTGAAACTGCGATCCAGCGCCTCCTGATCCAACTCTCCCACAAGCCGCATTGCCAGCGGTACGTTGTAGGCAGATCCCACAAGGTCAAGCTGATCGAGAAGCCACAATCGTTCTTGTGCATATGATAGAGGCAGCGTGCTCGTGCGTGGCTCCGGCACAAGTGTAGGAATCTTTGCTCGCCTTCCGTGCCCTGCAGCTGTCTTCTGTAGCACCATAATTCACCGGAAATTGGAAGTTGTTGTGCGTCTGAGTGTCTCTATGCGTGAGGCGCTCATTAATTACCTCTATCCCCTTTCCGCGGTCATTTCCTCCTCAACATACTTACATATTGCCTCAATTGTCGGCTCGTCGAATATGACCCGTAACGGAAGGTCGACGTGCAACGTGTCGTTAATATGAGATATAACGCGAGTTGCGAGCAACGAATGCCCACCGAGCTCAAAGAAGCTGTCGTGCACTCCCACCTCATCCACCCTTAGCAACTGGGTCCAAATATCAGCAACCTTACGTTCCAGTTCAGTGCGTGGAGCAGTGTATTCACCCATGTCCTCGGGTCTCGTCTGCAGAACTGGGAGGGTGTGCAAATCAAGCTTTCCATTTGGCGTCAGTGGGATGTGCTTCAACGTCATCCACCCCGAAGGCATCATGTATTCTGGAAGCCGCTGCTTCAGATACTCGCGTAGCCGCGGGATAAGTTGCTGCCCCAAGCTGTTCTCTGCTGGGTCGTTTGCGTAGGTGCTTGGGGGCTTCGCGAGCTCTGGCAATTGCGGTACCGATCGCGCAATGTCGTTTGTGCGACTGCGATCAAGTAGCTCAGCGTCGAAGCATGCTACCGAGTTAGCGCACCAGCACAATTGGACGTCGTAGTTGCAGGCGTTTCCACATTCCCAAAGCTCCTCTGGATCCACTTCGTTAAGGTGTTCATTGGACAGCTGACGACGGATAGTACCTGCCGCTAACCGTTCATCGCTTGTTGCGATCAGCGTTTGTGCCCGCCCGTCCTTGGCTAGCCGAGAGTTGGGTATCGAGCGTAGGTGCAGTGTGCACCATTTCCTTCCAGTCAATGCTGCCCTAAGTGCGGCCAGGGATCCCAAACTTTGCCACTCCAGGATCTCATACAGCGGTTCCGTCCTGGGCCGCTTTCCCACCTGCAGGACGACATCATAACGGTAGCGTGTCATTTCATTTGGGGCGCGGCCACGCTTAAGTCGTACATGCGCTCCTGTGATCTGGGGCACATGTTCCGTTAGCGTCTGAAAGAATTGCGGATTGATCAGCAGTTCCTTCTCGTGTGCGACCGCGCGAGCCACACGCCTTCGCAGTTGCCCGACGTTTACCGTCGCTGCCGCTTTGCTCAGCTGCACTGCGCTGTGAAACATTGGCAACAATCCCAGATGCCGCACGTCTCCTATGAAGATGTTTCCACCAGAACGTAGCACGCGGGCTGACTCTTTCAGTACTGACAACAGATACTCAATGTCGGGAAAGTACTGCACGACTGAGTTCAAGATTACAGTGTCGAACGATTCGGAGGTTAGTTCGTCTAAGGACGCTGCGGAGCGCTGTAGCAGTTCTACATGCCCGAAGTCATCACGGCCGACCAGCCATCGTCGCAGTCCTTCGATCGCCGAAGAAGAGAAATCAGTTGCCACGTAGACGTCGCACTGGGGGGCGAGGTGCTGCAGCAGTAGTCCCACCCCACAGCCGATCTCGAGCACCTTTCTCGGACTAAGCGATCGGATTCGGTCGAGTGAGCAGGTTAGCCACTCGCGCATTTGATCCTCTGGTATTCGCTGCCCGTTGTAACTGCTATTCCACCCCACGAAGTTCGGGCCGACTGCGTTCCCCGCATAGGTGTCCTCGTACAGCTTTTGCCATTGAGCGACCACCTCGGCGCCAGGGTCGGCTGAGTCGTCGTCCCGCAGCGCTCTCAGTTGCGCGAGGTTCGGAACTACATAAGCGAGCAGTCGCTTTTCACCCGCCTCATCCTCGCTTACTGCAATCACGGCGTCTTTCACATGCGGATGTTGCAGAAGACATGCCTCGATCTCACCGGGCTCAATGCGAAAACCCCGGATCTTTAACTGCTTGTCACGGCGACCGATGAACTCGACGCTTCCAGCAGCTCGCCATCGACCTAAATCGCCAGTCTTGTACATGCGTGAGCCGGGGTCCTTGCTAAATGGATTAGAAATGAACTTGGCAGCGGTCAGATCTGCCCGCTTCAAGTATCCAAGTGCAAGGCCATCTCCCCCAATATAGATCTCACCGATCACGTCAATTGGCACAGGTTGCAGCTGACCATCAAGAATATAGATCTGCGTATTGGAGATGGGACGACCAATCGGAATTGTCGGCCCCTCGCTATCGATCATTGTGATCGCGTATGTCGCCGAGAATGTCGTGCATTCGGTCGGTCCGTATCCATTGAGCAGGAATCGCGGTGGGCCTCTCCGCAATACGTGTGCCACCGCAGAGGGCTTCACAACGTCACCCCCTACTATTAGGTATTTCAAATTGGGGAATGCGTCGGCGAGCGTATCAGTACACTGTGCGAAGAGGCCTGCCGTAAGCCAGAGTACCGTGACATGATGCCTTTGGAGCAGCTCAGCAAAGCGCCGTCCCTCCAATACAACCGACGGAGGTACGATCAGAACACTGGCTCCATTTAGCAGCGCTGCCCATATCTCAAACGTAGAGGCATCAAACGCTGGATTGCTGCAATGAGCTATGCAGTCAGTTTCGTCGATCTGTACGTATCCACTGTTGATAACAAGCCTGTTGACTGCACGGTGGGGAACAATCACGCCCTTTGGCGCACCAGTCGAGCCAGAAGTATACGTCACATACGCAGGAGTCCGCGTATCGCCTTGCAGGCAAACATTGCCTAGAGATGAATGCCGAGCGGAGTTTGGAATGTCCGCACAATTTATGCATTGTACGAGTTTGTGCTCAAACCTAGCACATACTTCTTGGTTCACGATGACTCTACGCGCAGAGCAGTCCTGGATGATGAATGCTTGGCGCTCTAAGGGTAGTGTGGGATCGATGGGGACGTACGCACCACCGCTCTTGAGCACCGCTAGCTGCGCTACAAGCATATGCAGTGATCGGGGCATTAGTAGGGGGATGTTCTCTCCAATCTGCGAGCCATGCTTTATTAACTGGTCCGCCAACTGATTGGCGCGCTCATTAAGGACGGAATACGTGATTGCCTGATCTTCCGAGATCACCGCTATGTTATTGGGCGCGCTGCGCACATGGTCTTCAAACAGCTCGTGGATGAGCGTGTCACGAGGGTATGGGAGCTGTGTGTCGTTGAACAGCTGCGTAATTTGGTGCCGTTCACTCATTGGGAGAACGGAGAGTGATAGAGCCGGAGTCTGCGGGGAGTGCTCAAGCGCATCGACCAGTGACGTAATTGCCTCGAGCAGATAACTCACAAGGCGGTGTGGTTCCACTCGTAAATCCGTCTGCGCAGTAAGCGCGAAACCGTCTCCTAAGTTGTCGACAGTCAGTGTAACGGGGTAGTTCGTTCGGTACGAATTTTGGGTAATGGCTCGAATCCCGGCTGTTCGAGACCACTCCGTTTGAGTGTCATGAGCGCTGTACCGATAGGTGAACAGTGCACTGAATAGTGGGACGGATCCTGCGATTCCGCTGCAGCGCTGAGCCAATACCAAGCTGGCATCTTCGTACTTCAAAAGCTCGCTCAGTTCGCGCGCTGTTTGCTCTACGAGTTCGCTTGCTGTGACGCCACGAAGCTGCAACCGCAACGGCAACGTGTTCACGAACATCCCAAGTACGGGCTCTGCTCTTACACTCCGCTGTCGCGCCAATAGTGTTGTGCCAAATACCACGTCATCACGGCCGCTGGTATGTGCTAACACCAATGCAGCGGCTGCATGGAAAAGTCGCGCCGCACTTACGCCAATCCGACGAGCTTGTTTACGTATCCCCAGAGCCAGTTCTGGGTCAAGAACCGTACGGGCCTCCTTGATGCGGCTCCCATCTCCATGCACATCCAAAAGTCCGAAGGGTGCGGTTGGGTCAGCAACGTCGCCAAGCTTGCGCCGAAAGAATGCTTCTGACTCAAGGGTCTTATCATCTTCCAATGCTCGCTTTACGTGGGTCCGATACGCAACGGGCTTGGGCAATGCATGCGCACGGCCTTCAAGATGAGCCATTGCCTCCCCGACGACCAGCTTCAGTGATCCATGATCGCAGATCACATGGTGCAACTGAAGAAGTGCGTACCAGCGCAAACTGTGCGGATCTGCCGCGACCTGCAATCGTATCAGGGGAGCTTTCCGTAAGTCCCATTTCTGCCGTTGGGGCGTTATTCGATCCTCAAGCTGCTCAATTGTGCCACGACTATGATCGAGTGCGACTTCTTGCACCGCCAATGGTGCTGTCTTGTAGACGACTTGGATCGGGCGCGACGTGTGCTCCCAAAGAACTGCACTACGTAAAATATCGTTTCGATTGACTACGTTTTGCAGAGCATCTATCAAAGCGTTCACCGTCACACGCGATTCCAGTTCGAGCAATGTCGAAACAACGTAGGTATCACTGTTCTCGTTTAGCAGATGATGAAAGAGCATGCCTTCTTGAAGCGGTGTAAGAGGATATATGTCCTGAATGTTCTCCGCTCCGCCTAGGACGCTATGCGTGATCCTATCTATCTGCTCTTGACTAAGATCAACGAGAGGTGGCATTTCACGTGCCGTCACGTCGCCGACAGGTTGGGTCGGGCTGGGCGGCAAGCAGATTCGAGAAGGCGCGCTATGTTCGCTCATAGAAAACCCACCAGAGATTAAGAAGCTGGAAGAAGGAAGTATCGCGTGAAGATCGCGCCCGGCTTTGCAAGCTTACAAGAGGCGGCAGTTGCGGACTCATTAACGACGGGCATCGCAATACACGAGAAAACCTAGCCGATTGCCGTAAGGCGTACAAGCGCGACATCTCGTCGGCTCGCAGCGGAGAGCAAATTCGCAGGAATGCCAATCTGCGCTGTGCGAGGCGGCTCTGCGTTTTGCTTGGGGCAATATCGTGCTGTTCCAGATGCCTCAGTCGCCTCAGAAGAAGACTGTTTGCGCGCAGGCGACGGTGCTTGTGTTTCCTAAGCCCCCCAAACGATCTGCTTTGCATTGGAATAGCATACCCACACAAAACTGCCGGACGCGAGATATCGGAGTATGTCACCAGGTTTGGGAAGAAGGCACTGGTTGTGGAGCTGATGGTCGCATGGCATGCAGCATCTTGCCGGGTGCGAGTTCGCTACTAGCTGGTAGACTTGCATTCCCGGTGCCTCCCCAAGCTCGCTTGCGCACGCTCCCAACTGTTTTTTCGGAGCTTAGTCATACTGTTATAGGTGCGACGTAATTCGAGCTGCTGTTGTCTGTTTCGCGGTTCCCACGATTCCCAACACCGAGGTGGTGAGCATCCCCGGGAGCAGGAGAAATTATGGGGTTCGGGAAGCTGATTCGAGTCTCAGAGTCCGTCTTGGATAATTGTAGATATGCGTATCAGGCCCATTCGCCCTCTCAATCGGAGTTGATGTGCCCCAAGTTGGCTGATCGTGGATGGCGGCTTTTTCAGTCGCGAGCGGGGCCAGGCCTGGTGCATGGAAGCCTGACATCGTGATCACTCTGGCAGCGGCCATGAAGTTACCTAGTGAGAGTTCCCGGAGAGCAATCGACGACACTCGCCAGACGTGTCGGTTCCGGGACGCCGTTGATGGGGCACGCGACTGCTGGAGACGGAGTATTAGTGCGCGATTGCGGTAGGCATGCGACTGCGCATCGAGGCTCTACCGGGTGTCGGTCACCGATAGGTGCACACACCGCTATTTGGAGACGTAATGACCAGGTTATGATCGGCGTGGGGATTTTGGCAGTATTCTCTGCAAAAAGCCCAAGACAATGCATGCGAATCCGGCGGGGTTGTCGAGCATCACTGCGTGACCAGCAGCACTGACTGTGGCGAGTTCACCTTGCGGCAGCACTCTCACGAGGTGCTCTGCCGCGGTTTGCGAAAGCACCGCGGAACCGGCACCCCGGACTACAAGTGTGGGGCAGGTCTGTTTCCACAGGAGTGTCCACAAGATCCGTGCATCATCCGGTGTCATATGCAGGAAGGCGTCTACGAATGCAGGATCAACTTTCAACCTGAAATGGCCTCCGATGCGACACACTGCGCGTGCGGCGATCTGCTCAAGCGTCCCGTGCCCCGTCAAATGACGCGTCGCCTTGAGCCAATCCGCATATTGACTGACATTTGCGTAAAACCGCAGGCTATCGCGTAGCAAAATTCTCACATGCTCAATGCCTTCAGGGTTTAGCTCCGGGGCGTAGTCAATCAGCACACAGGCCGCGACCCGGCACGCGAAAATATCGCACAAGTGAATGGCGATGTGCGCTCCGAGGGAATGTCCGATGATGACAAAATCATCAGATATCGATCGATCGATTACATTTGCAACATCGGAGATATACCCTTTCACATCATACCGGCCGGTTTGATCCCACCCCGAATCACCGTGACCACGAAGGTCGATGGTAACCGTCGTGAAGTATTCAGCTAGTGACGGCGCGAAAGAATCCCAAACAAATGCTCCATCACCGCCACCATGGAGTAGCAGCGCCGTTGGTGATCCGCATTCATAGCGCTCGACATGAATATTAGGGCCGCTCGATCGAAAGAATGTCAGTGACTGAGGTTGTTTAGAGATCAGAGTTGAGAGCATGGCGGTCTCCAAAAAAGATGGCTCGCGAGAATGTAGAGAGACGATCTGGGTGGGATAGCGCGACAATGAGGATGGAGAAGTGTGTTGTGGCGGAAGGATGATGCCGCTGTAGTTTGTCGCCGGCAAGGGGTCTTGCTTAAGTTGATTGCCGCCGGGCGACATTCAGCCAAGGAGGATACCTGCATCTGTTTCTACGATTGACAGCGGCACGACGCTGGAGGCGCTCGGCGGACACGCCGAAGCTCGTGTGTCACCACGGGCCATGGCGCTATTTTTCCAACCTTCCGGAGCAGGTAATCGGCCGGTTTTCTAAAATTGTTCTAATGTCCCACCAGAAGCCAGCACGTGCGAATGAGAACGGGAGCGCGTATTCTGCTGAAATGCTTAATGCCCGCTGACTCTCGTTCATGTTTGATGACGTAAAATCCGGTCTGTCACGCCGGGGCATTGGTCGCGAACAACGGACTGGTACTGCAACACTCCTTCGCGAGCTGCCATCAAGTCACGGTCGCGAACTCAAAGTCACTGTGAGTAAGGATCTCAAGCGAGTCCAGGCGCCGGGGCGCGTGGTGCGCGCCAACTGCATCTTGGAACAGTCGATAGTCAGTCTTGTTTCGTGGAGCAGGATGCGGATACGGTGTGATAGCACGACGTGAAAACATTGTGCCGCCAGTACTGGCGGCACAATGCAATTTCCGCTCAAGACATCGCAGCCGTGGCTACGAGCGCATTGGGCCTTGCTTGGTACCCCTGGATGAGCGCGGTTGGGCGCTACGACCTGGAATTCTGTATGGTGTCGACGTTCGAGCCACCCGAAGTCGAAAAACTCAACAACGAGATCGGATCGGCTGCCTTGTTTGTCGGCTCTCATAAGGAATGGACCCCGGGTTTCGCAAAATCATGCCCTCGGCTCCCGCGGCGCGTGACCTGTTCAGTGTGCTGTAGCTCTCCCGAAGTTGTCTAGCCGGTTGCGGCATTGATGCTTGGGTCGGCGGCGGTTTCCCGCTCCCGTCGACTCGACCGGGTGCGCGTTGGCTGCCCTGAGAGGCGCGGCTTGAGTCGCTGCCGATACGACTCACCCTCGATGAGCAGATCGTAGGCGTTTCCGGTGAGCCGATCGATGGCGCTCTGTGCACACATTGGATCTGCGAACATGGCGAACCATCCATCGGGTCCGCGGTTGGAAGTGAGGATCATGGAACCGGTGCGGTGACGTTCGGTGATGATCTCGTGGGCATCACGACTCTCCACGGCATCCATGCTATCGAGCGCGAAGTCGTCACAGATGAGCAAGTCAACAGCGAGGAACTTCCGCAGCTCGACTTCGTAGGAGTTGTCCAGACGGGAGTGCTTGAGCGTTTTGAGCATCTTGTCAGCGCGTACTGCCAACACTGAGCAACCGTGACGGCAGGCAATGTGACCGAGCGCGTGTGCGAGAAAGGGTTTGCCGACGCCCACTGGACCCACGATGATCAGATGAGCGTGTTTCTCGAGGAATCTCAGCGACACGAGCTCCTGCCGCAGTGTTTGATCGTAGGTGACCTGCGCGTGAGCAGGAGCACGGTTTTTGATGGACACTTGGTCACGGTAATTGAGGGAGTTCCCGGTTCCGGTTCCCGCGTGTTGTAGAGCGTTTGGGAAGCGAAACCGAGTGCGCGGGCGGGCGCTCCATCGATCCGAACGATTTCCCTGGACGAGGGTGCGATCGGCGCGGGCCCGCAGGCGTTTGCCTGACGCGGATGGGTTTTGGCGAGCGTGCCGTGATCGAAGTGCCTGAGTAGAGCGCCTTGGCGACTACTGCCAGGTGATCGCGTCCGACCTTCGGGTCGCACCAGTACGGGATCTCATACAACGTCGTGGGAGGCGGCAGCAGATGGGGTTGCTCCTGCGCCTCGAAGCACTCGAGCGGCAAGCGCTGCGTGCGGCTGTGGCGGCGCAGTCCGTACTCTTGCCGACACCGGCGTTGCGCGCGCTCGTGTGCATCGAGGAAGGGGATGGCATCGGCGATCACTGGATCCGCAATGACCTCAGGCCAGTGAATCCAGAGGCAGTTAGGTCGTGAACACGGTCGACTTGCCGATTGAGCGCTCTTCCAGTATTTCGCACAGATCCTGAGCCTCGGTGGAGGACAGCTTGCGCATGCCCATGTCGTCCAGGATCAACACGTCCGGCTTAGCGACCTTGTCGCGGTAGCGCAGGTAGGTACCGTTGGATCGAGCGAGCGCGACGTTTTCCAACCAGGTCGTGACCGTCATATACAACACAGAGCGGCCGCACGCGCAGGCGTGCAAACCGATAGCCTGAGCGAGGAAGGTCTTCCCCACACCTGTTTGGCCGACCAACAGCACCGGCCGACCTTCATTGAGCCACTGTAGGCTATAGAGTTCTTTGATCTGGGCCTTACTGATCGAGCGGCTGGCGGTGAAGTCGATGTCCTCGAACGCAGGTCGTAGTGTGAACCGGGCGGACTTGATCCGATACCCGGTCTTGCGCTCCTGACGATAGTCGGTCTCGGCCTGAAGCAGCGTATCGAGGAACTCCGAGTATCCGGTTTGATCCCGAGTGGCATCGGTGATGGCCTGGTCGTAAGCGGCAAACATGCCGAGCAGTTTCATCTCGGCCATGAGGTTCTTGGCGATGGCAGTACTCATAACTTTAAACTCTCCTGAAGTGAGGTGGACGCGACAGCGGTGTTCGTGTCGGAGAACTGATCGGAGCCACCGACATAACGCAGCATGGGGTTTCCGGGACGGCGGACGATCTCTCGGTTCCCGTCCTCGGTTCGGGTTTGCTTGCGTGCCTGTACGAGTAACGACTGGAAGTACGGCACGCGGAACTTGTCATAGCGGCGCATGGTGGCGATGGCGGCGGCGATGCGCAGGTTGGCCACCTCGTGCTCGGCCGTGTTGATCTCCTTTGTACAGCTGCGGACAGAGCCCTGGCAGCGGCGCAGATGCCCGAAGATGTCCTCGTTAAACAGATCCACAAACAACCGGTTGAGCTCCGGGTGGATAAATCGAGATTGGGAAAGCAGCTTCTGCGGCGTGACTTCGTAATAAGCCTGGGATGCCGGCGGGAAGTGCGCGTCGATGAAGATGCGTTTGCCGTTTCGGTGGCCGCTGCGCGGATGGATGGCCAGGCGCTCCAGGTGCAGGAAGATCTCGACCTGGTTCTCGGTGATCTTGATGCGCAGCTTCTTGTGCCGGTGGATGTGTGGGGCGCTGTAATAATCACCTTCGATATACAAATAACAGTCCGGATGCAACGTGGCGTCCTTCCAGTCGCCGTATTCGAGATCTCCGATGGGCAACGGCTTGAGGGCCGCCTTCTCGACCGTCTCGAAGCGCTCGTGCCGCAAGACGCGAAGCGGGTGTGCCGACGCAAATTGATGCGCTCCACGCACTCACTCAACGCTTGGTTGATCTGAGTGAGTGAAGTAAATCGCGTTCGTCGATAGCGGAAGCGCACATAGCGCATTAGGATTTTGACCAGTCCCTCCACGATCGCTTTACCCTTCGGATGATCGGGACGTGCTGGGACCACGGATGTTGCGTATTGACTGGCCAACTGTGCGTAGCCGGGGTTCAGATCCGGATCATACAGGTGGCACTTCAGAACACCTTGCTTCAAACAGTCCGGCACTGTCACGTGCGCAACACCGCCGTAGAAGCTGAACATGCGCTGATGAGACGCGAGCCAGTTGCGGCTCTTCATGTCCTCGGCAGCCCAAGCGAACAACAGATGACTGAAGCCGAGTCCCGCAACAAACACGTAGGCTTTACGGATCTCGCCGGTCTTCAGCTCCGCCCACTCGATCGCCTCGCCGGCGTAATCGACTTCCACACGTTCCCCGGGCTCAAACTCCCGCGCGGTGACCGAGGCCTGTCGGTATTGTGGGAATTTGCGATAAAACTGTTTCCAGAAATTGGAATAGGTCGTCAGGTGCTGAGCCTTCTCCTCCCAGATGAACTTCAGTGGATGGCCGAGCCCCAGATCGTGCACGATGGCTGGCCAATCCAACTGCAACATCCACAGTGGATTGGAGGATTTCCTGGGCGCATCCGGCGACTGTCTCGAGCCGTCGCGTACCTCACGCACCCGTGTCGCGCGAACAGTTCAGCGCACGGGCAATCTCGCGCAAGCCGCGGCCCTCTGCCAGCCGCCGCCGGATCTCCTCGTACCGCCCCACCGTCATGGTGCGTGCGCCCATGCCGTCATCCCCCGCTTGTTTGGGATCGACGGTATCGGTTTGCCCGTAAAGCATGGTTGACGCGGGCTCTACAGACTGATTTTCCTCAGATTTTGGCATCGCAGGAACGCTCCTGCGCCCGAGTTGGGCGCTTCAGAAAGCGCTCCGCCGGTGGTCCCCAACTCAGGAAATCAGGTGGTCCTGAACTAAGGAAATCGGGTGGTCCCCAACCCAGGAAAATGCCTGGTCCTCAACCCAGGAAATTCTGCGCTCAGAGGGGGGAAGTTCTGAGAAATCTTCACCCGAACGGGGGGAAAGGTTTTGAAAACCTCAGGGCCATCGCGGGTCCAAAGGTTCCGAGAACCGACACTCAAATCCGTTCATTCCTGTTGGAGTACGGAGTGGTCATGGCCACGGGGGGCGCAGCCTGCAAACGCGATCTCCCAGGAAAACTCGCGGAGCACGCGAACAACATTAGCCCGCGTCTACAAGTCCTTGTCGCGCCGCGCCTGCTCGACGTCAGCGAGACCGCATCGGATGTTGGCTCGACCAATTAGAGCAACGTACTCATAGAAACAAGGAGATTATGGCGCTTGCAAACAAACTGGCTCGGATCGCGTGGGCACTCCTGACCCGCCCGTAACAGACGTACTGCAGAAGCGCTGTGCCTGCTTTGTAACTACCGATCATCCCTTCCACGAGTTTACGATGGCAATCGAGCAGATGACCAAACAGCAAAATCGACACCCTGTAAACCCGCAGTGCGAAAACGGTCTCCAAGACCGAACCAGTTATATGGGAACAGAGTGTGCGAATATTCATCTTGGCCTGGGCGTAACCACGTCTCGCCTGCAGGAGGCCGGATACATTAGTGCAAACTGTCTTCGTCAGAAGAGAATTGCCCTTGCAACAGCGGGGCGGACCATACATTTCGGCTCAGAACATCCTTGATCGCAGTGTTTTCAAGCGCCAGATCGGCATACATCCGCTTCAACTTCGCATTCTCGGACTCAAGGTCCTTCATGCATTTGAGCTCTGACACCGCGACACCGCCGTACTTCGCTCTCCAGTTGAAATAGGTGGGGCGCCTGGTCCCATGGTTGCGGATCAGATCGTTGATCGGCACGCCTGATTCGCCTTCCTTCAGGATCTCGGCGATCTCTGCCTCGCTGAACCTCGACTTCCTCATGTGTTCTCCTCAGTTACGGAGAGTCTACATTTCACCTGTGTCCGATGCAGGGAAGCTTACGGGGGCGCCGGGGGTTTAAATGGACGGCCCCCGGCGTGCATTCCTTAATCTATTAAGGAAGGTCTGATTTACCTATCACTTCGAAATTGTGTACGCATTTTCCCCGAGAAATTCTGACGCCGTTTTCCGGAAGAGCCAGTAAATCAGAGGTTCCTTAACTGGCGAAAACTGTATAGCCGTCAAACACCGGCCCATCCACACAGACCCGCTTCATCGCCGGGCCCTCCGCGGTCTGCACAGCCACCGTGCACCCAGCGCACGCCCCCACAGCACAAGCCATGTGCTCCTCCATAGAAACCTGACACGGAACCCCGTACTTCCGTGCCGCAGCCGCAGCCTCCTTCAACATCGAAGTAGGCCCACAAGCAAAAACCTCAACCTCACTCAGAACTTCCGGGCTAACAGCCCGAAGCCACTCATCAGCCAGCTGAGCAACACCCCCATCAAAACACCCAGGAAACCCCGCCTTGGTAGCCAGCCGGCTTGCAATCCCCCATTCATCCATCAGGGGCATACAAGCAATCGCCCCCTCAGGCATCTCAGCCATCACCATCTGCGAAGGCCGAACCCGAAAAGGAAACGGATTCTCCGACCCCAGCAACACCAACGGCTGCCAGGCAGCATCGGTGTGCCCCCGCACTCGATCCACCAAAAACACCATCGTAGGAATTCCATATCCTGCGGCAATCATCAAAGGCCGCGGCCGCTCAGAGTGCAGGGTGAACCCATTCCCAATGGGCCCCAAAAGGCTGACTTTCTCCCCCGCCTTCCGTGCAGCCAAAGCAGTCAACCCAGGCCCATGCACTCGAAAAAGAACCTCGACCCAACCCTTCTCAGCATCCACCCGCATGATCGACAACGGCCGACGCATGGGGATCAAAGCATCGCAGGTGATATGAACGAAGGCGCCAGGCCGAGCGTGGGCCGCACATTTGGGCGCCTCAAACCGGCACACCCGCTGATTACCCTCAACCGGAGTCTGCTGAAGGACAACCGCATCCTCGAGAAAAATCGTCCCGCGATTGCTCTTAGACATGCGCCCTCAATTTTCCAAAAGGACCCGTCTCGTCACTGGTCCGCTAATCGCTCAGCCCCATCACGGTCTGCCGACTCTTCAAATGCCAACGCTGGTTTGCCTCAAAACGTGCTGCGCGCCGCGCAGTTAGGCGTGCCCCGGCTCCCCCACCCGCGATCCAATCACATCCACCAACACAGCCATCCGCACCGCCACCCCATTGCGCACCTGATCTCTAATAACCGACTGCCGTCCATCAGCAACATCAGACGCGATCTCAATCCCACGGTTCATGGGCTGAGGATGCATAACAATCGCATCCGACTTCGCATGAGCCAACTGCTCGTTAGTCAACCCATACATCGAAAAATATCGATCAACATCAGGCAAATCCGCCTGGCCCATCCGCTCCCGCTGAATCCGCAACATCATCACAACATCCGCACCCTTCAAACCGGATGCCAGTGATGTGTGCCGCGAGCACCCAGCAAACTCTCCGTCCTCAGGCATAAGGGCAGGGGGCGCAATCACCCGAATATCAGGCACCCCCAACGTGCGAAACGCCTGGTACGACGACCGCGCGACCCGCGAGTGCCGAATGTCCCCAACAATGGCAATCGATAGCCCGTCAAACTTACGCTTGTGCTGCCGAATGGTCAGCGCATCCAGCAACCCCTGCGTAGGATGCGACACATTAGCCTCACCAGCAGAAAGCACGCTCACATGCGGAGCGACATTCGCCGCAACCAACTGAGGCACTCCAGCCTCAGCATCGCGAATAACCATCACATCAACATGAAGAGACTGCAGCGTATAAACCGTATCCAGCATGCTCTCGCCTTTGACGCGAGAAGAGAGCTGCATCTCCAGGTGCACCACATGTGCGCCCAACCGCTTGCCGGCGAGCTCAAACGACACACGTGTGCGAGTGGATGGCTCGGTGAAGAGATTAGCGACGGTCACTCCGCGCAAGATATCGCTTATGGGCGGTGGCGTACCCACCGGCCGGACAAACGCCTGCGCCTTATTCAGCAGCCTCTCGAGCTCCGCGCGTGACAGCCCATCTAGCGTCAGCAGATGCCGCAAAGATCCATCCGCTCGCCGCTGATCAACAGTCAATTCACTCATCTGACATGCCCCTCAAACTCCCCAGCGAACCAACGCTCCAAGATCACCGCCGCCGCCGCACTATCGATGTCTTCGCGCCGAATCCGTTTCTTGCGCTCGCCACTGGCGCGCTGAGCCTTCAACGCGTCGTTTGCTTCCAGGGAAGACCACCGTTCATCCACCATGTTGACTGGCAGGCTGAACCGCTTCTCCAGCTCAGCGGCGAAGCGGCGCGCAGCAGGCGCCATCGAGCCCGGCGTACCGTCCGCATTATACGGCGCACCGACCACGAGAATTCGAGGATGAAGCGAGCGCAGCTCGCGCTCGATAGCGACCCAATCAGGTCCACTCTGTGAAACTGTCACCGCAGGGCGCGGCGCGGCAGTGCGGGTGAGCGTATCTCCCGCTGCGAGCCCTATACGTTTGAGTCCGAAGTCAAAAGCGAGAATGGTGTAGATCGATCTACGGGCGTCAGGCGGCGCCCCTTCTGGGCCTACAGGCGCCATCGGCGCCGCAGCTCAGCCATCAAGCGTGACCCGCGACCGGGGCCAGCCGCTCAACATCAATCCCCATCAATCGCCAAGCCCCATGCCACCGGTCTTCAAACGGCAGTTCGAACACGACGCGAGCATCCACCGGCATGGTCAGCCAGGCATTCTCCCGCATCTCCTTCTCCAACTGCCCCGCCTCCCACCCAGCGTAGCCAAGGGCAATGAAAGCATCCGTAGGCCCATCCCCACGCGCCATGGCAGCCAGCACGTCACGCGAAGTGGTCACCTGAATACTCTCAGACACCTTGTGCGTGTGGTCCCACTTACCGCCCGGCCGATGCAATACGAACCCCCGGTCCGTATTCACAGGTCCCCCACGCAGTACGGGCAGCTCAGCAATGGAGTCGTTGGTGGGTTCCAGCTTCATTTGCGTCAGCACGTCAGAAAGCTTCATGGGTAGAGGCTTGTTCAGGACGATGGCCAACGCCCCCTTATCCGAATGCTCACAAATCAACGCCACCGTCTGCGAGAAGTTGGGATCCGCGAGTGATGGCATCGCAATCAACAAATGATTCGTCAGCGTGGGCGCCGAGGCCTCCGGCCCCCCGTCCTTGTCTTCCACATCCGAGAGGGGTGGCCCGTCGAGGATGCTGCTCCTGGGTTCTTTTCCGGTCATAGCCTCAGTATGCGGACGCCGGGCAGCTTGCTCAAGGAACAGAAACGGTGCTGCCCTTCATCCGGCCCCCCACGAATTGCCATTCGTAGGCGAACCGCAGCACACGATAATCGTGCGCCAGTTCCGGCGGGAACGGATCGAAGGGACTGGCCAGCTTCAAAATCTCGAGCGCGGCGTTGTCCAGCTCTGGATAACCACTGGATTGGCGAATGATGGCCTTATCCAGCTTGCCGTTTGCATCGATTCCGACCTCGAGTACCGGGCTCGCCTTGACTCCCAGGCTGCGCGCTGCACTCGGATAGTGAATTGTGCCCACGCGCTCCACCTTCCTGCGCCATGCATCGAGGTAGGGCGCCAGCGTGGCGGCCCTGGTATCTGGGGTAATCCACAGCTCATCCCGCTTGGGCCCCCGAAGGGTCGCAGGCCCATTTTCATCCTCGGGGCCCGGCTGCGGCGAATTCTGCGCCTCCAGCAAAAGTGGCTGATCCGGTGAATTACCGGCATTACCCGTATCGGCCAGATAGTG
>Ga0207703_10000219_pt1 | contig 66018 bp, 57 predicted proteins | sample KBSSwiS12_FD_184304 | JGI IMG/M metagenome (GOLD analysis project Ga0207703, IMG submission 184304) | Switchgrass rhizosphere microbial communities from Kellogg Biological Station, Michigan, USA - KBS Switchgrass S1-2 (SPAdes) (version 2) | ecosystem: Host-associated > Plants > Roots >... | reverse complement strand
CGATCCAGCCGCTCGTGAAATGCCCGTTCGCCTCGACCACCGCCTCGGACCATTCCGCCGGAGTGAGCGGCAACTCGAATCCGTACGGACGGTTCTCGTCGGCCCATTGCGAGAAGATCTGCGCGGTCGCGCTCCGGTGGCGCTGCATCGCCGCGACGCGTTCCCCCGATCCGACGCGCACGCGGATCTTCGCACCGGGCGATGCGCTGCGGACGATGCCGCTGACGCGGATGGCGGAGGAGGAAGGCGGCATCGCCGCCTGTAGCACAGACACTCCTGTCTGTGCCTCCGGTGCCTCCGATGCTTCCAGCATCTCGCCCTCATCGACCACCCGCATCACCCGAAACCCGACATTGTCGAACGGCGCATCGCCCGGCACGTTCGCGCGATAGCCGGGTCGGCAGAAGCCGCCGTCGTCGCGGAAACTCCCTCCGCGGATTTCCGGGAACGGACATTCATCGTCCGCCAGCAGCGGATCGCGGCGCGGCGAGAAGAAGTAGAAGTCGGACTCGAAACAGTCGATCACCCACTCCCACACGTTGCCGGTCATGTCGTAGAAGCCCCAGCGATTCGGCGGATGGGAGCCGGCCGGCGCGCTGCTCGCGAGGAATCCGCATTGCTGCTGCGACGCGTCGTCGGCGTCGCCCCATGGGAATGTCGTCGTCGTTCCGGCGCGCGCGGCTGCTTCCCACTGTGCGGCGGTTGGCAGGTCGTATCGTTTACCCGTCTTGCGCGAGAGCCAGCGACAGTACGACCGCGCCCCCTGCCACGACACCGCGACCACCGGCCGCCCTTCCGTCCCCTTGCCCGGGACAAAGCACGATCCCTCGTGACGGATCGTGGTGAGTCGCGGGCGATCGACGAGCGCGAAGTAGTGGCCGTCTCCCGACTCGTTCCCCGCGTCATTGAGAAATTCGCAAAACTCCGCGTTCGTCACTTCCCGCGCGCCGAGAGCGTACGCGGAGAGCTCCACCACATGGCGCACCTGCGTAGCCTGGAATGCCGGATCGTTTGGACCGCTGCCCATGCTGAAGGTCAGCGCCGGGACGGCGATGACGGCGGGCGCGACACGCGGATCGCCCCCCTGGAATCGATCGCGATGTTCGCCGGCGGTGAGCGTCGTCGTCGCGGCGACGGCCGCGGCGATCATCAGAACGAGATGGTGCACGAGACGCCCATGTGATCGGAGACGGTCGACCGCCAGGTCGCCTTGCCGGTGGCGGGGACGATGACAGCCGCATGGGTCACCGTGACGTTGCCGTCCGGCACTTTGTAAGCGAAGTGGTCATAGCTCGACGAGTCAGCGCCGGTTGGAGTGAGACTGGTCAGGCCGGCCGGTTCGATCGTGAATCCGTTGCCTGTCAGTGCGTTGAAGCCGGGATCGTTCGCCGGAAGGTTCCAGTCTCCTCCGATGACGCAGTTGGTATAGCGCTGCCCCGAGACCGGTGTATTGGCGAGCAGATTCGCGAAGGTGTTCATGTTGCCAGCCTCGGTGGCTCTCTGCTGCGGCTGGCCCCAGATGGCGTGAAAGTTGACGATCCAGGTCCATGTGGTTCCGGTCTGAATCAGGATGGCGTGCGGCGGCCGCGAGAAGTCCGCCGCTGGCGCGTCGATCAGGTTGTCGACGAACTTGATCGTGGCGTTGTTGAAGATGAAGACGTAGGTTTCCTTGTACGACGACTTTCCGAGAAGTCCGGTCTCCCTGAATGTGTAGTTGCCGGCGGGAATCACCTGGGCGATGTCGGTCGTGCCGTTGTCCACGACATACGCGCCGCGCATGACCTCCTGCAGCAGAATGATGTCGAATCCGTTGAACTGCGCTTTCAAGGCGCTGATCTTCGTGGCGTTGGTCGACGAGTAGCCGAGGTGCAGCGTGTTCTGGGACTGCACGGTGTACGTCTGCGCGGCCGACGCGGCGGCCAGGCCGAAAGAGATCGCCAGGGCGCCGAAGAGTGTTCTCGCGGTCATCGGTTCGTGCACGCTCCGGAGGTGTTGACGGTGACCTCTGCGTAGCCTCTGCTGTTGAAGGTGATGTCGCCCGTACATCGATAGGGTGTTTTCTGGTAGGGAGTGTCGACGTCGACGTGCACCGTCGGTGTATTGATGCAGCCGAGCGAAATGGTGGCCGCGAACTTGCCCGTCGTGAGGGTGATGGGGTCTGTGTCCGTCGACACCGTCGTGGTGAACATCACGGAGAGCCCGGTCAACAGGTTCTTGCCGCTGTTCCAGAACGTCAGCGTCGCCGGCGGATCGACAAAGGTATTGTCCGGACGGACGGTGAATTTGCCGTAGAGATCGCTCTTGATCTCGAACTGCTGTCCCTGTCCCAGGATGAATGGATACATCCAGACCGTGAACTTCCACACCCCGGGCGTCTCGACCTTGACGTTGCCTTGCGCCGATGACTCGTTCCATGTACAGGAGACGACGACGTCTTCGACAAAGGTAGTGCCGATCAACCTAAGTCCTTTGCAGCTCTCATACTGAAGATCCTTCAGCGGAGCACTGGTCTTACATGCACGGATGAGGGTTGTCGCAACGGCCGGAGCCGGATCGCGTGGATAGGGCATCGTCACCGCCGCCGCGGGCGCGGCTGATGCCGCCACCATGAGCGACCGGAAGACGTACGACGGAACGTGACCGGCGGCGATGCCGGCGGGCGGTGTGACCAGGAGTCCGAACGGAAGGCCGGCCGGAAGAGGGCCTATCGAGAACTTCCCCCTGGCGTCGGTGGTCGCGGCGAGGCGGACCGGAGCTTCCGAGTAGACGACGGTTGCGCCGGCGAGCGGCGCGCCGCCATCTTCAAGCGTCACGACGCCGTTGAATGTGCCGGTTCCTTTCGATCCGATGTCCGCGAAGTCGGCGCGGGCGAAACGGATCTGCGCCGGCTTGCCGGATTGCAGCGTGATGTGTTTCGACGCCACCGCCGGCGGATTCGTTCCGAGCCAGGCGTAGACGTCGGCGGACGCGATCGGCGGGAGGACGAATTTCGCCGTCCCGTTACGAAGACGGACGCGCTTCTGCGTGCTCACGAGCTCGAAACTCTCCGGCCGCACGACGTCGAGCATGCTCATCACGAGGCCGGCCGCGTCGCGCCGGCTGGCGGCGACGCGGATATTGGCCATCGTCAGATAGACCAGCGGTGCGTCGAGCTTCAGCTCCGACGCTTCCGGGACGTCGAGCTGCACGGAGAGCGTGGTCGGCGCGACGGTGGTGATCGTTCCGAGCTCGATCGTTCCGCCATTGGCCACGTTCGGCGGAACGGTGATGTCGCGCAAGGCGATGCCGCCGTCGCTGTCGCTGAGGAGCAGTTGCATGCCGTCGGCCGCCGGGAACCAGTCGCTGGTGGCGCCGGCGTTCTGCACCGCGACCATCGTCCACCGGGCGCTGTTCTTCGGCAGCTCGAAGCCCCACGGTGCGTTTTCGTGCGGGTCGGCGACGTCGAGGTTGTGGATGCGGTAACGGCTCGCCGCCGTGACGCGGTCGCCTCTGCCGACCGCCGCCGTGAAGGACGACGGCTTCGTGGTGCTCTTCGCGGTGAAGTGAAAGCGGACCAGCTCCGGCACTTTGACCACCGGGGCGTCGCTCAGCGCCGCTTCGCCTCCCCGTGCATGCTCGACGTCGAATGTGCTCAACATGCGAGCCGCCGCCGGAAGGGTGACGTTTCCCTGGGCGTCGGAAGTGGCGTCGCTCATGACCGTCCGCTCGTCGCCGAACGCCGCGACTCTGAGACCGGCGGCCGGCTTTCCGCTGTGCGCCCACACCAGCGTCACGTTGCGGGTCGCATCCTGTGCCGCCGCGCCGAACGCCGCGAGCGCCGCACAGACCCATGCCGCCGCGATCTTCATCATCCATTAAACGGATGACGTGTTGGAATCCCGAAACAATCCGATTTTTTCCGGTGGCAGCGGTTCCGAAAAATAGAACCCCTGCGCGTAGTCGATGTCGAGCCCGCGCATCCGCTCCACCTGCTCCGCGGTTTCCAGTCCCTCCACCGTCACCTGCATGCCGAGTAACCGCGCGAGCGCGGAGATGGTGCGGACGATGTCGTCGCCGCGGCGTTCGTCCTGATCGAGCAGGAACGAGCGGTCGATCTTCAGCACGTCGAACGGGAAGAGGCGCAGCGAGCTGAGTGACGACCAGCCGGTGCCGAAGTCGTCGAGGCTGAGGCCGACGCCGATGGCGCGCAGGTCGCGCAGCAGCGCCGCCGCCGCCTCCGCGCTTTCGATCAGCACGCTCTCCGTGACTTCGAGGTGCAGCCGGTTCGCCGCGACGCCGCTCTCCATCAACGCTTCGCTGATGCGATCGACGACATGCGGTTGCAGCAGCTGCCGCGCGGAGAGATTGACGTGCATGTCGAAGTCTTCGCTGATGCCGGCACGATCCCATTCCACGAGCTGCCGCAACGCCTCGCGCAGCACCCAGTCGCCGATCGGCACGATGAGTCCCGTCTCTTCGGCCACAGAGATGATCTCGTCCGCCGAGACGAGCTGCTCGCCGCGCTGCCAGCGGATCAGCGCCTCGACGCCGCGCGTCGATCCGTCCGCCATCGCCACGATCGGCTGATAGAAGACGCGCAGCTCGCCGCGGTCGATGGCCCGCCGCAGATCGGTCTCGAACTGCAGCAGGTTCAACGCGCGCTCGTGCATCGCCGCGTCGAAGACTTCGTGCCGCGCCTTGCCGTTGGCCTTGGCGCGGTACATGGCGATGTCGGCGTCGCGCAGCACGTCCTGCGGCCGGGTGTAGCCGCTGGCGCTGAAGGCGATGCCGATGCTGACGCTGGTGAAGATCTCGTGTCCGCCGATCTCGAACGGCAGGAGCAGCTCTTCCTGGATGCGCCGCGCGGTGCGGACCGCGGCAGTGATGTCGTCGATCCCTTCGACCAGCACGGCGAACTCGTCGCCGCCGAGGCGGGCGATGGTGTCGATGGCGCGCAGCGTCTCGCGCAGGCGGCCGGTGACCGCGATCAGCAGGTCGTCGCCCACGACATGTCCGAGCGAGTCGTTGACCACTTTGAAGCGATCGAGATCGAGGAAGAGGACGGCGTAGTACGACTGCGGATGGCGGACCTGGCTTTCGATCGCCCGCTGCAGCCGGTCCATGAACAGCGCGCGGTTCGGCAGGTCGGTGAGCGCGTCGTGGAACGCGTCATGGGTCAGCCGCTCCTCGGCGCGCTTCCGTTCCGTGATGTCGGTCGACGAGCCGGCGATGCGCGCGGCCTGTCCGTCGGCGTCGCGCACGGCGAGGCCGCGGCTGAGCATCCAGCGCTCGCTGCCGCTGCGTGTCCGGATGCGGTGCTCGTTCTCGAAGTGCGGCGTGACGCCGCGCAGGTGCGCGTCGAGCGTGCTGCGCAGGATGTCGACGTCGTCGGGATGGACGCGCGAGAACCATTCGTCCGGCGAGCTCCCGATCTCTTCTTCGCCGTAGCCGAACATCGATTTCCAGCGCGGCGAGTAGTAGACGTCGTTGGTCCGCAGGTCCCACACCCAGAGGCCGTCGTTCGCGCCGCGCGCGGAGAGGGCGTAGCGCTCCTCGCTCTCGCGCAGCGCGCGGAGCGTGCGGTTCTGCTCCAGCGCGTAGCGGATCGAGCGCTCCAGCAGTTGAGCGTCGATCTGGCCCTTCACCAGGTAATCGGCGGCGCCGGCGCGCATCGCCGCGAGATCGATCTCGCCGTCGTTCTGGCCGGTGAGCAGCACGAGCGGCGCCGGGCAGCCGGATGCGCGCGCATGGGCGAGGAGCTCCAGGCCGTTGTGTTCACCGAGGCGGTAGTCGATGAGATAGATGTCGTGCGCGTTGCTGACGATCACGTCGATCGCTTCATCGAAGCCGGAGACCCAGTCGAGGACGAACGAGGTGCGTTTGCTGTCCGCGAGGAGATCGCGCGTGACGACGAAGTCATCCTCGTCGTCGTCGACGAGGAGAATGCGTACGGCGCGCTGTTCGAATTCAGGCAAGGCGGTCGGGTGGGAGCTCGACGATCTCGATCCAATAACGGCCGATGTCGCGCATGACGGCCACGAGGCCTTCGAAGCTGACGGGTTTGGTGATGAAAGAGTTGGCGCCGAGGTCATAGGTCCGGTAGATGTCCTCTTCGGCTTTCGAAGTGGTGAGCACGATGATGGGGATGCGGCGGAGATCGGGATCGGCCTTGATCTCGCGCAGCGCCTCGCGGCCGTCTTTGCGCGGCATGTTGAGGTCGAGCAGGATCAGGCCGGGAGTCGGCGCGGCGTCGGGCTCGGAGTAGCGTCCGCGCCGGTAGAGGTAGTCGAGCAGTTCATCGCCGTCCTCGACGAAGCGGAGATCGTTGACCACGCGGCTCTCCTCGAGCGCGTCGGCGGCCAGCATCCGGTCTTCTTCGTCGTCGTCCGCGAGCAGGATGACGATGGGTCGTGCGCCGTTCGGCATTTGTCCTCCGGAGTTACCAGTTGGTTGCCGGTTGCCGGTTACCTGTTGCCCGGCCACCGGCAACCGGCAACCGGCCACCGGTAACCGGTTACATCTTACTCATCAGTGACTATCTCGTTTATCGATATGCGCCTGCCGCAGCGGCAGGGTCACGGTGAACGTCGCTCCCTCGCCTGGCTTGCTTCGCGCCTCGATGGTTCCGCCGTGACGTTCCGCTATTCTGCGACAAATTGCCAGTCCGATTCCGGTTCCTTCGTACTCGCCTCGGCCGTGGAGGCGCTCGAACATCGTGAAAATGCGCTCCGCGTACTTCTCGTCGAAGCCGATGCCGTTGTCGTCGACCGTGATGCGGCAGCGGCTGTCGCTGACGGCGGCGTCGATGCGCACCAGCGGCGGCACGCCGGGACGATGGAACTTCAGCGCGTTGCCGGCGAGGTTCTGCAGCAGTTGCCGCATCTGCAGCGGGTCGGCGTCGATCGACGGCAGCTCGCCGATGTAGATGTGGCCGCCGACGTCGTGCAGCCGCACCTCGAGGTCGTGCGCCACTTCATGCGCGATCTCGTCGAGGTTCACCGTGATGAACGGCTGTCCCTTCGTCGTCACGCGCGAGAAGGTCAGCAGGTCGTTGATCAGCACCTGCATCCGTTTTGCGGCCGAGCGCATGCGGTGGATGTAGTCGCGGGCCTGCGGCTGAAGCGCCGCGGCGTGCTTGCTCTCCAGCAGGTCGCCGAAGGCCTGGATCTTCCGCAGCGGCTCCTGCAGGTCGTGTGAGGCGACGTACGCGAAGTCCTCGAGCTCGCGATTGCTCTGCTCCAGCCGCTTCGTGAACTGGCGCATCTCCTCGTCCGCCTGTTTCCGCTCGCGGATGTCGCGGGCGATCACCACCGCGCCGCGCTGCACGTCGTGCTCGCTGATCGGCGAGATGGAGACGCTGACGTCGATCTTCGAGCCGTCGCGGTGGCGGAAGATGCGCTCCTGATCGCGGATCGGACCGCGGCGGGAAAGCTCGGCCAGCGTGCGCGAGATGGTGTCGTCGAGATCGTGCGGCTCCAGCGTGTCGATGGAGCGGCCCATGATGTCGGAGTCGGCGAACCCGAGGAGTCGCGTCACCGCGCCGTTCGTCACGCGGATGCGGCCGTCGGCGTCGATGACGAAGAGTGCGTCGGCCATCGTCTGCAGGATCTCCCGCGCGGCGCGCGCGGCGGTGATGTGCTGCAGGCGGTGGCGGCGGATCGTCTCCCACGCCACGGCGATGAAGGCGAGCACGGGGATGAATCCGATGGGGCGCATGCGCACGCCGAGCATGGGGAGGAAATCGACCGCGCCGATGTAGACGACGGCGAAGCTGACCAGCATCTTCCACACGCGCTCGCGCCGCTTGAGGTCGCGCGTCCGCCGGTACTCGCGGATTCCTTCGACCACGTGCGCCGCCAGCGCGCCGAGAAAGAAGATGAGGAACGGCGCGGCGAGATATCCCATCCGCGGGTACCAGCCCCACGGGTGCGGCTCCATGGTGCGGACGATGCCGTCGCTGAAGATGGTGAAGACGGCGAAGAGGATCGACGCGATCCAGAGCGAGCGGATGACGGTGAGGCGCGCGGAGTGAAGCCGCAGCGCGGTGGCGGTGAAGTCGTAGATCGCCGCCGGAAGGAAGCAGACGCCGGTGATGGCGATGCGCGCCCAGACCGCCGCGACGTCGGCGTCGGCCGCGGTGAGCATGAACGTGAACGCGGCGAACCAGACGCCGACGAGCACGATCATCACCGCGAAGAGCACGCCCACCCGCGACGCCCGCTGCCGCGTGTAAATCACCGCCGCCAGGATGAAGAGCGAGATGCCGACGACGGCCCACGGGACTGCGTAGGAGTTCCAGTGGTAGGGCACGGGGGGATTGTAAGGTGGCGAGGGGCAGTTGGCAGGGGGCAGTAGAACCTGCCCCCTGCCCCCTGAGACCTGTCAACTACGATCACCTCGTCCCGATCGAATCGATCCGCCGCGCGTCGAACAGGCCGCCGCGAATCCAGTTGCCTGACAGCGTCACGCGATCGCCGCGACGGAGGTCGTCGATGCCGAGGCGGCTGTTGCGGCGGTTGAGCGAGCGCATGTTGACCGTGATGTAGCCGCGGTCGGAGCGGAGGTTGACCGTCCCGCGCCGGAAGTCGACGCGATCGACCACGCCGCGCACGACGTCGTTGTAGGCGTAACGTCCGCCGTCGTTGTAGTAGCCGTCATCCGGCCAGCCCAGGTCGTCGACCACAACGTAGCCGTTGTTGAAGATGCCGCCGAGGCGGATGGAGAGGCCGACGCTGAGCCGGTGTCCGCGCAGGTGCGACTGCGGGACCCAGTACGAGTAGTTGCCGCGATCGAGATAAACGCGGTAGCCGTCGCGCTCGTGCGTGAAGCTGCGGATCTTTCCCGACTCGCTGATGCGGTTGTGGTGGCGCTCGTTCCGGTCGTTGCGATCGTACCGGCTGTCGCCTCGGTTGTTGCGCCATGACCCATCCTGAGGACGGGAGTCCGCAAACGCGGACGCGGTGAGCAGGATCGCCAGCGCGCCCGTTCCTGCCACTTTTACGGCCATTCTGCTGAGGTTTTTCATATTTTCTCCCGTTGAACGATTGAACTGCCGGCGGGTGTAATCGCAATCGCGCTGCCATGCGTCTGATGGGCAACAAAGGAGGCAGCAGGCAATGAAGAAAGTGATCACCGCAATTCTCGTCGCCCTCTTCAGCGCGACGATCGCATTCGCCGGACCGGCGGAGAGACTCAATCTGACCGAGGCCCAGAAGACGCAGTGGCGGGCGCTCCAGCAAACGTTCCACGAGCAGATGAGACAGATGCGCGAAGCGCAGGAGCAGAAGCTGATGGCGATCCTGACCGACGAGCAGAAGGCGCAGTTCGAGCAGATGAAGGCCGGGCGCCGGCAGCATCGGCACGGCCGGCGATAAGTAGTGAGGGTGCGGACGTCTCGTCCGCACAGCCCTACATGAGCGGACGAGACGTCCGCTCCCCTCGTTTGACTCGGACACCTGTCCGCGGACAGGTGTCCGTTCGGACACCTTCCAATTCCCCTAACCTCAATCAAATCAACACATCTCATATGGCATCCCGGTTGCCCTTTGGGACTGCCACATGATCGAGAATTCATCTTCCATGGACCGCCCTGTCGCGGAGCCGAAAGGGCTCACGCGGGGGCGGACCGTTGCCCTGGCGGGAACGATCGGCATGGCGGTTCTCGCCGCCATCCTCTTTCCCTCCATCCGCCGGTGGTCGCGGGCCGATCGTTCCGTCGATGCCACGACGATGAGTATCGCCGCCGTGACGCGCGGCGATCTGCGGCGGGACGTCTCGGTCCAGGGACGTGTCGTCGCGGCGCTGCATCCGACGCTCGTCGCTCCGGCGCAAGGCACGGTCTCGCTGAGCGCGAAGGCGGGACAGGTCGTGCGAAAGGGCGAGATCCTCGCCGTCATCGACAGCCCCGAGGTCCGCAGTGCGCTCGAACAGGCCCGGGCGCAGCTGCTTTCGCTGCAATCCGACACGGAGCGCGAGAAGATCACCGGCCGCCAGTCCGCGGCGCGGCTGCGGCAGGAGGCGGACATCGCCCGCACCCGTCTCGAGGCGGCGAAGCGCGCACTCGTTCGCGCGGAGACGCTGCACAAGGAAGGACTGCTGAACCGCGGCGACTACGAGCGCGCGCAGGACGAGCTGCATCTCGCGGAGCTGGAAGTGGCGCAGGCCGCGAGCGCGGTCACGCTCAGCGACGAATCGGCGGCGTTCAACGTCCGCGCGAGGATGCTGCAGGTGGAACGGCAGCAGTCGGTCGCCGCGGAGCTGCAGAAGCGATTCGACGACCTCACCATCCGGGCGCCGTTCGACGGCCTGGTGGCGGCGCTGCCGGTCAATGACCGCGACTCGGTCGCGGCCAACGGCGCGGTGGTCAGCGTGGTCAACCTCTCCTCGCTCGAGCTCGAGCTGGCGATCCCCGAGGAGTACGCCGCGGATACGAAGATCGGCACGCCGGTGTCGATCACGTATGGCGCGGAAGAACAGCAGGGACACATCACCGCCGTCTCGCCGGAAGTGATCGGCAATCAGGTGACGGCGCGCGCGGTACCGGATCACGGATGGCCCGCCGGGTTGAAGCAGAACCAGCGCGTGACGACGCGGCTCGTCTTCGAGTCGAAGCGCAACGTGCTCAAGGTGCCGCGCGGCGCGTTCCTGGAGAGCGGCGGCGGGCGGACGGCGTACGTCGTCGACGGCGGCAGCGCCGTGCGCCGGGACATCGCAGCCGGCGCGGTCAGCGTCTCGGAAATCGAAATCGTGAGCGGGCTGCGCGAGGGCGAACGGATCATCGTCTCCGACACCTCGACGTTCGGCGACGCCCGCACGGTCATTCTTCATTGAGGTGTAGGACAGGCGCCCTCGCCTGTCGCGTTTCTGAGGACATCGAAGGGACAGGCGAGGGCGCCTGTCCTACACGGGGGAGCCACACATGCTGGAAATGAGCGGCATTCGCAAGGTCTATCGCACCGATCTGGTCGAGACGCACGCGCTGGAGGGGCTGTCGCTGACGGTCGAAGACGGCGAGTTCGTCTCCGTCATGGGACCGTCGGGCTCGGGGAAGACGACGTTCCTCAACATTGCCGGACTGCTCGACGTCTTCGACGGCGGCACCTACCGGCTGGATGGAAAAGACGTCAGCCGGCTGAACGACGGCGAGATGTCGTCGATCCGCAACCGCAACGTCGGCTTCATTTTTCAGAGCTTCAACCTGATTCCCGACCTCGACGTCTTCGACAACGTCGACGTCCCGCTGCGCTACCGCGGCCTCGGCGCGTCGGAGCGCAGGCAGCGCATCGAGAAGGCGGTGGGCATGGTCGGCCTCACCTCGCGCATGCGCCATCTCCCGTCGCAGCTCTCCGGCGGTCAGCAGCAGCGCGTGGCCATCGCCCGCGTGCTCGCGGCGGAGCCGAAGCTGATCCTGGCCGATGAGCCGACCGGCAACCTCGACTCGCTCATGGCCCGCGAGATCATGGACCTGCTCGACGACATCAACCGGCAGGGGACGACGATCGTGATGGTCACGCACTCGCCCGAGTGCGCCGCGCGCGCGTCGCGCGAGATCCATCTGCTCGACGGGAAAGTGGTCGACGTCGAGCGCCCGCCCGCGATCGTGGAAATGGCCTCGAGGTGATCCGATGCTCGCTTACAACACACGCATCGCCATCAAGAGCCTCCGCCGCCACCCCATGCTCGCCGCCGTGATCATCACCGGCATCGCCCTCGGCATCTGGGCCTCGACCACGTTCACCACTGTGCGTCACATGTTCGCGCGCGATCCGCTGCCGGGCCGCAGCGAGCGGATGTTCTACGTCCGCATGGACAACTGGGATCCGACGCGTCCGTATCCGACCGGCGCCGGCGCCGGCCTGCCGGTTCCGCCGCAGGTCACCTACCGCGATTCTGTGGAACTGATGCGCTCGAACATCCCGGTGCGGCAGACCGCGGACTACGTCTCCAGCATCGTCGTCTTCCCCGACCGCAAGGTCAGCCGTCCATACACGAGTCCACTCCGGCTCTGCTTCAGCGACTTTTTTCCCATGTTCAACGTCCCGTTCCAGTACGGCCACGGCTGGGACAAGCGGGCCGACGCGAACGCGGAACAGGTCGTGGTGATCGACGACGCGACGAACCGGAAGCTCTTCGGCGGCGGGAACAGCGTCGGCAAACACATTCGCCTCGCGGACCGCGACTTCACGATCGTCGGCGTGCTCGCGCCGTGGCGTCCGTTCATCCGCATGTACGACATGGTGGGGAACTACGTCGCGGAGCCGGAGCCCTTCTTCATCCCGTTCCATCTCGCGCCGAAGATGCAGCTCCGTCCCTTCGGCAACTCGGACGGCTGGCAATCGATCAACATTACGACCTACGAAGAGTTCCTCGCTTCCGAGGTGGACTTCATCCAGTACTGGGTCGAGCTCCGCACCCCGGGCGACCTGGCGGCGTATCAGCGCTACATCGATGATTACGTCCGGCAGCAGAAGAAGAGCGGCCGGTTCCAACGTCCGCTGTTCAATCCCATCCGCTCGATGCGCCAGATGATGACCGAGTACGGCATCGTGCGGCCACAGCTGACGGCGATGGCGGTGATGTCGATTCTTTTCCTGGTCATCTGCTCGATGAACCTCACCGGCCTGCTGCTCGGGAAGTTTCTGGCGCGCGCGCCGGAGGTATCGGTGCGGCGTGCGCTCGGAGCGCGGCGCGTCGACATCTTCATGCAGCACGTCATCGAGTGCGAGCTGGTGGGGATCGCCGGCGGCGTGATCGGCATGCTGCTCTCGATCGGCACGCTGCGCTTCATCGGGAAGTTGATCGCGGACAGCGCGCGCTTCTCGCTCGATCTGGAGATGATCGGCGCGGCCGTGTTTCTCTCGCTCGTCGCCGGACTGCTCGCCGGCATCTATCCGGCGTGGCGCATCTGCAGCGTGCAACCCGCCGTGCAATTGAAAGCGTGACGTAGGACAAGCTCTCCAGCTTGTCCGCAAGGAGGCATCATGGAATTCGGCCCCATCACCCGCGCTCTCCTCCGCAACAAGACGCGCTTCATCCTCATCGTGCTGCAGATCGCGGTCACGCTCGCCGTGGTGACCAACGCGGTCAACATGATCGTCGAGGAACGGAAGCAGATGAACAAAGCGTCCGGCTTCGACGACGAGAACCTCCTCTTCGTGCGGAGCCGCAACTTCGCGCCGGAATTCGACAAGCTCGAGTACCGCATCGCGTCGGCCGAGGCCGATCTGCGCGCGTTGCGCGGCATTCCCGGCGTCAAAGCCGTGACCAACACGAACTTCCTTCCGTGGCAGGGAGGCGGCAACTCGGGTGAAGTGAAAGTCCTCGGCGGCGACGGCAGCCCCTTCCGCACCCAGCAGTACGCCGCCACGACCGGTTTCGTGCAGACCCTCGGTGTGAAGATCGTTTCCGGCCGCGACCTGCGCGAGAGCGACATCGACGACGATCCGAACTCCACCACCGGCACGGTGATCATCTCGCGCCAGCTCGAGAAGCTGATGTTCAAGGACAAGAGCGCGGTCGGTCAGCAGCTCACGACCGGCACCGGCCCGATCTCCATCGTCGGCGTATTCGATCCCTTCTACAACCCGTACGGCTGGCCGATTCACGAGTACTGCACGCTGTTCGCGGGACACGTGTCGCGCAACGGCGCGCGCTTTCTCGTGCGCGTGGAGCCGGGGATGATGAAGCAGGTCGCGCCGATGGTGGAGAAGCGCCTCATCGCCACGAATGACGGACGCAACGTCGATCTGCAGCCGATCCCCGAGGTGAAGAGCAGGTACTTCCGGCAGAACCAGATCGTGATCGCGGCCATGGGGATGGTCATCATCCTGATCGTTCTCGTCACCGGTCTCGGCATCGTCGGCGTGACGTCGTTCTCCGTCACCGAGCGCACCCGCCAGATCGGCACGCGCCGGGCCCTCGGTGCAACCAAACCGGCCATCGTGCGTTACTTTCTGATGGAGAATTGGATCATCACGAACTCCGGACTGCTCCTCGGCATCGCCCTGGCCTACGGGCTGAACTACCTCCTCGTCACGCAGACGTCGGGCGTGAAGCTCGACTGGCGGTTCGTGGCGGCGGGCGTCGCGCTGCTCTGGGTGCAGGGGATCGTGGCCACGCTGGCGCCGGCGGCGCGCGCGGCCGCGGTCTCGCCGGTGATCGCCACGCGAACGGTATGACGGTCCAGCCGATGCAGCGTCCGCAATCGCATAAGGCGCCGGCCGGCACCATCCTCGTGGTCGAGGATCAGCCGGCGGTCGCCCGCGCGTTGCTGCTGCTGTTCGACATCCACGGCATCGACGCCTCGGTCGCGTCGAACGCCGACGAGGCATTGCGCGCCGTCGGCCGCGGCGAAGTCGACGTCGTGGTGCAGGACATGAATTTCACGCCCGGTGCGACGTCGGGCGATGAAGGGATGGCGCTCTTCCGCCGCCTGCGCCAGATCGCCCCCGGCATTCCGGTCGTGCTGCTCACCGCCTGGACGTCGCTGGAAACGGCGGTGCAGCTGGTGAAGGAAGGGGCGACCGACTACCTCGCCAAACCGTGGAACGACGAGAAGCTGCTGACGATCATCACGCAGCTGCTCGAGGCGCGGCGCGGGGAGCGCGAACGGCGCGGCTCGCGCGCGGCGCTGGCGCAGACGTTCGATCTCTGCGGCATCGTCTACGAAAGCGCGGCCATGCATCGCGTGGTCACGCTGGCGCTGCAGGTCGCGGGCGCCGACGTGCCGGTGCTGATCACCGGACCGAACGGCGCGGGGAAGGAAAAAATCGCGGAGATCATCCAGGCGAACTCGCGCCGGAAGAAGGCGGCGTTCGTGAAGGTGAACGCCGGCGCGCTTCCCGATCAGCTGCTGGAGAGCGAGTTGTTCGGCGCGGAGGCCGGCGCGTTCACCGGCGCCACGCGGCTGCGCGTCGGACGCTTCGAGTCGGCGAACGGCGGCACGCTGTTCCTCGACGAGATCGGCAATCTTTCCGCCGCCGGCCAGATGAAGCTCCTCCGCGTGCTGCAGAACGGCGAGTTCGAGCGCCTCGGGTCGAGCGAGACGCGCCGCGCCGACGTCCGCCTGCTCTGCGCCACGAACGCCGATCTGCGCAACGGCACGTTCCGCCAGGATCTGCTCTTCCGCCTGAACGTGATCGATATTCACGTTCCGCCTCTGCGCGAGCGGCGCGAAGACATCATCCCGCTGGCCCGCGCATTCCTCGCCGGCGCGCTGCGCAATACCCGCTCGCATGCCGAGCGGCTGAGCGAAGAGGCGTGCAGCGCGCTGGTCGCGTACGAGTGGCCGGGCAACGTGCGCGAGCTGCAGAACCGCGTGCAGCGCGGCGTCGTCACCGCCGCCGGCGACGTCATCACCGCCCCCGACCTCGGCTTCGGTGTAGGACAGGCGCCCCCGCCTGTCCCCCTCGATCACGAGCGCGTCGAAGTGGAGCGCCTTCTCCTCGAATCGAACGGCAGCGTCTCGAGCGTAGCCAAGTCGCTCGGCATCTCGCGCCAGGCGCTCTATCGCAAGATGGAACGCCTCGGCATCATCCTCGAGCGCCGCCCGAAGGAATGACACTCGTCGTTGCCGCCGTCGTCGCCCTCGCGATCCTCCTCACCTGGTTCATCGCCCGCGCGCCGCTGCGGCGGATGAAGAAGTCGCTCGCCGCGCTGAACGACGGCGTGAGCGGTTTCGCCGAGGGCGATTTCAGCCTTCGGCTTCGCGTCACCGGCGGCAAGGAGATCGCTTCGCTCGTCGAGCTGTACAACTCGATCGGTGAAGTGCTGCGCAAGCAGCGCAATGAATCGCTGCAGCGCGAGCTGCTGTTCGAGACCGTGCTGCAGACCACGCCGCTGGCCATCGTCCTCAACGACGCCGGCGGCCGCGTGGTCTACGCGAACCGCGCGGCGCGCGACGTCTTCGCTCACGGCGATCGCATCGAAGGCCACCTCTTCGACGAGATCCTGCACGCCGCGCCGCAGCTGCGCGAGTCGTTCACCGAAGACCGCGACTCGCTCTTCACCAGCGGCGCGGAGACGTGGCATCTGTCGCGGCGCACGTTCTATCTCAACGGCCAGGCACACATGCTCTGCATCGCGAACCGCCTGACGCCCGAGCTGCGGCGGCAGGAAGTGGAGGTGTGGAAGCGCGCCATCCGGGTGCTCAATCACGAGCTGAACAACTCGTTCGCGCCGATCCGCTCGCTCTTCCACTCCGCGCGCGCGCTGCGCGAACGTCCCGAGCAGCTGCATCGCCTCGACGAGATCAACGCCGCGGTCGAGGAGCGCCTCGATTACCTGCAGCGTTTCCTCGACGGCTACTCGCAGTTCGCGCGGCTGCCGAAACCGCGGCGCGAGGAAACGCCGTGGCTCGAGCTGCTCGAATCGGTGCAGCGCGTCGTGCCGTTCTCCATCACGCCGCCGCTTCCCGATCACCGCGGCGTGATCGATCGCACGCAGATCGAGCAGGTGGTGATCAACCTCGTGAAGAACGCCGCCGATGCCGGGAGCGAAGCGGAAGTAAGCGTGCAGCGCCGCGCCGGCGGCAGCCTGCTGGTGGTGTCGGACCGCGGCGAAGGGATGAGCGACGAGACCATCACCCGCGCCCTCCTCCCGTTCTGGTCGACCCGCCCCGGCGGCTCAGGCCTCGGGCTCCCGCTCTGCAACGAGATCGTCGACGCGCACGGCGGTCACCTGCGCATCGGGCGGCGGGAGGGCGGGGGGACGGTGGTCAGCTGCTGGCTGCCGGATGAATGATGTGAGATCGCCGTTTCGTGCTCGAATATGAAGACGTGCTGCTCCGGCACCTGCCGGATTCGGGGCTCGATGAAGATGATGTTCGCGACCTGCTCGATTACATTTGTTCCGTGGCCATGCATCAGCAGATCTTCTATCTGTGGAGGCCTTTCCTCGGCGATCCGGGCGACGACATGGTGCTCGAGCTCGCCGTCTCGGCTCTCTGTGATGCGATCGTCACTCACAACGTCCGCGATTTTCATCGAGCCCGAGAACTGGGAGAGCTCGCGGCGCGCGAAGGTGTGTCGATCAATCAGTTGATCGTCCGCCATGGCCGAGAAGATGTCCGCGCTGCTCACCGAGGAGTATCTCGCCGCGCGAGCGAAGCGGGGCAGCCGCCGGAAATTCGAGGCGGTATTGTCGAAGGTGGCGGACGGCGAGCCGCTGGAGACGGACCGCAAGCCGGCGATGCGCAAGCCGCGCCGCTCGAAATAGTCATTCCTGCGGCGAGCGTGTACTTCATCGAGACCTCCATGCGCCGATCGCGAGCAGCACGCCGAATGCGAGCATCGTCCAGAGCACGAGCTCATTCGGCGGCAGCATGAAAACGATGGTGATGATTGCGATCCAGACGAGCGCGATCACGTTCACGAATTTCGAGAAGCGGCCGAGGTTCCACGGCGCTTCCGCGCGAAGTCCGCGGCGCAATTTCAGCCAGATCGGGATGCCGTACGCGAGGTAGAGGCAGATCGTGCTGATCGACGTCACGACGAACCAGGCCGCGGCGTAAACGCAGATCAGCACCGAGAGCACCGAGGTCACGAGGATCGCCACGTGCGGGATCTGATGCCTGCCGCTCACGCGCTTCAGCCAGCGCGAGCCGGGCATGCCGTCGTCGCGGGCGAAGGCGTACCACATCCGTCCCATCGACGTGACCGACGCCACGCCGCAGAGCCACATGGCGACGCCGATGACGATGGCGATCACGTTCGCCAGCAGCGGCGCGACGTTGTTCGAGATGACGTAGAGCACGGGGTACGGATCGTTCGCCGTCGCCGCGACGTCGCCGTGCGGGATGCACCACGTCAGCGCCATGAGCATGAGATAGCCGGCGACGGCGGAGACGCCGACGGAGAGGACGATCCCCCACGCGCTGTTCATCCGCGCCATCTTCGTCTCCTCGGCCATGTGCGCCGAGGCGTCGTAGCCGGTGTAAGTCCACTGCGCCTGCAGGAGCGAGAGGACGAAGAGGAGCAGCGCCGGCGCGGCGGCGTAGATCGACGAGAGTCCGGGAATGAGCCGGAAGAGCGGCGACGCGAAGCCGCGATCGCCGATGGCCATGAACTTCGACGACTCGAGCAGGTTCGCCGTCGGATGAAACGAGAAGAGGAAGCCGAGCGAGTTGTGATGGCGGCCGAAGAATGTCAGCGCGACGACGATCAGCAGAACGCCGCCGATGTGCCACCAGACGCTGAGGTCATTGAGCCGCGCGGTGAGGCGCACGCCGGCCAGGTTGATGATCACCTGCGGGATCATGATCAGCACCATCACGCCGATCTGCACCCACCAGGACGTCGCGGTGTGCGTCACCGCGCCGATGAGGTAGATCGCGGCGGCGACGTTGATCCCCGCGGTGATCGCCACCTGCCCGATCATGTTCAGCCACGCCGTGACCCAGCCCCACCGCCACCCGCCCATCGTCCGGGCCCAGAAGTAGAGTCCCCCGGCGGTGGGATAGGCGGAGGCGATCTCCGCCATCGAAGCCGCCACGCACATGGTCAATATGCTGACGATCGGCCAGCCGATCGAGTTCACCACCGGCCCGGCGAACTTCAGCCCGTAGCCGTACAGCAGCACCGCGCCGGTGAGGATGGAGATGATGGAGAAGGAGACGGCGAAGTTCGCGAAGCCGCCCATTTCGCGGAGCAGCTGCTGCGTGTACCCGAGCGAGGCGAGATCGCGTTCGTCGTCGTTCATGCGCAGGATTGTGTAGCACAGACACTCCTGTCTGTGCCGCCAGCAAGAGGGGAGCGGACGTCTCGTCCGCTCGTGCGCGGCCGTGCGGACGAGACGTCCGCACTCCATGACAATCGTCACTGGCGTGGCCCGTCCGTTCGCCCCGACAATCGAACGATGCGCCGCGACATTCTGACCATCATCGCCATCGCCGTCGTCGCCTACGCGCTGGCGAACGTAATTCACGAAGGCCTCGGCCACGGCGGCGCGTGCCTGCTCGTGGGCGGACGTCCGATCGAGATGTCGTCGCTGCACTTCCAATGCGACGGCAACTCGAAGTTCGTCTCCGCCGCCGGCTGCATCGCGAACGTGATCGCGGCGGTGATCGGGCTCGCGCTGTACAAACGGAGACGCTCCTACTTCCTCTGGCTCTTCACGACGATCAACCTCTTGATGCCGGCGGGGTACCTGTTGTTCTCCGGAGTGCTGCGCGTCGGCGACTGGGTGAACGTCTGCCGCGATCTGCCGCCGGGCGTCTGGCGTCCGGTGCTGGCGATCATCGGCGCGGGACTCTACTTCCTCGCCGCGCGCTTCTCCGCCCGCCTCCTCGCGCCGCTCGCCGGCCGCGACGGCGCGCGACGGATGACGCTCATCCCGTACTTCACCGGCGGCATCCTCTATTGCGTGTCGGGACTCTTCAATCCGGTCGGCCCGATCCTCATCGCCATCTCCGCCGCGGCCGCGTCGTTCGGCGGCACGTCGGGATTGATCTGGCTCGTCGAGTTCATCCGCAATCCCGAAGGCGACGGCATCGCCATCGAGCGCTCGTACGGATGGATCGTCTGCGCCGCGGTGACGGCGGCAGTGTTCATCGGCGTGTTGGGGCCGGCGATCCGGTTTTAGCCCACCGCTTTCCGCATCGTCCACAACAGATGGCTGAGGTAATCGCGCCGCGACTCGCCCGTGGTCACGATCAGCAGCTTCGTGATCTTCAGCTCCAGCGGATCGGTGTAGAGCAGGATCAGCATCTCGCGGATGAAGCTCGTGTTCAGCGTGATGTCGTTGTCGGTGCCGACGCCGAGGCGGATGCCTTTTTTCTCCCACCACGAGAACGGATGGTCCTTGTAATCGGCGAGCTCGCCGGTGAGTTTTTTGTTCGATGACGGCAGCGAGACGAGCGTCAGGCGCTTGTCGATCATCCGATTGAGCACGTCGTGCTGATAGCTCTCCACCTCCCGCGCGTGATGGAACTTCGTCTTCGTCGCCAGCGTGGCCTCGGCGTCGCTGACGCGGACGCCGTTCAGCAGCTTGTCGCGAATCTCTTCGCGGCCGCTCCAATCCATGTCCATGATCTCCGCGCGATGCCGCGCGGCCATCGCTTCGCCGCGGACGTTCGCGTGGAAGACGCGCTGCAGGAGCGCATGAAAGTAGAAGTTCGGATTGATCCCCATCGACAGGCCGTGCTCGATGGCGTCGACGTGCCAGATGTTCATGGCGTTGTCGACGGCCTGGATCCCCTGCCGCAGCGTGTGCCAGGTCTCGCCGTGATGGCTGCGCGTGCGGAAGCCGTACGCCTGCAGCTTGCGCATGCCGACGCGCATCTCCTGGAAGTGCGCCTTGCGAAAGAACCCCCGCTCGTCGCCGACGGTATCGACCTCGGTGACCACGTCGCGTAATTCTGGGAAGCGCTTGAGCAATTCGACGATCTGGCCGACCTGATCGTCGAAGCTGGCGCGCTTCGACGGATAGCGCGCCGCGTCGTAGAAGCCGGGCTCCTTGCGGAAGCTCGGCGAGAGGATGAAGCGGAAGACCGGCACTTCGCTCTGAAATTTGCGGAAGCCTTCGTACAGGCCGAGGAGCACGTCCTCCGGCGTGAGCGCGGCGATGCCGGGGATTTGTTCGGCCGACTCCGTGGTCTCGCGGAAGAGCGTGAACTTCAGCCGCACGGAGCCGACGTTCGCCGACCGATAGAGCCGGCTGGCGAGGTGATACGCCGCGTCGCGATGCGCCTCGCGCGTGGTGAGGATCAGCTTGGCTAGGTAGAGGATGCGCAGGTATCGGTCGAAACGGTCGTCGTCGCCGAGGCGGATCAGTCGATCGATGTCGGCCGCGCCGCGGATCGGCAGCGCGTGCTCGCCGTACACCTCGCCGATCTTCGCCTCGTACATGGCGCGCTGCGGACCATCGAGCAGGGCCATGAGGCGCGGGTAGATGAAGTCGGCGTCGAGCGAGCCGGTGAGGTGAATGTGCTCGTCGTGATACGGGATGGGGAACGCGCGGAAGAACGCGCCGAGCGATTTCGACACCGGATGGGCGAAGAGCGCTTCGATCGGCTGCGCGTTGAGGCGGAAGCGCCCGAGGAGCTCGTGGAACTCGCGGATGCAGTGCGCGACCTCGTCGGGGAGCGTTTGCTGTTCGGCGAGCGTGAGCGTGTCGTCGAGCGACAGGCCGCTCGTCTCGCTGATCAGCTGGGTGAAGACGCGCGTGAGCTGGTGGACGACATCCATGCCGCGATTCTAGAACTGGAAGTAGATGAACGGCGTCTGCTCCGCGGGCCAGAGAAAAAAGAATGCGATGCCGATGCCGGCGCACGCGACGACGAACAGCGGCGTGCGCAGCCGCGAGAGATCGAAGCGCGACGCGTGCAGCGCGATGAACGCCGCCATCAGCGCGATCGTGCTGAAGAAGAAGATCGTCAGCAGGCCGCGGCCGGCGAGCGCGAAGTCGAAATCGAAGAGGATGAACTTCCGCATGGCGGTGAGCATCTCGTACGGGTCGCGGACGCGGAATGCGATCCAGGTGAAGAGGATGAAGAGTTGCGTGACGAAGAGTGAGCGGGGGCGTTGCCAGAGCCGATACGCGATCAGCAACACTCCATGCATCGCCCCCCACAACACGAAGTTCCACGACGCGCCGTGCCAGAGGCCGCCGAGGAGCATGGTGATCATGATGTTGCGCACGACGTGCCTGCGGTTGCCGCCGAGCGGAACGTAGAGGTAATCGCGCAGCCATGACGAAAGGCTGATGTGCCAGCGCCGCCAGAAGTCGCGCGGATCGCGCGCGAAGTACGGGCGGTCGAAGTTGATCGGCAGGTCGAAGCCGAAGACGTGCGCCAGGCCGATGGCGATGTCGGTGTAGCCGGAGAAGTCGCAATAGATCTGCACGGCGAATGCGATCGTCGCCAGCCAGATGACCACGCTCGGCCACCGCGCCGGATCGGCGAAGACGGCGTTGGCGAAGAGCGCGACGTTGTCGGCGATCAGCACCTTTTTGGCCAGCCCGCGCGTCACGCGCACGACGGCGAATTCGTCGATGCGCACCACGACGTCGCGCGCGAGCTGCGGCAGGAACTGCTTCCCGCGCACGATCGGACCGGCCACCAGCTCCGGAAAGAAGGCGATGAAGAGCGCGTAATCGAGCGGCGAGCGGCAGGCGCGCAGCTCGCCGCGGTAGACGTCGACGATGTAGCTGATCGAATGGAATGTGTAGAACGAGATGCCGAGCGGCACCGCCAGTGCAGCAGTCCCGGCTCGATGCGCAGCAGCGCAAGCAGCGTGAGATTCGCCGTGACGCTGACCGCGACGAGCGCTCTGCTGCGGCGCTTTTCGAGTGCGATGCCGATGGCGTAATCGAAGAAGGTCGTGAACAGGAGCGGGATGAGGAAACGTGGAGAGGCCCAGCCGTAGAAGACCCAGCTCGCGATCAGCAGGACGAACTGGCGGGCCTTGTTGCCGCGCGCGACGGCCGTCGCCGCCACGACGACGATGAAGAAGACGAGGAACTCCGGCGTCTGAAACAGCATCAGAGCCGCTCCCCAATGAAGTTGCTGATGAACCGGGTGAGCTTCCGCGCGCCCTCGCCGTTCGGGTGCGTCGCGTCGAGAAACTCATCCGGTTGCAGGAGATCAGTGGCGTCGATGGCGTTCCTGAACGGAATGCCGACCGTGCGGTAGTGCGCGCGCACGACCGGCGAGAGCGGCGCGAGCACGATGACGACGTTGCGCTTCTTTGCGATTTCATCGATCAGCCGCCGCTGATGCGGATCGACCGCGAACGCTTCGTTGCCGCGCCATACCTCGTCCGTCGGTTTGCCGCGCGAGAACATGCTCTCGAACGACGCGCGCACGATCCAGCGCGAGCGGAAGCGCTCGACGGCATCCGACATCGCCGGCATGCCGGCCAGCGCCCGCGTTTCGGGAGAAGGACGCAGTCCGTACATCCACCACGCGTTCCATCCCTGGTCGTTGAGTGTCGATGACGTCGCCAGCTGCCACGGCGTGACCACGAGGATGATCGTCCGCGTCTCGCGCAGCTCGCTCGCGATCAGCACCGACTCGGCGATCGACTGCCCCGGCGTGGCGAGGTTCGTATCGATCTTCACCCCGTACATCGCGACGGAGTTGCCGACCACGGCCACCTTCGGCTTTGTGCGAATCAGGCGAACGACGGTGCCGATCCGCTCCCGATCATTCGGCAGATGAACGAACACGAACGGCGCGATCAGCCAGGCGATGAAGACGCCGAGGACGATCGAGGCGATCGCGAGCCAGGCCCTCATCGCGTCAGCTGCCGCAACCGCATCATCGCCACGATCCCCAGAATCGGACCGATCCCCAGCGCCGCGAACGCGTACCGCCACGTGAACGCGTCCGCCAGCAGCGGAATGAGGCGGATGGAAAACGTCGTGATCAGGAATCCGATGCAGGTCTGGATCGTCAGCGCGGTGCCGAGGTAGCGCGGATCGCCGAGCTCCGTGACGGAGGCGGAGAACTGCGCCGAGTCGGCGACGACGCTCGCGCCCCAGATCGCGGCGACGATCAGCAGCGCCGCCGGCGAGCCGCCGTAGAGAAATCCGACGGTGAAGCAGCAGGCGCCGCTGATGGCCATCGCCGTCGCCGCGACGATCGGACGTCCGACGCGGTCGGCGACGACGCCGGCGATGACGCAGCCGATCGCGCCGCTGCCGATGAGCAGGAACGACGCGGCCTCGGCGAGGTACGCCGGCTCGCCGCGCGCGGCGAGGCTGGCGCGGATCATCACCGGTGCCCACGTCCACATCGCGTACAGCTCCCACATGTGTCCGAAGTAGCCGAAGTTCGCCAGGCGCACGCCGCGGTTGCGGAAGACCTTCGTCACCTGCGTGATGTCGAACGGCTGATTGGCCAGCGCATACGGACCTTCGCGCACGAAGGCCACGATCAGCAGCGCGCTTAGGACCGCGAACAGCGACGCGATGCCGACGTTCAGGCGCCAGCTCTTCGGACCGATCGCGTTAATCAGATACGGCGACGCCTTGCCGACGGTGAGCGCGCCGATCAACACGCCGAGGGCCAGGCCGCGTCCCTCGCGGAACCAGGTGGCGATCAATTTCATCCCCGGCGGATAGACGCCGGCGAGGCAGATGCCGGTGATCGCGCGCAACGCGATCGCGGTCGCGGCGTTATGGGCGAAGAGCGCGAGCAACGCGTTCGCGATTGCGCCGGCGATCGCGCAGAGCGCCATCAGATGCCGCGCGGCGATGATGTCCGGGAGGTTGAAGATCGCGCTGACGAGCGTGCCGGCGACGAAGCCGAGCTGCACCGCGAGCGTCAGCCAGGCGGTGGCCGAGGCGGAGAGGCGCCACTCCTTCGCGATCTGCGGCGCGACCGCGGAGACGCCGAACCAGAGCGCCATTCCGAAGAGAACGGAGAAGGAGATCAGCGCGAGGGCGCGGCCGCGATGCATTCGTCATCCCGAGCGTAGTCGAGGGACCCGGGCGGGTGGAAGGCGCGATCATCGTGCCACCGCCCGCCAAGGTCCCTCGACTGACGCTCGGGATGACGGGGGTTTTAGCGTGCTGCGATCTTTACCTTCGCCAGCTCCGGCACCTTGTTCACCACGTCGCGATCGGCGAAGCCGGCGTCGAACGCCTTCTGCAGCATCTTCCCGGCGTCGTCGTTCTGATCGGCGCGCGCGTATTCGAGCGCGGCGTCGTAGTAGAGGTGCGACGCATGTTCCTTCATCAGCGGCGCCGCGCTGGCGAACGCCTGGGCGGCCTCGGAATGGTTCTTCGTTTCGCGCAACGTGACTCCGAGCGAGTACCAGGCGTCGGGATTCGCCGGCGTCTCCTTCGTCAGCGCGCGGAAGATCTTCTCCGCCTCCGCGTAGTTCTTCGACTCGAGCTGTATGTCGCCGTTCTGCATCAGACGGCCCGCGTCGGTTGTGCTCGGGTTCAGGTACGCGTACTTCAGGGCCAGGTAGGACTCCGGCGTCCAGTGGTACTCCATGTACGTAGCCACCTGATCGGCGATGCGCCGCCCGAGGAGGCGGGCCACGACGTTGAGCGATCCGTCGATGCCGGCGGAGATGCCGGCGGTCGTGACCACATGTCCGTTGTCGACGAAGCGGCGGCCGTCCTGCACGCGCGCGTTCGGCGCCTGCTTGCGCAGTCCTTCGATCGCGCCGTGGAACGTCGTCACGTCGAGGCCGTCGAGCATCCCCGCCTTCGCCAGGACGAACGCGCCGGTGCAGACGCTCTGCGCGATCTCGGCCTCGGTGGAGACTTTGCTGGCCCAGGCGAAGAACTCCGGATCGTTCGTGATGTTCGACGAGGGGCCGCCGGGGAAGATGACGATGTCAGGCTTCGGCGCGTTGGCGATGGAGTAGTTCGGGACGACCTTCAGCCCCTGCGCGTTCACCGCGTCGGTGGTCTTCGAGACGATGTAGACGTTGAACGCCGGCTCGCCGTTCGCGTTGCCGAACGACGCGGCGTCGTTGTAGACCTCGAACGGCCCGGTCCAGTCGAGCGGTTCGGCGTTTTCGTAGACCACGACGGCGACATTGCGCGTGTAGGGCTTTGCCATCAGCGGAAGTGTTCCCAGCAGGATGAGGATGAAGATTTTTCGCATGTGTGCCTCCGAGGTAAGAGTGGATCGGAGGAGGAGTTGGCGCAGGTGAAATGCAGTGAAAGTGATGATTGGCGCGGTGAATTGTTGCCGGTTACCGGTTACCAGTTTGCCGGCAACCGGCAACCGGCAACCGGCAACTACTTCGTAAACAACCGCTCGAACTCATCCCGCCGCGCCCTGCTCAGCTTCACCTGCGTCCCGTCCGCGAGCAGCAGCGTGCAATCGCCGCGAAAGAGCGGATGGATCTCCCGCACGCGATCGATGTTCACGATCGCCGAGCGATGCACGCGGACGAAGCGCGCCGGGTCGAGCCGTTTCTCGAGCGCGCCCATCGTCTCGCGCAGCAGGTGCCCCTTCCCGCCGGCATGCAGCGTGACGTAGTAGTCGGCGGCTTCGATCCAGTCGATGTCGGCGGCGTTGACCACCACGAACTTCTCGCGCAGCCGGACGAGAAAGCGCTGCGCGTAGGGCGAGCCGCCGCGTCCGCGCACATGCTCCTTCGCCCGCGCCAGCGCCTGCGCGAAGCGCGCGTCGTCGAACGGTTTGAGCAGGTAATCGAGGCCGTGGACCTCGAACGCGCGCACGGCGTAATCGTCGTACGCCGTGACGAAGACGACGACCGGCACCGCGTCGACGCCGACCTGCTGCAGGAGATCGAAGCCGTCGACTTCCGGCATCTGCACGTCGAGGAACATGATGTCGGGCCTCGTGCGGGCGATCAGCGCCGCGGCGTCGACGCCGCTGCACTCGCCCGCCACCTCGACCTCGCCGTCGCGCTCCAGCAGGAGGCGGATCGACTTCCGCGCCAGCGGCTCGTCGTCGACGATCAGCGCCTTCACGCGATCTCCCGCAGCGGCATGGTCAGCGAGGCAAGCACGCCGCCGTTCTCACCACGCAACTCGAAGCGCGGCCTGTCGCCGTAGAGCTGCCGCAACCGCTCGCGCGTGTTCGCCAGCCCAATGCCGCTTTCGTGTGAAGGCGCGAGCGAGCCGCTGTTGAACATCTCGATCCGCACGTCGCTACCGCTGCGGAACGCGCGGACCTTCACCACGCCGGCGCCGGCGCTGCGTGCGATGCCGTGGCGGATGGCGTTCTCCGCCAGCGGCTGGAGGATGAACGTCGGCACCGCCGCGCGGCGGACATCGGACGCGATGTCGATGCTGAACGTCAGGCGATCGGAGAAGCGTCCCTGCTGAATCTGGAGATAGCGCCGCAGCATCGTGCTCTCTTCGTCCAGCGTCACCTGCTGCCGTCCGGCGTGATCGAGCGTGTAGCGCAGCAGGTCGCTCAGCCCCGCGATCATGCCGACCGCCTCGCTGTTCTGCTCCGTCCGCACGAGCGAGCTGATCGTGTTCAGCGTGTTGAAGAGGAAGTGCGGCTGCAGCTGCAGCTCGAGCGCGTGCAGCCGCGCGCTGGTCAGCGACATCTGCAGCTGCATCGCCTGCGCGACGCCGACGACCACGAGATAGAGAATGATCTCCAGCGGAAGCCGTCCGAAGAGCAGTCCCGGCACCGGCATCTCCGCCCACGTCGCGGTCATCCGATCGTACGGCTTCATCGCCAGCGTGAGGGCGATCCAGTAGCTCATGTGGATGACCGCCAGCACGGTCGCGGCGAAGGAGTGGATCAGCACGTTGCGGCCGTTGAACGGGATGACCGGAAAGCGCCGCGTCAGGTGAAAGATCACGAAGCTGATCGCCAGCCATCCCTCGGAGACGAGGATGTTGTACCCGACCAGGCGCGGGATCGAATGCCCGTGCGTGATCATGCTGATCCAGACCTGCAGTCCGGAAACGAGGCCGAACAGGGTCCAGAACGCGGCCGCGATACTCCAGCGTTTGCTCATGACAGTTGACCGTTGGTAGTTGGCAGTTGGCAGACACTCTCATTCTCCTGCCAACTGCCAACTACGAACGGCCAACTGCAGCGAAAGTGCGGTTTGGTGCGGCGAACGGGCGGCTCACCGATGCCGCGTCATCGCGTTCACCGACCACGTGTACGGGATCTCCGGCGTGTCGAACGGCAACCGGTAGTGGTCGGGATCGTCGTAGTCGTACGCGCGCGTCGGGTAGTTCAGCATCAGCGCGTCGAACGAGGCGAGGTTCTGCAGGCCGTGCCACACGCCGGGCGGGATCACCGCGAACGCCGGCCGCGCGTCGCCGACATGCAGCTCCATGATCCGCCCATGCGTCGGACTCTCCTCGCGCGCGTCGTACAGCACGAGCTTCAGATGTCCCTGATTGACGAAGAGCCGGTCGACGCTCTTGGCGTGGCAGCTCCACGCGCCGATGGCGCCGGGGAAGAGGCGCGATTGATAGATGTGCACCACCGGCAGGCCGGTCGGGTCCCACTCCGGGCGGAACATCTCCGTGATCACGCCGTGATCGCGCGGCACGTGCCGCACTTCGTGAATCACGACGCCGTCGATCGGCTCCTGAATCTTCTGCCAGTCACTGGTGACCTGCGGTCCATCTTTTTTCGCCGCCGAGAGCATCGTCATCCCATCCTCACCTGATTGCGTCCACCGCGCTTGGCCGCGTACAGCTGCGCATCCGCGGCCTGGATCAGTTCGTCGCGTTCCATCGTCCCATCGAGGATCGCCGCGCCGACGCTCACCGTCACTTTCAGCGCTTTCTCGCCGAATTCGTACGTTTCCGAGGCCACGCGCTCGCGCGCGCTCTCGCAGAACGCGCGCACCTGCGTCGGGTCGAGCTCCGGCAGCACCAGCGCGAACTCCTCGCCGCCGTAGCGCGCCAGGAGCTGTTCGCGGCGGACGTGCGCGCCGATCGCCGCGGCCACCCGCTCCAGCACGTGATCGCCGGCCTGATGTCCGTGCGTGTCGTTGAGCGACTTGAAGTGATCGATGTCCAGCATGGCCATCGACAGCGGCGACGAGTAGCGGCGCGCGCGGGCGATCTCCCGCTCCAGGAAGTCGAGCATGTAGCGCTTGTTGTGCACCTTGGTCAGGCCGTCGAAGATGGTCATGCGGTAGATCTCTTCGTGGAAGAGCGTCTCGACGTTGCCGCCGGCGATGTACTTGAAGATCGCGCCGCCGATCTTGATCTGATCGCCGTTGTCGAGCCGCGTGACTCCCTCCACCGGCACGCCGTTGATCTGGGTGCCGTTGCGGCTGCCGAGGTCCTCGATGAACCAGCGCAGCTCGCGGCGCGTTACCCGCGCGTGCTGGCGAGAGACGAACGACATGTCGACGCAGATGTCGTTGGACGGGTCGCGGCCGATGGTGTTGTCGTGCGTCAGCGCGAAGCGTTTGCCGAGATCGGACCCGCCATAGATCAGGATCAGACACGCGTCCTCGGAGAGTTGCGGCCCCACGGCCCGCAGGTTCGTCCGTGTCGAATCGCGATTCATCGAACTGGGGCGATTGTACGCGCGCCCGTTACTTCTCCAGCTCCAGCTTCAGGGTCGCGTACTTCTGATCGATGTCGATCCGCACCGGCACGTGACGCGCGTCGTCCGTCAGCCAAACCCTCACTTCGCCGATCTTCGCCTTGTCGCCGTCGATCGGCTTGATGGTGAAGGGACGAACGCGGACATCGCTGCCGCTGACCCGCATCGTCATCGTCGGTTTCGGGACGTAGATCACGTCGTAGCCGCTGGTGCCGGAGAAGATCTCCGCCTTCTTCGGCGTGCGGATCTCGTCGGCGTGCTGGCGGAGGTAGTAGATCGAGGTCAGGACGTCCTGCGGCGCCGCCGACTCGAGCTTCTTCAGCTTCGTTTCGTTGCCGTCGTTCGTGTGCTTCTGCACGTGCGCGACGTGCTCGACGGGATCGAAGGAGATGCGCTCGTCGCGATGGTCATCGCCGAACGAATACGCGTTGCGGCTCGACAGCGTCCGCGTCCCCTCGGGCACCATCAACGATTCGTAGAGATAGAACGAGCTCGATTCTTTCCCCTGGATCGTCAGCTGCGAATGAACGGTATTCGCCTCATGCGTCTCGAGCGTGCCGCGTCCCGAAGATGGGAACGCCAGCTTCGCCAGCCACGTGAGACCGCCCTTCAGACGCCAGGCGTAGCTCAGCCGTTCGATTCCGTTGCCCGTGAGCGGGGTGGCACCGAGCGGGACGGACACAACTCCGGCGAGAAGGGCGATCGCGGCGAGTTTTCTGTTCATTGGGCAGGTCAAATAACACTCGCCATGGCCTCCTTATTCATCTCAGCCGTAAGCATTTCAACCGTGGCGATGCGGGCGAAACGGCGGCGCAGCGCGTACTCGGTCCGCTCCCGGATCGCGTCGACGCCGAGCTCTTCGCCCGGCTTGTCCCAGTTCGGGATCGGGAAGGTCATCGTCGCCTCGGTGACGAAATCGACCGCGTATCCGAGGTCCGCCGCGACGCGCGCGGTCGTCTCGCAGCACTGTTCCATCTGGATGCCGCAGATCGTCACGCGGCGGACGCCGAGGCCGAGCAGGTGCGGCTGCAGCGGCGTGCTGGTGAAGCAGTTGCGCGTCGCCTTGAGGAACACCGGTTCGTCCGCCCGCGGCGTGATGAAGTCCATCAGCTTGAAGAACGGGCTGGTCGTCTCGAAGCCGGGATCCTTGTCGGTGTGCAGGAAAAAGATCACCGGGAGCTTCGCCGCGCGATAGGCGTCGATGAGCGCGCCGACGTTCTTTTCGAAGTCGGGATTGTTGCGCCGCTCCCACTTCGGATCGGCTTTGAACGAGTCCTGCGCGTCGACGACGATCAGCGCGGATTCCGTGACCGGGACCTTGTCTGGATCGAGCATGAATTCCTCCTGCCGCCGATGGTAGGCGGGAGGGCGGGCGCGGCGGGGGACGGGGAGGGGACATTTCGGGACATTTTTTCGAGAGGGGTGCGGACGTCTCGTCCGCACGGGCGGTCCGCTTCGCAGACCTTAGCGGACGAGACGTCCGCTCCCCTCCTTTTTAGACCTTTACGCCGGCAGCCAGCGCGAGAGCATTCCCGCCAAAGCCTCCGGCTCGACCGGCTTGAGGATGTGATCGTCCATGCCCGGGGCGGGGTTGTCGTCCGCGGTCATGGCGATGATCGGGAGCCGGGCGAGGCCGGGGGAGGACTTGATGCGGCGGGTGGTCTCGATGCCGTCCATCTCCGGCATCTGCACGTCCATGAAGACGAGGTCGAAGCGCGACCTGGCGGCGAGGTCGAGGGCTTCACGGCCGCTGGACGCGGTGGTCACGGACACGCCGTGTCCGCGCAGCAGCTCCTGCGCGACCTGGCGGCAGATCCAGTCGTCGTCGACGACGAGCACGTTGCGCGTGCCGCTTTCGTACGCGTACTCGATGCCGAGGTGCTCGCGCATCTTCGTGAAGATCATCGACTCGCGGAACGGCTTGGCCACGAAGTCGTCGCAGCCGGCGGCGAGGATGTCGCTTCGCTCGTGCTCCAGCGCGCTCGCGGACAACGCGATGATCGGGACGCGCGCGCGGCCTTCGCTCCGTTCTCGTGCGCGGATGCGGCGCGTGGCCTCGAGGCCGTCGACGCCCGGCATCCGCTTGTCCATCCAGATGAAGTGCGGCTCCCACGACTCCCACAGCGCCACCGCTTCTTCGCCCCCGGCGGCGGCGCGCACGTCGAAGCCGACCGACGCGAGCAGGCGGGTGAGCACGGTGCGATTGAGCGTGGTGTCGTCGACGACCAGCACGCGCACCGGTGACTGACCGGCGGCGAGCGACGTCACGCGGCGGCGGTCCTTCGGCTCGACGATCGTCTCCAAAGCCGCTTCGGGCAACGCGATCTCGACGCGGAAGCACGAGCCGCGGCCTGCTTCGCTGACCACGGTAATGTCGCCGTCCATCAGCCGCGCGAGATCGCGCGACAACGCCAGGCCGAGGCCTGTCCCTTCCTTCGTTCGCTGCCCGCTGTCGGTCTGCGAGAACGGCTCGAAGAGTCGCGGCAGCTCTTCGGCGGCGATGCCCGGTCCGGTGTCTTCGACTTCGAGTCGCGCGCGGCCGTCGTTCCACGCGACGCGGATCGTGACGCTGCCCGCGCTCGTGAACTTCACCGCGTTGCCGGCCAGGTTGAGCAGGATCTGCCGCAGCTTCCCCTGATCGCCGGCCACCGCGCGCGGCAATGTGTCATCGATCTCGCAGACGAGCCGCAGGTTCTTCTCCTCGGCCCGGACGCGCAGGACGTTCTCCACGTCGTGCACCAGCGTGGCGACGTCGAACGCTTCCTGCTCCAGCGTCACGCGGCCCGCCTCGATCTTCGAGAGCGAGAGGACGTCGTTGATCAATCCGAGGAGGTGCTCGCCGCTCTTCATGATGATGTCGAGCCCTTCGCGATCCTCGGCGTCGCGATTCTTGCGCCGCGCGAGCAGCTGCGCGAATCCGAGCACGCCGTTCAGCGGCGTGCGCAGCTCGTGGCTCATGTTGGCGAGGAACGCGCTCTTGGCGCGGCTCGCGGCGAGCGCCCGCTGCTCCGACTCGCGCAGCGCCGCCGTCCGTTCGCGCACCGTCTCCTCGAGCATCGCCGCGCGATGGTGCAACGCACGGAGGCGGAGTCGCACGCCGAGGTAGACGAGGCCGATGAGCAGCGCAGCCATGGCCAGCCGCGCGGGGATCGTCTCGTACCAGAACGGCGGGATGGCGATGTTCGCTACGAGCGGCGGCGTCCAGTCGTTCGATCCTTCGACGCGGGCCTGCACTTCGACGCGCCAGTCACCCGCGCCGAGGTTTTCGACGTCGAGATGATTCTCGGCCGAGGGCGCCGACCATCCGTCATGCAGCCGCGGCACACGGACGCGGTATTGCAGCGGATGGGTGCCGAGCCACGCCGCGGACCAGGTGAGATGCAGCGCACGCTCGCGCGCGGCGGGCGGCGCCGTCCATTTCAAATGCAGCGGCGGAGGGGCGAGCGATTTCACGGTCGGATCGAATCGCGCCAGTCCGCCCATCGTGCCGACATAGACCACGCCGTCGTCGTCGACCACCAGTCCGTTGAGATTGCACTCCTCCTGTAGCAGGCCTTCGCGCGAGTCCCACACGGTCCAGCGGCCGTCGCGATAACGGCCGACGCCCGCCGAGCCGCCGGCCCAGATCGCGCCGTCGGCGCCGCGGCCGAGGGAGTAGACCGTCTGGCCGGGGACGCCGTCGGCGGCGGTCATCTTTTTCCATTGCCCGTCGTGAAGAACGGCGACGCTGCCGGTGCCGCCGGCCCATACGTCGCGATCGGCGAATAGGATTGCGTTCACCGACTCCGGAATGGCGGGCGATTTCAGGTGCTCCGCGACCGTGCCGCGGAAGATCGTGATGCCGCGCAGCGTGGCCACCCACATCTCATCGTTCCGCCACTTGATGTCGCGAACGTGCATGTCGTCGAGCCCGTGATTGATCGCCTCGGCGGGATGCCATTGGCCGTTCTCGCGAACGAGCACGCCCATCGTGGAGCTGCCGGCGTACCACCGGCCGTCGGGACTCTTGAACAGTCCCATCACGAAACCGGATGGCATCTTCAACACCTGCTGAAACGGCCTGCCCGGCTGCGCTTCGAAGATTCCGAAGCGTGTGCCGGCGATGAACATCCCCGGCTCCGGCTCGACGGCGGTGCGGACGTCCTCCGTCAGTCCATCCTTCAGTCCGTACAGCCGCGACGAGCCGTCGTCGTTGAGCCGGATGAAGCCGGTTTGAAAGACGGAGACAAGAAGGCTGTGCGGCGTCGCGCCGCGGCTGATTCCGAATCCGGCGATCGTCGTCGCCACGGGATTCGACGGATCGACCGTGGTGCGATGCGACCACGGTTCGCCGACCCATTGCGCCATGCCGATGGCGTTCAGTCCGAACCAGACGTTCCCTTCGCGATCGCCGAGGAGCGACATGATGCCGGCCTGGAAGGGACCGGTGCGGACGTCCCACACCGTCCATGGCGAGTCGGCGTTTCCGAACGCCACATGCCCGCCGAACGCGCCGGCCCAGATGCGGCCCTTGCGATCTTCGGCCATCGAGCGGAACGCGCCGCGCGGCCAGGGCGTGAAGGCGGCCTGATGCCAGCCGTCGCCGGCAGTCCAGTGCACCGTGCCGGCGAGCGTGGCCACCCAGACGCGGCCGTCGTGCGCGACGATCATCGTGCTGGGGCGGGCGGGGAGGGGCGGGCCGGGGGGCATAGACAGGTGTGTCTGTGTCACATGCGCGACGTTGTTTTCGGTGGCGATCCAGAGCGATCCGTCGGGCGCGGCGGCGAGCGCGATGGCGGCGACGTCGAACGGTTCCTTCCGCCACGCGTCGCCGTGCAGCGACCAGACGGCGCCGTCGAGATCGTTCATCCACAACGTGCCGTCCGTCGTTTCGGCGAGCGTCGCGGCGGCCCTGCGGGTCGGCACGAGGCGCCAGGAGTTGTTGTCGTGGATGTGCACGCCGGCGGGCGAGGCGATGTAAACGCCCCCTTTCTTCCGCGGGATGATCGTGCCGATCAGTCCGCGCAGCGGCGCGCCGGCGACGGCGGGGACGGGCGTGATGTCGTGGCCGTCGAAGCTCGCCGCGCCGTCGAGCGTGCCGATCCAGAGCACGCCGTCGTTGTCCTGCGCCATGGCCATCACCGACGACTGCGGCAGGCCGCGCCAGTTCGCCTTTCCGAACATCCGGAACGAGCGCGTGGGGCACCATTCGTCCGCCGCGAAAAGAGGCGTCACGCAGAGCGCAAGCGCGACGAAAAGGACGCGGACGTGGCGGGGCATGGAAGCAGTTTATGCTGCGGCGGCTGCCGCAGCACCTCCGGCTGCACCGCGCCCGCATGGCCATGAGCACGATCGTCGCGATGCCGCCGGAGATCCTGCGTCTGCGCGCAGGATAGACTTCAGAAGTGAAGTGGCGGGAGTTGCACGAGCGCTATGCGCGGCTGTTCTGGGCGTTGCATTCCGCGTGGGCGCTGGTCAGCGGCATCGCCGTGCTCGTGCTCGCGCACAACCGGTACGGCTTCCTGCGCTGGGTGGTGCTCTTCATCGCGCTGACGTGGGGCTCGACGCTTTTCTTTTCGCGCTTCGCCCTGCCGGAGAGCTCGCGCGCCATGCGTTTCGCGCAGAGCGTCGTCTCCTACCTGATGCGCGTCATGTATCAGGAGACGCTCTTCTTCCTCATCCCGTTCTACTTCTACTCGGCGACGTTCTGGTCGTGGAACTTTCTCTACGTCGTCGCGCTGGCGGCGTTCGCCGTCCTGTCGTGTTTCGACCTGCTGTTCGATCGTCTGCTGCGCGAGCACCGCTGGTTCTCCACCGGCTTCTTCGCCTTCGTCAGTTTCTCGGCGCTGCAGTTCTTTCTGCCGCTGCTGCTCCGCACGCGGATCGACAACAGCGAGTACCTCGCGGCGGCGATCTCGTTCATCGGCGCGCTGGCGCTGGCGGGGCGGTGGAACGATCTGCGCGAGCGGCGCAGGCTCGCCGTCATTGCCCTCGCGTTCGCCGGCGTGATGATCGGCGTGCGCCTCTTCCGCCCCCTCCTCCCGCCCGTCCCGCTCCGCCTGACCCGGCTCCGGTTCTCCGGCGCGCTCAATCCGCGGACGCTCGACGCGCGCACCGATTTCGAGAAGGAGATCCCGGCGGCCGAATTGCGGCGCGGACGCATCTACGCCGTGGCCACCGTCTTTTCGCCGGAGCGCATCCCGGCGCGCATTCAGATGCGCTTCATTCAGAAGGGACAAGTCCTGCGCTCGTCGCGCACGCTCGATCTCACCGCGCGGCCGGGCGGCTTCCGGATCTGGGACTCCGTCAAACTGCCGCGGCGACCGCTGTCCGACTCGTACCGGGTCGAGGTGTGGTCGGCCGGACAGCTGCTGGGGAAGAGGACGGTGACGGTGACGCGCTGAGCACGACGTCGGACACCGTTCGATGCAGCGTCTCGAACGAGTAGGGCTTCACCAGCAGCCGCACCATCGATCGCCCCAGGTAGTGCTCGAGCTTCGCCGCGTCGGCGTGGCCGGAGGAGAAGATCACCGGCAGGCACGGCCAGCGCGCGGCGATCTGCGCATACAACTCGCTGCCGTCGATGTCGGGCAGACCGATGTCGAGCACGACGGCGTCGGGATGGAATCGTTCGAGGATCGGAATGGCCTCCGCGCCCGTGCCCGCGACTTCGACGCGTACTCCTTCCAGCGCGAAGAGGTCCTGCAGTCCCTCGGCCACTGCCTGTTCATCCTCCACCACGAGCACACGGTGGAGCGGGAGCAGAGCCGCCGGCGCGAGTGAAGGCAGCTCCGCGCACGCCGCCGCGGCGGAGATCGCCGGCAGCAGGATGTGGAACGTCGTCCCCTGTCCCGGCTCGCTCTCCGCGAACATCATCCCGCCGTGGCGGTCGACGATCTGGTAGCTGATCGCCAGCCCCAGACCGGTGCCGTGCTTCTTGGTCGTGAACAGCGGTTCGAAGAGGTGCGCGAGATGCTGGTGCGAGATCCCGACGCCGGTGTCGTTGACCTCGATGTGGATGAAGCGGTCGGGAGTGCGGATGACGCCGAACTCGAACGTGCTGAAGCTCGGCGGACGGCTGACCGAGACCGTGCACGTTCCGCCGTCCGGCATCGCGTCGCGGGCGTTGAGCGCGAGGTTCGTCAGGATCTGCGCGATCTGGAACGGATCGGCGGAGATCTGCACGTCTCTCGATTCGATGTCGATGGAGAGCGCGATCTCCGGACCGAGTTGCGGCGCGATCTCGGCGGCCCAGCCTTCGACCAGCAGGTCGACCGCCACGTTCTGCAACTGCGCTTCGACGGGCCGCGTGAAGCGGAGGATCTCCTCCGTGATGCGCTTGCCGCGGAACACCGACGTCAGCACGTGATTGACCGGCCTGGCCAGTTCGGGCGTCGCGTTGCGCCGGATGAGCTCCAGGTTCGGCTCCATTCCCATCAGCACGTTGTTGAACTCGTGCGCGATCGACGCGGCGATCCGTCCGAGGCTGGTCACCCGCTTTGCCTGCGCCAGCTGCTCGGCCATCTGCTTCTGCTCCGTGACGTCCATCATCGCGCCGAGAACGCGCGTCGGTTTCTTCTCCGCGTCGCGAACGATGTTGCCGCGGTCGAGGATCAGCGCGTAGGAGCCGTCGGCGCGGCGGAAGCGATATTCGGCCGCCCACGACAGCTCGCCCGCTTCCACCGCCGTCGTGTACGAGTCGCACACGTGCGGCCGGTCGTCGGGGTGCACCAGCGCGAGCCACCCGGCCAAGGTCGGCTCGATGTCGCCCGGCTTGTAGCCGAAGAGCGTCTCGTAGTGATCGCCGCGCCAGACGATTCCGCTCGCCACGTCGAGGTCCCACACGGCGTCGTTCGTCGCCTGCGCCAGGAGACGGAACCGTTCTTCGCTGTCGCGCAGCAGGCGTTCGGCGTGTTTTTTCGTGGTCATGTCGACGCGCTGCGACTCGGCGAGCTGTCGCTCGCTGCGCCGGAGCGCGGCCTCGGCGTTTTCGCGCGCCGTGATGTCGCGCCCCGATCCGAGGAGCTCCGTCCCGCTGTCGTAGACGTTCCTCACCACCGACACTTCCAGCACGAGCTCGCGGCCGTCGCGCGCGGCGATGACGATGCGCTCGAGCGGCGAGACGTCGCGCTGCAACACGGTGGCGAAGCGTGCGTTCGCCTCGCGGCGCCGATGCCTCGGCACGAGGTCGAGGAAGTCGTGGCCGATCCACTCCCCGGCCGGCCAGCCGGTGATCCGCTCGAAGGCCGGGTTCAGCGAGACGATCGTCCCGTTGCCGTCCATGGTGAAGATGATGTCGCGCACCTGTTCGACGATCGCCCGCTCCCGCGCTTCCTCGGCCCTCTTGCGCTGCGTGATGTCGGTCGCCACCCAGACCACGCGCCGGCCGCCGATCGGAGACACGCTGCCGTTGAACCAGGTCAGCGTGCCCTCGATGTCGAGGGTGTAGTCGACGCGGATCGTCGCGTTCTCGCTGATCGCGCGGCGGATCGTCGATACGAAAAAGTCCGCCTGCTCCGGTTCGAAGAATTCATGAACGTAATGCCCCAGCAGCTCGGGCGCGGGACGCATCAGGACCTTGCGATTCGTCGGCCCGATCTCGAGGTAACGCCCTTCGTCGTCGAGCGTCAGGATCGCGTAGTCGATCGCCGCGAACAGCGCGCGCAACTTCCACTCGGCGCGCCGCGAATGCCACTTCAGATAGAGGCTGCAGGCGGCGAATGCGGCGGCGGGAAGCAGGAAAAACGGAGTGAGCACCGCTGTTTTCTCTGAAAAGGAGGTGCCAGCGCGATGTGCTGATGAATGAAGGACTTACGTTTTCGGGTCTGTGCTGAAAGCCGGAAGACGTCCGGAAGTTGGACGGGAATCTTCTACTGCGCGCGGTAGCGGTAGCGCTGCTCGAACAGCGAGGCCACGAGGTTGTCGACCGGCGCGTAATCGTCGGTCAGAAGCGGCGGGTGGCGGCGCGCCACGTACGCCGTCAGCGTCCGCGGCTCGACGATCGTGACTCCCTGGCGCTGATCGCGATGCATGAACGGCGCGAGCTCCGTCGACGCGATGACCACGAACGTGGCCTGCGCGTCGGCGACGGTGGCCGGCCATTCGCCGGCCAGCGCGACGTTCCGCTCGCCGAACACGGAGCGGATGGTGTTGACGTAGGCGGGGAGGAACTCGCCGCGCTGGTGACGGCGGGATCGATCTCCACCACGTCGATCACGCAGGTCGGACACGACGCTTCGATGTAGCGCGGCAAGGTGTGTCCGCCGCCGCCGAGGAAGAGGAGCCGCGGCGCCGGCTTGTCGCGCAGCTTCCAGCGGACGACGTCGTCGAAGATGCGCAGGTAGCCGTAGTGCAGATAGCCGGGATCGCGGAGGTCGTTGAACGAGTGCACGAGGTGGTCGAGCACGAGCACTTCGACGAAGGTGTGATTCAGCCGCTCCGCCTGGCGCAGGCGGATCGTTTAGTACTCGCTCTCACCGAAGTAGTACTCGCCGTATGAGATCGGATTGGTCCACTGCCGGTATGCCTGCAGCAGATGAGCGGGCCGCGCGAAACCGAGCGCGACGCCGAGAGCGAGGACGGCGATGAGGACCGGCTTTCTGCGCAGCGCGCCGCCGAAGACGAGCGCCGACAGCAGCAATGTCATCGCCACGCGAGGAGGATCGTCCGTGTGCCGAGCCAGGCGATGAGGACGAATCCCGTCGCGAACGTGCCCGCGATCGAGCCGAGCGTGGAGAAGGCGTAGATGCGTCCGACCGTGCCGCTGCTCTTCTCGAGGTCCCCGAGCGCGAGCTTCACGGTCACCGGCGAGATCATCCCGAGGAGGAAGGCGGGGAGGAAGAAAACGGAGACGGCGATCAGCAGCACGCGGGCGACGAGCGTCTGCGCGAACTGCTGCACCGCGACTCGCCGGCGATCGTGTCGATCTTCAGGAAGATGTCGGACGCCGCGAACAGCGGCAATCCCGTCAGGAGCAGCGCGTACGTCAGAAAGAAGGCTTTCTCTTCAATCGATCACTCCTTGTAGCTGAGGTCCTGGAATCCGGTCGGCGGGCCCTGGACGTTGGTGAAATTGAGAGCGAACGCGTCGCCTCCTGCGGGGCGAACGCCCCCGGTGTAACTGCTGACCATCACGTCCGTGAAGGTCCATTTCTGCCCGTTGTTGAGCGTGAGCGAGAGCGTCGGGATCTTCTGATGGGAGCGCGCCAGCTCGTCGAGCACGCTGGGCGGATTGTTCGCCGCCGCGCGGCGCACCAGCGTCGCCGCGTTCGGTCCCATGAAGCTCAGCGACAGCAGCGACATCGCCTCGGGACGCGGCGTCAATCCGATGAGGATCGCGTTCGGCGGCATCATCTTCATCTTCACGTCGCCGAGCTGGATCCTGTGGTCGGACGTGTTCAGCGCCGCCGCGTTCGCATGCGTGGCGCAGCGGCCGAAGTTCAGCGAGTACGACTCGAACGCGTTGCCGCCGCCCGCCTGCTCCGCGTTGCACTGGCCGAACGCCACGTTCTGCAGCATGTGCCGCTCGCCGCCGATGTCGAGCGTGAGCGCCGGCATCTGCGCGTGCTGCCGGCAGAGCATCATCAGCCGCTCCGCCGCCGGACCCTTGCGCGTGAAGCTGAGGCTGTGCGAGGTCGCGCACGCCGGCCCTCTGTTCGCTCCCGCGGCCATGCCCGGCTGCGGCACGCCCCAGCCGAAACTGGAGATCTCGAACCAGCCCGCATGTCCCGGCTGCGTCGACTCGCCCGGAACGCCGTCGAGTTTCAGGAACATGTCGACCGCGGCGAACAGGGGGAAGACGGTCAACGCGACCGCAAGGGACACAACGGTGAACCGGAGTCGTTTCATGCGGCCTCCATGCGGACCAGGGCATCCGCGTTGCGAGCGAGAGGTATCAACCTACGTTCAAGCGAGCACTTCGAGCCGTGACTCGAATCACAAGGTAAGCCCGGGCGCCGTGATTTGCCGGCATTTCTTCCGGTCGGGCCGGCAGGGGCAAGCCTGGTTGATCTTTTGGCGCGCAGTCTCCTAGAGTGAGGCTCCTGCGTCAGTCGGATCGATAAGGAGTCGTGATGCGCGTCTTTCCGCCGCGGACTCTCGTTCTCGTCTTCCTGCTTCTCGCGGCGATTGCCGCGCCGATGCAGGCGGCGGGTCGCCTGCGCAGCATCGGTCCGCTGGCGCCGCCGACCTTCAACGCCACGGCTACGCCCAATCCGCTCACGCTTTCCGGCGCGGGCAACTCCAAGCAGGTGACGGTGACGACCACCGTCGATCCCGGCTTCGCTGACACTCAGATCGTCTACTCGTTCGGCGGTTTTCCGAACTTCATCACCAACAACGGTCCGCAGACGACGACCGTCAACAGCAACTACGGTCCGGTCGTCTTCACCTTCACCCTCGGTGTCGGCGCCTCGCCCGGCACCTACAATGGAACGCTGAACGCCGACACGCCGCAGAGCGGTTTCAAGCAGTTTCCCTTCACCGTCATCGTGCCGCAGACCGACATCGCGGCGAGCTTCACGCAGCCGGGCGTCACGCTCTGCAACGGCGGCGCGACGATCAACGACGCCATCCAGCTCACGCCGGTCAACGGCTACAGCGGCCTGCCGAGCGTCCAGTTCACCTCGATCCCGCCCGGCATCACCGTCAATCCGACGTCGCCTCCCGTCGCGCAGATGCCTCCCGGCCAGACCATCCCGTTCACCATCTCCGCGAACGGCGCGGCGAGCGGCACGCAGTTCGTCGTCCTCGACATCAACGATCCGGCGGCGAGCGTCAAGAAGAGCATCCAGCTGCAGGTCAACGTCGCCGATCCGAACTTCACGCCGTTCGCCAACCCGTCGGCGCTGGCGCTCACCGCCGGCGGCGGCGCGCAGACCGTGAATGTCTCGTTCACGCAGAACGGCTGCTTCAACGGCAACGTGACGGTGACGGCGTCGGGACAGCCGCCCGGTCTGAGCGTCAACCCGAACCCGGCGTCGACCTCCGGGCCGGCCGTACCGATGTCGATCCAGGCCTCCGCGGCGACGGCGCCCGGAACGTATCCGGTCACCCTGACGTACGCCGCCGGCAATCTGGTCAAGACGTTGACCATCGAGGTGACGGTCAGCGGCACCCCCGACTTCGACATCAAGGTGAATCCGCCGTCATTGACGCTGCAGCCCGGCGCGACCGCGAGCGTCGCCGTCACCGTGACGTCGATCAACAACTTCAATGCGACGGTGGTGATCACCTCGCCGTCGACACCCGACGTCATCTTCAACCCGCCCGCGTTCACGCTCACCCCCGGCGGCACGCAGACCGTGACGCTGACGGTGAGCACGGGCGCAGCATCGGGCACGCGCTCGCTGCAGTTCGCCGGCAGTTCGCAGGGGGTGAGCGGCACGCGGGCGGCGCCGCTCCTCCTGACCATCACCATCCCTCCCGACTTCCGCCTCACCGTCACTCCCGACTCGCTCGCCCTCACCGACGGCGGCAGCGCGACGGTGGCGGTCGGCGTCACGGGCCTGAACGGCTTCGACGGTGTGGTGAACGTCGTCACGCCGCAGGTTCCGGGCGTGACGTTCACGCCGTCGACCTTCACCCTCGCCGCCGGCGCCACGCAGAACGTCAACATCGCGGTCGCGCCCGGGACCTCCCCCATCGTGGTGGCCGGACGATTCAACGGCATCGCGCCGGGGATCGCGGCGCCGCGCAGCGCGACGCTGACGCTGACCGTCACGCGCCGCCCCGACTTCACCATCACCGCCGCGCCTCCCTCGCTCGGCATCCGCGCCGGCGGCGACGGCGTGGTCACGATCAGCGCGACCGGCGTCAACGGGTACAACGGACCGATCACCGTCACCGCGCCGGTGAATCCGAATCTCACCATCACGCCGGCGACGTTCACCATCCTGCCGGGTGCGTCGCGGCAGGTCACCATTCACGCGCTGCAGCCGGCGGCGCCGAAGCTGGTCATCTTCACCGCGACGGCGGCTGGCGTTGCGGAGCATCAGGCGAGCGTCATCGTCACCGTCCTGCCGCGCGCGCCGATTCTGACCGCCGCCGCTCCGTCGGCCGTCGTGGCCGGCGCGAGCTCGGTCGTGATCCGCGTCGCCGGCGATTTCTTCGAGCCGGGCGCCGTGTTCCAGTCGTCCGACGCCTCGCTCATCGTCAACGACGGCAAGGTCCTGACGACGCAGCTGGCCGACGTGACGCTCACCGTGCGCAACGACGCCACGCCCGGCCCGCGCAACCTCACGGTCACCAATCCGGACGGCGGCAGTTCCGTCACGCCGCTCATCATCCTCGTCTACCCGGCGAGCTCCATCGCCGCGCCGCTCGACGTCACCGCGGCCGCCATCGTCTTTCCCGCGCGTGGCACGATGATCGCGCCGAAGGAGGCGCTCTATCCGCGCGGCCTCCTCGCCACCGCCGGCACCGGCACCATCATCGGCAGCTGGCAGTTCGACGGCGTGCCGTTCGACCGCTTCCTGGTCAACGCCGCCGGCGGCATGCCGGTCGAGGTGCGGACGAACATGCCGGTCCCGACGTCGTTCACCGGCACACACACGCTGGAACTGGTGATCGAATCGCCGCGGCACGTGGTGTCGCCGGTGATCGAGTTGATCGACGCCATCGACCGCGTGTCGCGCCTGACGCTGCTCGCGCCGCGCGACGGCGCCGTGATCGACGCACGCGGGCAGCTCTTCCGCTGGTCGCTGGTGCCGAACTGCAGCGGCTTCGACGTCGAAGTCGATGCCGCCGGTCCACACCCCACCTTCCGCGTGAACGACGCGCGATGGCGCCCGACGAAGGACGACCTCGCCTCGATCGGCCCCGGCATTCATCGCTGGAGAGTTCGTCCGCACTGCGCCGGCGACGTCGCGCTCGAGCCGAGCGAATGGCAGCGCTTCGCCATCCTCCCCGAGCATGTCGACATCACGCTCCTGCCGATCGCCGGACACACGATCCGCTGGACGAGCGGCGTCGCCGGCCTGCTCTACCGCGTCGAGTTTCTCGGCGCGGACGGCAACACGATCTTCTCCGCGCTGACGTCGATGACCGAGTACGTCATGCCTGACACTATCCCTGCCGGCACGCCGGTGCGCGTCAGCGCCATCGCCCCGAACGGCTCGATCCTCGGCACATCCGCGTCACGCAGCGCGAGTTCTCCAACCCGCGCAAATATCCATCTCGTGCAGCAACTCACCGTCGTCGAGTTCGGCCCCGTCGAACCGGCCGACGGCTCGACCGTGCAGAACCCGCAGCCGCGCATCACCGCGCAATGGAAAGGGGCGGTGAAGCCCGACCAGATCATCCTCCTCGTCGACAACACCGACATCACCGCCGTGGCCACCGCCACCGCGACGTCGATCGCGTACGACTCGCTCATCGCCCTCGCTCCCGGCGCGCACAGCGTGGCGCTCTCGGTCGCCGGCAACATCAATCGCTGGACATTCAACGTCGAGATCCCCGGCGCCACGCCGGAAGCGCCGGGCGCTCCCGCCGCGACGCCGCGCGGCGACTGGGTGATCGTGCCGGTCGGCACGGTCACGCTGGTCCGCAACGCGACGAACGAGGCGCACGCGCAGTTCTCCGCGCTGACCGATCTCAACCTGAAGACGAACACGGCGACGAGCAAGGCGACCGGCGACCTCGCGCTCAAGCACGATTTCGATCAGGACAAGACGATCCAGGAGTCGCGCAACTGGCTCACCGACCTCGGCCTGCACCAGGGCGCCGCGACGAGCGAAGGAGTGCGCGTCGGCTTCGCCCAGCCCGATTTCTTCGACCAGGCGCAACTCATCACCTCCGGACTTCCGCGCGGCGGCATCCAGGCCAAAGTGGTGATGCCGGCCGTGATCGCGTCGTACTACCAGACGTTCACGTCGCGTCCCGCCGGCGTCATCTCCGGACTCTTCGGACCGGAGCAGAAATTGAAGGCGGCATCGCTGCAGATTCCGTTCAATCCGCGCTGGGACCTCCGTGTCATGGGATTGCGCGTCGACGAGGAGGCGGGATTCAACTCCGCCGGCGGCGAGGGGAGCGCCATCGGCGTCTTCGCCCGCTTCAGCATCGGCTCGACGATCAATGCGATCTTCGAAGGAGCGCGCGGCGACTTCAAGCCGCGTGTCGACCTGACGTTCGGCACCTTCGAGGAGCGCCGCAAAGGCAACGCGTATCGCATCGGTCTCAACGGCATGCGCGACGCGTTCACGTATGCGCTGAACATCCGCCGCACGGAGTCGGACTTCGTCAATCCGGCGAACCGCGGCTTCACGCCGGGCGGCGTTCCCGATCGCACCGGCGCCGATCTGACGCTCGGACGGTTCGTCGGCACGACGTCGATCACCGTGCAACTCCGCCATCTGCAGGACGGCTCCGCGGAAGGATTGTTCGTGCCGCGCACACGCGAGACCGGCGGGATCGTGTCGGTGGTGAAGATGCTCGGCCAGCATGTCTCGCTCGCCCTCTCCGGCAACCTGACGAAAGACAAGGGCGAGGAAAAGCCGGAGATCTTTCTCCCCGCCGCCGACCGCAATCAGAGCGGCGGCACCGGCACGCTCTCCGAATACTTCGGCCGCTTCAATTTCTCGCAGACCTTGTCGCGGCAACTGCTGCGCGATCACGTGAACGATCTCAACGACCAGACCATCACGTCCGGCACGATCACCGGCGCCGGGATGTTCAGCCAGTACGTGAACCTCGCGGCCGTCCTCTCCGGCACGCGCAGCGCCGGCAGCTTCATCGTCGGCACCACGAACCAGTATCTCGCTTCGCTGCAGCCGACGTTCACCGTCCCGCGCTTCTTCATCTCCCTGCAGCCGCGCGCGAGCTACAGCACGTCGGAGAACGACCTGTACGAATCGAAGGCGACCACGCAGCAGTACCAGAGCCTGCTCACCTTCTCCCCGCAGTGGCTCGGCTCGATCATCGCGCTGCAACTCTCCGCCGACTGGACGAAGAACACCTTTGCCGGTCAGCTCGAGCCGGCGAAGTTCATCCACCGCTACGTCGGCACCATCAACTTCCACTGGCGTGCGGGCGTGGGGCCGGCGTACACGAACTACGTGCCGTTCACGGCGGCGGGGACGACGACGGCGAATCCGGCGACCTCGACTCCGGGGATGGGGGTGCCGCCGAGGTAGGATGGTGGACGCGGCATCTTCCCCGCACGTATCAACCCCATATGACCCCGGTCTTCCTTTTCCTCGCGGCGATTCTCCTCGGCCCTGAACATCCCGCCGCACCTCCAACCTACGGCATTCCGGCCGGCAATCTGCAGGGCGCGGCCGTCGCCAGCGACGGGAACGACTACCTGGTCCTCTGGCCCGATTTCGACCGCGGATTCGTCTCGGCGGCGCGCGTCTCGTCGAGCGGCGAGCTGCTTTCCCGGCCGTCGTTCCTGGTCACGAAAGAAGCCGGAGGGAGCATCAATCTCTTCTGGCTCGGAGATCACTACGTCGCGTTCTGGATTTCGAACAACCTCAACGTATACGACGTGAGGATGGCGCGGCTCGATCGCAACGGCGCGCTGCTCGAGCCGGTTCGCACGGTCGTCACCAACGTGCTGTTTCAGAGCATGGCGTGGAACGGCCGTCACTTCATGCTCGCGCTCGCGCGAGGCGATGCGCTGGAGCTCATGCTCGTCTCGCCCGACGGCGACGTGGTGAAGCGCGACATCGGGATTCCGGTGCTGCCGGTGTCGGGCGCATTCAAAGTCATCGCCGCCGGCGACACGTTCTGGGTCATTCACTCGACGCAGACCACGATCACGAAGACCGACCGCTTCGGCAACACGACCCAGACGTTCTTCAACACCATCTACGCGCATCGCGTGAGCGCTGCCGGCGAGGTGCTCGACGCGCAGCCGCAGGTGATCCTCGATCACGTCGACGGCTGGAGCGGCGCCGCCGCGTCGAATGGCCGCTCGATCCTCGGCGTGGCTCTCGAGTACGGCGCACAGATGGTGCTGCGTCCGTTCGCCATCGACACGACGACGCGTGCCGTGACCGTGCTGACGACCGAAACGCCGCTCCGCGGAGGCGGCCCGATCGCGATGACCGATGGATCGCGCTACCTCCTGTCGTGGGTCGGCGTGAACAACGTGCTGCAGACGTTGCCGTTCGATGAGACGGCCGCCCCCGCCGCCACGACGCCGCAGGAGTGCTGCCACGGCGTCGAATATCTGCCGCCGCTCGCCTGGAACGGGCGCTCCTGGCTCGCCGCATGGGGTGACACGCGCGATTCACTTCCGCAGACCAGCAGCCTCCACCTCTACGGCTCGGTGCTCGACCCGAACGGCCATGCGGCGGACGACGGACATCCGCTCGCGTCGGCCGCGCGCAACCAGATCGCGCCTTCGACGGCCGGAGCACTCACCGTCTGGGCCGAGCTCGACGCGATCAGCAAGTACCACGAAGTCCGCGCGTCGCTCGCCGGCGGCAGCCCGGTCACTCTTTCGCAACCGGCGCTCGTCGAGTCGACGGCGGCGGTCTTCACCGGCTCGTCGTACTTCGTCGGCTGGAGCGAGCGGGCGACGTGGAGCAGCACGCCGCATGTGTTCCTCCGCCGCGTCGGAGCGGCCGCTCCGCTCCCGCTCGGCGTCGGCACCGCGATCACGTTCGCGTTCGACGGCACGAACGTGCTCGCCGTCTGGCTGTCCGAGGGCGGCCTCGCCGGCCAGCGCTTCGCGCCGGACGGCAACGTCGTCGACGCGGTGCCGTTCTCCATTTCGAAGAGCGGCGGTTTTCGTCCCCGCGTCGCCTGGAACGGCAGCGAGTACCTGGTGACGTGGTGGGAAGGGACGAACTACTGCTGGGGCGGCGGCGCGTTCTGCCCGCCGAACCTGCGCGACGTGAACGCCGCGCGCGTGAGCGCGTCGGGCACGGTGATCGACACGATCGCCATCGCCGGCGGCCATCCCGATCAACACGACCCGGTCGTGGCCAGCGACGGCCGCGACTTTCTCATCGCGTACGCGCAGACGGACGTCGATCCGGCGACTTTGCTCTACGTGCAGCGAATCTTCGTCAAACGCGTGATGGCCAACGGCTCGGTGATCGACGCCGGCTCCAGCGTCGCCGATGGCACGCCGATCGACGCCGCGTGGCGCGATCACCGGTATCTCATCGCCACCGCCATCCCGTATCCCAACTACGAGCTTCGTGTCCGCGAAATCGATCCCCTGACCGCGATGACGACAGGCGACACGCTGATCTCCAGGTACGCGACGTCGGCGCAATTCTTCGGCGAGGGGTCGACCATCGTCTACTCGCGAACGACCGAGGAGCCGGTGTATGGCGGAGCGATCCGTGTGTTTACGCGGGAGTTGTTCGACGCCACGCGGCGCCGAACGACGCGCTAAGCTCTCGTGTCATCCTTCGCCGTCTTCGCGGGCTCAGGATGACACGTGCGCAGTAGCGGACGAGACGTCCGCTCCCCTCTCTCAATCAGGCAGCGTGAATTCCGGCGACGGCGCCTCGGCGACCTCCGCCGCAACAGTCTGATGGAGTTTCAATGCGCGCTCGATTTCTTCGGGCGGCATTGGAACTCCACACAAGGCCCCGATCTCCAGCGTCACGCACAGCGCGAGCATCTTGAACGAAAACATTTCTCCTCCGAAAATGAGAAAACGCGAGAGGGAGAAGCGAGGGCTACGCTGTCGGAGGACGGGGGCGGTGATTCGATGACGCGAGCGCGATCAGCGCCGGACGCACGCGATTCACGCGCACGGGAGCAACGAAGCGCACCGTATTCGGGGTGACGGTCGCCACCACCACGAGCGGCACGGCGATCGCGAACACCAGCGTCAGTGCGAGAAGGAGAAGCACGGCGCCAGTATAGCTACAATCGCTCCGTGGCCAGCCGCGCGCTCGTGCTTCTTCTCTTCGTCGGCAGCATGTGGGTGGTGCGCGTCGCCGACACCTTCCGCACTGACGGCACCTCCATCGCAGGCGTCGGCGTGATCCCCCGCAGCTCCGTGCATCCCGCCGGCATCCTCACCGCGCCGTTCATCCACGCCAACTGGCCGCACCTGATCGCCAACAGCGTCCCGCTCCTGGTCCTCGGCGCGCTCGTGCTCATCGGCGGCGTCGGCGAGTTCATCTTCGTCACCGTCGTCTGCGCCGTCGTCGGCGGCGCGGGGACGTGGCTCTTCGGCGAGTCGGCGAACCACATCGGCGCCAGCGGCATCATCTTCGGCTACGTTGGCTATCTCCTCTTTCGTCCCGTCTTCGACCGCCGCCTCTGGTCGATGCTGATCACAGTCGTCGTCGCCGCGCTGTACGGCGCGATGCTCTTCTCCTCCGCGATGCCGAAGAGTGGGATCTCCTGGAGCGCCCACTTCTTCGGCTTTCTCGGCGGCATCGTCGCCGCAAGCCTGTTGCGACGGCGTGCTACTGAAGAGCGGTCAGAACCGTCGATGTCGTGACGTTTCCGCTCGCGTCGAGCGTGTCCTGCCTCACCACGATCGCGCGGTCCATCGACGTCCAGGTGATCGCCGGCTGCAGCGATGATCCGGAGATGGTGTAGCTCCGGTACTTCACCGTGTTGAACGATCCGGCCGGCACGTTCACCACTTCGCCGACCGCGAGCACCGTCCCTTCGGACGCGATGGTCGTGACGATGTTGCTCTGCTGACCGGCGATCGACTTCGACACGATCGTCTCCGTCGACGCCGGCACCGTCCAGGTCGCGTTGGTGCACCATCCTCCGGCCGGTCCGGCGATGAGCGCCGGCACGAAGTCGATGTCGACTTCGACGACCGTGTTGCCGAGGAACGGCACCGGGGTGGTCGACTTCGTGTAGAGGTGCTTGATGCCGCGCAGCGGACCCGAGACCACGCCGTCGAGCGTCGTCTCCACGTCCGTCGTCGCCTGCGGCGTCACGACATGCTGCGTCGTTTTCGTCTGCGTCGGCGTGTCGGAGATCCAGGTGATGGTGAAGTTGACGTTCCCGTTCGACGTGGTCGTCAGGTACGTCCCCTTGGTGCCGGCCGCGACGAGGCCGAACGTGTGGCAATCGCCGCCGGTGGCCGGTGTTGCAGGTTTGGACGGGGCGGCGCGCCTCCGCGTGGCTCCGATCGAGACAGGGGCAAGGATGACTGCAAGCAAACAGCCGATGACGATGCGTCGCATGGACCTCTCCTTTTGATAGAGGTCGCGTAAAAGGGAGGGAAAGTCCCTCACGGGGGAGTGGGGAGCTTGCAGGCCGTCTCAAAAGAGGGGAGCGGACGTCTCGTCCGCTCATGTTGGCGCAACGGAAGCCGGCGAACGGCTCCGGCCGTGCGGACGAAGACGTCCGCACCCCTCACGGCGGCAGCAAGTCGCCGCACTCCTACGGATCGATCGACGCACGCAGCTGCAGCTGGCCGTTCTCGATCCGGTCGATGACCACCCGCTTCCCGACCGGGTTGCGATTCGCGTCGAAGGTGATCGACCCGGTGACGACCGGGAATCCCTTCGTCGCGGCGATGGCGTCGCGCAGTTTCGGGTGATCGAAGTCGGGACCGGCGCGGCGCATGGCGTCGGCCAGCAGACGCATGGCGTCGTAGCCGAGGGCGGCGAGGGAGTCGGGTTTCGCGCCGTGGCGCTTCTCGTACTTCGTCACGAACTCGCGCACGGCGGGCGACGGATCGTCGGAGTGGTAATGGTTGGCGTACATGCAGCCGTCGAGCGACTTGCCGCCGATCTCGATCAGCTTCGGCGACTCCCAGCCGTCGCCGCCGACGAGCGGCACGGTGATGCCGAGGTCGCGCGCCTGAACGGCGATCGGCGCGACGTCGTTGTAGTAGCCGGGAACGAAGATGATCTCCGGGCTCGCCGCCCTGAACGCCGTGAGCTGCGATCGGAAATCGCTGTCGCCCTTGGCGTAGCTCTGCCGCGCGACGATCGTGCCGCCGAGGGAGGTGAAGACTTTCTCGAACGCCTCGCCGAGGCCGGTCGAGTAATCGCTGCGCACGTCGGTGAAGAGCGCCGCGCGCCTGACGTGAAGATCGTTCGCCGCGAACCGCGCGAGCACCGGCCCCTGGTACTCGTCGACGAAGCACATGCGGAAGATGTAGTTCCCCTTCTGCGTCACACCCGGATTCGTCGACGACGGCGTGATCATCGGTACCTTGTTCTGCTGGCAGATCGGCGCGGCCGCGAGGGAGTTGGATGAAGCGACTTCACCGATGATCGCGCTGATGTCGTTGCTCGCGATCAGCTTGGTCACGGCGTTCGCCGCTTCTTCCGCCTTCGACTGATCGTCTTCGGTGAGGACTTTGATCTTCCGTCCGCCGATGCCGCCGGCCGCGTTCACTTCGTCGACCGCGAGCATGATCCCGTTGTGCGTCGACTGCCCGAACGTCGCCTCGGGACCGGTGAGCGATCCGTATTCGCCGACGAGGATCTCGCCGTTTTTCGAATGTGGCTTCGGACCGCAGGCGACGACGAACAGCAGCAGCAGCGGGATCAATCGCTTCACAATCGACTCACTTTCTCCGCTCCGAGCGGCCACGCTCCGCGCAGAAACTCGCGAATCGAGCCGAACACGGTCAGCGGATCATCGACCCACGACGCGTGCGCCCCGCCCTCGATCGTCACGAGTCGCGCGTCCGGCAGCGACATCGCCCATTCGCGTCCCGAGCCGTACGGCGCGTTGCGGTCCTTCGTGCCGTGGATGGTCAGCACCGGCACGGTGATCCTCGCCACGTCCGCCGGACCGAAATCGAGCTTCATGATCGACGGGAACGACGCGCGGAAATGGCGGTCGAGGCTCGCCGGCCACTCGTTCTCCAGCTCGCACGTCGACTTCAGCCGCGACGCGTAGGCCTGATTGCCGACCAGCAGCGACTGCAGCGCCTTTTCCTGCGAGAGGCAGAGCTCGTGCTGCGGCGTCGTGGTGTCCTTCGTCGCGTTGAGGTCGTGCCAGCGGCGCACCGGCTCGTCGTCTTCGTTCATCAGGTTCTTCGCGTACTTCGTCCCGTACTTCATCGAGATCGGACCGAGCTGGATCATCCGGGTGACGTGCTCCGGATGCTCGGCCGTGTACATCGCCACCATCAGCCCGAGGTAGGAGAAGCCGAGGGGGACGAACTTGTCGACGTTGAAATGCCGGCGGACGGTTTCCAGGTCCTTGACGTCCTGCTGGATGGTCAACGTGTTGACGTCTTCCACGCGCGAGGAGCGGCCGCGGTCGCGCATGTCGTACGTGATGATCGTGGCGGCGTCGGCCAGCTGCTTGAAGTCGTCGTGGAGGATGAAGCCGAGAGGGATGATGAGCGTGCGGCCGCCGTCGCCGATCTTTCTGTAATGCAGCTTCGCGCCGTCGGGCGTGGTGATGTCACCCTCGCTCACCGGCGGAGCGCTTTCGGGAAGGCATGCGGCGGGACTGCCCGGCCCGTCGAAAAGCACTTTCCAGGTGCCGTCCGCCTGTTTGATCCAGACGGAATTGAAATTGCCGGCGTGGTGGCCGTCGGGATCGAATACCGGCCCGGCGCTCAGGCCGATCGTGCCGGCGGCGTTGACGGCGACGCGGTCGGGCGCCCAGCTGAACGGCGCCTGCGGTCCGCTGAAGAAGCGCGACCAGCGATCGAACACCGCTTTCTTGCCGCTCAGCGTGCTGCCCGGTCCGAGGAAGCTGGCGTCGTCGAGAACGAAGGAGAAGAACTTCGCCTGATCGCGATCGGCGAACGCTTTGGCGAACGACAGCTCGGCGTTGCGGACCTCGTCGCGGGCGTCGGCGAACGCGGAGAAGGCCAGGAAGAAAGCGAGGATCAGGGTGAATCGGCGCATGTCGGCTCCTTTGCAGTGAAACATCGCGCGCATGGTGCCACCGGTCGCAATGTCACGAGCGGTCGAAACGCGGAACGACCGGTCAACAACGAGTAACGTGGGGCGGGTTCTCCAACCCGCGCGGTCGGTTGGAGAACCCGACGTACGTCTATCATTCCTTCGTGACCCGCGCGCGCATCGCCTTCTTCGTCTTCGTAGCCGGTACGTTGACCGGCATCTACTTCGCGCTGCAGGCGCACTGGAACCCGAACCTCATGCCGCCGCCGACGTGGCGTCACGCGTTCGGCGTCAACCTCACCTACTACTACCTCTGGGCGCTGATGACGCCGATCGTGGTGCGGATGGCGCGCCGCTTCCGCTTCGAAAGCGGGCGCTGGGCCGTCGCGGTGCTGGCGCACTTCATCGCCAGCGCCGTCCTCACGGTCGTGCAGATCTTCCTCGGCGAAGCGATCGTCACGCTCCTCGGATTACGTCCGGCGCTGAACTTCTTCACGAAGGTCAGCTACTCGTTCGTCGCCAACGCGCAGTCGAGCCTTCCGACCTACTGGCTGATTCTGTTCGCCTACCTCGCGTTCGACTACTACGTGAAGTACCGCGACCGCGAGCTCCGCGGCGCGCAGCTGGCGGCCGAGCTTTCGCGCGCGCAGCTGCAGGCGCTGAAGATGCAACTCAAGCCGCACTTCCTCTTCAACACGCTCAACTCGATCTCGTCGCTGATGTACACCGACGTCGAGGCCGCCGACGCCATGCTGGCGCGCCTCAGCGAATTTCTGCGGCTGACCCTCGACCGCGATCTCGACCAGGAGGTGACGCTCTCCGAGGAGCTGGAGTTCGTGCGGCGCTACCTGGAGATCGAGAAGATCCGCTTCGAGGACCGGCTGACGGTGAGCGTCGACGTGGAGCAGGAAGTGGGCGAGGCGCGCATGCCGACGCTGGCGCTGCAGCCGCTGATCGAGAACGCCATCCATCACGGCATCGCCTCGCGGCCGAAGGGCGGCTCGATCGCCATCCGCGCGCGGCGCGACAACGGCACGCTGCGTATCTCCGTCGCCGACGACGGCCTCGCCACGTGCGGCGAGCATCCGGTCGAGCGGATCGGCCTGGCCAACACCCGCAAGCGCCTCGAGCAGCTCTACGGCGCGGACCAGCGCTTCACCTTCGGCGCGTCGCCCGCCGGCGGCTTCGTGGTGGAGATGGTGATTCCGTATCGTGTGGGACAGGCACCCTCGCCTGTCCTCCGTCAGGCGGGGGCGCCTGACCTACACAACCCATGAAACGCATCCGCACGCTCATCGTCGACGACGAACGGCTCGCCCGCCAGAAGGTGCGGACCCTGCTGGAGGACGACGAGGAGATCGAAGTGGTCGGCGAGTGCGCAAACGGCACCGAGGCCATCGCCGCGGTGCGCAAGCAGAAGCCCGACCTCCTGCTGCTCGACATCGAGATGCCGGGCCACAACGGATTCGAAGTCCTGCAGCGCCTGCGCAGCGAGCGGCTGCCGATGGTCGTTTTCATCACGGCGCACGACGAATACGCCGTGCGCGCGTTCGAAGTCGAGGCGGTCGATTACGTGATGAAGCCGTTCGACCGCAAGCGCTTCCACGACGCCTTGCGCCGCGCGAAGCGGCAGTTGAACGACGGCAGCGCGGAGTCGGAGGCGCGGCTCATCCGCCTGCTGGAGCGCGTGGTCAAGCCGAAGTCCTCGCTCGATCATTTCGTGGTCAAGGCCCGCGACCGGACGTTCCTCGTGCCGGTGATCGAGGTCGACTGGATCGAGGCGGAAGGGAAGTACGTGCGGCTGCACGCCGGCGGCGCGGCACACCTGGTGCGCGAGTCGATCAGCGACGTCGAGGAACGGCTCGACGCGCGCAAGTTCCTCCGCATTCACCGCGCCACGATCGTGAACGTGAAGCGCATCCTGGAGATGCACAAGGGATTCGGCGGCTCGGTGTTCGTCGTGCTGCGCGACGGCACGAAGCTGACCATGAGCCGCCGCTACCGCGGCCGCATCCGCGAGCTCACCGGCATGGACGTGTAGTCTCCCGTTCATTCCCCCAAATCACCGCTCGTTCCATCAACGCACCCCGCGTCCCGCCCGCGGCGCGAACATCGCGTCATGAACATCCTCCTGCTCGTCGCCGCACTCCTCTCCACCTGGGGACATCTCGAAAAAGGTCCGTACGCCGTCGGCTACAGGCAGCTCGATCGCTACGACTACGCGCGTCCGTACTGGATGGCGGCCGATCTCGACGGCAAGCCGCGGACGATCGAGCGCGCCCGTCCGATGCGCGTCAGCGTCTGGTATCCGGCGGCCGCGAGCGACGCGCCGTTCATGACCATGAGCGACTACATCGATGAGATGGGCGTCGAGGACCAGATGGTCACGTCGATCAGCGACGGCCAGAAACGCGCCGCACGCGCCGCGCTCTTCGCCTTCCCCGTGCTGCGCAGCGCCACGCCGGAGCAGCGGGCGAAGGTCAATACGTTGACCACGTTCGCGCAACGCAACGCGCCCGCGGCAGCGGGCAAATTTCCGCTCATCCTCTACAGCCTCGGCTCCGCCGCGCCGGCGGCGATCACGCCGGAGTACCTCGCCAGTCACGGCTACGTCGTCCTGCAGATGCCGCGGCTCGGCGAGTTCGCCGGCATGCCGCAGGACGGCGCCACCGACACGCAGTCGAAGGTGATGGACACCGACTTTCTGCTGCAGGTGGCGCACGAGATTCCGTCGGCCGACCGCAACGTCATCGGCGCGATCGGCTTCAGCGCGGGCGGACGATGGGCGCTCAGCGAGGCGATGCGCAATCGCGACGTGCGCGCCGTCGTGTCGCTCGATTCGGTCATGCTCTTCAACGACGCCGCCGGCGACGACTGGCGCAAGCTGCCGTTCTACGACGTGAACGCGGTGCGCGTCCCGCTGCTGCACATGATCCGCCGCGAGTGGGTCCCGCAGCAGGACGCGAAGATGTGGGAGTCGATGCGCTACGCCGACCGCACTCAGATCGTCTTCGAGGATCCGAAGCTCGATCACTTCGATTTTCAATCCCTCGGCTACGTGATGACGCTCGCCGGCATGCGCCCCGATGCCGCGCCGTCCGTCGATGAGGCCTTCCATCGCTTCAACCGCCTGACCCTCGCGTTCCTCGATCAGCATCTCGGAGCGCGGACGTCCCGTCCGCAGTCGCCGGCCGTCGCGGCCGGCGACCCCTTCGTCACCATCACCCACCTCGCCGCGACGCCCGCTCCCATTCAACTCGCCGACGTCATGAACGCCATCGCCGAAGGCAAGACCGAGCAGGCCCTGAAGCTCGCCGGCAAGAACGTCGACATCCCGGAGCAGACCGTCAACCTCGCCGGCTACAACCTCCTCGGCGGCGGCCAGTTCGCCGACGCCATCCGCGTCTTCCAGCTGAACGTCGACGCGCATCCGACATCAGCAAATGCATACGACAGCCTCGCCGACGCCTACCTCGCCGCCGGCGACAAGGAGAAGGCCGCCGAGCTCGCGCGCAGGGCGGAGGCGCTGCTGGCGACCGACACGACGATCCCCGCCGCGCGGCGGCAGGCGATTCAGGAGAGCATTCGGGGGAAGCTGAAGTGAGCTACTTCCGGCGCGTGTAAAGCCCGTCGTACGTCTTCGTCCAGGTCTTGCCGTCGTCGAGCGAGTCCTCCAGCACCTGGCGGACGCGGTCGGCGCCTTCGCGCAGATACGACATCCGTCCGAGCACTTTCTTGCCGCCCTGCATGTGCGGCCAGTAGAAGCGCATCGTCTCGCCGTCGAGGTTCCCGCTCCACTGATGCAGCGCGCCGCCTGAATCGACATAGCGCTGCTCCCACTTTTTCGCCGCGGCGTCCCACAGGCTGAAGCTCTTGCCGGCGTAGGCGCCGTTCAGCGTGGCGTAGTTTTCGAAGATGACGCAGTCGTCGAGGATCAGCTGCACGCTGCTGCGCGCCGCCGTCTGGCCGCCGATCTCCACGTCCCACTCGCCGAGCCAGTAGTCGAACTGCCGGAACTCCGGCGATGCGGTGCACGGATGCTGGTTCTTCCGCGCGGCGGCGGCGAGCTGGTCGAAGCGCGGGTCGGTGCGGATGGAGAGGAAGTCGTTGTTCTGATAAAGCTGATCGACCTGCGCGAATCCCGCGTCGACCGCCGCCTGCAGCGCCGCGAACGCCTTCTCCTTGTCGCCGAGCTTCGCCTGAACGCCGGCGATCCGGTACTGCAGGCGTGGCACGATCGGATAGCCGGCTTTGAGCGCCCCGGAGTACGCCTGGAGCGCGCCCTGCAGGTCGCCGGCGTTCTGCTTCGTGACGCCGAGTTGAAACAGCGACTGCGCGTCCTGCGCGTCAAGGTGAAGGCTGACGGCGAGCAGCAAGGCGGCGGCGATCTTCATGAGCTCCATTGTCGAAGCCGCCCGAGCGCGGGATGGTCACGGTTTCGCTACGTTGCGTCGAGCGTGATCAGAGCAATTCCTTCAGCCGCGCGTACCCGCTCCGGCTCACCGGCACTCTCGTCCCGTCGCGGAGGATCGCCACGCGGCTGTCTTTCGCGTAGAGCTCGATCTTCTCGATCCGCTCGATGTGGAGCAGCACGGAGCGATGCACGCGGACGAAGCGGTCGGGGTCGAGCTCGCGGGCGAGGTCGCCGATCGGCTGTTGCTTGCGCAACTTCGTGCCGGCGGTGTGGATCACGATGGCGTCGTCGTCGGCCTCGACGTAATCGATGCGCGCGACCGGGACGACCTGGATGGTGCCGTCGTCGTGTTTCACCACGATCCGCTGCAGCGGCTTCGCGCGCAGCGACGCGGCGAGGCCGGCCACCGGCGTGTGCCCGCGTCCCGCCTGCTGTTTCACCCGCTCGAGCACCTGGCGGAAGCGCTCCTGCGAGAACGGCTTGAGCAGGTAGTCGAGCGCGTGCACCTCGAACGCGCGCAACGCGTACTCGTCGTGCGCGGTGACGAAGACCACCACCGGCGAGCGGTCGAGCAGCTCGAGCACCTCGAAGCCGTCGAGCTTCGGCATCTGGATGTCGAGCAGCAGGAGGTCGGGATCGTGCTCCGCCACCGCCTTCACCGCTTCGAAGCCGTTCGCGCATTCGGCGACGATCTCGACGTCTTCGTCCGCCGCGAGAAACTCGCGGACGATCTCGCGCGCCAGCGGCTCGTCGTCGACGATGATGGTGCGGATCATCGCGGCAACTCGATGCTCACGCGGAAGCGCCCTTCGGTCTCGTTCGCGTTCAACACGGCCCGTCCATCCGACACGGTGTGCAATCGCCCGCGCGCGTTCTGCAGGCCGATCCCTTCGCCGCGATTGTCGGTGCGGTCGGGATCGGCGGGATTGTCGATGAGGATGCGCAGCATGCCGTCGCGCAGCGTCGCTTCGATGTCGATCGTTCCGCCTTCGAGCACCGAGGCCACGCCGTGCCGGACCGCATTTTCCACCAGCGGCTGCAGGAGCAACGGAGGAACGAGACACTGCGCGGCCGCTTCATCGACGTCGATCTTCGTCCGCAGGCGATCGCCGAAGCGCACCTTTTCGATCGCCAGGTAGCGCGTCACCAGGTCGATCTCCTCCGCCAGCGTGATTCTCTCCAGTGCGCCGAGGCGGAGGATCATGCGAAAAAAATCGGCCAGGTGCTGCGCCATTTCGCGCGCGTCGTTCGGGCGCGATCCGCACAACGACGCCACTGCGTTGAGGCTGTTGAACAGAAAGTGCGGATCGACCTGCGCCTTGAACGCGCGCAGCTCGGCCTCGCGCGCCAGGACGCGATAGCGCAGCGCCGTCTCTTCCGCTTCGCGCGACGCGTCGATCTCCAGCACGAGGTACTGCACGGCGACGGTGGCGAGATAGAGCAGCATGCCGAGGCCGAAGAGGAGCGTGAAATCGGCGCCGATCGGACGATTGAGCACGCCGATCCACCACTTCCACGTCACGATCCACAGGCCGCTCGCGGCCGCGGCCGAGCCGGCGACGGCGGCGGCGATCGAGGCGCGGCTCGATGAATGAATCGGCATCGCGCGGCAGAGGTAATGCGACGCCAGTCCGATGAAACCGAGGAGCAGCGACGGCGGAATGGCCGCGGTGATCGCCACCGTCGCCGACACTCCCCGGGTGGTCAGCAGGAACGCGGAGGTCGCGAGCGCGGCGCCGCTGACCGCGCCGACCGCGTAGAGCACCAGTTCACCGCGTCTCACGCCGCTGTCTCCTTCGGATTGCGAATCTCCACACCTCCCATGATCGCGCTGCCGCGGATGATCAGGCGCGGACCGTCGCCGCTGGTCGGGTTCGCGGAGCGATTCGACACGCCGCCGAGGAGCGGCAGGACGTGGCTCTCGATCACCCAGTCGGGCGGCACCTGGATCTCCACGCCTCCCCAGAACGCGAGCACGTCGACCACCGCCTCGGTCCCGATCTTCGAGTTCACCAGATTGAGCTCGCACGCCCCCATCACCACCACCACGTCGCCGCCGACGAAGTCCGGCGAGTTCACGGTGCGGCCGCTGCCGCCCATCCAGGCGAACGCGCGGAACGAGCCGCGGTTCGGCAGGTCTTTCGGCAGCGGACGGAGCGCCTGCCTGATCAGCGTGATGCCGCCGGCGCTGATCAGCAGCGGCCAGACGCCGAGGATGTTGCCGAAGTTCAGATATGGCATGAACGCCGCGCCGATGACGAACCAGATGACGGCGCCGAGCCACTGCCTGTTCGCGAGGTGGGCCACGGCCACGGCGATGAGGACCAGCGGCCACCAGCGGAGGTAGTCATCACCGTCGATGCGTCCGAGGTGATCGAGCCAGGCGAGCACGCCGTAGGTGAGAATCGTGAGGCCGACGACGAGGCCGATCCAGGGGTTGTCGCGCCTGCGTGCCTGTCTGCGGATTGCGCGTTCATCGATCATCGCGAGCCTCCTCGGAATCTCCGCGCACGACGCCGGTCAGCGTGCGCGCGACCATGACGGCGCCGAAGCCGATGAGCAGGAGCGGCCACGACGAATCGAACGTGAGGTTCCACCAGTGCAGCGTCGTGGCCTGCAGCCAGAGGCCGATGACGATCAGCGAGACGCCCGACCACGCTCTGCGCCGTTTCAGAAAGCGCGAGACGCCGAGCGCGACGAGGAACATCGGCCAGTAGTTGTGCAGCACGTCGTGCAGGTCGGCGTAGCCCATGCGATCGAGCAGGAACATCGAGCCGATCGCCATCAGCAGCACTCCGGCGAAGAGACCGCCGCTGTCGAGTTGTTTTCTTTCTTCGTTCATGACGTCCTCACGTTCTTGATTTCCATTCCGGCCATGAAGACCAGTCCGCGCACGACGAGCTGTTTGCCGCCCGGCGCGCCCGCGGTCTTGATGTCGATGCCGCCCATCACCGGCACGGCCTCGGCGATGACTTCCCAACCCGTCGGCACGCGGATCTCGATGCCGCCCCACATGGCCAGCACTTCGACGATGACCGGTCCTTCGTGCTCGCCGGTGTTGGTCAGCTCGACCTGCGAGCCGCCCATGAAGCTGATGATCTGCGAGCCGTTGAGCGTCTCCGGATCGATCGTCACCTTGCGTGAGTTCAGCACGCTCCAGAGACTGCTGCGCGGCTCGGAACCGCCGCCGACGCCGAGGGCGCGGAGGACGAACACCAGTCCGATGCCGATCAGGATCAGCGGCCAGAGATCGAACAGCGAGAAGCGGAGCAGATGCGCGCGCGCCGCGACCATCACCGAGCCGGCCGCGATGGCGACGATGGAGAGCCCGCGGCGGCCTGCGTGATTGAGGTTGATCAGGCCGATGACGATGAGCACGACCGGCCAGAAGCGAAGCACGCGTCCGGCGTCGATGATGTCGAGGTTGTCGAGCGTGAGCAGCACGCCGAGCACGGTGAAGAAGATCCCGGCGACGAGCTTGATGCTGCTGCCGATCACCGGTTTCGGGGTTTCCGCCAACTGCATGTCCATGAAGCCTCCGTTTGACTGCAACGGGAGGTTACGGAGGATTGCGGGCGGAGTCTCGGGTGCGGCGGTGAATGGTGGTGGGAGGGCGGTGAGTGGAGATTGCTACAGGCGTGAGGAGTGCACGTCTCGTCCGCACGGCCGGCGGTGTTCGCCGGCTTTTCCGTTGGGCCAACATGAGCGGACGAGACGTCCGCTCCCCTCTGTCAGTCCGGATCCTTTTCGTCCGTCGGGCCGACCTCGCCCTCGCGCGCGTAGTCGTCGCCATAGCCGCCGCGATGCGTGTCGCGGGCGAAATCGCCGCCGAGGTCGGCGTCTTTCTCAGGAAGCTTCTCGTCTTTGTCCTTCGGGGCCATTTGCGGGTTCCTCCTGTGCGGGGGTGGTGCAAAGGGCGTGCGCCCTCATCCGAGGTCGAGCGGCGTGAGGCCGTGGTCGCGGCAGTAATTGATGTAGAGCTCGCGCAGCGAGCCGGCGGTGTCGCGGCGCAGCACCTGGTCGTCGTCGCCGAGGTACTCCATGGCGCCGAAGGAGACGATGTGGACGATGACCGGCTCGTCGCCGATGGCGCTCCAGGAGTCGACGTTGCCGGTCGGCTCGTAGACGTACGCGCCGGGGCCGGCGACCTCGCCGGTGTCGAGCTGGCGCCGGCCGGAGAGCGTGAAGCCGTGCACTTCGCCGAGGTGGCGATGTCGTGGGATGACCGTCCCGGGCTCCACGCGCAGGAGGAGCGCGCGTCCGCGGTCGTTCGGATAGAAGCGGAGCGGCTTGAACGATTCACCCGCGCCGAGCGGGATCCAGGGGAGGGCGGTGGTGTCGAGTGCGTTGTTCATGAGGCAATGATGGGGCTTGTGATGGTGCTGTGAAAGAGCCAGAATTTACAAAAAAGACTGGGCCAAGTTCGTGGATCTGCACATCCATCTCGAAGGCCGCGACGATCTCGCGCGGCAGATTCATCGCCAGCTTCGCGCGGCGATCGTCAGCGGACGTCTTTCCCGCGGCGATCGTCTGCCGCCGACGCGGGAGCTGGCGCGGCGGCTCGACGTGTCGCGCAACACGGTGAGCCTGGCGTACGAGTGGCTCGTGGCCGAGGGGCTGCTGGCCGGACGCAAAGGGGCGGGGAGCTTCGTCGAGAGCGAGCCGGTCTCGCATCCGCAGCGAAAGAGCGGCGGCGCGGCGATCCGCGTGCGCGAGGTGTGGGAGTCGATCGACGCGCCCGAGCCGCGCGCGGCGGCGCCGCGTTGCGACTTCGGCGTCGGGACGCCCGACGCCTCGCTCTTTCCATTCGACACGTGGCGCCGGTTGCTCGCGCGGCAGCTGCGCGCGTCGAAATTGCCGGCGGTGTACGGCGACGCGGCGGGACATCCGAAGCTGCGCGCGGCGATCGCGCGCTCCATTGCGGTCAGCCGCGGAGTGAGCGCCGATGCCGACGACGTGATCGTCACGAACGGCGCGCAGCAGGCGTTCGATCTCATCGCGCGCGTGCTTCTCGAGCCGGAGATGTGCGTGGTGGTCGAGGAGCCGGGCTATCCGCCGCCGCGACTCCTGTTCGAGTCGTACGGCGCGCGCGTGACGCCGGTGCGCGTCGACGGGCAGGGACTCGACGTGGCGAAGCTGCCGGACGACGCGCGGCTCGTCTATGTCACGCCGTCGCATCAATTTCCCCTCGGCATGCCGATGTCGCACGCGCGGCGCGCGGCGCTGCTGGCCTGGGCGGAGCGGCGCAACGCGGTGGTCATCGAGGACGACTACGACAGCGAGTTCCGCTTCGGCGGACGTCCGCATCACCCGTCCGCCGCGATCGATCGCGGCGGACGGGTGATCTACGCCGGATCGTTTTCGAAATCGCTGCTTCCGTCGCTTCGCCTCGGATTTCTGATCGCGCCGCCGTCATTGCGGAGAGCGCTGCGCGCGGCGAGTTATGTCGCCGGCTGGTATTGCCAATGGCCCGCGCAGGCGGCGCTGGCGAGCCTCATCGAGAAGGGTCTCCTCGCGCGTCACGTGCGCAAGGTGCGCCGCGAGTACGCCGCGCGGCACGATCGCATCCTCGGCGCGTTGACGTCGAACTTCGACGAATGGCTCGAGCCGGTGCCGTCGGTCACCGGGATGCATCTCGCGGCGCGATTGCGCTCGCGCAGCGTGCGCTTCGAGGCCGAAATCGCGGAACGGGCACGCGAAGCGGAGGTCGGATTCGATCGCCTCTCGCTCTACTGCGCCGCGCGTCCGCGGCAGGCGGGGCTGGTCCTCGGATACGGCGCGATCGCCACGGCGGACATCGACGAAGGGTTGCGGCGATTGCGGAGATGCGTCACGCAGGCAGCCGCTTCCGCAGCCAGCGGATCTGGCCGCGGTGATTGATCTCGTCCTCGCAGACGTGGAACCACTTCCAGTAATTGTTCGCGTCGCGGTCTTCGAACGGCTCGATGCGCAACAGCCATTCTTCGTCGCGCAGGCGGAGCTCCCGCTCGGTCCGCGCGCGGATCGTGGCCAGCGAGTCGAGATAGAGCTCGAGCGGCCACCCGCCGATTTTTTCGCGGAGCTCCGGCCGGAACTCGATCGCGGCGATCCATTGGTCGTGGTCCTCGGCGCTCCATTCGCGGCCGTCGAATGTGTTCGCCTGATACCAGAGCTCGACCGCCGCGATGTGGGAGAGCAGCGCGCCGATGGAATTGCTGGCGGGATCGTGCTGGTGATCGAGCTGCGAAGGCGTCAGGCCGGTGACCGCCTGGATCGTCGTCTTGCGCGTGTAGCGCAGCATGTCGATGAGTCCCGCGATCGAGACCGGCAGGCCCGGTTCTACGCCGAGGGCGAGCAGTGTGCGATCGGGCATGGCCGCAGTTTACGGTGCGGGATTCGCGCAATAAACCGTCGGCGGAGCCTTGTCGACGATGAGCGCCTTCGCACGTGGCCGGATGACATACTCCGAAGCTCCGTAGCGATCGGCGCCGGGAGTCCAGTTGTAGGTGTAGCCGAGATGCGTCCAGGGATAGCCGTTGGGAATCGTGTGCAGGTAGAACGACTCGATGGCGACGCCGGTGACCCAGATGCCGTACGGGCCGGCGGTGATCGTCTCGCCGACGTTGCCGTCGCGCGAGGTCAGCATGGCGACCAGCACCTGGCCATGCTCATCGCCGGACAGCGGCCGGAGAGGACGGACATTCCAGCGCTGATAAACGGATGAGTCGTAAACGGCGCGCTCGTAAGCGCTCCAGAGCGCCTGCGTCTCGCCGGCGAGCGGCTGCGACGGCGTGGCCTCCGTTTTTCGCTGGAACGGCTGGGCGAACATGTCGCCCGCGCTCAGAAGAAGGAAAAGGGTCAGAGCGGCGGTGTTGAAGCGCACGTGATCTCCTCGGCTGATTTGGTGGAAGTATGTTCTCAAAAGAGGGGAGCGGACGTCTCGTCCGCTCACGTCGGCACCGGCCGTGCGGACGAGACGTCCGCACCCCTCAGCGCGCGCCCTGCCGCAAGGCCGGGCCGCAGATCGTCTCGTAGACGCCGAGCATGTCGGCCTTTGCGCCATCGAGATCGTTGCGGATCTGCTGCAGCGTCGCGACGAACACGGGATCGTCCTGCAGCGATTGCATCCAGGGGTGCGTCTTCAGAACGTACCAGGAGTGATTGCCGAGATCGGCGGAGCGGCGGGTCCAGAGGACGGCCTGCGCGCGGTCGCCGAGCTTCGCGTACGTCAGCGCCTGGCGCATGGCGGCCCAGCGATTGCGGGCGGCGTCGGCGGAGTAGGCCTGCAGTTTGGCCAGCGCCGTGGCGCGGTCACCGCGGGCGGCGGCGATCATCGCTTCGAGACTGACGGGGATGTAGCTGGTCGGCAGGATGCGGCCGGCGCGCGCGGCGTATTTGTCGGCCTGGGCGAGATCGCCCTCCATGACATCCGCCGACGCGGCGATGTCGCAGCCGAGGAGCTCATGGCTCTTCATCGCCAGCGCGTCCGCGGCGGCGCGGCGCGCGGGCTCGGGCTGCAGAAGATTGAGATACCAATAGCCGCGAATGGTCCACTCCTGCGAGCTCGGATCGATCTCCCGCAAGCGATTGATGACGCATTCCGCCTGCGGCACTTCGCCGCTGGCGACGAGGAACGAGGTCAGGATCGACACGGTCTGCGCGTCGCGGGCGTTGAGGCGCACCGCGGCCACGTATTCGTGCATCGACTCGCGGAAGTGGGTGGCGAACAGGGCGCGTCCGAGGGCCAGGTGCGCGGAGGCGAGGTTGGGATCGAGACGCACCGCCTCGCGTCCGTATCGCTCCGGCGACGGCATCCCGTCGAAGCCGCGCGAGTGACTGAGGTCGATGGCGATGGCCAGGTCGGCGTACGCGGCGGCGAATTGCGGATCGAGCGCGATGGCGCGCTCGAGGTGCGCGATCTCCTCGGCGTGCTTCTCCGGAATCAGGCTCTGGTTCACGGCGCGCGCCTTGAGGTACTCCTCGAACGCCACCGGATTGAGCGACCGCGGCACGCTGGCGTTGCCGGAGCGCTGCACGCCGAGTTTTTCGTTGAGCGCGATCAGCGTCTGGGATGAGACGTTCTCGACGACATCAAAGAGATTGTCGCGCGGGCCGGACATCGAGCCGACCCACAGGCTGCGGCCGGTCCGCGAATCGGTGAGCCAGAGCGTGATCTGCACGATGTTGCCTGAAACGGCGAAGCGTCCTTCGATCAGGCTGTCGACCGCCAGGCTGGCCACGTTGCGCGAGGCGAGCACCGCCGACATCGGCCGGACCTGCAACGCCGGGACGTCGCCGAGCTGCGTGGCGAGCGAGTCGGCCAGCGCGACGGCGAGGAAATCGTCTGCGCTGACCGCGCCGCTGTTGCGCAGCGGCAGCACGGCCACCGACCGGATCGGATTGGTGATCGCGCGGACCGGCGTTTCGCGATTCGCGCGCGTCCAGATCAGCGTGCCGAAGATCGCCAGCGCCGCGGCGGCCGCGGCGGCGAGCCACCACCGGTACGACGCCGGCGGGCGGCGCATCGTCTGCCGCGCGCGCACCGCGTCGGCCACGTCTTCGCGGCAGACGCGGCAGTGCGTGAGGTGCTCCTCGACCGGCGCGCGGCGCTCGGCGGGGAGCGTGCCGTCGGCGTAGGCGAAGAGCTCGGTCTCGAGCGTGGGATGCTCTTCGTCGTCGGCGAACGTCGCTTTGCGCAGCTCGCGCGTGGCGCGGTCGACGCCGGCTTCATCGCGCGCAAGAAGAGCGCACTCGCCGCACTCGGCGAGGTGTTTGAACAACGTCAGCACTTCGGCGGCGGGCAGACCACCGCCGCGCAGGCGCTCGATTTCAGACCGGTTCACGTGCCCCTTCATCTGAGAGGACGCGCGACCATCGTCGTTATTCATTCCCATCCGACGCTCTTTGCCTTCATTCGACGGCTCAGCCGTTCGCGGGCGGAGCGTCGCAGATTGATCACCTGTTGGCGGTTGATGCCGAGCATTTCGCCGATAGCGAGATCGCTCATCGGCAGCGCCGGCCAGAGCTCGGCGAGCCGCGCCGGCTGCAATTCCAGCACGGCCGCCACTTCCTCGAACGTCGCCACGCCGACGAAGATGAGGAGCGCGAGCGCGTTCAGCCCGTCGCTGTCGCGCAGATTGAGCATCAGCGCGGCGCGCTGGTTCACGCGCAGGTCGCGCATCTCGCGCCAGAGCGTTTCGAGATATTCGCGCTGCTCGATCTGCACCGTCGGATCGCGGCCGGCGTCGACCGCCACCGAGATGTCGACCGTCTCGGCTTCGGTGACGAGCCACAGCTCGGCGGTCAGGCGGGCCAGCTCGTTGAGCAGCAGCGGCTGGCCGTTCCATTCGAAGATCTCCACGAGCGCGTCGGCCGCGGCGGTGCGGTCGAGCATCCGGTTCGTCGCTTCCTCGCGGGTGAGGTCGATGCGCGACGCGTCGGTCGTGCCATGCCATTGCGCCAGTCCGGTCATCGTCCCCGCCGGCCCGTTCCACAGCGCGAGCCGCTCGTCGCGCAGGAGAATGTAGCGCAGGCGGTTCTTGTGCCGCGTCTTCTCCGGATAACGGCGGCGGAGGAAGTCGTACGAGGCGTTGTAGGTGAGCGTGGCGACGAAGTCGTCGACGCTCTGGATGCCGGTGGAACCGCCGGCGCAGATGTCGCGCAGCCGCCGCACCACGCGCAGCGAAACGGTGGCCACGACGTCGTCCGCGTCTTCGTCGCTGAGCTGCCCCTGAAAGCGGCGCACGACGCGATGCGCGACCGTGCGCGCGCGCAGGGCGATCGACGCGATGGCGGCCTCGCGCGCCTCCCCTTCCGTCGCTGCGATCAGCGGATGGAGGAGTGGATCACTTTGGTCGGCGGACACCCTTCCGCATTTTAATTGCCTTCTCCCCCGCCGCGCGGGGGAGAAGGTGCCGCAGGCGGCTGAGGGGGACGTTCATC